>Ga0299915_10003212_pt1 | contig 11863 bp, 9 predicted proteins | sample RVTome_13_FD_200263 | JGI IMG/M metagenome (GOLD analysis project Ga0299915, IMG submission 200263) | Soil microbial communities from uranium-contaminated site in the Upper Colorado River Basin, Wyoming, United States - RVT92D227 (version 2) ... | reverse complement strand
GCAGGGATCTGAAAATGGTAGTTGCACTTGGGGCAAACTTGAAAATTCCGTTCGATGACCTTCCGATAGATGATCTCATTACAAGAGTTGCATTTCACCCAAAGTTGGTCAGAGGGCTTTAGCTCCTCTCGTTTCTCTTTCCCTTCTTTTTCTTCTTCACCTTTTTTAAACCAGGTCATCCTCTTCTTTTATCCTCTCTCTATGAGTGATTAAAACTAACAAAATCATAATAAGATGTCAATCCATTCCACCCCTCGGTAAGCACCTTTTTCCCTACGATGAAATTAACCACCATGAGGAAGACAGGACAGCTGAGAAAGTTTTAGAGCGGAACCTCTAATGGATTTGATTCGAACATTGAAAAACTCATGAAAAACTTCTATTTTTATCAAATACGAAAGTTACCCCTAACATATCCAATAACCGCATTTCTAAAAGTTTCGAAGTCCGGTCTGCCTTCCTCTGCTAATTTCACGAAATTGGGGATGCTTCCGTAACTCCTCCCCTCCTTGATTGAATCCATTGAATCTCATTCGCCTCCATGCTATTTTTAAACTAAGATGAAAAAAGTTCACGTTTGTATTGAGTCTGTAGCTTTTAGAGGATATGGAGTGGCTCGGACCCATGGCAAAGTGGTCTTCATCCCACACGCCGTGACCGGCGATGAGGCATGGATCGAGATGACCGAAGAGAAGGAGAAATACTCCATGGGGAGATTGATCCAGATTGTCGAACCATCTCCTTGGAGAGTAAATCCACCTTGTACATCGTTCAGGAGTTGCGGTGGCTGTCAGTGGCAACACATCGATTATTTGATTCAATGTAAGTTAAAGAAAGAGATTTTAGAGGACGTCCTGAAAAGATTAGGAGGGTTGAAGGAGGCGCCTCCCATCAAGGTGATCCCTTCTCCTCAACCCTATGGCTATCGGATCAGAGCTCAACTGAAAGCTAAAGGAAAAGCATTGGGTTACTTCCAGGAAAAATCGCATCGGATTGTGGATATCCAGGAATGTCCAATCGTACATCCTTTAATAAACCAGATGCTTTCATTCATTCGAAAGATGTGTTTACCCCTTTCTCGAATGGAGGAGATTGAAATAAATGTCTCTCCGGATGAAAGCAAAGGGGTTCTTATCCTCCACTTCCTTTCGCTTGAGCGAGGAACAGAAAATATCTTTGGGGAGTTTCTCCAAAACCATGCACTCTTCAAGGGGATTGTTATCGCAAAAAAAGAACAGTTAAATCTTTTCGGTGATCCTACCCTGAACTTCACCATCCCTTTGGGTCAAGAGAGAGAAAATAGAAATCTCAAGTTTCGAATCTCACCAGGGAGTTTTTCTCAAGTCAATCTGGAGCAGAATCAAACATTGATTCAGACCGTTCTTCAATTCGCGGACGTGAATAAAGAGGAGAGGGTCCTCGATCTCTATGCCGGCGTTGGAAACCTAACTCTTCCATTAGCTATGGGGGTTAGGGAAGTTTTGGGGATCGAGGAGAATAGGACGGCGATTGAGGATGCCCGTTTCAATGCAGAAAGAAATGGAATCAGAAATTGCGAATTCATTCACGGAAGGGTAGAAGAGGTTTTGATGAATTGGAGAAGAGAAAAACCTGATCTCGCTGTCCTCGACCCTCCCAGGACAGGGTGCAAGACGGTCTTGGATCAGGTGGTCAGATTGAAACCCAAAAAAATCGTTTATGTCTCCTGTGAACCCACCACTTTTGCCCGAGATGTCCGCCTTTTTTCAGAAAGGGGCTACACTCTTCAAAAACTCAGAATGATTGACATGTTTCCGCAGACCTTTCACATGGAAGTGGTAGGGTTGCTCACGCATTAAAAACTGCAAGAGGCTGGAGGAGCGGCCCTTCGGACCTTGAGGACAGAGGCTAAATCACTTGCCTTAAACGAAGTGCTCCTCAAGCGAAGCGGTCCTCAGGCGTCCACAATTTTAGATGACTTTGTTGAGCGGATATTCGATGATCCCGACTGCTCCCCTCTTCTGCAATTTTGGAATGAGCTCTCGGACGACCTTCTCAGAAATAATGGTCTCCACAGAGAACCAATCGGTTTGGAAGAGATTGGCCACCGTGGGGGCGGTGATGCTGGGGAGGATTTCAATCACACTCTTGAGATCATTCGCCGAAACATTCATCTTGAGCCCAACCATTCCTTCGGCTCGAAGGGCTCCCTGAAGAAGAAGCGAGATCTGTTCAATCTTTTCCCTTTTCCATGGATCTTGATAGGATTCACGATTGGCAATCAGTTGGGTATGGGTCTGCAAGAGTTCCTCAACGATGCGGAGATTATTGGCCCGCAATGTGCTTCCGGTCTCTGTCACCTCGACGATGGCATCGCATAATCCTTCAATCACTTTTCCCTCTGTCGCCCCCCATGAGAACTCCACATAGACCTTAATGTTTCGTTCGGCAAAGTATCGTTTGGTGAAATTGACCAGTTCTGTGAAGATCTTTTTCCCTTCCAAATCCTTCAATTGTCGGATGGGGGAATCCTCCGCCACAACCAAAACCCATCGGGCAGGGGTGGCGCCGGTTTTGGAGTAAATCAAATCTTGGATGACGACGACATCAGAACCATTTTCCAGAATCCAATCCTTCCCGGTCAGCCCCACATCCAAGCTCCCTATCTCCACAAACCTTGACATTTCCTGGGCCCTAACCAAGGTGCAGCGAATCTCATCATCATCCACCATAGGGAGATAACTTCGGGAACTCACCGAGATCTTCCAGCCCGACTTCTTAAAGAGTCCAATGGTGGCATTCTCCAGACTTCCTTTTGGAATTCCAATCTTCAGAATCTTCACTTTCCATATACCTCCTTTGGGTCAAAGATTCTCTTTCCAAAAACCTTCCATTTCCCTTCTTCATACCGTTGATGGAAGCAACTCCGAAAACCCATATGGCAGGCTGCCCCTCCTATCTGATCCACTTTGAGCAGGAGGGTATCCCCATCACAATCGAGATAGATCTCCTTAATCTCCTGAAAATGTTTCGAGGTCTCTCCTTTGACCCAAATTTTTTTGCGAGATCGTGACCAGAAGGACGCCTTCCTCGTTTCCAGCGTCTTTTCCCACGATTCGCGATTCATGTATCCCAACATCAGGACCTCATTGGTTGAGGCATCCTGAATGACGACCGGGATGAGCCCATCCCCTTTTTTAAAATCAATCTCGATCATGTTTCCTCCTTAAGGAAGTTCGGAGTTTTGAGTTCGGAGTCTCGATCTACTCTCCGAACTACGAACTCATTACTCCAAACTATTCATTCATGAGCAGCTTCGCCATCTGGGCAGCGTTTTTAGCTGCAGAGCCTGCATGACAGTTGTTAAAAAAGATTAAGGTCTTGGCCGTCTTTTTTGAAATATCCTTGATGTCTGGAATGAATTCCTTCAGCTCTTTCTCACTGTAGAGGTAATCATACCTCACAGAAGTGGGGACATTGAACCAGTTAGGATTTCTACCATGGAATCGGAAATACCCAATCTCCGAAGTAGCCCTTGGCTGGTAGGGCATCAATTGGGAAAGTTTGGGCTCGTCAACCACACAAAATCCAATTCCGTTTTTCTCCAAAAATTGAAGGGTCTGTTCTTTCAGCCAGCTCTTATTCCTGAACTCAATGATGAGCGGAATATCCGCCATCTCCTCTTTGAACCTTCCAAGGTAACCTAAATTTTCTTGATTGGGGAAGAACCCGTAAGGGAACTGCGCCAAGACACAAGCGAGTTTCTTCTCTTCAATCAAGGGCACCAGACTATATTTAAATTTCTTAAAGACCTCCTGATTATCAATCCTGGTGCCGGTCTCTTTATCCCAAATTTCATGGGTCATCCCTTTAAAAGACTTCACAACAAATTCAAAATCTTTGGATGTCTTTTGAGACATGGCCGCAAAGCTCTTCTGAGACGGAAGAGTATAATAGGTGAAATTAACCTCCAAGACATTAAATCCCATCTCTTTTTCATAGAAGGGTAGCATATCTCTTTCCCGAATGCCTATGGGATAAACAGTCCCCTTCCAATCCGGAAAGGAAAAACCACTTGTACCAATCTTGATCACTGAATCTCCTTAGGTGAGGGAAATTCTGAATGGTGAATTTATTATATCAAATGATCTAACCATAGATGAACAATATGGGATTGTCAAGATGAGTCTCAACGGAAGCATGATCATGTTTGACATTCTTCAGCAGGGCGCATATGATTTTAACCGTTATGAGAAGAGGAAATTCCTTCATTTTAATTCTTATTTTCACCTTATTCCCTATGGGAATAAACTGCGGACAATCCCAAGAAATACAGCCGAGAGAAAAGATCATTTCAAGATTCGCTAGTAGGGTTCCGAAAGAATGGGCAGAAGGCGTGAGGGGAGTAAAAACCAGATTAGACACAAACCAGAAAGTTTTAGCATTGACCTTTGATGCCTGTGGTAGCCCAAGGAAATTAGGCTATGACGCTAAGTTGATCCAGTATCTGGAGAGTGAAGAAATCTCTGCCACCTTATTTGTCAGCGGCAGGTGGATAGATGCGAACCCAGAAATCTTCAAGAAATTGTCAAAAAATCCTCTGTTTGAAATTGAAAATCATGGTTTGAACCATCAGCCATGTTCAGCGATTGGTCGTTCTGTCTATGGAATAGAAGGGACAAAAAGTGTGGGAGAGATTTATGATGAAATAGAATTGAATGCCTTAAAAATTCTGAATCTCACTGGTCGCAAACCAAAATATTACCGGCCTGCCGCTGCCTACTACGATGAAATTTGTGTTGAGATAGCCAATGCCTTGGGGTATGAAGTGGTTAATTTTAGTGTTCTGGGGGATGCTGGTGTAACCTACACGAAGAGACGGGTGAAAGAAGCTTTATCGAAGGCACCGCCCTCCTCCATCATTCTTTTGCATATGAATCATCCTGAAAGCGAAACCGCAGAGGGTGTGATAGAGACCATCCCCGAATTAAAAAAGCGTGGCTTTAGATTCGTTAAGCTATCAGAATACGATCTGCGATGAAATGTATAAAATGAATTGTTTTAATAGATAATTCTTATTTGTCCAGTTTGCGGATAACACCTACAAGTCTTGCTCTGGAACGATTATGGGTGGAAATATGCAGACCAAAAGGATCGCCATTATGTCTGTCGCTCCAAAGCACAAATCTCAATGTAAAACTGGGTTCCATTCTGCGACATCAGTAATCAGTTTCTGCACCATTTTGGATCCTTACAATTCTGACTCTCAGAGAATTCAGCAGGCACAATCTCCTGTCCCCATATTTTTTTCCCAGCCCTAGATGGATTCTTTTCAAAAAAAGCATTTCTTTCCTCAAAGTAGCGATCAATGGCCTTAATAGCTGCTTCTTTCGACTCGTAATCGCTATTATGAAGTATAGCCCGAGCCATCCCACTAAAGACTGATTCGATAACGTTAAGAAACTGTGCTGATTTTGGTAATGGCGCAAGAACGACCTTCGGTGTTTCGTGTTTCTGCTGATATTCATTAGTATTAATCTCATCTACTCTTCGATATAAAGCTTTAGACATGTGCCAAGCTGCCGCATCCCAGGACAAGAAAATCCTTTTGCAACTCTTATATTCAACTAAGAGAAGCTCGAGTAACTTTATCATTTCTTTGGTGTTTTTGTTTGGAGAATAGAAATGAGTAATTCTATTGTGAGACAGTTCTAATGCCGCCGTAATAATCAAGGAACCCTTAGAAACTTGAGATTGTGCTACATAGGGATACTCCCCAGGAGGAACAAGTTTGCGACCTCCTCGCCTCTTTATTGCAAAGGGGCCAAATTCATCAATGGAGAAGAACCTTTCTTCAGGACTTATTCTAGCAAGAATTGACTGAATTTCTGTTAATTTCTGCCTGTATTCTGGATCCGGACTCGTAAGAACAATTCTAGCTCGGCGTCATTTGAATCCAGCAGATCTAATAACTTTACTTATGACTCCCTTAGAAACAAAAATACCCTTTGCAAAAAGGCATTTCTTCAAATCATCAAATTTCCAAGATGTTCTATTAATGCCATATACGGAAGGGGGAGAATGAAGTATTGAAAAAATTGCAGACTTGATGCTGTCATTATCTGCTTTCCTAATAATGTGTTGTCGTGCGCGATTAAGCCCATCTATACCACTTTTGATAAAACGGTGAGCCCATTTGTAAACAGTTCGCCGCGATACATTTGCCAACACTGCCGTCTCTGACGGTGTTCGCCCTTCTGCCAGAGTGAGGATAATATGGCTACGTTTTGCCAAACCAGCGGGAGTCATTGTAGATCGAAACAAGCCTTCAAGAGCATCCTTATCAGTTTCCGTTAAAGCCAAACGAATAGTCCCTTCGCTTTTAAACGAGTATCCGCCATGGGTACGGTGATCTTTTCTGATTAGTGGTGTCTTTTCAGAGGAAATTTCATCAGCTCGCTTGAATAGGAAGTTTTTCTGAATCAAGCCATATCGTTCAAGCATACAATGTATTGTTGAGATTGAAGGAACATTTTCAAGGTGTAAATTGTTCAATTCTCTAGAAACTGATCGAGCGCCAGATGCCAGACCTAATTTATGCAGGTTTTTGCTAACCAACACTATTAGATCTTCAAAGGGTTTAGGAGTTTGGAAAGGTGAACTGTGAGGCCGATGCGATTTATCAAGATACCACTTTGCACCATAGGTCATATAACGGCTTGCCCATCTGTAAACATAATTGCGTGACACTCCTAAGTATCTTGCTGTCTTAGAAACAGAAAGTCCTTTCGTGAGTGATAAGACGACCCTGCCACGCGTTGAAAAAGCACAAGGCAGTAGCTTAGATTTTAGCCATAACTCAATGGCTTCTACATCTTGCCGCAATAAACCTGATTCTAACAAAAGGTGAGATTTAGAGGCTTTGTGAAATAAGGGCATTCCACTCCGCCGGGCATATAAGGAGTTTTTTTTGGCTAACCCTTCTCTTTTCAGGATTCGATTGATAGTGCGATCGGAGGGAGGAATAACTCCCAGCTTTTTAAATTCCCTCTTAATGGCAGCGGTACCCACTTGAGCATAAGGGTTTTCCTCTAATTGAATCCTGATGTTGCTGACTAGATTCCGCATATCAGGAGAAGTCTGGTGAGGATGAGTATGAGGTGTTTTAGGTCCTTCTTGATACCACTCGGCATCCCCAGATTGGTATCGATGGAGCCATTTGAAAAACCATTTCTTACTTCGTCCCATCTCACAATAAATCGATATAGGGGGCTTGCCTTGAAGGTGCTGTCTGATAGCGATCTTTCTCAAAGTTTCTTCTTCCATCGGATTACCTCCTGGGTTAGTTGTATTAGAAATATCACAAGTCAATTCCACCCTCAGGGTAACCGATGTCTTAGCACATGACAATTAGCAGTTGAAATCTGCACCTCATGGCAAACCCTACCATTTGTTGATTACAGGAAGTACTGTTCGGACTTTAAGGGTAAAATAGGCAAGTATCTCTGGCGTTAGGGAACCCATGAGAGTTTCCAACGATTTCGGATTCAGGTACTTCGTAACGGTTCACCTTATAAAAAGCTTTTCCTATTGTTAATGTTTCGTGCATTTTTTCCCATAAATCTTGAAATTCTTGTGAAAAGCATGAATATAGAAGAACAAGAGAATCTGCCTCAGGAGGAAAAGTCATGGCAAATCGAAAACAACTTCTTGATGAAATCTCTGAACTGGCTCTTCAAAATGATATGAACTACCTTGGCTGAACGCAGGCCGTTCTTGCAGCTCTGCAGGAAAAGCTAAATGTGGGAAGTAAAGAGGTCTTTAAAGCCGGAAGTGCCCTGGCCGGTGGTGTTGCCAAGCAGGGAGAAACTTGTGGGGCACTTACGGGCGCTATTATGGCGATCGGCTCGCTGGTTGGCAGGGAGAGGCTTGAAGATTTAGACCAATACCGGAAAGCGATGGGGGTAGCAACCAAGGTTTACGATCTCTTTAAGGAACGAATCGGACATACCCTTTGCTGGGAGATTCATAAAATCCGATACGGGAGGACTTACCGGCTCTTCATTCCAGAGGAGTATGAAGCCTTCCACAAAATGGGTGGCCACGGCCGGAAGGGGTGTCCAGAGGTGTGCGGCATTGCAGCAAGGATCGCCGGTGAGATCATCCTTGATATCAAAGAAAGCCAATGAAATGAGACTATACGGAAGTCCCAAATTCATAGGCTTTCTCTAATGCTCTCTGGTTCTTCTTGATTTCTCCTTTTTCGTAGGCCTTAACTACTTTATTTGCAGTTGAAATGTTGAATAGATCGGAAATCCGATCCTCCAAGGATTACAGGAAGAAAGTGGGGGAGAGATTTCCAGTAGTTAATCGGGAGGTTGAAAAAGAGCTATGGCCTCCTGCCATCTAAGAAGTATTGCTCCAGTTCTTCCAAACGCAAATCAGCCAGTCCCGGGTTTTTCCCTTTTCCATTATTCTCTCGCTTTTTGTCATAATTCCTTATGATGATAAACCAGTTCATATGAATCATCCATAATTTCCCTTGAGTCCATCAAGGGAATGGCCTATATTTGATGGTATGGAACAAATAAAAAACGGTGTGATAATGGAATTTCACATCTCCCGGAAATCACGGGACCTCTACCAATTTGATGAATCCCTATTTTCTATTATTGGGAATGTCGTTTTCCCTAACTTTCATGCTGCAAGATTATTTGCCCAGAGGATGAATGAGAAAAGGGATTTGGTCAGCTTCCCCGAGCAAGCCATTAAAGCTGGCCACATCAATGCCATGGGGTTGATTGACGAAATCCTCCATTACATCGTCGGTTTGTATCGTGGAGAAAAAAATTCGCAAGTAATGCAGCAGGCCCTGGATTGGCTCTATGAAAAATTGGGCAAACAAAAAGTGGACGAAGCACTGCGAAAATTTGCGGATGAATTTCCAACGGTGGCTGTCTATCGGCGTGAAGTAGAGCTCGATACCTATTTAGAGGGAGAAACAGCGGGTGTCCCACATCGCTTAATTGTATTGGAAGAGATGCTCATGCTCTGGCTGGCCAACATGAATCTTGCTTTTTCTCCCCTTATTGAGTTGTTCGATGACGTTACACTAGAAAAGGATACGTCTTACTTGCAAATGGTTGAAGCTCTACATCCATTCTTTGACAACCAACCCCTTTTTGGTCCTGATCATCAGGATCTGGTGGACATGCTTCGTAGCCCTGCCCTGGCTGTTCCCCACTCGCTCTCAGGACAGCTGGAATACATCCGAGAAAAATGGGGTTATTTACTGGGTCCCTATCTCTTAAGACTTCTCAGCAGCCTCGACCTCATTAAAGAGGAAGAAATTGCAGAATTGCGGAGAATGGCATTTTGGGGTCGTGCTCCTGCGGAGGTCTATGAATTTCTCGGGATGGAGGAAGAACCGGAACGCTTTAGCCATGATCTCGAATGGATGCCCAAGCTGGTTCTCATGGCTAAAAATGTTTATGTGTGGCTCCATCAACTCTCCAGGAAATATCGGCGTTCCATCTACCGGCTCGATCAAATTCCTGATGAGGAACTTGATCTCTTAGCCCATTGGGGGTTCACCGGCTTGTGGCTCATTGGCGTGTGGGAGAGAAGCCTTGCCTCAAAAAAGATCAAAGAGCTGTTGGGCGATCCTGATGCAGTGGCTTCAGCTTATTCCCTTTTCGACTACCAGATCGCAAGTGATCTCGGAGGTGAAGAAGCCTTTCAGAATTTAAAAGACCGTGCCTGGAAGCGAGGCATCCGCATGGCCAGCGATATGGTACCAAACCATGTGGGAATTGACTCCAGGTGGGTCATCGAACATCCAGAGTGGTTCATTTCCCTGGATTACAGTCCTTTCCCCGCTTATCGTTTCAATGGACCAGATCTCTCGTGGCATGGAGAGGTAGGGATCTATCTTGAAGATCATTATTTCGATCGGAGTGATGCAGCCGTGGTCTTCAAAAGGGTGGATCGGAGAAGCGGCCACGAAAGGTTCATCTATCATGGCAACGACGGGACCCGAATGCCCTGGAATGATACAGCCCAGTTGAACTACCTTAACCCTGAAGTGAGGGAGGCGGTTATTCAAACGATCCTTAATGTCGCTCGAAAATTTCCTGTCATCCGTTTCGATGCGGCCATGACCTTGGCGAAACGGCATTATCAACGCTTGTGGTTCCCGGAACCGGGCACAGGGGGAGCTATTCCTTCGCGAGCTGAACATGGCATGCCCAAAGAGCAATTCAATCATCTCATACCCGAAGAATTCTGGCGCCAGGTGGTGGACCGTGTGGCTCAAGAAGCCCCTGACACGTTATTACTGGCTGAAGCCTTCTGGTTATTAGAGGGGTACTTTGTCCGAACATTGGGGATGCATCGTGTTTATAACAGCGCCTTCATGAATATGCTGAAAGACGAAGAAAACGCCAAATACCGTTCCGTCATGAAGAATACTCTCGAATTCAATCCTGAGGTCCTCAAACGATTTGTCAACTTTATGAGCAACCCGGATGAGGAAACGGCTGTGACTCAATTCGGCAAGGGAGATAAGTATTTCGGAGTGTGCACGATGATGGTGACGATGCCTGGCCTCCCGATGTTTGCCCACGGCCAGATTGAAGGGTTCAACGAAAAATATGGGATGGAATACCGATATGCCAAATGGGACGAACAGCCGGACCAGGAATTGATCCAGCGGCATGAAAGGGAGATTTTCCCGCTGATGAAGCGCCGCCATCTTTTTGCTGATGTAAAAAAATTCCTGCTTTACGATTTTTTCACTCCAGAGGGTTATGTCAATGAAAATGTCTTCGCTTACTCCAATCGCTCTGGCGGTGAGCGATCTTTAGTTATTTATCATAACAAATATGATTCCGCCCGGGGATGGGTCCGTTCTTCCGTCGCTTATTTAGACAAAATGAGCGATGGGGATGAACGGACATTGGTCCAAAAAGACTTGGGAGAAGGTCTTGGATTGCACGATGACCAAGCCTATTTCTCCATTTTCCGGGACAATGTGACCGGCCTGGAGTACATTCGCAACAGCAAAGAATTGTGTGAAAAAGGGTTGTATGTGGAGTTGGGTGCCTACAAATATCATGTGTTCATCGATTTTAGAGAAGTTCGGGATAACCAGCGACATCATTATGCCCGAATAGCCGATTCTTTAAATGGCTGTGGCGTACCCAGTATTGAAGAGGCATTGAAAGAAATGTTGTTGCAACCTCTTCAGGGTACTTTTAAGGAGCTGGCCAATGTGGACATGTTCCGTCGTTTGATGGAAGCACGCATCACTGAACCACAGGCCCAACTCGATCAGAAACTCATGGAAGAGATAGAAAAGAAAATGATCGACCTCCTCAAAGAAGTTAAACAGCTCAGCGGGGGGAAAGAAGATGAGGTGACGATTGCCAGAGAGATAAGGCGGAAACTGGAAGCCATCCTATACTTACCGATCATTACCAGCCGCTACCCACGGCTCCAACCAAAAGGAGTCAAAGCAGCAGCAGAATACCTGCACAAGAAACTGACCGATTCAACATACATCTGGAGTACACTTTTCAATTGGCTATTCGTCCATGCTCTTGGCAAGGTAGTCAATCCAAGGGACTTTGCAGGACAGAGTCGTACTTGGCTCGACGAATGGAGGTTTGGCAAAACCATCTTTAGTGTGCTGAGGGATTTAGAGCTCGAAGAAACAGCTGCCTGGAGTTCATTGACAGTCATCAAATTGCTCACGGGTCACCAAAGATGGTTTGAGGCGAAGCCATCTGATCAAAAGCAAGCTTACGCGATATTAGAATCGTTGTTGAAGGATAGTGAGGTCCAACAATTCTTAAAGGTGAACCAGCACAATGATATTTGGTGG
>Ga0299915_10003211_pt1 | contig 11867 bp, 3 predicted proteins | sample RVTome_13_FD_200263 | JGI IMG/M metagenome (GOLD analysis project Ga0299915, IMG submission 200263) | Soil microbial communities from uranium-contaminated site in the Upper Colorado River Basin, Wyoming, United States - RVT92D227 (version 2) ... | reverse complement strand
TTCAATATGGGTCAAGACCTTGAGTACTCAAGTAGCGGGTGCAAAAATGAATTGACTGCGTATGCCGTCGCGAGTGACGGTGAACGATCGCAAGCAGGTATTCTGACTCTCTGGGGTCTGGCGCTGCCCGAATGGGCGATTTTGGATGGCATCCCGATCAAGTATGAGCTTGACCTACTGACCAAGAAACTTGTCTTCTCTGGAGAAGTCAAAGTTCTCAAAGACGGCGTGAAAGGGACCGTCGAGATCCCCAAGAGCATCCCCAAAGTGGGCGGCAAGTGGGGAGTGGAGATAGACCCGCTTGATTTCACTTGGAAGATGGCAGCTCAGCCGTCTTATGGCACTGGTTCGGGCCTGACCGGCACGTTCGGGGTGACAGGCAACTGGGGTGCAAGTGTCCATCGTGGAGAGAGTGGACCCGTCGGCATCTCAGCGGGCTTGGACGGCGCGGGCCAATTCTATCCGGAATTCAAACTTACGGATGTTTCTGCTTATCTTGAACTGGAGCCGATCACGCTGGAATTCCCGCGTCTTTTTCTGCTGTGTGCGTGGGCCGATTGCTGTTGGGACCCCTGTCCATGGTTCCAGGCGTCCATAACGCCCTCGTTCGGTGCGAAAATCGCGTTGGAGGAAGGGCAGCCGGATCTGTTCGCCGGACTGAAATTCAAAGAGGGCGAGCTTCGACTCGAATGCCTCGTGAAGGGAACCGTAGGGATGAATGAAAAGGGGAAAACCTTCTACGCGGAAGGTGCAATCGGTGGCAAACCTTACATAATGCTGCAATTTCCAGCGAATGAAACCGAATACTGCCTGAATAAATACGTCAAAGAAATCGGCTTTACGCTTTCCGCCGAGGTTGCTGCGAAAATAGCCTGGTGGAAGAGAGAATGGGACTGGCAGTTTGAGATCTACCGCTGCCCAAAGACGGCTGAGTATACGCTTCTTGCCTATCCGAAGGGTGATGGCGGAGGGCGTATCGCGTTGATAGACCGGGGTTATCTTGGCGCGAGTGAAGGTTATTGTGTGTTTCCGGCCCCCGAGGGCGGCATCCGCACGATGTCGGTCGGCGGTCTGCCTGAATTGATCCTCAACGTCGGCACAGTCGCGGCACCTTCTGAAGCCGCCGGCGCGGATGATGGCCTCCTGCTTTTTGTATGTGACGATGCGAGCAAGCCCACAGGGAAACATCAGGAGATTTACTACGCCCGCTGGACGGGATCGGAGTGGACGACCCACGCGCCACTGACGGACAATACAAGGCCGGACTTGTATCCTGCTGCTGCAATTGCACCCGATGGCTCGGAGATTGCCGTTTGGGTGACGGCCCCGGAGCCGAATGGCTCTGAGACTGGGCCGAGGGACATCCTGCCCGGCTTTGAGATCGCCTTTTCAAAGTATGATTCCGGCAGCGGTCTCTGGACAGCACCAGAGGCAATTACAGATAACGACTTTGTTGACACACTACCCTGGATTGAGACACTACCGAGCGGAGATATTCGGGCCTGCTGGGCGGCCAGCCCAACCAACGCCATACCGGTCTGGCACGATGAAGAAATCGCGCCCCTGATGAACGTAATGGCTGCAGATTGGGCCGGGACCGGCTTTGGTGCCCAGTACGTTGTCGCGTCGGACTTGCGGACATCATCCGTCCCGGCGGTCTGCCGCACCGATACGCATGAGTTTCTCGTGTACATAGACGATACCGACAACAACGCGGCCACGACCAACGACGGTCAAGTAACAGTGCGACTGTGTAAAATTGGCCAACCGTGGCAGCCCGAGCACCAGCTCACCACTCAGCGGAGTTCTTATATGGGAGCTGAGGTGAAAACGGACTCGGCGGGCGTGCCTGTGGTCATATGGGTCAACCAAATGGTGGCGGTCGATGGCAACGACACCTATGTTGACCAGCTCTGGTTCTCGGTCTGGGACGGCAGCTCCTGGAGCGAGCCTAATCTCGCATTTGACGCCCCGGCTATCACCGAGCCGGAGCTGATCCGAAATGAAGCCGGCAGACTCATTCTGTTCTGGGTTGCTGCGTCTAAGGAGTTCTCGGATATCTACTACAGCGCGTACGATTCGGCTTCGATGCAGTGGGGCCAGCCGCAGCAGATAACCCACGACCAGGGCGCTGAGACAATGCTCTCGCTGGCCGAAAGCGGCGGCAACATCCTGGCCGGGTATGTCAAGCGGCGCATCGACCTTTCAGATGCGAATGGCCTTCCGAAGATCGGACTTTCGGACATATACTTGCTGGAGCATATTCCGGCAAAGGACCTTTTCATTGGCCCGAATGACATTTCGGTCAGTATCGCACCCAATCTGGAAGGGCTTGCCGGGTTCTGTTCATACTGGCTTGACGAAGGGTGCGGAGAGCCGAACGGCTGGTGTCTCCAAGCCGATTTGGACCACAGCGGGACGGTGGATTTCAACGACTATTCACTATTCGTGAGGGACAACGGCCTCATAGCTGAAATCTGCGCGGATATTCACCTGTCGGGCGATTTCATCGTCGAGGATGTGAATGTGAGCTTCTACGATGGCGACCCCAACTCTGACACGCTCATCGGCTCAGAGATTATCGACACGATATTGCCGGGCCAGGCAAAACAGGCCAAAGTGCAGTGGTACGTTCCGGGCGATAAGCAGACGCATCACATCTACGTGGTCGTTGACCCGAACAATGAAATCCCGGAAACCGACGATATTGGAAACAACAAGGCCTACATGACTCTGTTCAAGCCCGACCTGAAGGCGGAGAGTATCGCTGTTCTTGGCTATCCAGGTGCGAATATGGTTCTGGTCGGCTTTTCGGTTAAGAATAGCAGCCAAACAGTTGCAAATCCCTTCTTGTGTCAAGTCCGCAAAGACAGCGAAACAGGAGAAATCGTCCATACTGCTCAGATTGGGTCACTTGCACCTGGAGCTTCGGCCCAGAGCCAATTTGCCTGGGATGTATCCGGCGAAGATGCGAATAACTACACGCTGGTAGTTGTCGCAGATGCAAACGACCAGATTGATGAATCCGACGAGGGAAACAACGCAGTTTCCGGACAGGTTCCCGTGCTGCCGGATTTGGAGGCGATGCAGTGGAGCGGACGCATCGAAGGCGGAATGGCTTACATCACAATTCGCAACGTAGGCGCCAAGGCGAGCCAATCTACTATAGTCAGAGTCACCAGCGAAGGCAGCATACTCGGCGAACAGGCAGTAGGTGCGTTGAACCCGGGCGATTCAATAGACGTTTCCTTTTCGATTTCGGAACCGACTCCAGGCGGCAGGGTCGAGATTACAGTGAATCCCGACTCAGACGGCGCCGACGAAGTGAGCCTGCTGAATAACACTGCGATTGTGCTTTCTTAGTTTTGTCTTCTCCTGAGAGCGTGCGACGGCACAGGGGCAACATAGGGATAATGCAAGTCCTCGCCCGTGCGGTTTTTAGACAAGCGCGCCCGGCAGGGCTCGAACCTGCAACCTTCGGATTCGAAGTCCGGCACTCTATCCAATTGAGCTACGGGCGCAAATATCCTAAGTGCCGTCGATATAAGCATTTCGTGCGTTTGCTGTCAAACCCTTTTCTGCGGGGTTCCTCGTTCATTTCTCTCTGAGCAGACTATGTTTGCGGTGAAACTGGCGGGGGAGTGTAACCAAAATCGGTCTGCGACCACTAACAGAGTGATGAATCGGAAGGTGGTGTGCCGGTGAAGAACAACAATAAGGGAACCGTAGTTGAAAGGAGCAAGAAATGTTGAAGAAGGCTACATTGTGGATTGCTGTAGTGGCAGTATTGGGGGGGATACTGGCGGCTCAGGAGACGGGTGCCCCAGGTGCGCGTGAGGCAAGAGGCGGCGGCAGACCCGGCCCCGGTATGCAGCCGGGCCAAGATATGCGGGGCGGTATGCAGACATTCCTAAACGACCTTGAGGCTGCTTACAAGGCAAATGACAGGGAGAAGATGGGTCAGTTGATTGCGGATATGAAGCAGAGAAGCGAGAGAATGCGTGGCGGTATGGGTGGTCCCGGCATGGGCGGGCCTGGGATGGGCGGGCCCGGTGGGGGCAGACCAGGTTCTGGCGCGCCGGGGGGAGGCGATCAATCGTTCTTCCAAAGCTCGCCGACGAGCAAGAACGAGGCCGAGAAGAAAATCCTCGCAGTGCTCGATGATATGGACAGGAATCAACGAGGAGGGATGATGAATGTCCCAATCGAAGACGGCAGGCTGCTGCGGATGCTCACCGAGGCCGTCGGCGCCAAGCACGTTGTCGAGATCGGCACATCCAACGGCTATTCGGGCATCTGGCTGAGCCTCGCCCTTCAGAAGACCGGCGGCAAGCTGACTACGCACGAGATCAACGCCGAAAGGGCCGCGCTTGCCCGCGAGAACTTCAAGAAGGCCGGCGTTGATGCCAGCGTTACGCTCGTCGAGGGCGACGCCCACGAAAATGTTACGAAGCTCAAAGAGCCGATCGATGTTGTATTCATCGACGCGGACAAGGAAGGATATACCGATTATCTAAACAAGCTGCTGCCTCTGGTTCGTCCGGGAGGGGTGATTCTTGCCCACAACATAAGTCCCCGGATGGCCGACCCCAAGTACATAGAGGCAATCACGACGAATCCGGACTTGGAGAGTATGCTGCACGGCCAGATGAGCGTTACGCTCAAGAAACGGTAGGATTGGTGAGGCTGAACAGCTTGCTTTAACCTAATAGAAGCACGACCAGTGGAACCTGCTGACTGCGGCTCTGCAAAAGGCAAATCTTCCAGCGCTCAGGGGGCAGGTTCCTGCTTTATCCGGCATCGGGAATTTTGAAGCAAAGCGAAGAAACTCTGGTGTCCCGGCTGCGTAGGGGTAACACGCGGCGGCCCGCGCATCTTGAGCAATTAAAGGCTATGTCTTGATAAATAGACACAGCCCTTTTCGCCGTAGATGACTGTCTATCTTCCAGCTCGTCCAAATCTTATCAAACAGGTTGTCGAAGTTGTTTATGACCATAGTCCCGACACAACAGTATGTCCGTTTATGGTTTTGTGTTCCATTACCATTCATCATATAATGGTTTACGTTGATTCTTGGCAATGAACCGGTCAGTTTGAGTATCCTTAGATAAATGATAGAAAGAATGACAGTGTTGTTTGCCGCGATTTGCGGAATGTGGGTGTCGATTGGCACTGTATTTGCCGCGGCTGACGAGATTGGCCGGTATGACGTGGTTTGGACCAGTCCGAGCAAAGATTCAGCCGGCTCTATGCCTTTAGGCAACGGCGATATCAGCCTGAATGTCTGGATGGAGGAAAGCGGCGACCTGTGCTTCTATATCGGCAAGACCGATGCGTGGGGCGATAACGCCAGACTGCTGAAGGTGGGCAAAGTGCGGATCAGCATTGCCCCCAATCCGCTCGGGGATGATGTTGAATACCGGCAGACCCTGAGCCTGGAAAACGGCGAGATTGTTTTTGAATTCGGGTCCGGCGATTCGGGGCGGTCAACCCCGTTAGAAATGCCCCCCCCCCCAGGGCCACCACCCCCCACCAGAGAATTTCTAACGGGGTCAACGCTCCGCCTATGGGTGGATGCGAACGACCCGGTCATTTACCTTACTTCGGAATCGGCCAGGGAATTAAGCCTTACAGCTCGAATTGAGCTGTGGCGGACAGAGCGATATGAGCTGCCTTCTATCGAGGTGAGCGATGTACACTTGGACCGCTCTAAGCCAGACCAGAAATACGCCCCCACTGTTGTCGAGCCTGATACTATCCTGCGAGACCTGGGCGACCGTATCGGCTGGCTGCACCACAACAAGAAGTCCATCGGGCCGGAGCTTACGATGCGCATCCAGGGCTTGGCGGATTATCGCATAGATGACCCTCTATTGGGGCGCACATTCGGCGCGGTAATCACCGCCCTGAACCCCGTTAGAAATTCCGACAAAGGTAACACTGTGCCACAAAAAGCGAACATTTCTAACGGGGTGAACGGCCGGCGAACGGACGACGTAACTCTGACCACGCGGCCCGGCACATCGCAACGGCTGGCGGTCTTTGTGCTCACCGACCATCCCTCGACGCCTCAAGAGTGGCTTGTGAAGGTCAATCGCATCATTGACCGGGTGGAGGGCGTGGACTTCCAAAAGCGCCGTGAACGGCATTTGAATTGGTGGCGCGAGTTCTGGGACCGCAGTTGGATAAACATTCGTTCCAACAAGGCAGAGTCGCCTGCGCCCATGGTTGGGCAGAACGACCATCCTGTTCGGATCGGCGTTGACCAGGCCGGCGGCAATCGATTCGTCGGCGAGATTGGGCGGGTCAGTCTGCTGCGAAAGGTCTTGTCACAAGAGCAGATTGCACAACTGAGTCAACAGGGCAGGGAAGCCTTGACGCAAAGCGGCGTTGTGGGCAGTTGGGTCGATGTACAAATTGGCCGGGAACTCTCCCCGATTGAGTACGGCGAGCTGGGCGGGCCGCTGAGCATCGAAGCGTGGATTTGCCCCGGCGAGCTTCCTGCCGGGGGCGGTCGGATATTTGACAAGGTCACGCCGGGCAAGGACGATGGGGTGCTGTTGGATACCTGGCCCGGCGGCAGCCTTCGCCTGATCACCGTGACGGGGCACATTGAAAAGAAGGACTGCCTGGCGAAAGGCAAGTGGCATCACATAGCGGCAACGATAGATCCCAATGCCGGGATACAAAGACTCTTTCTTGACGGTAAACTGCTCGGCGAGCAGCATACAGACACGACTGAGCCGGCCTTTGTTGTATCGAGGGGCTATCAACTGCAGAGGTTTATCAATGCCTGCGCGGGCCGGGGACGCTATCCGATCAAGTTCAACGGCTCGATCTTCACCGTTCCTTATCCGGGCGGGCCGGGCGACGCAGACTATCGACGATGGGGGCCGGGCTATTGGTGGCAGAATACCCGCCTGCCGTATATCAGCATGTGCACGTCGGGCGATTTCGATTTGATAAGGCCGTTGTTTCGGATGTACGTCGATGAGGTCCTGCCGCTCAGCGTGCACCGGACGAGAAAGTACTGCGGGCATGGCGGGGCGTTTTTCCCGGAGTGCATATATTTCTGGGGGGCGATTTTCAGCGAGACTTATGGCTGGACGCCGTTTGAGCAGCGGACGGACAAGCTCCAGGAGAGCGGGTGGCACAAGTGGGAATGGGTCTGCGGCCCGGAGTTGGTTTTCATGATGCTCGACTACTACGAGCATACCCAGGACGAGGCGTTTCTGAGTGACAAGCTCCTGCCCGCAGCCGACGAAGTGCTGAGGTTTTTCGACGAGCATTATTCGGCAGGGCCGGATGACAAACTCGTGATGCACCCGTCGCAGGCAGTCGAGACGTGGTGGAACTGCACTAATCCAATGCCCGAATTGGCGGGCCTGCACGCGGTAACCGAGCGGCTGCTGCGACTGCCCGAAGGATTTTGCGACACGCGGCAGCGTGCCCCGTTAGAAATCCAACCCTCCACGAGAGAATTTCTAACGGGGCGTGCGTTCTATCAGTCATTGAAGAATAAGCTTCCTGAGCTGCCTACGCGCCAGGTCGATGGAGTGCCGATGCTTGCGCCTGCCGAGAAGTACGAAGACAAGAGAAACATAGAGAATCCCGAGTTGTACGCCGTTTTCCCATTTCGCCTTGTTTCCTTTGAAAAGGACAGCGTGCAACTCGGCGTTGAGGCGTTGAAGCATCGCTGGGACAGCGGCCATTCCGGCTGGCGGCAGGACGATATTTTCATGGCATACCTGGGCCTGGCTGACCAGGCAAAGCAGAACGTTGTTGCCAGAGCGAGAAGCTACGACACGAACTCGCGTTTCCCGGCCTTCTGGGGGCCGAACTACGACTGGACGCCCGACCAGGACCACGGCGGGGTTTTGCTCAGGGCTGTCCAGGCGATGCTCCTTCAGACCGAGGGCAAGAAGATATTTCTCCTGCCTGCGTGGCCGCGAGAATGGGATGTAGATTTCAAACTGCACGCGCCGTACAGGACTGTCGTTCAGGGGCGCTTTGAGAACGGGCGGTTCACTCAGCTCAGCGTTTTGCCGGCGGACAGGAGAAATGATGTGGTCATCGTTAGCGATGTTACGACGAAAGGAGGTATAAGCAGGTGAAAAAGCGATTCGGTTTGCACAGTGTGATCGTGATGGGGTTGTTTGCGGCTGCGACGGTGCAGGCGAGTCAAGGGCGCGTGGGGCTGGGGACGACAAAACCTGATGAGTTTTATTTTTGCAACCAGTGGATGGGGCCACTGCTTGGCAGGACGGAGCAGATTACTCGTCCCCATCTGAAGCTGCTTTACGAAGATACGACGGAGGGGGTGTCTCGCGGACGGTCCTGGCGCGGCACGCCGTACCAGCTTGGCGACAAGACCTATACCAACGGGTTCGCATTCAATTCCACCAAACACTTTCTGGTGGTTCCGGGGCAGCCCGCAGAAAGGTTTGTTGCGGAGGTGGGGTTGGAGAACAACGACGATACGCAGCGCGGCGCGGCGGCGGGCCATGGCTCGGTGACGTTTCATGTCCTGGTCGATGGCAATGAGGTTTTTGCCTCGCCGGTGCTCCGGCTGAAGGACGGGGCGCGCGCCGTCAACGTGCCCCTTAACGGCGCCGCCGAGTTCGAGATCCGCGTCAAGGACGGCGGCGACGGCCGCAGCTATGACCAGGCGCTCTGGGCCGACGCGACGGTGCGGCTTGCGAACGGCGCAAGCGTGACACTGCAAGAGCTGCCGTTAGAGGGGGCCGGCGGAAAGAAACTCTCCCTCACCGAGCCGCCGTTCTCGTTCTTGTATGACGGCAAACCTTCAACGGAGGTGTTCAAGCAATGGATAGTCACCCGCGATACGCAAAAGCTCGATACGCAGCGCACCGGGCATACGCTAATTTATACGGACTCCGCGAGCGGCCTGCAGGTCCGTTGCGTTCTGATTGAATATGACGATTTTCCAACGGTGGAATGGACGGTGTACTTCAAGAACACCGGCCCCAAAGACACGCCGATTATTGAAAAGATTCAGGCCCTTGACATCGAGCTTAGCCGCAGCAGTGAGGGGGAGTTCCTGCTGCACCACAACATCGGCTCGCCCGCCGGCGCCAATGACTACGGCCCGCTGGAAACGCGATTGGGCCCCGGCGTCACAAAGCGCTTGGCCGGCGCGGGCGGGCGTCCGACCAATGCAGACTGGTCGTACTTCAACCTTGAATGGTCCGGCGAGGCACAAGGCCCTGTGGGGGGAATCATCGTCGCCGTCGGCTGGCCCGGGCAGTGGGCGGCGGAGCTTGTGCGCGACAACGCGCGCGGCTTGCGCCTCCGCGCCGGCCAGGAATTGACGCGGTTCAAGCTGCTGCCCGGCGAAGAGGTCCGCAGTCCGTTGATTGTCCTGCAGTTCTGGAAAGGAAACTGGATTGCGGCGCAGAACGTATGGCGCCGCTGGATGATGGCCCATTCGATGCCTACGCCCGGCGGCCGGCCTCCACAACCGCAACTGCTCGCCTCCAGCTCTCGCCAGTACGATGAGATGATTAACGCCAACGAAGCCAACCAGATGATGTTCATCGACCGTTACATAGAGGAGGGCATCAAGCTCGATTACTGGTGGATGGACGCCGGCTGGTATGTGCATCATGGCGGCGGCTGGCCCCGCGTGGGCACATGGGAAGTGGACACGGGCCGTTTTCCGCATGGACTGCGGGCCGTCTCCGATTACGCGCACAGCAAGGGCCTCAAGATATTGGTCTGGTTCGAGCCGGAGCGAGTGACTGCCGGGACGTGGCTGGCGAACAATCATCCTGAATGGGTGCTGGGCGGCAACAAGGGCGGGCTGCTGAATCTCGGCAATGATGCCGCTCGCCAATGGCTGACTGAGCACGTGGACGGGTTGCTGAATGAGCAAGGCATTGACCTTTACCGTCAGGATTTCAATATGGACCCGCTGGCCTACTGGCGCGGCGCCGACTCGCCGGACCGCCAGGGCATAACCGAAATCAGGCATGTCACGGGGTATCTGGCCTACTGGGACGAGCTGCGCCGCCGGCATCCGGAGATGCTTATCGACTCATGCGCGAGCGGCGGGCGGCGCAACGACGTTGAGACGATGCGCCGCGCCGTGCCATTGTGGCGGAGCGACTATGCCTACGAAGCCATCGGCCACCAGTGCATGATGTACGGCCTGTCGTTGTGGCTGCCGTATCATGGCACCGGCACCGTATTCACGCGCAATGCGCCCTACTACGGCAGCGGCCACACGCCCATTGAGCCTTACGCCTTCTGGAGCAACGCCGGTCAGAGTATCGGCTTTGGCCTGGATGTTCGCTTGAAGGACCTCGATTACGCTGCGGTGCGCCGCCTCATCAGCCAGTGGCGTCAAATTGCAGTGAATTACTACGGCGATTTCTACCCGCTCACGCCCTGGTCTCGTGACGACACGGTATGGATGGCCTGGCAGTTCGACCGGCTGGAGGCGGGCGAGGGCATGGTCCAGGTCTTCCGCCGGCACAACAGCTTCTATGAGTCCGCACGCTTGCGGCTGTTCGGTCTGGATGAAGGAGCTAATTACCTTGTGTCCAACCTCGATACGGGCGAGCAAGAACACCGCAGCGGGCGCGAGCTGCTGGCCGACGGGTTGCCTGTGACTATTGCGGCCAAGCCGGGGGTCGTGCTGCTGACATATCAGAAACAAAAATGAAGGCGCAGTTGAAACCTGTCAACGGGTACCTGCGCGATTGACTCACTCTGACTCTCGCCGGGACAGTCGCCGGGATGGCTGGCCCCAGGCCCCGTGGGGGTGCCACTGGGGCCATTTTTCAATAATCCAGTGTGGCTTTCCTGAGGGCGTCCGGGGAAAGGTACCACCTGCGAGCCAGCGGGTCGGTCCGGAAGAAACTCAGCAGAAGCCGCGCCGCCTTGACAGTCCCGCTTGTGTCGCTGGGGTGCGTGCCGTCGGCGGCAAGGTCCTCGCGCAGCCAGACCAGGCCATCGCTCTTTCGCGGCGTTGTGCCGTCCGCCCAAAGATATGGACCCCAAAGGAGCAATGGGCATCGGACCGCGCCTTTAGCGGGGTCGTAGTTGAGCCTGGGGTCGCCCTTAATCTGCTCCTGGATGAGCCAGCGAACGGAGAATGCGCTTTCGTAGGCGTATGGCTCGGGATTCAGTGCAGAGGCTGCATAGCCCGCATATATACGGCTGGAGAGATAGGCTATCCTCAGATTCGGATATCGCTCTTTGGCCATATTCAGGATTGTTGCCATGCCGTCGGCGAGTTTGCGGGCGTGTGCGGGGAATTCGCCCGACCCGGCGGGCCCTATTTTTGCCTGTTTGAGCCATACGACCTGGACCTGCTTAGGCGTGACGCCGGCCTCCTTCAGCCGTCGTTCGGCGCCTTCCCAGGCCGTCCCCCATTGAGTCGCACGGCTTTCGGCCCAGGCCACTACATCCATCCCGCCTATGGCTGCATTAACCACGACTACCTGGGGCGACTTGTTCGGGTCCTCGCGGGCGATATTGAGAAAGGCTGAGAACTCCATCCTTGTATTGGACATTCCGATTGACAGCAGCACAATTTTGCCGTCGGCCGAGGGCTTGCCCGCCCAAGCACTGGCGGGCTTGCCTTCAACGTCAAGCGGCCGGATTCTGCGCAGCTCTTGCTCGGCGGCGGCGGCGTGAGCAGGCGGGGGAGCGTTTCGTCCCTCGCCATAAAGACCGCCGTCCTGACCTTTGTAGTCTTCGTCCTTGCCCATCTCGCATAGGGGCGTCAAGCCGGTCGATGCCTTTGCCTGAATTCTTTGTCGGTTGCCTTGTTGTCCGCCTCGATCAGCAGAGGCTTTATCATCGGCTGCGGGGCTCAGGTTCAATACGCCGAGCAATAT
>Ga0299915_10003210_pt1 | contig 11867 bp, 8 predicted proteins | sample RVTome_13_FD_200263 | JGI IMG/M metagenome (GOLD analysis project Ga0299915, IMG submission 200263) | Soil microbial communities from uranium-contaminated site in the Upper Colorado River Basin, Wyoming, United States - RVT92D227 (version 2) ... | reverse complement strand
TGCTTTGCTAATGGATATGTATTGGTTTATATAACGATCTGCCGCTAGGGTATTTCCCTTAGACAATGCCAGGACAGCCTGCCGGTAAATGATTACAGGATCATCAGGAAAATCCCTTTCCGCTTTCCGGTAAAGCTTTTTTTCTTTTTTATACTGCCTGGTTTTATGATAGGCCACTCCCAGGTGAGTATAATTAAAAACCCAGGAAGGTTTAGCATCCCATCTGTGATATATCTCCAGCGACTTTTCCAGTTCGGGGATCGCCTTACTATACTGATGTAGAAGATTGTATGTAAGTCCTAAAAGATAATAAACACTTACTGACTGATCATCAATTCCCTCAAGCTGCCTTAAGTATTTAATTTGTTCGGAAGGCATTTCAAAGTTAAAGGCATAGGCCCAGTTTGTCGCTGTTTTTGCTACCAGGGGCATCAGATCCCTTCTTTTGTAAAGCCAGAGAACCCACTGTATTGCAGGTTCAACCATGCCCTGATTTCCATAAGCAGCAGAAAGCTGAATAGCTGCATCCGTAAAGTTAGAGTCAATAGCCAGTGCCCGGGAAAACCATGTTCTTGCGAGGGGGTAGTCACGTTTACGGAAAGCCCTGTTCCCATAAATAAAATATCTGTATGCTTCTGGTGAGAAGGTGGGTAATGCTGAACCCTGTTCCATGGGATATTCCATTCTCAATTTGGATATTATTAGAAAGTTTCTTAGTTGCGCTGAAAGTGTATCAATAATCTTAAAGAAATATTCTTCTTTGGATGGGCCGTCGATCTGAAAAGATTTAAAAACCTCTTTTGTCTTTGTATCAATTAATTGTGCATCTACACGTACCGTAAGGCCTGCCTGTTTTATGCTGCCATAAATAAAAAGACCTGCATCGAGCTTTTGTGAGATTCTACCTGCAACTGCCGGGGAGACTGCTGCCAATTCAGAAATACCTTTGGACTTAAGTATGGCCTTTATGGTCTCGTTTTGTCTGACTTTCAGCTCCGGAGCATTTGAAAGCGAAGAAATTAAGCACTCCTGAATCCCATCCTGCCAGATATTCCACGTAGTATCGTTGGTCATATTCTGGAAGGGCATTACTGCTATTGAAAGTCTGGCCTCTGAAAATCTCAGATCAACCGGCGCTTTGCGCCTTAAGATTCCCGGATATACAAGAAAAACAACGATTGCAATTAATAAAGTAAGAAACAGGATACCGGGTAAGGTCAGAGCAGAACTTCTCCAGGCAGGTTTGTGTTGTTCCTGTCTAACAGCAACCGGAGTCAGCATGTTTATTTCCGGACTTTTCGGACCTAACTCTTTAGCTTTCCCGGGGGGAAAACCAAAAAATTCATGAAAACGTTTGGTGAAATAAGCAGGGCTGCTGAATCCAACCTTATAGGCAACTTCGGAAGCGGTTAAGGCTTCATTTTGAAGCATCTCCATAGCCCTCTGCAAACGAACTTCACGAATAAACTGATTGACTGTTTTCTTACTGATTGTATGCAGCATCCGGCTTAAACTGTAACGGCTCATGCCCGATTCATGAGCAAGCTCTTTTATACCAAAGCTTTCATTTTCCAGGTTTGTCAGGACTATTTCGGTAAGCTTCCTGATAAATACCTGATGGCTGATCAGTAGCTCTGTCATGAATGATAATTTACATTTTCAGTACAACCTCACTCATGTGCATCTATTATCAAATATACTGAATTATACACATTTCTGTTCATAATCATCTTATATAAAGTATTTTTCTGTTCTGTATGTATTTGCCGGAGGAAAAAAATACAATATAGGTACCATCTGGTAAATTTTGCGGTTCCCATACAATTTCGTAGACTCCTTGTTTTTGGGATTCATCAACCAGGAAGGCAATTTCCTGGCCAAATAAATTGAATATCTTTATCCTGACGTTACCATCCTCAGTTAGTGAATATTTAAAAGATATTTTTTCATTAAATGGATTTGGCCAGCTGGAAAAAAGTGCATCACCTGCAGGTATCTGATACGTCTCCCCGATTCCTGTAAAAGAAGCCTCTCCTGGTGTACCGCCTGTTTTGTCACTTGCCTTCCATGAAGAAGCGACACTATTATCCAGGGAAGGATCTTTCAATTCCAGGGATGGTCCCTCACCATCCGGACTTGTTTGCCAGGGGAAATGGTCATCATAATTGACCCGATCCACTATCATTCCCTCACGATCAATAAGACACAACTCCTCCCCGGCATTATCAAGTCTGCCATTGGTCATCTGAAAGACCTGAAAATCTTTGTTATTATAGGTTTCGGATGTTTTTGCAACAATGATGCGTTCGCCTGCATCAATATAACTTCCCTGCGGGAATGAGAACTCAATGCCATTTGAAAACTGAAATCCTGAAATATCAATGGCATTTTCTTCTGAATTTACCAGCTCAACAAATTCATAAAGATCATCATCGCCCTGTAAATCAGTGGAGGGATTATAATGGATCTCGCTTATAACAACCGATCGTAGTGCGTAAGGTTCGAATACTGCCATCATGATGGAATTACCTGTCAGGGTAATGGTAAGTGCGCTGGTATCTGATGGAAAAGAACCTTCCCAACGGACGAATTGCCAGCCGGGCCTGGGATGAGCCCGGACCCTCAAGGGGATATTTCTATACCATGGTCCGGAAAATGCAGTGGTTGGTACAGGAACTTCATCAACAGAGATCCATCCGGAGCATGAATCCGGGACTTCCAAAAGCAATTCTGCTTTCTCACCCGGATGCATGGTCACATCAAGATGTTCAAAAACAAAATGCTGCCTTTCCAGAGCGAATTCATAAAGTCTGCCCAACTGCCCGAACCAGTATTCCATGCTTGAGATTGCTCCCCATCTTTCTATTTGCCGGGGCATTTCCGGTTCTATCCGGTGAACCATCGACTGAATGATTTGCTGTACCCGATCTGGATAAAATGTCAGATTAAGATGCGTGGCGAAGCGCTGGACGAACTCATCCTTAAAATCCTTATTCAGTAATAATCGCTGAAAAAGAAGTGAAGCCGCACCCTGTTCAAGGGTCCACTGTATTGTATTAATTGCAAAAGGATCGGGTATCCTCGGATCCTGCCCGCCGAAACCCCAGTCCATATCATAAAGCAACCACCGCCATTTTCCATCAATGCTGTGTTCACGCCAACACCTGATATTCTGGTGAAGCCAATCGCGATTGCAAACATATATTTCGGTAATAAAGTAATTCATAAACTCACCAACATCCATTTGGGTTTGTATATATTGATAACTCTCAGGGAGTGTCATATCATGGGTTTCAATATACTGATTGAGGTTTTGATAATGACTGCCGTCCCCATGAGTTGAAATGCCAACCCCCTCCATCAGATCTATATTATCAGCGTTGATACCATAATTGCTTTCCGGATAAAACTGATTCATTTTCTCCCGTATGTTGTAAAGTCCCCAGAAAACCCCGTTAATGTATACCAGAGCCGGCTGATAAGCCTGGTAATCAACATCCATCTGACCGATCACCAGGGTATTCATCATCGCGTCCCGGATATAAGTACTGTTAAAGTCATTGCTGGAGCATCGTAAAAGAAACCTTTTAAATGAGTTGATGGATTTCGATGGAAACAGGGGATAATCGACATCGGAATCCCCGTACTTATCCCGTGAATAAACAGTAAAGGCTTTTTGACGTATCTGCCTTCCAAAAAGACCACCGAAGATCCGAATGCCTGCATCCTGTTTGAATCCCCGATCACCATCCGATTCATAAAACTCTATATGTACCGGCCGCTCCCATTCTTTCCAGAAATTGGCATCGGGATCGAACGGCGGGATCGCACCCAGGGTATCAGACACACATATGCCTACCGTGATACCAATCTCCTCATCGAAAAAAAATTCAGGCGGAGTTGTAATGGCAATTACCGGTAAAGTGGAAGGTTCGTTGATAACATAAGTTTGAGTCATTATTTCACCGGGCAGCCAGTTATCATGAAAAGCCCTTGCTCTGATAACCATGGTGGTATCGATAAAAATGGGCTGGCTGTACTCGGTTGATTGTTGTGTGGGCAGCGACCCGTCTGATGTATAACGGATAGTAGTTCCCGTACCGGCAGTTATAGTTACCAGCTGATACCCTGCATATAACCCGCCTTCCGGTGAAAAGGAAGGCGGGGAAGCCTGCGTATTGGTGGTTAACCCGGGAACAGTATTGGAACTGTTACAGGTGTGATTTATAAAACAGTGCCAGGTACCGGCACCATCGGGGAACCGACCATAGGAAACGTCATCCGGCAGGTTGCCAAAGGTGATGGTATCGATCACCATTCCGTCCGCTTGATAAAGGCCGATCTGTTCACCGGCCCTGGAGAGTTTAAATGAAGCATGATTTTCCCTATTTAAGCCATCGGCCCAGATAACGAAAAAGGATCCTGGTGCAATAATGGCGTTGTTGGGCAATTTCCATTTTAAAGGGAAACTGAAATCATCCGTGAGGTATATACTGCTGAGATCTATTGGTGTATTACCGGCGTTATAAAGTTCAATCCAGTCTTCGAAGTCCGAGTAGTCGGGATAAAGCTGAGCATGGATATTGGAAGCCATGAACTCATTGATCTTTAAACTGTCAATGGAATAAGCAACAGGAAAATGAATTATCCCGACAGCAAAAACAATAATCCTGATAGAATTCATAACACCTCCTTTTAATTATATCTTGCCTTTGGTTTAAAGGTTAAGGCAGCGCCTAGAACCGACAAACCAACCACAATCCCTTTGCGTTTCCGTTATACATTCACGGTTTTGGTGCTTAAGTAAGGGTTTGAAGATTAGGAAATAATTTAGGTAAGTTGAAAAGTACGACAATTCAGGGCAACAGTCAAGTACATTTTGATTAGAATCAGTTAATTGTGTAACTTTAAGTATTCCAATCTGAAAGAACCAGCACAAACACAATGAAATCTGCTACCGGAGTTTTAACTGCTTTGATGATATTGTCAGCTTAATCATCAAATATTACTAAAAAAATTCACCCGCTATGAAAAAACTGCTATTCCTGATCAGCTTCATAACATTTTTATTCCTGTATGTTTCGGCTCAGAAAAATCCTGATAAGCTTACCCAGGATGAAATTAATACCATGCACGCAGCAATTAACGCTGATTCAAATCTATTAAAAATGATTGGATGGTTTGGAGAGCCTGTTGATCTGTATGAGAAATATAAGATTAACCTTTGGCGTGCTGACTCAATCTGGAAACAGGATCAGCAGGCGATCAATAAGCTCAAAGATATTGGCACAACCAGACACTTTGAAATGATCCCCCTGGTTGATTGGTTCACAAGTGATGACAGCCTTATCGGGGAGAGCGGAGTTTCTTACCTTATCAAGACTGATGAAGCAACCATTTTGTTCGACCTGGGTTTGAACGCCAAGGATGAAAATCCTTCACCTCTGCAGAGAAATATGACCAGGCTGGGTATTAATCCGGAAGATATTGATATCATTGTTATATCGCATAATCATAGTGACCATGTCGGTGGTGGAAAATGGGAAGAAAAAAATACTTTTTCTTTTACCAGTTACCAGCCGCCCTTAAAGCAAATGCCGGTTTACACACCGGTGAAAATGACCTATCCCGGGTTAAACCTTGTTAATACTCCATTCCCGACTAAAATAGCCAAAGGAGTGGCAACCATTGGAGTAATTCACAATCCCATATTCTTTACAGATATTGAGGAACAGGCTTTAGCGATCAATGTGGAAAACAAGGGCATTGTCATTATCACAGGCTGTGGACACCAATCTATTGAAAAAATATTGCGGCGCACTGATTTGTTATTCGATGAGCCATTATATGCTGTTTTGGGAGGCTTCCACTATCCCATTGAAGAAGGGCGAAACATAACCTGGATTTACAAATATGTTGTCGTTGGCAAACTGCCATGGGAGCGTCTTACTGTTGAAGATGTGAAAAATAACTGTGAATTATTGAAAGACAGAAACATCAAGCTGGTTGGGCTTTCAGGTCATGACAGTTCCGACAAAAGCATTTCCGTTTTCAGACAGGAGTTTCCTGATTCATATGTGGACATAAGCGTAGGAGAAAAAATATCGCTTGGTAATTAGTAAGATAAACCGTTTGAACTCGGGAAGTTCATAGAGAAAAAGCACACCGTTGTGTGCCAGGGAAATCTCCCCGGGCTGCGGATATGACCCCCCGCCAACCTGGGCCACATCAGACAAACTTTGATGAGGCAAGATATGATTAAATATCTGTATATTAATACATTATGAAATATGAAATGCTCTGAAATATTAAATCTCAGGGTGCTTATTTGATTTGACTTAGAATTAATCAAGTTTAATTTGTAGCAGAATTTGCTTCCCTATGACTTTTCTATTGAAATACCAATACAAAAGATACAGAATGCTTGGAATAAGTAATATACTAAGGAACAGATAGAAGACGAAAATAGCATCACCAAATCCCTCTCTGGATAGAAATACAATATGAGTTAATGTAGAAACAAGACTTATTAATCCCCAAAGTCCCTCTTTCCATAAACCAATTAAGTAGCCAATCGGAGTTAAAATCCACAGGTTCATTATAAAATAATGTTTCTCAAAACGTTGTGCTAAACTAATGAAAGGACTCATATCCTCGCTAATAAATATGAAAAAAAGAGTAATTGCAAAGAGCAAAGTAATAATTCTGGCTGACCATCGAATAATGCTGAGCAAAACGGGTTTCTTTTAAATTGTCGTTTCCATATGACAGGATTTTGGATAATTGATTAGAAAATACTGACCTGAATTATTTTGATGATACAGTTACGACAATATTAAACCTTGGTTCAAGGGTTGTCAGAAATAATAGCCTTTCTCCCTTTCTGTGCTCCAATTGTTGAGGCGATTATTGATAGTACCAATCCACCACACATAGGAATCCACATAGATGTGCTTATCCAAAAATTTGGCTCTACAATAGCGGGAAGAATTACAAAAGCATTACATATCAGCAGAACATACCAGATACTTTTGGGATTTCTTTTAACTATGAAGTAGCAACAAACGGCAATTATTATACCATTTAGACTATAGGATATTGCTTCTCCTGTAGCTTCGTTGATTTTTATGTACGGACCTAACCCTTCAGCAATACCGAACAATACAATAGTTGCTCCAAATAGCGTGAGCAACGCTAATGCCCAACTTGGGGTTCTTGCTAAAAATGACTTTTTTCCATCGGTTTTCATTGTGTAGATAATTTAAATTATACCTGATGAAAGTTACACCAATAAAGAACCAAAGTCAAATAAATTGAATTCACCACATAACAACTTATACCCACATCGGAAATAGTATGATGCGGCGACCTGAACGGCCGACAGGTCATCAGGGAGGCATCCTTGCCCATTTTGCCGGCCACTGAATGAATCTTTGTGGTTTCCAGGGCCTCGTTTAACGAAAGTGGCGGTAAAATCGTCGAAATCCGCTTTGCCAGCATGGTCTTTCCGGCTCCCGGCGGACCTATCATCAGCAGATTATGCCCCCCGGCAGCTGCAATCTCCAATGCCCGCTTGACATTTCCCTGTCCCAAAAGCATCTATTATTTCCGGGTAAATCAGGCAGCACATTCAAACGTGTTTCGTCTTTTAAATAATTAAATAAACAGTTGATTACTAAAACCAAACTTATGTTGTTTAACTACCTTAAAATAGCATTACGGAACATCAGGAGACAGAAATTTTATGCTTTTATCAATATAACCGGATTGACTATCGGATTAGTTGCAAGTCTGTTAATCATACTTTATATTGTCGATGAATTCAGTTATGATAGGTTCCACAAGGATGCCAGCAGGATATACCGGATTAATCTTATGGGACGCATGTCGGGACAGGAATTCAATTCACCATATACATCTGCACCTGTTGCTTCCGGATTCATGAACGAAATACCCGGCGTGGAACAAGCATGCCGGATTGCTCTCTGGAAAGATATGCCAATCAAACACGATGAAGACCTGTTTACCGAAAAAACAGTACTTGTTGCAGATTCAAATTTCTTCAATTTCTTTAGTTTTAAACTTCTTTCCGGTGATCCGATAAATGTCCTTGCCAGGCCAAATACCATAGTACTGACAGAAACAGCTGCAAATAGAATATTCGGGTATTCAGGACCAGGGGATAACCGCTGTATCGGGCAGAGTCTGGAATTTGGAAATGAAAAACGGGTCTATAACATTACAGGCATTTGTGAGGATCCCCCTCCAAATTCACACTTCCACTTCAGTATGATCCTCTCCATGGAATCCTGGGATTATAGTCGTAGTTCTGTCTGGGTAAGCAACTCCCTGCTTACATATATCAAACTTGGTGAGGTTATGGACCAGGATCTGATAGAATCTCAAATTCAGGCGCTAGTAAAAAAACACATCGGTCCACAGGCTCAGAAATATCTTGGGATATCGTTTGAAGAATTCCTGGAAAAGGGTGGATTATATGGTTTTTACCTGCAGCCATTGACCGGGATTCATTTTGCATCAGATGTTGATCTTCACCTGGAACCAGGCGGCAATATGAAAACAATCTATTTGTTGGTAGGGATAGTGGTCTTTATTATTGTCATCGCTTGCATTAATTTCATGAATCTCTCAACCGCAAGGTATTCAGGAAGGGCAAAAGAGGTTGGAGTAAGAAAATCTCTGGGAAGTGCCACCAGCAGGCTCCGGACACAGTTTCTTACAGAGTCGGTTTTATACACACTGGTATCTTTACTGCTTGCCCAGGTTATTCTCATATTAATCCTTCCGCAATTCAATATTCTATCAGGCAAGCTTCTTAACGTAAAGGCATTATTTAATTTTTATTATATCTCCGCCATCATCTGCCTGGTTGTGATAACCGGCATAATTGCAGGCAGCTACCCGGCATTCTATCTCACATCATTCAAACCTGTAGAAACTTTAAGAGGAAAGCTCAAAGCGGGGATAAAAAGTAAAGCTATCAGACAAATACTTGTAATTTTCCAGGTTACTATGTCAACAGGGTTAATAATTTGTACCCTGCTTATGTATAAGCAGTTGCAATACATTCAAAACAAAGACCTTGGCTTTGATAAAAATAACCTGATTGTACTTAAAAACGCAGGATCATTGGGCACGAATAAAAATGCCTTTAAAGAGGAACTTTTAAAAATGTCGGAGGTTGAAGATGCCAGCATCTGTAACCTGGTTCCCCCTGATGTCAGTCATTCCGATCTATTCCGGCCGGTAGGTGAGGATATACAGGAACGCGGTAGTAACTATTGTATTGCAGATGAGGATTTTATGTCAACACTAAAGCTGACTATAGTTGACGGCAGATTCTTTTCAAAAGAGTTTTCTTCCGATGTTAACGGAGTTGTAATTAATGAAGCTGCAGCCCGCCTTTTCGGTTTTGACCATCCGGTTGGAGAGAAGATACAAACATTCTGGAAAGAGAACAACCTGGATACACGTGAAATAATCGGTGTGGTAAAAGATTATAATTTTCAGTCACTGGAAGAAGAGATAACATCCCTTCTCATATTCCAGGGTAAAGAGGGTGATAACATCGTTGTAAGACTTACATCTGGCGATATAAACAATAAGATAAACCTTATTGAGTCAAAATGGAAATCATTTACTGAAAGCGGTTCGTTTGACTACTCCTTCATTTCGGATAATTTCAATGCAAAATTCCGTAAAGAGCAGCAGCTCGGAAGGATCTTTCTTGTATTTACCCTTCTGGCTATTTTCATCGCGTCACTGGGATTGCTGGGTCTCACATCCTTTACCGCAGAGCAGAGATCCAAAGAGATTGGTATACGTAAAGCTATGGGGGCATCTTCAGGAGGTATAATAAAATTATTGTCGATGGAATACCTGAACCTTATTTTTGTTTCATTTTTTATTGCCGCTTTACTGTCGTATTTGGTTATAAACTGGTGGCTGAATAATTTTGCTTATAAAACTAACATTGGTGTTTTATCTTTTATTGCAGGAGGAATTATATCTGTATTAATTGCGATTTTATCCGTAGGTTATCAATCGCTTAAAGCAGCTTCAAGGAATCCTGTTGATTCCCTGAAGTATGAATAAACATAATTAAGGTTGTCTGGCTAGTTATCCCTGACGCATCTTACAGAAAATCCGCAGTTCTTGCTGGTGCTGCTTCTGTCGGTATTACTATAATTGTAACTAAGAGCTTTTTTTCTATTGTCAATATTTTCATCTCTGTTAATATTCACTCGACTTTGTAGCTATTCCACATATTTATTAAGGGAAGGTTAAAATCAATATTAAGGCACCATTGCTTGAACCATTATTGACATCTCTGAAAATCCCTCAATTATCTTCGGTCAAAAACACCCCATTTTCATCCAAAACCTGGCTCAAAACTGGCGCATAAAAAAAGAGTTACAATTTTTGACGGTGTAACTCTCTGATTTTGACGGTGGGTCCAGCTGGGATCGAACCAGCGACCCCTGATTATGAGTCAGGGGAATGGCCTATTTTATATAAATAAGACATATATCATTAAAATACAATATGTTAGCAATTATTTATATAATAGGTGTGTCAAAAAGACAATTAATATGAAACTGGCCGGGTACTCAATGGAAAACTTCGATCGGAAAATGGTAATGTTCCGGTCTTCCAGTGGCTGACGCATCACCTCCAGCACCGAACGCTTGAACTCCGGAAGTTCATCGAGAAAAAGCACGCCGTTATGGGCCAGGGAAATCTCCCCTGGCTGGGGATATGACCCACCGCCAACCAGGGCCACATCGGAAATGGTATGGTGTGGAGAACGGAAGGGCCGGCACGTCATCAGGGAGGCATCCTTGCCCATTTTGCCGGTCACCAAGTGGATCTTGGTGGTTTCCAGCGGTTCGTTCAGCGACAAAGGCGGCAGTATCGTCGGGATTCTCATGGCCGGTATGGTCTTTCCGGCTCCCGGAGGACCTATCATCAGCAGATTATGGATAGTTTTATTTACAAACAAGCGATAACATTAGTTATAAGACATCACTAATAATATAAGTAGTTTTAAGACGTAAAGGTTTTCATTACTACCACATTTCAAATTTCACTCAGTCTCTTGGTCAAAATTTACTTGACTTCGGCTTTAGATTGTTGTACATTCATTCTTGCATAAATATTGGCATTAAAAATAATAGGAGGTAGAAACCATGCAAAGCATAAAACTTATTACAGGATGTCCTCGACTGAACGTTGCATTCGTAATAGTACTCCTTCTGGTTGTTTCTGCGCTGATAGCCAACACAAGAACTACGCCACTTCAGGAGCAGCAGCCCGATCAACCGACAATTCTGATGCGAATTCAGGGGCGATTGCTCGACCATAACAAGAAGCCCATTAGCGATGTCTTCTTGCGTGTTTACATAATCTGGCAGGACGTCAAAAACGAAACTCCTGCGGGCACAGTGGGCGTCTCACCAGATTCGAAAGGTCGTATGATAGTCTCTTCCTTCAAGGAGAGCGGTCCTGAGCTGATAGTCTTCGTGCAGGACGCTAATCATGGTTGGGCTATGGACCGTACACAGGAAGATGGTAGCTTCACTATTGAATGCGAACTTACCCCTGGCACATATTATCTTGCAGTCGATGCGCGTGATCGTAATAGTATCAAACCTGAGAAACTCAGCTCTTTGAATGGTGAGCCCATTAAGTTTGAATTGTTAGCTAAATCACCCAAAGTGGACTTAGGAGATGTGATTGTGAATTGGTAGAAAATTAAAAATTAGCATTTTAAGCTGGATTTCTTTTTTGTATGAGTTATCACTCTAAGCACTTGTATTTATCATAAAATTGATATTATAATGCTT
>Ga0299915_10003209_pt1 | contig 11871 bp, 7 predicted proteins | sample RVTome_13_FD_200263 | JGI IMG/M metagenome (GOLD analysis project Ga0299915, IMG submission 200263) | Soil microbial communities from uranium-contaminated site in the Upper Colorado River Basin, Wyoming, United States - RVT92D227 (version 2) ... | reverse complement strand
CCTGGCCCGGCATTCAGCCTCAAAAAAGTGCTTTTCATAAGCATTATCCTTAAACTGACTTACAGCCAAAGCTTCATATGCCCAGCGGGAAGTCATCAGATTGCCGATAAGAGGTACTGCTTTATCGTTGGCGATTCTGTTGTGCATTTTGGAAAAATCGACCACCACTCCGCTAAAAAGAAGCTGTGGCACCAGGATCAGCGGAACCAGTATATAGATGGTAACCACTGAATTAAAACCAGAGGAAATATTCAGTCCTACCATATTGGCCCAGCATGACGCCGTGAAAAGTACGATCCAGTATCGTAGCAACATGCCTTCGATCTCAAGCATGGAGTTGCCGATAAGAACAAAAACCAACGACTGTATAGCCGAGATGGAAAACAGGATGCTGATCTTGGAGAATAAATAACTTGACCGGCTGAGGTTCAGGAATTTCTCACGCTTCAGAATTTTGCGATCCTTAAAAATTTCTTCGGCGCTGATCACAAGGCCAAGGAAAAGGGCTACAATAACAGCCATAAACAGAAAAGCAGGAATCACTGTGTTTTCTCCGAAGACATACCGGGGAAGGCCATTAACATAAGTATAGTTCTTGGTAAAGAAGGCCACGATAAATGCCAGGATTGGAGCCTCAAATGCAAGCAGTATCAGGTATTGCTTATTATAGTACTTGGCCAGCAGGTCGCGTTTAAAGAATATCCTGAACTGGTTGAAGTGATCAGGTATATTAAAATTGTTCCTTGGGATGGAAGAATCATGCTCCCTGACAATAAGTTTTGTTTTCAGATCAACTTTCTCCAGAAACTTCTGATACCACTCTTCCGGATTAGTCTTTCGTTTTCGGGTGAGTCTTCCGTTTGCATCTACCTCGCGTGACTCTACGATCCGGAGGATTTCATCAGCGTTTATATTGCCGCAGCTAAGGCATTCAGTCTCTTCTGCATCGGCGTAATGTACCGCCCGTTTAAAATAAGTGATAGCGCTGATGGGGTGCCCATAATACACCACTCTTCCTCCCTGGTCCATGACCAGAAGTTTGTCGAGCATCCTGAAAATATCGGATGAAGGCTGGTGTATATTGGCAATGATCAGTTTGCCTTTCAGGGTTTGTCTTTTCAAAAGGGTAATGATCTTTTCAGAATCAGCGGAGGACAGTCCCGAGGTAGGTTCATCCACAAAAAGGATGGAGGGTTCACGGATCAGTTCAAGAGCCATGTTCAGCCGTTTGCGCTGGCCACCGCTGAGGAAGGTTGTAAAAGCATCACCCACATTAAGATCACGTGCTTCAGCCAGATCGAAATCAATAAGGGCATCCTCCACCACCTCTGCAATCTGCTCATTGCTGTATCCATGGAAGCACAACTTGGCATTGAAGTAAAGATTTTCATGCACGGTAAGTTCCTTTATCAGCAGATCATCCTGCGGCACATAACCAATGATACTTTTTACCAGCTCTTTGTTTTCATGGATATCCCATCCGTTAATCCTGATGGTACCTTTACGGGGTTTGAGATTACCATTCAACACGTTCAGCAGGGTTGATTTTCCCGATCCGCTGCCACCGATAATACCCACCAGTCGACCTGATTCTTCGGTAAGATTAAAGCGTTTGACACCGTTCTTACTGTTAAAATAATTAAACTGGATATCCTCGGCCGTGAAAACAAATTTCACTTCTGCGCTGGCCTGAATAAAACGCCCCCTGACCCAGCTGAAATAAACAGATCCGATTTTGGGATTCCTGATAACCGAACCAAGCGACCAGATGTAGGAACGGCCCGGTTTGATGCGATGGCCGTTCATCAGCAGCGTCATATTGCCGTAATACCGGATAGCATAGATGTCGGCACTCGGAATATGTAACACCATGATCTGGCCATCCAGCTTGTCAATGCTGAGTTGTTTGATATCTTGTGCCAGGGTAGCCTCCCTGGAACGGATAAAAAGCAGCCAGTCCTTATGAACAACGCTGTTTATATCCTCATAGGTAAAGGATTTTGCATCCTTGAACTCGTCCTCATCAATCTTCAGGTATACAGCGGCAGTTCTGACCAGACTGATTTCGGTACGCGTATGCTTGCTTCCGCTTTGAATAAAATCGAGCAGGTAAATCAGTACTATGATCTTTTGCTGATGCTCGAGCTCCTCGTTGATCTGCTGACAGATCTCAATGATCCTTTTTTCGGCACTGATCTTTCTTAGCGCTAAACCGGCAACTCCGGAGTCATTGTTAATCTGGTGAAAGTAACTGACCTGCTGGTCAAAGAATTCAATGTATTTTTGAACAATTTCATAACTGTACTGCCTGTCGAGGTAATCCATGACAATACTGCGCTTGCTCTCCGATTGTCCTTCCTTGTTGATATCGGAAACAATGGCGAAAAGCCGCATCAGTGCACGTAAAATTGATTCGTTCATGGCATCAGACCTATACAAAAACAGCCCTAGCGAAATGCGAAGGGCTGTGCTGCAATACGATCGCTAATATCCTCAGTTCAGTGAATTCCTGACTGATTTGATGGTTTTGAGAATCAGGTTATAATCTGCCTCCGACAATCCGGCATCAACCTTGTCATATACCGGTTTCAGCACCTGCAATTTTGTTTCCAGACTCTTGATATCTGCATTTGTATTCCGGGCCGACAGAAGGCTCAATACTTTTTCGAATGAAGTTTTCTGCTTGCTGATAATGTCAACCATTCCGGTAAAGTTGTATGAATTCTCTGAAATATTGGTGGCAATATACATCAGTTCAACCCACATTCCGGCAACCATATTAACCGCCAGATCAGGATTGCTTTTCTGATCAAGGTACTGATATGTACTATAAATGGTATTGGTTACAATGGCGATAACTGAATCTTTGTTTTCGAATTTAGCCTTATACTCATCCGAGAGCAACTTGGCAAAATCATAGGTAACACCAAGCTGGTCAGCCAGGGTTTTGATGGCATCCATATATATCTGAATGTCCTGTTGCTGCTGGTATGTTGAAGCATAAACCAGATCGGCGCCATAAATACCCAGATTAACAGCTTTGCTTTGCTCGGTAATATATTTTTCGACCTTACTGGCTGCATTGAGATTTTTCGACAGATATGTTGCCCCGATATCATTGAGCATTTGGGTCATCTCAAACGGAGCAGGAAGGGGATATAACACCTCTTTGATATCAGCAGCAAGCAACTCCTTGCTCAGACTATCTGCAGCCTGATCCTGATCTGCTGACTTGTTTACGCCCTTGCAGGAAGCAAGAAACAAAACTGCCAAAAACACAAATGCCAAAGAACTGATTGTGTTAGAAATCTTTTTAGTATACATAGAACTTATTTGTTAAATGATTTATTTAATTTTTATTCGTCGGGTGCAAATATAAGGATTGTAATTTACATTCGAGAAAGACTAAGACCAAAAAAGTCAGAAGTTGGAAATCAAATCAGAAATTCATGATTTGGTGTGCGTATATTAAATAAACCATTATTTACTGAATGAAGTGTGTAAACAATGACATATTCTTTTTTATTTAGATCGAATAATTCTCTTGAACAAATTGGATATTACTATATATATTTCATGGCTTACATTATTTTTGCCTTTATACGAATGAATATTTTAGATTTCTTATCAACTTCCGTGAAAAAGCTTAGTGATATATTATGAAAACAAAATACTTGAATAAATGATTAAAGTATAACAAGATGGCCTAGGATTTTACTACAAAATGTAAACCTTTTTAAAACAGTTTCAAGGAAGAAAATAATATAAGAATTATAGATATGGAAAGAAAATTAAAAATCCCACAAATAATGCGCCATTTGAAAGAAGCTTATACAATTTATTTTATAGTTTTTTGTGGAATTTTATTTTTTAGTTTATTTCTTGGTTCGTTTTTATTAGTCATTGAAGTACATTGGCTGATGGTTTATGTTTTCATTTCTGTAATCGCTTTATTGTTATTTTTCATTTCAGTAACCTATTCAAAATTAGTTCATAAAGTAATTAAAAAGTATCATTTTATTATTGTTGCATTTTTCTGTTTATTCTTATTGCACACTTTCTTTATAGCAGTTCTTTCAAGTCGAAATCCTACAAATAGATGGGTAATATGGAACACAATATCTTCATTAGTAATAGTTAGTACTTGTTATTTTTTTACAGGCCGAAAATGGCTTATAACTTTAACAATCAGTATATATTCTCTTTTGTTATTTTCAAATGTATTATACAGCAGGAATTATAATACACTTATTCCCATTGACTCTTATTTAATTCTCCAGAATCTGTCTAATCTCGGAAACAGTATAATTGCTTCGGTGAGGATTAAAGATATCTTCCTCCTGATACCTTTTCTTTTGCTCATGCCAAGTTTATTTATTCGCAATCAATTACTTCCTATAAAGCAAAGATGGATTATATTTTCATCTTCCATTTTAATTAGTTCTTTCTTAGGAGTATTCGACATATACTACCATTGGCGATCCAGAAATGAGGAATTTAAAGATGCATTTTATTTTGATTCTATTGGATCAGCTTATTCAATTGGATTTACAGGATATTTTATTTGGCAAATAGTACAAAGAAGTTTACAAAACACAACCTTGAAGCCTGAGGAAGACAAAGAAATCAAATCATTCTTGGCTAACTTAAGCCATACTTCAGGATTGAACTCACCTTTTCCGGAAAACCAGAATATTATACTAATTATTGTTGAATCATTAGAATCTTGGACCTTAATTAATAAAATCCAAGGTAATGAAATTACACCCAATATAAATGAAGTATTAAAAGCAGATAAGGTATTGTTTTTCCCATATGTTGTCCCGCAAACCAAAGGAGGTAGATCCAGTGATAGTCAATTAATGCTTAACACTGGGCTTCTGCCAATTAACAACGGATCAACTTTCTTTAAATACCCAAATAATATTTACTATTCTCTCGCAAAATCATTAAAGGAAAATCACCAATTCAAAACATGTCAGACTTTTATTGGTGATAAAGCCTCATACTGGAATCAAGGTTTAATGAACGGTTCACTCGGATTTGATAATCTGATTTCAAGTGAAGATTTTGATATAACAGAACAAATCAATATGGGCCTGAGTGACGAATCATTCTTAAAACAATCCATAATCAAGATTAAGAAATTAGAACAACCATTTTTTGTGCAAATGATTACATTATCAAGCCATATGCCTTATAATATTCCTGCAAATAAAACACATATAGATTTTTCAGTTGAATATCCTGAGCCCTTCTCAAACTATGTTAAGGCCATTAATTATTTTGATTTTTCATTTGGTCAATTTTTGGATAGTTTGAAAGTGAATAATTTATATGATAATTCAATAATTATTATTACAGGTGATCATGAAGGCCTTTCACTGGACCAGGATAAAGAGATAGCATTAGCGGATATAGGAGTTGGGAAGCCAATGACAACAGAATACTTTGTTCCTCTTATAATTCTGAATTCCAAAATAGAGGGTAAACATGATAAAATTATTGGACAGATTAATATATATCCAACAATTTTAGATTTACTTGGTATCAAAACACCTTGGCATGGTCTGGGGACAAGTTATTTTTGTAAGGGTTTTGTGAGTTGTGTATTCAAGCAAGATTTTACAATGGTGGGAGATACTATCGTCGAAGATGTAAAGAAGGCCTGGTATATTTCGGATTTAATCATTACAAAGAACTGGTTTAAACATAATACATTAAGAAGGAATTAAAAGAATTAGTAAACTATTTATTAGATATAAATATTGCATCCCCTATTTCTAGTTTATAGCATCTAGTTATTATCCTTTTTTAAAAAAATTCTCTTGTTTTTTCTACCTAAATACCACACATTTGTATGCGTGTAAAAGCATATATCTTTCATTGCTTCAGAACAAATGACACTCAATGGCAAAAGCCACGGTATTAAGTTCAGTGCGGCAGGTTTACTGGTTACGCTTGGAATAGTATTTGGCGATATCGGAACATCTCCCTTATATGTTATCAAGGCAGTTATCCGGGAAGGATATCCCATCGAAAGTGATTTCATTATCGGCATCCTGTCATGTGTGATCTGGACCCTCACTATTCAAACCACAATCAAATATGTCATAATAACGCTCAGAGCCGATAACAAAGGTGAAGGAGGAATATTCTCCTTATTTGCCCTGTTGCGTAAAAGCAAAAGATGGGTTTACCTCCTTGCCATTATTGGTGGAAGTACGCTTCTGGCCGATGGTATCATCACTCCCTCCATTACGGTTGTTTCATCCATCGAGGGTCTTCGGCTGATCAATCCCTCCATACAGGTTGTACCCATAGTTATTATCATTCTGACAATTCTGTTTGCGCTGCAGCAATTTGGAACCGAAAATATCGGCAGGTTTTTCGGCCCCCTTATGTTTATCTGGTTTCTGATGCTTGGAACTCTCGGAATACTGGAGATACATGAACAACTGGGTGTATTAAAAGCTTTTAATCCTTATTATGCCATTCATTTGTTGTGGAAGTACCCTGGAAGTATTCTTTTATTAGGTGCCATTTTTTTATGCACCACCGGAGCAGAAGCTTTGTATACCGACTTGGGCCACTGCGGTATAAAAAACATAAGGATATCATGGACATTCGTTAAAATCACGCTGATACTTAATTACCTGGGACAGGGGGCCTGGTTGCTCAGTCACAGCAATGATATAAACAGTCTTACGAACCCTTTCTATGCCATAATGCCACTCTGGTTCCTGCCTGCAGGAATTGCCATTGCCACTGCTGCGGCCATTATTGCCAGTCAGGCCCTGATCAGCGGATCTTATACCCTCATCAGTGAGGCCATTTCCCTGAATTTCTGGCCTAAAATAAAAATTAAATATCCCACCCTTCAGAAAGGACAGATGTACATCTCGAGTATTAACTGGTTTCTGTGGTTTTCCTGCATGCTGGTAGTTATAATTTTCAAGGAATCGGATAATATGGAAGCCGCTTACGGACTTTCCATAACCATAACCATGCTTATCACTACGTTTCTGATGGTGTCTTATCTGTCGCTTAAAAGAACACCGGGTATCGTAATCGCACTATTCTTCAGCATTTATGTATTGATTGAGGGAGCCTTCCTGTATGCCAACCTTTATAAATTCTTGCATGGTGGCTGGTTTACAATCCTTGTTGCCGGAATTCTTACCATCGTTATGCTTTCATGGTACCATGGTCGCCGGATTACAAACCGGTTTCTGCGTTTTCTTCCCCTGGAACAGTATGTTGATACGATTAAGGATCTCCGTAACGACACCAGTGTTCCTAAAACCTCATCCAACCTCGTTTATCTCACAAAAGCCAACCGTGCAAGTGATGTCGAATCAAAAATCATTTTATCGATATTGAATAAGCAGCCCAAGCGGGCTGATCATTACTGGCTCATTCACGTTGATACGCTTGATGATCCCAGAACCATGGAATATAAGGTTATCCATATCATTCCTGGAATTCTGACCCGGGTTGATTTTTACCTTGGTTTTAAAGTTGAACGACGGATTCATGGCATGTTCAAACAAATAACCAATGAAATGGCCAAAAGGGGTGATATTGATCTGTTCAGCGGTTATCCTTCACTCCGTAAACACAATGTGATTACTGATTTCCGGTTTATCATCATTGACAGGCTGAACATCTCTGACCTGGAATTTAAGTTTTTTGAGCGTTTGATTATCAACATTTACCTCTTTTTCATTAAATACAGCCTTTCTGATGTTAAGGCCCTTGGATTTGATGCCAGCTCGGTATTTGTTGAACAGATGGCTCTTGGTTTTGAGGGAGGCACAACTTTCAGACTCACTGAGAGAACTTAATTCTTACAAGGTATAAATTTCATCTCTTTATTTTTGTTATTTTTAACAAATCAGTTCTGATTTTATTTCATCTGGAATGGAAATTATTTGTTCAATCTCATTAACAACAGGCACATGCATATTTTCTACTGCACACATATTACTACAAACCAGGCTTTTCTTTCCCGCGAGGAATCCATTCACTGCATTCGTGTACTGAGGCTTTCCAGAGGCGACAAGGTCCGTCTTATTGATGGTCATGGCGGTATGTTTGATGCCGTAATTACCCAGCCTGATGTTAAACAATGTAAACTTGAAATCTTCGGGACGGTTAATCATCAGAACCTCAGGAGCTCTTCGCTTCATATTGCCATTGCACCTACCAAAAACATGGAACGTTTTGAATGGTTTGTTGAGAAGGCTGTTGAGATAGGTGTGGATATAATAACACCGCTTCTTTGCCAGCGGTCGGAACGTAGAGCCTTGAAAACCGAGCGGATTCAGCGATTGATTGTTTCAACCATGAAACAGGCCATGGTACCCTTTCTGCCAGTTCTGAACGAATTAACCGATTACAATCAGTTTATCACCACATTTACCGGATCATCTTTCAACCGGTTTATTGCTCATTATGTTAATTCCCCCCGAAAGAGTCTAAAGCAGGCCCTCTCGCCCAAATCCAATGTTATTGTTCTCATCGGACCGGAGGGAGACTTTACATCAGGTGAAATCGACCTTGCCATAATCAATGGCTTCGTTCCTGTTTCTTTGGGAAATAACCGACTAAGAACAGAGACTGCAGGAATCGTAGTATGTCAAACGGTAAATCTAATAAATGAATAATTTCTAACTTTCCATAAGCTCCGGATCTGAGATCTGCCATCTGCACCATATAACCTTTTCACCAAAATTTCCTCAGAGTTGATCTAAACAATAACCCTATTTATAAAAATAGAAGTGTAATAAATATAAAAAAAAACAACCTTTGCCATATATCTCAAGTATAATTAAACCATAAAAATTTACAGGTTTGGTTTGCCTTCATAGGTGTATCACAAATGATTAATAATAAGGAATTAACAAACATGAAAGCTGTATTGTTGGCAGGCGGCTTTGGTACCCGCATTAGTGAAGAAAGCGGGATCAGACCAAAACCCATGGTTGAAATTGGTGGAAAGCCAATTTTGTGGCATATTATGAAAATCTATTCGCATTATGGCATTAAGGATTTCATTATCTGTATCGGATACAAAGGGAGTATAATCAAGGAGTATTTTGCCAATTACTTCCTTTACCAGTCTGATGTTACTTTCGATTTAAAGTACAATACTATGTCCATATTAAACAATCAATCTGAGGAATGGAAGGTGACACTTGTCGATACCGGATTGAATACTATGACTGGAGGCAGATTAAAACGGGTTAAGGATTATTTAGGTAATGAGGAATTCTGCATGTCTTATGGAGATGGTGTAAGTAATATAAAAATTAATGAATTGATAGATTTTCATCGCACACAAAATTCAATTGCCACACTGACTGCAGTTCAGGAACCAGGAAGATTCGGTACAATTTCATTAAAAGCTGATCAGACAAAAGTTGTTAATTTTAGAGAGAAGCAAAAAGATGAAAATACTGCATGGATAAATGGAGGTTTTTTTGTTCTGGAACCTGAAATATTTAATTATATAGATGGGGATAGTACAGTTTTTGAAAAAGATCCTTTGGAAAGGCTTGCCCAGGAGAATAAACTTTCTGCTTTCCGACACCAGGACTTTTGGCAACCAATGGATACATTAAGAGATAAACATGTCCTTGAAGACCTTTGGAGTTCAGGTAAAGCTCCATGGAAAACATGGTAATCCAATCAATATTAGGACATATAGTTTAAAAACCAAAAAGACATAACATGAGAATATTAATCACCGGAAATCTGGGATATGTTGGATCAGAACTAGTTAAGTTGCTCAGAAAGAAATACCCTAAAGCTGAACTGATTGGGTATGATATAGGTTATTTTGCCAAGCATATTACAAACCAAGATACAGCACCTGAGATGTACTTGGATAGTCAGTATTACGGAGATGTCCGGCAATTTCCCATAAAGTTGCTCCATGATGTTGATGCAGTAGTGCAATTGGCTGCCATTTCAAACGATCCGATCGGCAATAAATTTGAAAAAGTTACCCTGGAAGTAAATTATAAATCGGTTATTGATATAGCCAAAAAAGCAAAAAAAGCGGGTGTAAAAAGGATGGTTTTTGCATCAAGTTGTTCGGTCTATGGCTTTGCCGAAGAAACTGCCCGTACTGAAGCGTCGTCAGTTAATCCACTCACCGCTTATGCCAAATCCAAAGTTCTTGCCGAGCGCGACCTGGCGACCCTGGCCGAGGATAACTTCACTGTAACCTGCCTTAGGTTTGCAACCGCCTGTGGAATGAGCGACAGGTTAAGGCTCGATCTGGTATTGAACGATTTTGTAGCCGGTGCCATTTCAGCAGGCGAAATAAACATAATGAGCGATGGTTCCCCTTGGAGGCCACTTATCAATGTGAAAGACATGGGAAGGGCAATTATTTGGAGCATTGAGAGAAAAGTAACCTCAGATAGCAATTATCTAGTAATTAATACAGGAAGCAATTCATGGAATTACCAGGTTAGAGATTTAGCTTACACAATCAATAAAATATTACCGGAAACCAGTGTATCCATCAACAGAGATGCTCAGCCCGATAAACGTTCTTATAAAGTATGTTTTGATTTATTTGAAAAGTTGGCTATTGGCTATACTCCTGAATTTGACCTTGAACAGTCCATTAAAGACTTGGTAACCGGTTTGAACCAACTTAACTTTAAAGACAAAAATTACAGGCAGTCTAGGTTGATCAGGTTATTTGTTGTGAATGAGCTTCTATCTCAGAACATTCTGAACAGTAATCTTGAACTGATAAAATGATCTTCAAAGAAACTCCGTTAAAGGGCGCCTATACTATTGAACTGAATCCTTTCATCGACAACCGCGGATTGTTCGCAAGGACTTTCTGTAAAAATGAATTTCTGGCCATTGGACATGATAAAGAATTTGTTCAGTTCAATCACTCTGTTACACATAAAAAAGGATCAATCCGAGGCATGCATTACCAGTTGCCACCTTTCTCTGAGGTAAAGCTGATTCGTTGTATCAGGGGCAAGGTTTTTGACGTAATCATTGATCTCCGCAAGAATTCACCAACATTCTTAAATCATCATTTTGTGGAGCTTTCAGAGAACAATATGCTATCTCTATACATTCCGCAAGGATTTGCCCACGGATTTCAGACGCTTGAGGATAATACCCAATTGATCTATCATCATACAGCTTATTATTGCCCGGATTACGAAGCCGGTATCCGTTATGATGATCCGGCCCTGGGTATAAGCTGGTCATTGCCGGTATCGACAATTACTGAAAAAGACCTGAATTATAATTTATTGAAGAATAGTTTTAAAGGAATATCCATATGAAATGCAGACACTGTAAAACCGAACTCAATCATGTTTTTGTCGATCTTATTAACTGTCCGCCTTCCAATGATATGTTAAAACCGGATCAGTTAAATGAACCAGAATTGTTTTATCCGCTCAAGATTTTTACCTGTCACAACTGTTTACTGGTGCAGGTGGATGAAATGAGGAAAGCCGACTCAATATTCAACAGTGAATACACCTATTTCTCTTCTTTTTCAACCAGCTGGCTGGCTCATGCCAAAAAGTATGTGGATATGATGGTTGAACGTTTCAGCCTTAGTACTGCTTCTCAGGTGATTGAAATTGCAAGTAATGACGGATACTTGCTTCAATATTTTAAAGAATACAATATTCCTGTACTTGGTGTCGATCCTACAGCAAACACAGCAGAAGTGGCCATCTCAAAAGGAATTTCAACAATTGTTGACTTTTTTGGTGCTGATTTTGCCCAAAAGAAACTGGTTGATCAGCATATCATGGCCGACCTGATCCTGGGGAACAATGTACTGGCTCATGTGCCGGATATTAATGATTTTGT
>Ga0299915_10003208_pt1 | contig 11873 bp, 9 predicted proteins | sample RVTome_13_FD_200263 | JGI IMG/M metagenome (GOLD analysis project Ga0299915, IMG submission 200263) | Soil microbial communities from uranium-contaminated site in the Upper Colorado River Basin, Wyoming, United States - RVT92D227 (version 2) ... | reverse complement strand
ATTTTCTTTTTTCAAAATACGAAGGCAATCTGCCACGTACGCGCTGAGGCTTGTATCACCGGTGCCAATGGGAACTACACTGATTTCTAAAATTGCCATGATTCTCCTCCCTTAACCCCGTTAGAGATTTATCTCTAAGCGGACCGAACATGGGGTTTAATGCCGCGTGTAAGCCTTTCTGTTAGAAAGTAGAAGACTTTCTAACGGGGTTAAATATCTAACCATAGATGTTTAAAAAATTATCATCAACCGAATGAGTTGTCAACGGTAAAGCATGATATTAAAAACATTTCTTTTTGACAAAGAATAAAGTATAATAAATATAGTTAACCATGAGCCAGCCGCAACAGATTTCAGGGATGATTGCCTTCACAGCGGGACTTCTCTCCTTCGCTTCGCCCTGCGTTCTTCCCCTGGTTCCCTCCTATATCACGTACATCACAGGGGCTTCTTTCAAGGAACTGACAGATGTTGAAGCCAGGTCGAGGTTGAGATGGGCTACTACCTTTCATTCCCTGTTCTTTATCACAGGATTTTCATTGGTATTTATTCTGATGGGCGCCTCGGCCACCTATCTCGGACAGTTATTGGCTCAATATCAGTACTGGATTATGAAGGGAGGAGGGGTGCTGATCATCCTCCTGGGTATCCACTTCACAGGGGTCATCAACATTCCTTTTCTGCAAATTGAAAAAAGACTTGAGATGAGGAAAAAACCCTTGGGTTATATAGGTTCATTGTTTGTAGGAGTTGCCTTTGCAGCAGGATGGACCCCCTGCATCGGACCAATCCTGTCCACAATCCTTATCTATGCCAGCACATCGAAAAGTTTTACGACCGGAATTCTGCTGCTAACTTACTATTCAATTGGCCTGGGAATTCCTTTTTTTCTTTCCTCTCTCGCTTTTAATTCATTCCTCTCTGCCTTCGATAAAATAAAACGATACATGAGGGTGATCAACGTCGTGAGCGGTCTTTTCCTGATTGGCATCGGGATTCTCTTCCTGACCGATACGTTTAGAGAGATCAATTCATACCTGAACTTACTGACTAGTCCCTAACCACACTCACGCAAAGAGCATAGGGCAAAGCGCATAGCGAAAAAGAAGTCAAAAAGATGGGGCTACGAGATTTTTGAATCTTTAACGCCATGCCCTATGCGCTCTGCGCTATGCTGAAGTTTATTGTCTGATGCTCATCAAAGTGAAAATACCCGCTAGACCGAAGAGAAGGGTAGGTGTCCAGCATGATAGAAAGGGGGAGAGCACCCCCGATTTTCCGAAGGAGATAAAAATGTAAAAGATGACAGCATAGGCAAAGCCAATCATCACACTAATTCCGATGCTCATGGTTACTCCCCCGGACCGGCTGGTTTTCAAAGCAAAGGGGATGCCGATCAGGACCATGATCAAGTTTAATAAAGGGGTTGAGAGCTTAGAGTAAAGATCAACAAGATATCGGGTCGAGTCATAACCTGAAGCTTGGATATTCTGGATGTAAGTCCAAAGTTCTCCGTAACTCATCTCTCCCGAAGATCGCCCGATTCTTTGTAACGATTCCCAATCCTCCCCCAAATCGAATTCTATTTTCTCAAAAGGAGTAATTTCAGTTGAGCCCCCTTTTCCAAAATCGCGGATGCTTCCATCATAGAGCCACCATCGACCCTCCACCCATGTTACTTCTCGTGCATCAATTCGTTTTGTGCATTGAAAATGGTCATCAAATTGGTAAAGGGTAAAACCGTTCAAGGCCTTTTTGTGGGGATCCAGAAGTTGGATGTTCATGATGCGGGAATCGCTACGATACCATATTTTGTAATTCTTGAAGGAGCCAGTTGATTCTCTTTTTCGAACCTGAACATCCAATATGTATCGGACCTTGTGGTAGGTAAAAGGAAGGAGGTATTCATTGCCGAGAAAGGAAAAGAAACTGATCACAAGGGCAATCAAAACCAGTGGAAATGTAATTCGGTAAAGACTGACCCCCCCTGCTTTCATTGCGGTGATCTCGCTATGCCGCGAGAAGGTGCCAAGCGTGAGGAGGGTCGCTAAAAGAATGGAATAAGGCAGGGTCCATTCAAGGGTGATCTCCGGAATTTTGTAAAGGAGATAAACGAAGATCAAGTGAAAAGGAGCATTATATTTGCTGAAGAGATTCATCTTTTCAAAAAACAGCACAACGGTGTAGATAAGAGTCAAGCTGCTCAGACTTAAACCAAATATCTTCAGGAATTCACGAATAACATAGCGATGTAGTGTTTTATGCTGCTCAAACATAGCCAAAACCCTTTTTCCATTTTTTCTGAAGAAAATCAAGACATTCGATTAGCAACACAGCGGGTTTGAAGGGTGATTCGTTAGCTGCCTTGATCAGAAGGTAGATACCCAGACTCCCGAACATCAGCGTAGGAAACCAACCTGCCAAGAAAGGGGAAACAATTTTTCTCACAGCAAGCATTCCGAAGGCGATGAGGGAAACGTAGTAGGCCAGTATGATAAGAATGCAGAAGACAAACCCATACGATCTCCCCGAACGTCGAGGTTGAATACCAAGAGGAACACCGATGAGACCAAAAACAATGCAGGCAAAGGGAATGGTATAGAGTCTGTGAAGTGTTACCTCAAAGTTCGTGGTGAATTCCCCATTCTTCCTTCTCGCTACAATTGTCTTTATTATCTCATCAATTGACATCTCATGTTCCTTAAGATTTTTTTCAATAGCTGCAACGAGGGTCCTTCCTATTTCAATTTTTAAATCATAAGCATCAAATTTAATTTTTTGATACGCCTTTGTACGGGATTCTAACCTATGAATATTTCCATTGAGAAGCTTTAATGATATTTCTTGAGATGCGGGGGGGTTGATAAAAAAACCTTCTTGAGCAAATATCGTGTTGATATTTCCTTTCTCTCTTTCATCAAAAATTAAAATCCCCTCCATCTTTTTTCCATGAATGGGAATCTTATCCACATAAACGACAAAGTTGTTGAAACTGTTGAAAATTCGCTCTTTGATTTCAACGTCCGGCTTAGATTTGGCAATGAGGTTTAGTGTGGATATAAAACCTCGGTTGCCCCATGGGAGTCCATAGAAGATCAAGAAACTTGTGATCAAAAAGGCGCTGATGGAAAAAAGAAAGATGGGGACAAATAGCTGATAAAGGCTTATTCCGGAAGCTTTGAAGGCAATAATTTCACTATCCCCGGATAGCCGGCCAAGGGTCAGAAGAATTCCGAGGAGAACTGACGTAGGGATTGTAAAGGTGAGGAAGGAAGGGGCGATGAAGATAAGGAGCATGAAAACATTTGGAATATTCCCCCCCTTGATAATGAATTCGATCATTCTGAAAATTTTATCCATAAGGAGAATAATCGTGAAGGTCATCAGACCTATGAGAAAGATTGGAAGAATTTCCTTCCATATATAAAAGTAAGTTGTTTTTTTCATAAGAATTTCGTCATGTCGTACATCTGCTCGGTTACGAGTCTTACCGAACTGCCGGTAGACATGGCCACGACTAAATCTTAAACGTATTCTACGGGACGGATGGGGGGTTGTCAACCCTTCGACTTCCATACAAAAAAGACGGTTGATGCTTGAGGCCCGGGACTTCGGCGAGTTCAAACAAGCCGCCTAAGCCGAAGTGCTCAGGGTTACCCCTGAGTAGCATTTGGCGGACTCCTGATGAGGGGAAGACCTTGGGGGTCAAGGAAAGGCTTGAAAAGCTTGACAAACTATTATGAATGGATTAGAAATGATCAAAACATTAGATCGCGGGGTGGAGCAGTCCGGTAGCTCGTCGGGCTCATAACCCGAAGGTCGCTAGTTCAAATCTAGCCCCCGCTACCAAAACAATCCAAGGGGTTGAGAAGTGCAAAGAATGCTTCTAACCCCTTTTTTGTCTTTTATAAAAGGGAGTTTTATCCCCCCTTCCGGTAGACCAGAGCCTGACACGAGGCGATCAGATCAGTTCAAAATTCATGAGAGTGATTTGAAATCAGTTTGATAAGATGGACAGAATCTATAAAAAGGTTAGAAGTAAGGATTAAGGTAGTTTGGGAAAGAATTTCTTAGGTTAGGGTTAAGGAATGATTTGAATATACTGCTTTTTCTCTATTAAAATACGGCCTTAACCCTATTGTAAAAAGCGTTCGAAATATGATGATTTATAAGAAATATTTTAATCTTTCCGAAAGGAGAAAGTATTGCCTGGGGAGAAGACGAATTTGCCGAGAGTGGGGTCAAGGCTGCGATTGAAGATTCAATAGATGATGGATGCTTTAGGCCGAATAATTGGTCAATAAATCTTATATAGGGAGGACGAAATATGAACAGTGGATCATTAAAAGGAGCGTGGAAAGTTGCAGCCATCATGGGAATACCCATACGGGTGCATTTTTCATGGCTGATTGTCTTTGGTTTGATCACCTGGCTGCTCTCTTCTCGTTATTTTCCTCAGGTGACACCCGACCTTCCGTTCGTTTCTTACTGGATCAGCGGTGTTCTGGCGGCATTGCTTCTCTTCGCATCCGTGGCATTTCATGAGCTCGCTCATTCGTATGTGGCAAAAAAATATAAGCTTGGCATCGAAAGCATTACGCTCTTTATCTTTGGAGGTGTGGCTCAACTTAAAGGAGATCCGCCCCATCCGAGAGCGGAATTTTGGATTGCGATTGCCGGTCCTTTTTCAAGCTTCCTCCTCGCCGCCTTTTTCTTTATCTTGACAATAAATACAGTGGGTGGAGTGAAAGCCCTTTTTGCTTACGTGGCAAAAATCAATTTTATCCTCGGAGTGTTCAACCTCATACCCGGTTTTCCGATGGATGGAGGGAGGGTATTGAGATCCGTCCTATGGGGGATGAAGAAGGATTATTTTTACGCCACCCAAAAGGCATCTAGTATCGGAAGAGGGATTGCCCTATTTTTCATCTTCTTCGGACTGTTCTCGATTTTCACGGGTGGCCCAGGAGGATTATGGCTGATGTTCATAGGGTGGTTTCTTTATAGTGCGGCCCAGGCAAGTTATCAACAGGCCACCCTTCAGGAAACCCTCTCAGGGATTAAAGTCAAGGATATCATGGTGAGGGAGATGCAAACAATCGATCCTTCGGTTTCTCTCGATAAAGCGGTGAATGAGTACTTTCTCAGATATGGATATGGTGGTTTTCCTGTGATCGATAACGCGAAATTTCTCGGCATCATCACCCTGAAGGAAGTTAAAAATGTTCCGAGAGAGGATTGGGGGAGGGTGAAGGTGTCTGATAAGCTGGTGCCCCATGACAAGAAGTGGGAGGTCTCTTCCGATGTCGATGTCATGAAGGCTCTTGAATTGATGATCAAAGAAGATAAAGGCCGGATTGTGGTGACCGAGAAGGATAAGATCATAGGATTAATTACGAGAAATGGGATTGCCCAATATGTGCAGATTAGGGGGAAATAGACTTATGAGGTTGATTAAAAAAATGTTAGGATAAACAAATGCTCCGAATGTGATGGGGTCTGGTTCGATGCCGGCGAATTAGAGGCTGTGTCAAATCTTGAAAAAACAGGCCTTGACAAACTTTTTCAGGGTCTTCAAGAGGTAATGTTAGGCCTTCGTAAGCACGACCCTTTTTTCTTCTAAGACTCTATCTCCTTGAGAAAGGGGAGTTTCTCCCCTTTTCGGTAATTGAGTTTTACGTTAGAGGAATGGATTTCAGATCACCCGGCCGCGGCGGGTGCGGAATCACTGGAGAAAAAGAAGCATCAATGGAGGTGAAGTATGTCGATTAAAAAACTTAAGTGGGCCGTCATCATCAGTTTTACCATCTCTCTCGTCGTCTTGCTCGGCGGTGGGTATCTCGCCAAAGGCCAGCTAGCCCCGTACCCGGGGAAGGTAGTGGATCCCGAAGGCAACGTGCTCTTTCTAAAATCAGATATTATCAAAGGGCAGGACGTATATCAACGCTATGGCTTGATGGATCATGGGAGTGTTTGGGGGCACGGATCCCAGAGGGGAATGGAGTTCTCGGCCAAGACGCTTCGCTACCTTGGGGATTCGGTGAGGAATTATTTATCGGACGAAGAACATGGAAAACCTTATGCATCATTGGACAACTTGCAGAAGGAGATTATTGATCTGAGAACGATGAGGGAGCTTAGAACGAACCGATACGATCCCGTCAAAGACACACTGGCATTGACAAAAGCTCAAGCATCATCCCTCGAGCCAATTCACCGGTTTTGGGAGAAGACTTTCAAAGAAGGGGAGAGACGGTATGGGTTTCTTCCCGACACCGTTCGACTGGAAGAGGAACGCCTCCAGATATCCCGATTCTTTTTCTGGACGGCTTGGGTGGCCTCCACCAATAGACCAGACAAAGATTATACTTACACAAACAACTGGCCCGCTGACCGAAGCGTGGGCAATGTCCCCACGGCAGGGGTCTACCTTTGGACCCTCGGAGGCATCTTTGCATTGTTCGTGGTTCTGGGCATCTTCATCTTTTTTGTTCACCATTACGGGATTTGGTATGGAGCGGCCAAGGGGATTCCGCTCTCGGAAAAGATGATTGATATGCCTTTAACACCCAGTCAATCTGCGGCCGCCAAGTATTTTCTGGTCGTCATTCTTCTCTTTCTGATTCAGACAAGCTTCGGAGGACTTCTCGCCCACTATACCATTAACCCTGGCAGTTTCTACTTTCCCATCATCGCGGCGATCATCCCCTATAGCTGGGCAAAGAGCTGGCATCTTCAGCTTGCCATCTTCTGGATCGCCACCACCTGGATTGGGTCTGCGATCTACCTGGCGCCGATTGTCGGAGGTGTTGAGCCCAAGAGACAATCGAACCTCGTTCAGATCTTGTTTGTTGCCATTCTGGTCGTGGCAGGAGGAAGCCTTCTTGGAGAAATTGCCGGGATCAAGGGACTTCTGGGCGACTGGTGGTTCTGGATAGGCCATCAGGGCTGGGAGTTTCTCGAATTGGGGCGATTTTGGCAGATCCTGCTCTTTATGGGACTGATTGCGTGGCTTGTGATCATCTATCGTCCATTGGCCCGCCATTTGAAAAAGGGCCAAAAGAGCGAATTTAGCTCCTTGGTGACTTTCTACGTTTTCAGCGCAATTCTCGTGGTCGCTTTTTTTGGATTCGGATTGTTATATGGCAGAGGATCTCATCTTACCATGGCCGACTACTGGAGGTGGTTTGTCGTCCATATCTGGGTGGAAAGCATCTTCGAGTTCTTCGGGATCGCTGTGATCTCCCTCCTTCTCGTCAGCATGGGCTTGGCCTCGGCCCGGGCTGCCTTGACGGTGGCCTACTTCACGGCCACCCTTGTGTTTTTTGGTGGCATTCTCGGGACAGCCCATCATTATTTCTGGTACGGAGGACCTTCCTTCTGGCTGGGGCTGGGCGCGGTTTTCTCCTCACTGGAGCCTATACCTCTTTTCGGTCTGGTGGTGCGTGGCCTTCTCGAATACAAATCGATCCGGAAGGAGGGCAGAGAATTTCCATATAGATGGCCCCTTTATTTCCTTGTGGCCTCCTCTTTTTGGAACTTTCTGGGGGCAGGGGTTTTTGGCTTCCTGATCAATCTGCCGATTGTCAACTATTACGAGCACGGAACCTACTTAACCATGAATCACGCTCATGGGGCATTGTTTGGAGTGTATGGCATGCTTTCCATCGGACTTTTGCTGTTTTCATGGAGGGGGATGGTCCAAAGAGGCTTCTGGAACGATTCGATACTCAAAGTTTCATTCTGGGGGTTCAATATCGGTCTTTTCCTCCTGACCATGGGAACATTATTTCCAGTGGGAGTCCTTCAGGCATGGACGAGCTATCAAGAGGGCCTCTGGGTAGCTCGGGACGCTTCTTTTTTCGAAAGGCCTATCGTCTCCTTTCTCGGGATGGTCCGAATTATCCCCGATCTGACGATCATCGTCGCTGGGGTCGTCCCCTTGGGGTATTTCCTTTTGAAAACCTTTCGCCATCTGAAAGGGAAAGAGATTAAAGAAGGAGAATCGGTGTGGGACCGCTTTGGAATCCAAATGTGAGTTTGGCTCTCTCAAAGGATGCACTTCCTCATGCGGGCAAATGCGCTGATTGTCTTCCCGGGCGGATTTAGTACCCTCGATGAACTCTTTGAAGCGTCCTTCTTTCTACCGTGATCGAGATCGTCCTGGAGGTTTACCCAAAGCCGTACTAATGGGAGATGCCAGGAAGGCTCCTACCCCCTTTTTATTCTTTGAGAAAGGGGAGTTTCTCCCCTTTTCGGTAGACCAGAGCCTGACAAGAGGCGATCAGGTTCTTTTGGTCATCAAGCACCTTGATCTCATAGTTAGCAGTTCTTTGGGTCCGACTAAACTCCCGTGCCTCAGCAATAAGTCTGCTCCCCGGGGAAGGGGAGGAGATATAGGTAATATTCATGTTCAAAGCCACCGCCACGGTTCCATGGGAGTTGGAAGCGGTTTCAAACGCCTCATCAATCAGGGCAAATAACGCTCCGCCGTGGGCCATGCCTAAGAAATTCTCCATATCCGGAGTGAATTCCATTTCCACTTTGGAATATCCTTCATCCAGGTCTAAAAGCTTGATCCCGAACTTTTGAACAAAAGGTTCATTTTCCACTTTTCTGAAGATCGCTTCTTTTATCTTATTGTCCATACCCTTCCTTGCACCTGACTGGATCTTCTCTAATTCCACTCCTCCAACGCTTTTTTGGATTTTTGTCTCAGGCGTTTCTTTGTGGAGCGGATCCTTTTTTCTCCCATTCTCTCTTCAACGGCTCTCAAAGGGAGCGAGGTGGGTATCCGGCGTCTTCTTGGCCGATTCAACTTAATCAGACGATCACGAAGCCGTTTAAAAGCAAGCCTTCGATTTTCTGACTGGGATCGATGTTCCGTAGCAACCATTGTGATCCCGGAAGGGAGATGCTTTATACGGACCGCTGTCTCAACCTTGTTCTTCCTCTGGCCACCCGGTCCTCTGGATCGATAGGTTTCAATAACCACCTGCTTCTTCAGGGCTTGGGGATCGGTATCAAAGTGCTGTTGCACAGGTTCGACCTCTTCAAATTGCGAATTGCAAGTCCCAAGATTTTCTTAGTCATTAAGTCAATGGGTAATTAAGTTATTCAATGACTAATGACTTATTGACCTAATGACCCAATAACTTTTCAGGTATCTGAGACATAGTGATTATCACGTTTCTTCCCTTTTTTCATCCGCATGGTGTTTAATTACTATCGCATCCACCATAAAGATCACATCTTCTGCAATGTTTGTTGCATGGTCGGCAATTCTCTCCAGACATCGGGCAACGATCATCAGGTGGACAGCTCGAGTAATGGACTTTGGTTCGGACATCATATAGGTGAGGAGCTCTCTGACCACCTGATCATTTAACCCGTCAACGATGTCATCCCTTTCGCAAACGGATCGGGCCAATTTGGAGTCTCGATTTACAAAAGCATCCAAAACATCTTTGACCATCGTCTGGGCAATCTCAGCCATCCGGGGAATATCGATATAGGGCTTGAGCTGAGGTTCCTGGTTTAAGGAGATAGCGCGCTCGGCAATATTGACCGCCTGATCTCCCATTCTTTCGAGATCGGTGATGATCTTCATCGCTGAGGTGATGAAGCGCAGGTCTGTTGCCATCGGTTGTCTTAAAGCAAGGAGTTTCAGACACATATCATCGATGGCGATTTCCAATTTGTTAATTCGATCTTCAAACTCAAACGTTTTCTGGGCAAGTTCAGAGTCTCTCTTGACCAGAGATTGGACGGAATCACGGATGGCCTCTTCCACGATCGCCGCCATCTTCAGGAGATGCTCTTTCAATTCTTCTAATTCCTTTTGAAAATGAGTATCCATGTTTGCCTCCTAAATAAGATGATTACACCGATTCCAAATAAAAATTACACCGATTTTAAAAAACTACTCGTTTGATCTGACAGCTTTTCTATCTTTAACCGAAGCGTCCGGTCACATAATCCTCGGTTCGCTTATCTCTGGGTTTGGTAAAGATCTGATAAACCGGCCCTTCTTCAACCAACTCGCTGTTCAAAAAAAATCCAGCACGGTCAGCCACCCGGGAAGCTTGCTGAACATTATGAGGTACCAGAATGATGGTATAGTCCTTTTTCAATTGAATAAGAGTTTCCTCAATACTGGCTGTCGAGATGGGATCCAATCCCGAGCACGGCTCATCAAGCAGAAGAACCTCCGGTTCCAAAGCCAAGATACGGGCGATACAGAGGCGCTGTTGTTGTCCCCCGGAGAGTCGAAGGGCAGAGGTATGGAGCCGGTCTTTGACCTCCTCCCAAAGCGCAGCAGACCTCATGGCTTTTTCCACCATTTCAGCTAAGCGCCTCTTGGGAATCATTTTGTTGAGTTTGGGGCCATAAGCCACATTATCGAAAATAGACATAGGGAGCGGTGTGGGGAGATCGAAAACCATTCCAATTCGTCTCCTGAGATGCGTGATATCCACCTTGGGATCATAGATATCCGTCCCATCTAAAAAAATGCCTCCGGTGTGTCGGGATCCAAAGACCAGTTCCGTAAGACGATTGAGGCTTTTTAGGAGCGTCGTTTTTCCACTTCGAGCCGGGCCGAAGACAGTAAATATCTCCTTAGGTCGAATATCGAGATTGATATTGCGAAGGGCTTGAAAGGATTCGTAATAGAAACTGAAATCCTTGATGGAGATTTTTTTCCCTTGAAACATAAAACTCCTTTACCCCGTAAGAAATAATGCCCCGCTTTTCTCAGCGGAGTTAAATTTTAGAATAATCCCGGCGGGGTTTAATGCCCTGGGATCTCTAACGGGGCTTATGTCCGATGTCGGATATACCGGTTGATCAACCATTGAGCAATGACGTTGATGATCAGTACCAGCAAAATCAAAGCCGCTCCAGTTCCGTAAGCCATCTTCATGGAAATCCCTTCTCTGGCGAGGATGTAAAAATGGACGGACATGGTTCGGATGGGAGAGAAAAGAGAAGTAGGCATCACTAATGATGAACCAGCCGTTAGAATGATTGCAGCGGTCTCTCCGATACTCCTTCCAATACTGAGTAGGATGCCTGTATAGATACCCGGCAATGCGTTGGGAAGTACCACCCGGGTGATCGTCTGCCACTTCGTTCCACCCAGAGAATAACTCACTTCGCGGTAGGAAAAGGGAATGGCCTTGATCGATTCCTCAGCAGTGCTGATCACCGTAGGTAAGATCATTGCGGCTAACGTTAATCCACCAGAAAGAATGGACCATCCCATATTGAGTTGGATGACAAAAAAAACAAACCCGAACAATCCGAAGATAATGGAGGGCACGCCAGCCAGGCAGTCCGTCCCAAAACGAATAATGCGGCTGATCTTACTCTCTCTTGTGTATTCCCTCAGGAAGACGGCTGTCCCAACTCCGAGAGGAGCGCCGAAAAAAATGGCCACAACCGTTAAAGCCATCGTTCCAATGATGGTAGATAAGATACCGCCCTCCCGGCCCATACTTTTTGGAGATTCGAGAAAGAAACGGAGATGAAGGACAGGCAATCCCTCACTTAGAATCTGGAGGAGGATCAAAATCATTACAGCAATGGTCGATAGGGCAGCCATCCAAATAAGGACTTTTGCAATGGTTTGTGTCAAATATCGAGTGCGATTGTTGATCAATGGACTCTCCTTCTTGATAGAAAGATGGCCAGGGTATTCAAAGCCATGATAATGAAGAAGAGAACAATTCCCGTTGCGAAAAGAGCCTGCCGGTGATCCCCGGAAGCATATCCCATTTCTATGCCGATATTGGTGGTAAGTGTCCTGGCTGAATCCAGGAATGAGGCTGGCATTTTCACCGCATTTCCCAGGATCATGATCATAGCCATGG
>Ga0299915_10003206_pt1 | contig 11876 bp, 10 predicted proteins | sample RVTome_13_FD_200263 | JGI IMG/M metagenome (GOLD analysis project Ga0299915, IMG submission 200263) | Soil microbial communities from uranium-contaminated site in the Upper Colorado River Basin, Wyoming, United States - RVT92D227 (version 2) ... | reverse complement strand
TGGGCGGCGGCGAGGTACAAGGTGGGGTCTGGTGACGGCGAAGATGAAACCGCAGATGAACGCAGATGAACGCCCTGGCCGAGCCAAGTGCCGAGGTTTGCGCGCATGCGTGGCCTCGGCAGTCCGGCCGCCGACAGCGCGCGGACGCGGGCAGGCAGATGGACGCCGTGGCCGAGGGAAGTGCTGAGGCTCAGCGCAGGTCGAGGGTCCTGGCAGCCGCCTGGCACAGCGTGCGCGGGCGCTGGCAGGCGGATGGTGATCCGGAGGGTCTTTCGGCGCGGTGCGGAGCTTCGGGACCGTCTCGCACTGTCCACGCACAATTGAGGGATTGCAGAATCATCCATATTTGCCTTGCGTTCTTGTAGCGAATGCTTTATTGTATAAGCGCGCACGATGTGTACTCTACTACCGGAAGGAGATGATGGTCTATGGCACACGTCGGCAAGTACGTTCTTCGAGTGCTGAAGGAACAGAAGAAGTCGCTGCGGTGGCTTGCCCGGGAGTCTGGGGTAAGCAATTCGTATCTCTCGCAATTAACGCGGGCGATGTTCAAAGCGACACCGGAGATTCTCATCAAGCTGGCCCCGCATCTGGGTGTGAGTGTGGAACAACTGTTCGTGGAGGCGGGCTGGCTCGAGGCTCCGAAAAAGGGTACTGCGAGGAAAAAGTAGCCCTGCGTTGCCTCGCGGCAGGCCTGGATTGGTCAGGAGCCTCTTGCGAGGGCGCTTTCAACAGAATCTCAGGAATCCCTCGATCCCCCCGAGAAAGCCCACCGGGAACCGACACCTCAAAACGTCGTTTCGCCTCCCGCAAGTGCAACTCAGTTCAGGGGGGAAGGAGAGCTGAGTTGGCGTTTGGTGTTCTGCTCCACGGAGATGCTCGATCGTTCCCTCGCAGCGCAGACGTCCGCCCTTGAGTTGTCAGAAAAAAAGGCGCACGTCCCTTCCGATTCCCTCGCCACGAGGCGGAAGGAGTGCGCCTTTTCTCTGAAGATAATCCTTTTCGCCGCGACCGAAACCGCGGCCGTGGCTGCGCCTTGCCGGACGCGGACTATTTCTTCGACGGAAGAACCGCGTCCTTAGCAGCCTTGGCGATGCGGAACTTCAGCACCTTCTTCGCCGGAATCTTGATCGCGGCGCCGGTGGCGGGGTTACGTCCCATGCGGGCCTTGCGGCTGACCAGCACCAATTTGCCTAACCCCGGAACGGTGAAGCCGTCTTTGGCGCCCTTGCACGCCATGGCCACTAAGGCCTCCAGGGCTGCCGCCGCCTGCTTCTTCGCGATCCCGGCCGCTTCAGCGATTCCCGCGATGACTTCGGTCTTGGTCTTTGCTTTCGCCATCTCTTTGTCCCCCCTTATTTGGGTTTGTGGAATAAAACAACTCTTTTGTTTGTTGTTTGGCGGACGCTTCTATTCTACTGCCGCGCAAATGTAACCACGGGAGCGCAGCACTTCCCACGACGCGCACTCTACCGCAAGGCCCGCCGCAATGCAACCATTTTTCTCTCGTCCCTGCTAAATCCGTCCGTCTATGGCGCCGCCCGCCGCAGCCCTGGCCGGGCAGGCCTGGCGAGAGAGCTTCCAACCTACGATCCCTCTATGCCCTCCATTATTCCCCGGGGCCGGCCGCGATCCCGGGACATGGTCCCTCAGCGGCCCGTCCAGGCGTTAACTGAGGGATCGGCCTTTGGCGAGTTTTTTTCTTGATTTTTGCGTCAAGCGGGGATATAGTGTGGCTCGCTTCGTTCTTGATGAATCCCCAAGACGCTGCAGTTCCCTGGGTTCATTCTCGGATTGGTGAATAGAAGCAGTATGTACTTGTACGCTTGCACGGCAACCTGAAGGAGAGCGATGACCGAGATCATTTCCACAGAGGCGAGAGAGATCTTAGATTCAAGGGGCAATCCTACGGTCGAGGTGGAGGTGGAGCTATCGTCTGGCGCGGTAGGCCGGGCGGCGGTGCCCTCCGGCGCCTCGACGGGGGAGCACGAGGCCATCGAGCTGCGGGATGGCAATCCCGACCGATACCTCGGCAAAGGCGTCACGACGGCAGTGAAAAACGTCAACGAGGTTATTGCTCCGGCGATAGAGGGAATGGATGCCAGGTACCAGTCGGAGGTTGACGAGCAGCTTGTGACCCTTGACGGGACGCCGAACAAGTCGAACCTCGGAGCCAACGCGATCTTAGGTGTCTCATTGGCCGTGGCCAAGGCGGCCGCGGCGGCCTTCGAGATGCCCCTCTATCGCTATATCGGCGGAGTCAATGCCAAGACGCTGCCCGTGCCAATGATGAACATCCTCAACGGGGGAGCGCACGCCGACAACAACGTGGACATTCAGGAGTTCATGGTTGTCCCGAAAGGGGCTTCCTGTTTCCGTGAGGGGCTGAGGATGGGCGCGGAGACCTTCCACACGCTGAGGAAGGTTCTCAAGAGCAAGGGCTACAACACGTCTGTCGGGGATGAGGGTGGGTTCGCCCCGAACCTGAAATCGAACGTTGAAGCCCTGGATGTCATTATGGAAGCCGTTGATAAAGCGGGATACCGCGCGGGACAGGATGTTTTCATCGCTCTGGATTCCGCTGCGAGCGGCTTCTTCAAGGACGGCAAGTACATTCTCGCTGCCGAGGAGAAAAAGGAGTACACGGCTGAGGAATTGGTGGAGTTCTACGTCGGCCTCGCGGAGAAATACCCCATCATCTCCCTCGAGGACGGTCTCGCGGAAGACGACTGGAACGGATGGAAGAAGCTGACCGAGCGCTGTGGGAAACGCCTTCAAATCGTCGGAGACGACATCTTCGTCACCAACACGAAACGCCTACAGCGAGGCATCGAAATGGGCGTGGCGAACTCCATTCTGGTGAAGGTAAATCAGATCGGGACCCTCACCGAAACCCTCGACACGATTGAGCTCGCCAAGAAGGCGGGTTACACTTATGTCATTAGCCATCGCTCCGGAGAGACGGAGGATACCACAATCGCGGACATCGCTGTGGCGACCAATTCCGGTCAAATCAAAACCGGCTCCGCGTGCCGGACCGACCGGGTCGCAAAGTATAACCAGCTTCTCCGCATCGAGGAGATGCTCGGCGATTCCGCGACGTACGGCGGCACTCTATGAGCAAAAAGCAGGGGAACGGAAAACCGAGCAGGTTGATGAGGGTCGTTTATCCATTGACTCTCGCGTTGATTGCCGCGGGATGTGTTTACGCCCTGATGCCCGGTTTCCGAGAACTGGAAGACGTCCGTGCCCAGATGGCGAACCTGCGCCAGACGCTGACAGCCAAGAGCCTCGCTAACGAGGCGCTGAGCAAGGAAATCGAGAGCATGGACACGCCCGAGGGAGTCGAACGAGCGGCCCGGCGCTATCTGCGGTGGGCGAGACCGGATGAGGTTCTCGTCCTCTTCGAGCCGCCGTCCGGCGAAACGACGACGGAGTTCAGACTTGGAGAACGAAGACCCTGACAGACTAACGGAAGCCCCAAGGACCGACGTAAAGAAGGGGGATATCGTGGAGGCAACCGTGATGAGGATTGCCCCCTTTGGAGCCTTTGTCCGTCTGGCCGACGGAAGCAAGGGGTTGGTGCACATCTCCCAGATTGACGATGCGTACGTTACCGAGATTCGCGAGCATCTGAAGGTCGGGGACAACATCAAGGCGAAGGTGCTCGCCATCGGGGAAGATGGGAGGATTGACCTATCCATCAAGAAGGCCAAGAAGAAGCCGGACGCCAGGAAGGGCAAGCCCCGGCAGACGGCGAAGCCCCGGCCCGGCAGTGGCTTCAAGATTACGCCCTTCGAGGAAGCCTTTGATAAGAAGTTAAACGTTACCTTGGAGTCATAACCCACCCGGCTCGCTCGTCGCGGCAATTCCCTGAGTTATCAATCGCTTATTCCGTGCGCCGTCGTGCTGCGCGGAGGTTCATGGGCAAAGACATCGAATACCTGAACGGTAACATCAATCGGTCGAGGAGGCAGAGCGCAGAATGTTGAAGAAAAAAAAGAAGTATAACGTGGCAGTTGTTGGAGCCACCGGGGCTGTCGGTGGCCAGATGATTTCGATCCTTGAGGAGCGGAAGTTCCCGGTGGACCGCATCCGTTTGCTGGCTTCTGCTCGAGTCCCCGGCAGGAAGCTGAGCTTTGCGGGGAGAGAGGCGCCGGTGGAAGTCCTCGGTGAGGACTCTTTCCACGGGATAGACATCGCCCTGTTCAGCGCCGGGGGAGGCCGCAGCAAACAATATGCCCCCATTGCCGCAAAGGAAGCGGTCGTCGTGGACAACACGAGCTATTTCCGGATGTACCCGGACGTGCCGTTGGTGGTGCCCGAGGTCAACCCCGAGGACATTGCCTGGCACAAAGGTATCATCGCCAACCCGAACTGCTCGACGATCCAAATGGTCGTGGCCTTGAAGCCAATTCATGACGCCGCGCGGATCAAACGAATCGTGGTGACGACCTTCCAGAGCGTTTCCGGGGCCGGCGCCCGCGCCGTTGACGAGATGTACAAGGAAACCCGCGCTCTCCTCGACGGAGGGAGCTATCAGCGATCCATCTTCCCGCACCAGATTGCGTTCAACTGCATCCCGCAGATTCCGCAATCCGCCGCGTTCTTAGAGAATGGTTACACGCAAGAAGAGATGAAGATGGCCAACGAGACCCGGAAGATGTTCCACGACGACTCGATTATGGTCAGCGCGACCTGCGTGCGGGTTCCTGTGGACACGGGACACAGCGAAGCCATCAACATCGAGACGGAAAGAAAAATCACGGCTGCGGAGGTGCGCAAGCTCCTGTCAACGGCGGAAGGCGTCAAGGTCGTGGATGACGTCGCCGCGCAACAATACCCCCTTGCCATTCACGCTGCTGGGCGGGACGAGACATTTGTCGGCCGCATCCGTGAGGACATTTCCTGTCCGAACGGTATCGCCATGTGGGTTGTAAGCGACAATCTGCGCAAGGGGGCCGCCCTGAACGCGATTCAGATCGCCGAGCGATTGATCGCCATGCTTTGAACACCGCATCGGGAACAGCCTTTTCCCCTTCGGCCGTTGAGGGTCGGGCGAGCTTGTGATGCAGGCTTCCAGCCCGCATTCCGAATTCAGGTGTCCCATGGAGCCTTTGAACTATAGCCTTCTCTTTCTGGGCGGAGGAACTTGCGCGGCCGCCGTGATAGGGGCCATCCTCAGCCGCCGTGCCTTGAGCGGGAGGTCCCTTCCGTTGATGCTGGGGGTGTGGTTCGCCGCGGGGCTGGTGTGCTTTGCAGGCAGCCAGGTGCTTGGCAAAGGGATTCTCGGTTGGTGGCCTCTGGTGGGCCGGCCGGACTTCTTTGCTCGCCTTGTCCGTGTTGAAATCTCCCGTTCTTCCGGGCGAATGGCCATTCTCGCCTTTTCCGGCATCAGCGAGGGAGTTCAGAGCAGCTCAACCCGACTCTTCGTGGCTGACAGGGATAGAGAGGAGATTACCGAGGTCTGCGATGGACCCGTGATCGACATTTGCTGGTCGAAAGACGGCGACCGCCTTTACGTCCTCCGCTCCGTTCTGAAGGGGCGGAGGCAATCCTCAAAATCGCTGTGGTGCTACACGTCCTCGAGCGGCCGTTTCACCCATGTGCGCAGTCTTCCTCGCTCGGCAACCTTAATCAGCCTTGACCCGGCAGAGCAATCTCTCCTTTTCACGGGCCCCCGTTCCCCGGAGGCGAAGGAGAGGTTTCAGGTGCTTCGCGGGCGGATCGTTCACGATGGAGACGAGCGGCCGGTTTGTTGGCGAGAGGGGTTGCAGGTGGGGCATGCCTGGGGACCGAAGACAGGCACGGCTTTCGTCGCCACCAGCCGACAAAGCTCGTTTGGCGAGACGCGTGGCCTGTGGAAAGTCGGCGAAAACTCCGTATCCCCAACACAAGCTCCCCTCATCGAGATGGAGGGTATCGAAGACATTCTCTTCAATCCCTCCGAGACCTGGGCGGCTCTGTTTGTCAGACAGTGGCCCCCACGGTACGAGGGCTTTGACCTTTACCTCGTAAATTTGCAGCAGAAACTGGCAATGCCTCTCTCACCGCAAGTCGGGTGGAAGGCCGCCGTCTGGGACAAGAAGGGAGACGAACTGGTATTCGCCGACGGGGACGGTCTCTGGGTTTATCGGTTGGCGGACGGCCGACTTCGTCTCCTTCTGGAAAGCCCTCCGAGTTATCTGAACCCCGAGCGTGGGGACAGACTGATACCTTTGTCATACAGTCAGGCCGGGAACATTGTCTATCAGAGAGGGCTTTGGCGAGTGGAGAAGTTCAATCGCCGCACCCGGCAGGTTGACATGCTCTTCCATGCAAGCCAGTTGCGGGGGTATTTCAGGAGTTGATTTCTGCCGGGGCCCCGAAGGACTCCTTCCGTGCCTGACAGACGACGCTGGGGTCTCCCGCACGGGTGTCATCCGGCGGGATGTCTCACCGCAATTTCGCCGCCAACTCGTCCGGCAGCCTGTCCCGATTGCTCGGGGTGACCGTCGCAACGGTGACATCTTTGCGCTGCTTGACGCTCTCGATGAACCCGCTTCCTTTTGCGGCGATTGTGCCGAGCACTCTATTCGGGGAATCGAGAGCCGCGATCACGGCCTTGCGGAACGCTTCCGAAAAGCACTCCATTTTGCCCACCTCGTCTATGATGACCAGTTCATCCGGTGACCTCGGGGTCATCGCCGGCACCGCCAGCCGCTCGATGTCCTGAAGGTTGACCGTATATCGCCCGACCCTGTGTTTCCCCGTTGCGTTGACGTGCGCGAGAATTCCTTCTCTCCCATCGAGGGTGATGATGGAGAAACCGACCCTGCGGGAACCTTCTCGAAGCTCACGTGTGTAGAAGCCCCTGGCGACCACAGAGAGCCTCTCGACAGTCCTCTGGATCACGGTGGTCTTTCCAATGCCGGGCGGGCCCGTTAAGAAGAGATTCTTGGCCGCGAGATTCATTCCGTACTCGATGGAGGAAGTGGAAGCCGTTGGAGAAGCAATTGCTTTCGTCGCCCCTAACCTCTGTTGGATTGAACAGTAAGCATGTCGCGACGACACGAGGTTCTGTGCAGGCAGTGCGCCCTTAGCGGGCTTGCGGTCTCTCCGCTTCAGAAGTTGATCACTGCCTTGACGACGCCGTCCCGGTACGTTGCCACCAATTCGTATGCGTCATTGGTTCTGTCCAGCGGAAAACGATGCGTCACAAGCGTTCGCACATCAATCCGTCCCGCCCTGACAAGATGAAGCACTCTCTCGATGTAATGGGCCTGGCGGCGCACATAGACAGCCGTCAACTCTTTCCGGCGCATGATGTCGGTGTTGAAAGCGTACTCCGTTTTCCCCCCGGGAATCCCAAGGAGGACGAGTGTCCCTCCGGGCCGGAGAACCTTCAACCCCTCGGTGACCGTGTCCTGTTCCCCGGCGCACTCGAAGGCGAGGTCCACACCTCGCCCGTGCGTCGCGTCGAGGATTTGGCGGACGACGTCGGTCTCGCGCGGATTAAACGCATACGTAGCCCCGAGGCGCGACGCCATTTCCACGCGCTCTTTCACGATGTCCGTGGCGAAGGAAACCGCCGCTCCACAAGTGTTGGCGACTTCCAGCGTCAGAAGTCCGATGGGTCCTGACCCCAACACGGCAATGCTGTCACCCGGTTTGATGTTCGACAATTTGACGCCGTAGGCGCAGATGGATAGCGGCTCCAGCACCACCGCGTCCTCGAAAGTCACATCATCCGGCAAAGGGATGACGTTTGTTTCCGGGATGACCATGTACTCCTTGAGGGCGCCTTCCAGTTCCCCGGGCACCGACAGAAACCGCACTTTTCTGCACAGGTTCTGTCTGCCGGTGAGGCACTCCTCACATTTCCCGCAAGAGACTGCTGGCTCGATCGCGACACGGTCGCCGGGCTTGACCTTCGTCACACCCTTCCCGACTTTCTCGACGACGGCCGAACACTCGTGCCCCGGGATCATCGGAAATTTGACTTCCAGTGCCCCGGTTCTTCCTTCGACGTAATTGTGAATATCGGATCCACACACGCCCGAAGCTTGGAGTTTCACCAGGACGTCCCCATCCTTCTCGAATCGGGGTGTGGGAATGTCACGAATCTCGAATACACGCTTGGCGACTAAGTACGCAGCTTTCATCTTCCCGTCTCATTCCTCACGCGAAGTTGGAATCAGTCTGTGCGAAGAGCAGTCTCGTTGGCTTTCGCTTCCGTGGCAGAACAGTAATTGAAACGATGCCCAATTGCAAGAATCCTTTTCTTTGAGTCGCGGCGCACCGGGTCAGCGCGTGTGGTTTCGGCGATTCCTTTCGCCGACGCACGGTCTTCTCACGCCCAAGTTTTTTGGCAGGAAAGGTTGGTCGCTTCCACGGAGAATTGGTGTATCATGGAGTCTCGTTTGCAACGTTCAGGGCTGACAAGAACCCCTCGAAGACAACCGCGAAGGGAGTTTCGCCATGCGCACGTTTTCCTGTCTCGCCAAGACTGTGGCAGCAATCATCGTGTTTCTTGTTCCGACAGCCACAATTCCCGACAACGCCGTGCCCGCTTCACCCCCAGCGGCGGCTCTCCGTGCCGGCGCCGCTGCCGTGGACATCCCTCCAGAGAAGTTGCCCGTCATCGTCAACGGGGGATTCCAGGAGAACACCGCTGACCGCGTGCACGACCGCCTGCACGCGCGATGCCTGGTCCTCGATGACGGCAGCAGTCGGGTCGCGATAGTTGTCGTTGACAACTGCCTGATGCCTCGCGACCTTCTCGACGAAGCAAAACGCCTTGCCCACGAGAAGACGGGCATCCGCACCGACCGTATTCTGATCTCAGCGACCCACACGCATTCGGCGCCTTCGGTCATGGGCGCCCTCGGCAGCGACGCCGATCCCGATTACCCGCGTTTCCTCATAGGGCGTATTGCCGAAGGGATTGCGTTTGCCGCAAAGAACCTGGAGCCGGCGCGCGCCGGCTGGGCAGTTGCCCAGGCTCTAGAACACACGAATTGCCGACGCTGGATTCTTCGCCCGGACAGGATTCGGACAGACCCCTTCGGGGAGCGCACTGTGCGCGCGATGATGCATCCCGGCTACCAGAACCCGGACTTTCTGGGCCCCGCGGGGCCCATAGACCCGGACATCTCGATGCTTTCCATTCAGTCCGCCCGAGGAAGGCCCATCGCTCTCCTGGCGAACTACTCGATGCACTATTTTGGGGCCGCGGCGCTCTCTGCGGACTACTATGGCCGCTTTGCGCGAAAATTCACGGAGCTTATCGGCGCGGGTGAACTGGCCCCTCCCTTTGTTGCTGTGATGTCGCAGGGGACAAGCGGCGACCTGCACTGGATGGACTATAGCCAGCCGCCAAAGTCCATAGATATTGACACCTATGCTCAGCAACTCGCGCAGATTGCCCGCGAAGCATATCAGAAAATCGAATATCACGAGCGATTGCCCCTGGCAATGTCTGAGCGAAAGTTGATGCTTCGCATGCGACTGCCGGATGAGAAGCGTCTCGCGTGGGCGAAGGATGTCGTGAAGGGGCTCGAAGGTCGAAAGCCAGCAAGCCTGCCCGAAATCTACGCCCGGGAACAGCTCTTCCTCGTCGAGAAGCCGAGCCGGGAACTGAAACTTCAGGTGCTTCGCGTCGGTGACCTCGGTATCGCCGCCATCCCTTGCGAGGTGTTCGGCATCACGGGATTGAAAATCAAATCTCAAGGTCCTCTTGCCCCAACATTTGTGATGGAACTTGCCAATGGAGCCGATGGGTACATTCCGCCGCCGGAGCAACACAAGCTCGGCGGTTACACGACCTGGCCTGCTCGAAGCGCGGGACTGGAAGTCGAGGCAGAGCCAAAGATTGTCGAGACGTTGCTTGAAATGCTTGAGGAAGTCTCCGGCCAGGTTCGCCACGAAGCTGTCGAATGTGACTCTGCTTACACTCGTGCTGTTCTCGCCTCGAAGCCGATAGCATACTGGCGGCTTGGAGAGTTCGTCGGCCCCTACGGTCAAGACGCAACAGGCAATCAGAACAGGGGCGAATACGAGGATGGCGTTGCCTTCTACCTGGAAGGTCCCGCGCTGTCTGGCCCTTCGGCTGCAAAGCAGGTCAACCGTGCTCCGCAGTTCGCTGGCGGCCGCATGAGGGCGACAGTCAAAGACCTTGGCCCCGTATATTCCCTCGAAATGTGGTTCTGCAATGCGATGCCCGTGGACGCCAGACCGGTGACCGGATACTTGTTCTCACGAGGCGCCGACGGGGCCGAAGGGGCGCCGGGCGACCATCTGGCAATCGGCGGCACTCATAGTGCGACCGGCAGATTGGTATTCTTCAACGGCAACGAGCGGAATCAAAGTCTCGCCGGGAAGACTGAAATTCAGCCGAAGACCTGGAATCACATTGTCCTCGCCCGCGATGGCGAGAACGTCATTGTTTACCTGAACGGCAGCACAACTCCGGAGATTTCTGGCGAAGCAGAAATCACATATGCGCCGGGCACCAAGCAGGTTTTCATTAGCGGCCGGAACGACAACTTCTCGAACTTCGAAGGAAGAATTGACGAGGCGGCCCTCTACGACCGCCCTCTGTCGCGCGAAGAAATTGCCGAACACTACCGCTCCGCGGGACTCCAGGCTTCGCCGCGATCCGAGAGACAGGAGACCCGCGTCAACTCTTTCGCTGGTGGACGTAACGCCGCCGTCTCGGCGGCAGTCCCGAGGGCGTCTCGCCCTCGGAAGCGGGGGCAGGATGCCCCCGAGACAGCCGGCAAGATGCCGGCAGTACACGCTGCGATGCGGGCGGCGCCTGATGACGGCACGACAGGCACCTTTTCCATTGTCGCAGCCGATCCGCAGAGCGGGGAATGCGGAGCGGCAGTGGCCAGCAAGTATCCGGCCGTGGGCAAGATTGTGCCCTACGTGCGGTCCAACGTCGGCGCGTTCTGCACACAACACTGGCACAACCCTGAATGGGGAGAACGTGCCCTCGACCTCCTTGAGGCTGGAAAAGCCCCGGAGGAGGTACTGTCCGAACTTCTGCGCACAGACCCTCAGAGAGAGCAGCGGCAGCTTGCCATAATTGATATAAACGGTCGCGTCGCCAACCACAATCCTTCGCAAGCAGAAGGCAAGAGCTTTTACTGGGCGGCGATGAGCGGACGGTACTACTCGTGCCAGGGGAATACCCTGGTCGGTCGCGAGGTCATCGTGGCGATGAGCAAAGCGTATGAGGAGACAAAAGGTAGTATCGCCGACCGGCTGATGGCGGCCCTCGTCGCGGGGGACGTCGCCGGGGGCGATCACCGCGGACGTCTCGCGGCGGGCATTCTCGTCGCCAAACGCAGTGTCGAGGGACCGTGGCTCGAGCTCCAAGTTGACCAAAGCGACAATGCCGTTGCGGATCTCGCCAGGAAATATGCCGAGCTTGAGCACGAAGCGAAGGGGAAGGAATAGGACAACCCCCTCTATTACTCCGAACCCTAAATAGATCCTGTAGGAATTTCAAGATCTCTGGATACGCCCTTCCCGTGGCAGGAGTAGGCTAAGGCCCCTCGGTCTGGAACGAGGATTCAATCAGCTTATCAATGTGGCCTATCGCCACGCAGATGGAGGTGTCGGCGGCGCCGTAATAGACTTTCGTTTCTCCGTCCGGCTCGACGATGTCCCCCCCGCCGAAGACCACGTTGCCGACGTCCCCGACTCGCTCGTACTCCTCTCGCGGAGAAAGCACCGGTTCCAGGCACCGCCCGAGAACTCTGGCGGGGTTCTCGATGTCCAGCATCGCCGTGCCCAGGCGGTACACCGGTCCCGAAGATGTCATCTTCACACCGTGGTAGAGTTCCAGCCAGCCGCGGTCCGTCCGAATGGGCGGAGCTGAGGCGCCG
>Ga0299915_10003204_pt1 | contig 11877 bp, 10 predicted proteins | sample RVTome_13_FD_200263 | JGI IMG/M metagenome (GOLD analysis project Ga0299915, IMG submission 200263) | Soil microbial communities from uranium-contaminated site in the Upper Colorado River Basin, Wyoming, United States - RVT92D227 (version 2) ... | reverse complement strand
TCCACCGGCTGCGGAACATAGTCCTGTGGGTCGCATAGGTTGATGTATTGAGCGATGTTCAGAATTGTGCCGTGCGTCTTGTAGAAATTATACAGCCGGCCGATTTTCTCCGTATCGGTCACTTCCAGATGCTCAGCCCATTTGTCGATTTCAGCACCCCAGACGATTTTTGTTCCGTCTTTGGCAGAAAGCTCGATGTGCGGCTTGAGGTGATCATGTCTGCCGTCGAAATTCGATACGTCTATGCTTTCAATTTCAAACAACAGCGGTTTTTCAGGTGTGACCAGACTGTCCATGCGGTCCAGCCGCCGCAAAATGTCCACCGCCGCAGTCAAATCGTCCTTTTCCCAGACACTTCCCGGCTGGGCGACTCTGTCGCTGACCACGCCGGTTATTTTCACAATCGGCAGCGAGTCAATGGGCACGTAATCGAGCACGACGCGTTCGGCATCGACGTAATACTTGCGGCCCGTTTCCACAAGCCCGATCGGTTTTCGCCATCGGCCGCTGATTAACAGACTGTCGTGCGTGGCCTGCACGCGCACATCATCAATCCAGGGGACAAACGCAGCTATATTCTGCTGTACCGACGCCGCAACCTGCTCATCAATCTTCAAATCCTCTCCGCCCGCACGCGCAGCGGCGTATATCTTTTCCTTCAGGGCCTCGTTTACCCACGCGGGAGCATTTACAAGCTTAAGCTCGCCGGTTTCATTACCGCTCTGGGTCTGACGCTCGGCGTACTGCCTCAAAAACACCAGCCCCACCGCAACGACCCCCAGCACCGCAACCAGAGCCAGTATCCTGAAAAAGACAAGCAGACCGCGCCTGGCTTCTCTTGTTTTCTTGTCCCTGAGGTCTTTGCGACCCAGCAGGCTAAACGCCCTGCGGGATGATTTTGCCTTCTTTTCTTTTCGCACCATCGGCACCAACTTCCACAAGAGCAGCGCCCCTGCGCTTCTGATAATCCGCAACCGCCGCCCTGACAATACTGTCGCAAAGCTCGGCCATCGATACACCGATTCTTGCAGCCGCTTTGGGTACGCACGAATGTATCGTCATTCCGGGAACGGTGTTGACCTCCAGTGCGTATGCGACGTCATCATCACCGAGAATGAAATCCACCCTCGCAACGCCCCGGCAGCCCAGACAATCAAAACATTTAAGCGCATCACGGCTTATACGTTCGACCAGCTTTATATCGTCAATCGTATCGAAAAGATACTCCGTATTATCGTCCAGGTACTTCGCGCGGTAATCATAGAAGCCGACCTTTGGTTTAATCTCGAGGATTGGCAGCGCCTGCCCCGCCAGTATCCCGACGGTAATCTCTCGCCCTGCTACGAACTGTTCAATCATACAATCGCCGAATTCTCTGCGGCACCTTCGAGCCTCTCTTAACGCCTCTTCGGCTCCGGTTGCGATTCGGACGCCGATACTGCTTCCCTCAGATATGGGTTTGACGACGAAGTTGTCCGTTGAATCAGCGACTTGTTTTTGGAGCTGCTCTTTGGTGACTTTATCGGCCAATGCTATCGCCGCCGGCGTGCTCACACCTGCGGCTGCAAAACACTTTTTCGCCGCCAGCTTATCCATCGCAAGAGTGCTCGCTGCCGAATCCGAATGCGTATAACAAAGCCCCCGTTCCTCGAGTATTTTCTGAAGGCGGCCGTCCTCGCCGAACCGACCGTGCAGGCAAACGAAGAAAACGTCGATGCTTTCATCGTCAAGCACCTGCAGATTATCCGGCCCGACATCGGCCGTGACAACGTCGTAACCGCCCTGGCGCAGAGCCTCTGCCACACATTGTCCGCTCTGGATGCTGATTTGACGCTCGGTGCTTATTCCGCCGGCAAGAACTGCAATCTTTGCTTTACCTTCTGACATGTTTTTGTCATTCCCGCGCACGCGGGAATCCAGCAATTTTATCAGTGTAAATTCGTGTCTGAAGAATTTGTGTTAATTCGTGGTTTCGTTTTTATTTTTCAATCTGTGCTAATCTGTGTTAATCTGTGGTTTAGTTTACTCCCAGATTTCGATTTCCAGCTCAAGCTCGATATCGAACTGTTCTTTTACCTTTTGCTTGACCACTTCGATAAGCCGGGATACGTCCCGGCTGGTGCATTCCTTTTGGGCAATGATGAAGTTTGCGTGCTTTTCGCTCACCTTTGCCCCGCCGATTTGCAGCCCCTTAAGGCCCGCCCGGTCAATCATAGCCCCGGCCGATAGACCTCTGGGATTCTTGAAAATACAGCCTGCGTTTTTCGTATTGAGCGGCTGGTTGTTTTTCTTGTAAATCCAGATTTCCTTCACGGTCCGCATGATTTGTTCCGGGTCGCCCTGTGCAAGCTCCATCCGCGCATTGAGGATAAACGGCGCGATGATGTTCGTCCTTCGATAATCGAATATCAATTCAGGCTTGGATTTCTCGAAGACCCCGCCGTCATTGTCCATCAGCGTCACATTCTCGACCGCGGCGCCTATGTCACCGAAATTCCCGCCTGCGTTCATCTTCACCGAGCCGCCGACCGACCCGGGTATTCCCGTCAGGGCCTCCAGTCCCGACAGACCCTTCTGAACACAGGTCAGCACCAGCTTGGCCAGTTCAGCCCCCGCCCAGGCCCTCAGCGTCGTGGCCTCGAATTCGGTCTGGCCGAACTGCTCGGCGTCGAGTTTTATCACCACCCCCTTCACACCGTCGTCGCTTATAAGAAGATTCGAGCCGAAACCGAGCACCCGTATGGGGACATCTTTTTCCCTGCACCGAAGAACGACCTGCTTTAACTCATCGACGTTCCGAGGGCGGATAAAATAATCAGCCGGTCCGCCCAACCCGTACCACGTGCTTTTTGCCAGCAGGTATTTTTCTTTTACTATCTGCTCCAAGCCACTGAATATATTCATCTGCCACCTTCCAAATGTCGCCTGCGCCCATAGTAACGACAAGCTCGCCCCTTTTCACGTTTGCCTTCAGATATTCGCAAATCGCACCAAAGCCGTCAATAAACCGTGCCTTGCTGCCCGCTTCGCAAATCCGGTCCACCAACTTCTGTGCGTTAACCAGTTCTTTGCTCAGCTCGCTGTCCCGGACAAAGTAAATCTCCGGCACAATAGTTACATCGGCAAAATTAAAGCTTTTGGCGAAATCATCAAGCAAAAATCTTGTCCTGCTGTACTGGTGCGGCTGGAATACGCACCACAGCCGCTTCGGATTGTACCTTTGGCGAATCGCCGCCAGCGATGCCCGTATCTCCGTCGGATGATGCGCGTAATCATCCAGCACCGTCACGCCCCCGATTTGCGCCTTTAACATCAGCCTTCGGTCCACGCCGGTAAACTGCGGCAGTATCTCCAGGACCTGCTTGGCCTCAAGGCCCGCACCGATACCCAGGGCAATTACCGCAAGGGCATTGAACACATTATGCACGCCCGGCAGCGAAAGCCTTGCCCTGCCCAGGGGATAGCCTTTTTGAAACACGTCGAAACCGTAACAGCCGTCCTTGAGCGCAAGGTTCTTCGCGCAGAAATCGAATTTATCTGCCGCAGCAGATTTATCCGCAAAGGCGAAATCGCCTTCTACCCCGAACGTCTGATAGCCAAAGCCCTCGCCCAGCCGCGACAACATCTCTGCGACATTCGGGTCCTGACCATTAACCAGGAGCATTCCTCCGCGCCGAACACCTTTTGCAAAATCTGCAAATGCATCGATGATGTCATTCGTATCTTTGTAGTAATCTAAGTGGTCCTGTTCGATATTCAGTATCGCCGCCAGCTTCGGCCGCAGATTCAAAAAACTGCGGTCGTACTCACACGCCTCTGCCACAAAAAACGAGCTGCTTCCAGTCCCCGAGTTGCTGCCCAATTGCGTCACGTCGGCCCCGACGATGAAGTTCGGTCCAAGCCCGGCCTGGCTGAGCACAAACGCCAGCCATCCGCTCGTCGTGCTCTTGCCGTGTGTGCCGCTGACGGCAATTCCGTCGTATCTATTCATCAACTCGCCTAACATCTCGGCGTACTTATAGACCTTTAGCCCCGACGACCGCGCCTTCTGCAGTTCGGGATTATCCTCCCTGACCGCCGCCGAAATCACTACCGCGTCTATACCGTCCCCGATATTAGCCGCACCGTGCCCAATCCTTATATCGGCACCCAGCTTTCGCAGTTTCTCGGTTGCCTCGCTGCCCACCTGGTCCGAGCCGCTGACTATAGCTTCATTGGCCAGCAGCACCTTCGCCAGACCACTCATACCGATACCGCCCGCCCCGATAAAATGGAATCTCTTGCCCGCAAGCGCTGTATCCACCCGCGGGCCTACCACCTCGTAACGGTGTGCTGCCGCTATTCTTCTCGTCTGGATCTTAATCTCCTTCGGCGGCTGGGTCTTAATCTTCTTGGGCATATACCATCCCTGAAAAAAGCAATCTCTTTTACCTGTAAATAATCTATCAAAAAGAATATAGAAAAAAAGGAAAATCTTTAGCCCCCCGTTTTACCGGGGGTTGAATAGTCCCTGCGTTCCCTCCGTCAATTCGTGGTCTGACTGCCCCGTTTAGTGCTCGACGGCAGTTAACCAATTAACGAGTTAACCAATTAGCCAGCAGTCCACGAAAGACGAGCAACGAGGGCCGAGACACGAGCAATGATTTTACCACTGCGCCTCGCCGCAAGGCTCGTTGTACCCATCGTTTTTTCGGTGGTCCGATTGGAAAGCCCCATAAAACCGACGGTCCGGCCGCCAAAAAAACAGAAAAAAATTGAATACCCCTTTTTCTTGTTCTCTTTCATATCACCCTGATTCCTGCAAACCCGCACATGAAAAAGGGCTTTCAAAGCATTTTTTATAACAACTTACTTTATGAACGCTTACATAACGGTTATATGGAAACGGAACAAATGACCTGTAAGTCACAGGTATTGCGGGCATGTTTTTTGTCGCCGGTTAATCAATTGAACCGTTCCTCTCGCGTGGATATTTTCTTGATTTTGACGACTCAATCGTCTATAGTAAAAGTGAGAGAGTTTACGGCAAATAGGTGTGATGAAATCTTTTAGGTTTCCCCCTGTTTATTGAAGGTAAAGAGGAGCTTAAAGGAGTGAAAGGATGATGAGGAGAGTATTAGTTGTTTCCATCGCATTTGCAGCGATTTTCGCGGGCAAATCCTTTGCGTATATCGGCAGTCTTGAGGCTGACGGCGGCGGACTGAACGGCACCGGTTTCTGGGTAACTGACAATGGAAACCAAAACTGGTTTCCGGCGGCGCTGTCATGGGAGGTGACACAAAACGTCGACCAGACATGGCATTATGAATATACGCTGAACGTCTTTCAAGCTGATGTAAGTCACTTTTTGCTTGAAACATCGCCGAGCTTTGGCTCATCGAATCTGATTGACCCTGTTTATCCCGGCACGTCCTTTGAAATCCACTCTTTTACTGAACAGAACGGCAACCCTTATATGCCCGGCGGCGCGTATGGCGTAAAATTCGAAATTGGCGATGAAGCTGTAGCTGAACCGCAGTATACAAACATTACCATCAGCTTTGACAGTGACCGTGACCCCGTCTGGGGAGACTTCTATGCCAAGTGCGGCGCTGTTGGAGGAACACAGAACACCGTCTGGAACGAAGGTTTTTTAGATGCTGACCCTCTGGCTGGGCCGGGCGACGGCTCAGTTTTGAATCACGTTCTTGTGCCCGATACAGTCCCTGAACCGGCAACCGCACTTCTGATGTGCCTTGGCGGTTTAGCACTTCTGCGTAAAAGACGTTAGAAAAGCACATCCCGGCTTCTATACTGACGGGCAAGAGGAACATTCTACTTTTAGCCCTTTCACAAGCAGGCTTTTGAATCTACCACTGTGCTTCGCCATACGGCCCGATGTACCCCTCCTTTTTCGGTTTCGGCCGTGACTTGATTATCGCCTCCGCTATAGCAACGTCGCCTGGCTTGGTGATTTTGATATTCGAAAAATCCGTTTCGACAATCGCTACCTTTTCCCCCAGTGCCTCGACAAGCTGAGCATCGTCTCGTGGTGAGCCTGTCGAATCCACGCTGATTTTGCTCTTGTCAACCTTGCCGAGGTTAGCGTACGCCTTTTTCAGAAGCCCCGTCCTGAACACCTGCGGCGTCTGGGCCTCATAAAGACCAGCCCGGTCAACCGTCTTTTCGATAAGACCGTCTTTGACTTTCTTTATTGTCGCCACTACCGGCGCCGCTAACATCGCCGCACCGTATTCAGCCGCTTTGGCAAAACATTTGTCTATCCACTCTTTTTTAAGGCAGCAGCGTACCGCGTCGTGCACGGCCACCAGCCCAATGCCTTCCTTAATCAGCTCCAAACCCCTGGCGACGGTCTCGAAACGCTCAGCCGCCCCGATGTACGTCTTGACGTTGAAGAATCCAAGATTGGCGCCCCACTTGACCTGCACCAGCTCCTCATCCTCTTTTGGAATGGCCAGCAGAATCTGCTTCACATCGTCGCGGTCTGCGAAAAACTCAATACTGCGGATAAACGCAGCCCTGCCGTCAACGTCCACAAACTGCTTCTTCCTTTTCCCCCCGAACCTGCTGCTCGAACCCGCCGCACAGATAATCACTCCAACCCGTGGTGAGCTTGCCCGCACTGAGTTTTGTCGAAGTGTCGAATCCACATTCGCAGCCATATCTTACTCCTCAAATTGCCACCTATTAAGGTTATAAAACCCAAATGCTTTTCACAAGTGCAATCTGTCCGTCAGATGTAAGGGGGTGCGATTAATATTTGTGGGTGGTTTCGTATATCGTCCATCGGTTGCGCTGCTCGTTTCGTGAATCGTCGGACGGTTGCGTCTGAAATGACGATGGACTTTTGACGCAACCGATACGAGCCTCGCAACCCCAACCGTTTAGCGCAACCAGCCTGGCTGCCCACAAACCTGAATTCCACCCAGCCGAAGGTTGCAGCGATACGCCCGACAGGCTATCATTTGACAAGGACTGGCAGGAAAATAATGCGATGGCAACTATGCGTTCAGACAAAAATCCAATTATCGCACCCGCCGACGTCAAACCGCTTCGCGATGACTTCGAGGTGGTCGGCGTATTCAACACCGCTGTAACACGACTGAGCGATGAAATCCTCTTGCTTATGAGGGTCGCCGAAAGACCTCCTGCCAACAACGACCAAATGGTCTTCGCCCCCATCTACGACGTCGATAAGAGAGACCTGACCCTCAAAGCATTCGACAGGGACGATTCACAAATAGATTTTTCCGACCCCCGTCTGATTATCACGCCCGAAGGGACATATCTTACCAGCATATCGCACCTGCGGCTTGCCCGAAGCCGTGACGGCATCAATTTCAAGATTGACAAAACCGCCGCAATGAGTCCGGCCTCCAACTACGAAACCTTCGGTATCGAAGACCCGCGCATAACCAAAATTGATGGAACGTACTACATCGACTACGTCGGCGTCTCACCTGCCGGCGTATCAACCTGCCTGGCCTCAACGACCGACTTCAAACGCTTTCAGCGACACGGCGTCATCTTCTGCCCCGACAACAAAGACGTCGTCATATTCCCCGAAAAAATCAACGGCAGATACCTCGCCATTCACCGCCCCGCCTCAGGCCTGTTCCAAAAAAACGATATGTGGCTGTCCGAATCGCCGGACCTGCTCTGCTGGGGCAGCCACAGACTCCTGATGAGCCCCGGACCAAATGAATGGGATAGTATCAGAATCGGCGCGGGCGCGGTCCCCTTCAAAACCGACACAGGCTGGATTGAGGTCTATCACGGGGTGAACCGCAAAAACCGTTACAGCCTCGGTGCCGTCCTGCTCGATGCCCAAAAGCCTTGGAAGGTTCTGGCCAGAACAGCCGAACCGATATTTGAACCGCAAATGGATTATGAATGTAGCGGCTTTTTCGGCAACGTCGTTTTTACCTGCGGTCTGCTCTGCGAGAACAAAAAAATCAAACTCTACTACGGCGCCGCCGACACTTCCATCTGCTACGCCGAACTCGACCTGTCCGACCTCCTCTCCGCACTAAGGTAAAATCGCCTGCACCTTTGCCGCCTTCCAAGTCACCTGTGTTTCGGCAGACGAGACTAACAGTTTTCGAGAGTTTGTGGCAGCAGTTTATAGCGGTGTGGGCAGCGTAGTCGGGCAAATTCCTCTACGCCACCCCACAAGACTATAGTAAACAAAATTCGGTTTGCTTCTGGGCCCGTGCCAAAACAGATAATCGCGTGAAAAATTCGGCATTGATTTCTTAGTGAAGACCTGTTATGTTAGTAATTTCAGTAATTAAGCAATTTATATGACCATAGCAGCCGCATATTTGACGTCGGAAGGGGTCGTATTGGGAGCGGATAGCACAACTACGGTTGGCACCGGTGGAGGTGTAGCTGTAGCACAATTATTAAACTACGCTCAGAAGATATTCGAGGTAGGAGAACGGTCAAGATTGGGTGTGTGCACGTGGGGTGCAGGGCGTATCGGAGAGGTGAGTCACCGCACGTTAATTGCCCGGCTGGCACACTAAGTGGACATCAATACGACCAAGGTTAGTGAGGCCGTCCATGCCTTCACCAAGATAGTTTCGAAAGAATACGGTGATGGTGAGAACACAGGAACGGTCGGCTATATTCTCGGCGGGTGGGATCCAGATACTCACATTCCGGAATGTTATCACTTTGTTTTCAAGCCGTCTGCAGAACCGAGCATCGTCCCACTTGCAATTGGTGAGGCGAAGTTTTTTGGGTGTCCAGAATTCTTCACTAGAGTTTTTCACGGTTATGACAGTAGGCTTCCGAATAATATATTACGTGAGCTGAAAAAACTTAAGTTCAATCCAGCAGAGGGGTCTCTCGACCAAGCCTTCGCTGAGGCGTTTAAAAATGCAGCCGCACCCTTAGCCGCCGTGGGATTCGGCGACTTGCCTATTAGGGAAGCTATTGACTATGTCCACACGTATCTGCATATTACTATTAAGGCTTTCAAGTTCCGTTTCGGGCCACCGATTTGTGGCGGCCCAATCGAAATAGCTTTTGTCTCTTCTGACAGGAATTTCAGATGGGTATGTCATAAAAGCTTTGAAAGAGCCATTTATGAACAAGAGGTGCAAGATGACTGACGTGCTCGTTATCAAAAATGCGAACACTGTCCCAGACAAGGAGACGACGCAAGCTCAAAAACAATGGGAATCGGATGGAACCGTGAATATCGAGTACCTTACCCGCACCTTGGGAGACATATCCCAGCCGATTTCTGTTTTCCCTCGTGATGTCCGACCGAAAAAGGAGAACAAAGACAAAGCCCACTGAAACTGGACATTATACGAGGAATAAACTCCAGCAGGTTCTTACTGGTATGAGCTGCTCTAACGTAGATACTCTACGAACCGCCTAAGTAGAAACGCAAAAATACTCATTGAATCAGATTTTCGTAAGTACTTATAAAATAAGGCATTACTGCTTTGCAACACGCGATAAGACATTCTTCATTCCTACTTAGACCCAGGTTTAATCGAGTTTGTCTAACTTAAACCTAGCCGTGATCTGACTGATTAATAATAATTAATTGGGCAGATAGTTACTTGTCCTTCCCAGCATTTTGTGAAGCGGTACCGGCTAGTTCGTCTCTATTGGCGTTCATTCAGGGTCATTCATCTTTACTTCCAAATTCTGCGTTCTGCATTCGACATTGGATATTCAACTTCTGCCGTCCGTCATCTGTTATCCGCTTGCCGCGGCGTAGCTGTTGTTCAGCGAAGCCGGGTCATCCGTCATCTGAATCCTTGCCGTATATGTCTCTTTCCGTTATCTTGAGTGAATGAATACCGCCGAAAGAACGGAGTCAAAAGCCCGTCCGGCCGCGACGCCAATCCTCCAAAGGGCTTACGCCTATCTGGCAAGACGCCCTTACACGGTGATTCTCCTTGCCGCACTTGCCTACAACATCTGCTACAAATTTTTCTGGGCCTATCGCCTCCAGCTCAAAGGCCAGTTCCATCTCTGGATTCTCTCCGATATCGCCGTTCTTCTGTGCATCGAAGTTGTTTTTGCGCTAATATGTTTCTACCGACCCACGCGCGGCACCGTCCGCCTTATCACCTTTCTCGCCGCCCTGATTTGCACCTGGTCGGTGATTAACGCCGCCTGGCTGCGCCGAACAGGCACTCAAATATTGCCCGGCGTAATGCTGCCTATGTTCAGAGCTCCCGTTGACGCCTTTCGGATTGTAGGCTCCGGTCTGGCCCTGATGCCCGCCTCCGCCGTCGTCCTGCTCGGCACCAGCGCAGTGCTTCTCATTTTCTTTTTCACCATCATAGCCAGACCCCTTCTGCCGCAATACAAACCTAAATTATTTGCCCTGCGAATTGCCCTGAGCTGTCTGCTGATTGCGATTACCACCACCGCACGAGTACTTACCGCGCAGCACAGTACACTGCGAACGGTTGCCCAGGGTCTGCAATTCAACTGCCAAATGAAGGCCTTCCTCAGTCTCTTCGCCAAAAATCCCAGCCAGCTAAGAAGAGCCGACTTCGAAAATGCAACCCGAAAGCTGCCCCGCGCCGATGAGCTTTCAATAGAGTCTCCGCCCGACGGCCAAAGCTTCAGGCACAATATAGTTATCGTCGTGCTCGAAGGGGTACAGCACAGATACACATCTCTCGCTGACCCAAATTCAGACCGCACGCCCTTCATCGCTTCAATGGCTGGCGAAGCAATAAATTTCGCCAATGCCCGCTGCATTATGACACATACGACCAAGTCTTTGTTTGCCCTTCACACCGGCCGCCTCCCATCGCTCTCGCAGGACATCGCCGAGGCCGTGCCCGTCTCAACCCCTTATGCCTCAATTGCCACAATCCTTCGCCGCGCATTTGGCTATCGCACCGCCTATTTCCAGTCCGCCAAGGGCCAGTTCGAGTCCAGACCCAGCCTCGTGCATAATCTCGGCTTCGAAAAGTTCTGGGCCCGCGACGACTGCCCCGACGCCAACGCCTTTGTCGGCTATCTGGGCTGTGATGAATTTGCAATGCTCGAACCCATCAGGCAATGGATCGCTTCTGACACCAGACCCTTCCTGCTGACCATCCTGTGCTCGGTAACACACGACCCTTACAAAGTCCCCGAGTGGTTCGAAAAACCTGCCGAAGACCCCTTCCAGTCTTATCTGCAGACCATTAGGTACACCGACTCTTTTATCGCCGCCCTGGACGTGGAGCTTGCAAACCTCGGCCTTTCCGACAACACCATCCTCTGCGTCGTCGGCGACCACGGAGAAGCCTTCGGTGAGCACGGCTTGTGGGCGCACGAAAGAATAGCCTTCGAGGAGACCCTGCGGATTGTGATGGTAATGCGATGCCCGCACTTGGTATCTCAACCGGTTCGAATCACTCAGCCGGCTAATTCGCTCGACTTTGCGCCAACCCTGCTGGCCTTGACCGGACTTGATGTCAGGAAGATGGGTTTCGACGGCCTTAACCTCCTGGCTGATATACCCGCCGACCGAAAAGTCTATTTCGCAGGCTGGCTCGACCAAAGCCCCGCAGGTTACATAACAGGTCCATACAAATACTTCTACGACGCCGCCGCAAGAGCCGCTTTCATCTACCATTTAGACCTCGACCCTCTCGAGCTGCGCCCCGTCCCCTTATCACAGACCCACGCCGACCAGCTTCAGTTGGAAATGGCCGCCTGGAAAAGACAAAGCCTTTTCAAGCTCGAAAGCCCCAACGGCAGAACCTGGCTCTTCCAGAACTGGAAGTGTCGATGGAACGGCAGGATATCCTCCGCCAAATTCCGCCCGCATACAGACGACTGATAACTTCCGTGCGATACTTTTCCGCTGCAACTACGTTGTTTTTTATCAACACTGCAAAAACC
>Ga0299915_10003203_pt1 | contig 11877 bp, 12 predicted proteins | sample RVTome_13_FD_200263 | JGI IMG/M metagenome (GOLD analysis project Ga0299915, IMG submission 200263) | Soil microbial communities from uranium-contaminated site in the Upper Colorado River Basin, Wyoming, United States - RVT92D227 (version 2) ... | reverse complement strand
CGACTTGATGTCGATCAGCATCGCCGCCATCAGGAGGTATTCCGCCGCCAGTTCCAGCCGCGTCGCGCGCGCCGCCTCGACGTAGGCCATGTACTGCCTGGTCAGCGCCGCCATCGGGATGTCGAGCACGTCGAGGTTCTGGCGCCGGATCAGGTACAGCAGGAGGTCGAGCGGGCCCTCGAAGGCTTCGAGAAACACCTCGAGCGCATCCGGCGGGATATACAGATCCTGCGGCAGCTCGGTGAGCGGCTCGCCGCGCACCTTGATGACGGGTGCGGGCGGCGTTTCCAGCGGCGGCGGATCGAGAAGCTCGGCTTCGTTCATGCCGGCATTTTACCCGAGGGCGCCGGGATGGCTTAATCCCGGTGCGGCCAGGCTGCTGCAGAACGCGTAATGCCCTGAATTTCGACTCATTTTGAGCTAAAGTCGCGATGGTTTTCACTACCCGCGGCATCAACCTGATGGACCCACAACGCCCCGACGACGCCCAGCCATTGGAACGTGAACGCATTCATTTGCTGCTGCTCGACGACGCACGGCGCGGGATGGAAGACATCGCCGCCGGCCGCACCGAAGATGCCGACGCCGCGCTCGCCCGCCTGCAAAAATCCCGCGCAGGCAAAATCCCCCGCAAGAGGGGCTGAGAACCCCCTACGCGGTCGAACTAGCTGTCGTCTTAATCGATTGGACAGCCCGAAATGTTTAGGCTCCGTTTAAACATTCCTTTCGAAGGAGCATGCGATGGCCGAAGTTTTTCTGGATATCAAACAGTGGGGCAACAACCTGGCCGTGCGTTTGCCCGCCGCGGTGGCGCGCGCGGCACACTTGCGAGCCGATCAACGGGTGCGCGTATCGGTGGAAGACGGGCTTATCGTGATTCACCCGGCAGACGAATCCCCGCTTACGCTGGAACAGCGGCTGGCGCGATTCGACCCCGAGCGGCACGGCGGCGAGGCGATGGTCAGTAGATGAGCCTTGAAACTATATCGCCACACATACAAAAAAATATTGCGAAGCTGACCCCTTATCGGCTTCGCTACGCCAGCGGCAAGGAAAAGAACAACAGCACCGCCCGCAAGATCGCATCCCGCTATCGTGAGCCTTGGCTGCTGAGTTGTTCGCCAAGCCTTGCGCACTTGAGCGCCGAGGCGATCGTCAGGCTGTATGCCCAGCGCATGCGCATCGAGGAGGAGTTTCGCGACACGAAGAATGTAATTTTAGGCGCCGGGCTCTCCTTGTCGAGAAGCCAGGGGCAGCAGCGCTTGCAAGCGCTGCTCTTGATCGGGCATATTGCGCAAATGGCCAGACGGCTGATCGGCGAGGCCGCAAAGGGCGCGCAATTGCATCTGCAATTGATGAGCACATGCCGCAAGGATCGGGCGGAACTGTCGGTGATGATGCTGGCAAAGCGTGTGATCGAATCGCCTGCGCTGCTGCGAAAACTCAAAGATCCGTGGCCTTGCCGTCAAGTGCTGCGAAGTCAGGTCAGCGCCGCAATCAATCGCGCCATGGCCGCGTGATTCGTGGGGAAACCTCAGACGCTGACCCCATATCGTTTTCCTTCGCCTGCCAGATGACGGTGGACCTGTTCGGCTATTCGTAGGACGACTTCATCTCCGATATCGCCGGCTGGATCGGCGCGGCGAGCTTCCTGCCGCAGGCGCAGAAGTCGGATGTTTGTCTGTTCATCTGAGTCAAGTCTTACCCAAGTCGCGTCGAATGCGTCGGCGCGGCTTGGGCGATTGGGGTATCAGGAATGCTGTTTTGCAAGACCTGACCCTGATGCCCTCTGATGCCCTTGATTTATGCGTCTCTCAAATAACATAACCGCATGTGCAAGCGTGGCTGAGGAAGTACTTCTTGCATTTTGGGCAGAATCGTCCAATGGCATACTGCCGCACACTGGGTGCCGCCGCGTACTTGGGCAGATTCGTCGGTAACGGTATACACAAATAGCAGCACGCGGATCTTCTTGACCAGCAATTACTGACACAAACCAATTTGTCGCAGATTGGACACCGACGACGCCTCGCATGAGGTATACACCCACAGGACTGACACCGCTCCTTCATCCTGAATCCTCGCTACCGGCTTCGCAAATACTGCCTAACGCCCAGCTTCACCCGCGGCCTTGACGACGCGAAGCGATGGCAAGGCGGTCGGGTGGAAGCGTTGGTTGGGCCTGCGACAAGACAGCTTCACCGGTGCTACTCCAGAAAACCGTGGTATTGGCCGACAGACTGCACAGCCTCTGCAAATCTCTTTGCTGTTGCACGATCCATGATGACGGTTTGTTCGCCGACGCGAATGTAGATGCTGTCTTCTGGGTAGAAGGACGAGCGCCCAATTTCAAGATCCAAGGTGAGTTTCCCACCTTGATCCTTAATCATTTCCTCGAAGTACATGGTCGTGGCCACGGTGGTATCTCCTATTGCTCAGTAGAAACGCTGCGGCTTTTTTTTGGCCCAACGTTCAAATTCACCCGACGGCGGAAAGCGGCGAAGCCGCTTGCCGGTCGGGTGGAATGCAGGGTTAGGGGTGGCCAAAGATGAGCGCAAATATTTCATCCTTGTTGGCGGCGATGGCCGCAATTGTGGCAATGATTGCGGCATACATGGCATATCGTGCATCACGCCGGGCGATTACATTGGCCTCGGAGGCAAGCCGGTTGGCTTCCTTGGCGATAGAGAGAATTTCCGCTTCACGGGCCTCGCGTTTGGCAGCAGAAGCCTCCTCTGCGCGCTTGGCTTCGCGTTCGATGTATTGCTCGGAAAGCGATTTGCCCACAGAAACCTCTAACGTAATTTAGACAGCACGCCGCCCGGCTCTCCGCACTGCCTAAATCGGAAGGCCGTCGCGCTACGCGCTGTAGTTGTTTGATTAGGCAGAACTCTACGCCCTGCCCATCCGCTTATGCAAACCTAAAAAATTTCGGATGAAAGTTCATGCAATTCTTCACCCTCACCCCCCTCACCCGAACACCACCCCCGCCACATCCTGATACCGCTTCGCGAAATGTACGGTCAGCCCGGCGCGGATGTGCTCGGGCAGTTTTTCGAAGTCGCGCCGGTTGGCGTCGGGCAGGATCAATTCGGTGATGCCGATGCGGCGCGCGGCGATGACCTTTTCGCGGATGCCGCCCACCGGCAGCACCTGGCCGGTCAGCGTCAGTTCGCCGGTCATCGCCAGCGGGCGCGGAATTTTCCTGTTTCTGGCCAGGGACAGCAGCGCGGTCGCCATGGTGACGCCGGCGCTGGGGCCGTCCTTGGGGGTGGCGCCCTCCGGCACGTGCAGGTGGACGAAGCTGGTATCGTAAAACTTGCTGTCGGCGCCATAGGTTTTCAGGTGCGAGGCGACATAGCTGTAGGCGATTTCGGCCGACTCCTTCATCACCTCGCCCAGTTTGCCGGTGAGCTTGAAGCCGCGGTTGAGGGTGTGCACCCGCGTCGCCTCGACCGGCAGCGTCGCGCCGCCCATCGCGGTCCACGCCAGGCCGGTGACGACGCCGACGCCGCTCATCGGTTTTTCCCGGCTGAATACCGGCTTGTCGAGATAGGCCTCGACCTCCCTGACGCCGATCCTGATCGGCGTGGCCGCGCCGCCGAGGATCTTGACCACGGCCTTGCGCGCCACCCGGCCCAGCTGTTTTTCCAGGTTGCGCACCCCGGCCTCGCGCGCGTAGCCCTCGATCACGTGGCGGATCGCACCTTCGCTGATCGCGAGCTGGTTTTTCTTCAGCCCGGCACGCTCCAGCACGCGCGGCCACAGGTGGTGCTTGGCGATGGCGATCTTTTCCTCGGTAATGTAGCCGGACAGGCGGATGACTTCCATGCGGTCTAGCAGCGCCGACGGGATCGAGAAATCGTTCGCGGTGCAGATGAACAGCGCCTTGGATAAATCAAAACGCACGTCGAGGTAATGGTCGAGGAAGTCGGCGTTCTGCTCGGGGTCGAGCACTTCCAGCAAGGCGGATGCCGGATCGCCCTGGAAGCTGGCCCCGATCTTGTCGATCTCGTCGAGCATGATCACCGGGTTGGCCGAGCCGACTTCCTTCAGCGCCTGCACGAACTTGCCCGGCATGGCGCCGATGTAGGTGCGGCGGTGGCCCTTGATCTCGGCCTCGTCGCGCATGCCGCCGACCGAGAAGCGGTAGAACTTGCGCCCCAGCGCCTCGGCGATGGACTTGCCGATGGACGTCTTGCCCACACCGGGCGGCCCGATCAGCAGCAGGATCGAGCCTGCCATTTCGCCCTTCATCGCGCCGACGGCGAGGAATTCGATGATGCGATCCTTCACGTCTTCGAGCCCGTCGTGGTCGCGGTCGAGTATCCTGCGCGCGTGTTCGAGGTCGATCTTGTCCTGGGTGTGCACGCCCCACGGCAGCACGGTCAGCCAGTCGAGGTAGTTGCGGGTGACGGTGTATTCCGGCGAGCCGGTTTCCAGCATCGACAGCTTGTGCATTTCCTCGTCGATGCGCTTTTTCGCCTGATCGGGCAAGGTCAGTTTGGCGAGGCGGTCCCTGAAGGTGTCGAGCTCGGCAGTCTTGTCGTCCTTGGCGAGGCCGAGTTCCTTCTGGATCGCCCGGAGCTGCTGGCGCAGGAAGAATTCGCGCTGCTGCTCGGTCATCTTCTCGTCGACCTTCTCGCGGATGTGCGACTGCAGGCGCGCCACGTCGAGTTCCTTCTTCAGCAGCACCAGCACCTTCTCCATGCGCTTCTTCAGGCTGAAGGCCTCCAGTACATCCTGCAAGGCCTGTTTCGATGCGGTGGTGAGGCTGGCGGCAAAGTCGGTCAGCTGTGAAGGCTCGTTCGGCCCGAAGCGGTTGAGGAAGAACTTGAGCTCCTCCGAGTACAGCGGATTGAGCGGCAGCAGTTCCTTGATGGTGTTGATGATGGCGATGGAATACGCGCGGATTTCCCCGGAATCCGGCTTGCCCGGCTCGTTCGGATACTCGACCCGAACCTTGTAGGGCGCAGTTTCGGACAGCCACTCGACGATGCGGAAACGCCGCACGCCTTCGGCGATGAACTGCATCTTGCCGTCGGCGCGCACCGGATGATGGATGCGAACGATAGTACCGACGCTGCGAAAATCCGCCCGCTTGACGTCGTCGGTATGGTCGGGCTTGACCACCACCAGGCCCACCATGTGGTGCGCGGTATCGCCGATGGCCTCCACCGTCGCCAGCCATGGCGCCTCGTTCATCAAGAGCGGCAGGGTCTGCGCCGGGAAAAACGGCTTTTCGGTCAGCGGCAGCAGGTACAGTTCGGCCGGCAGCGCCGGGGAGGCCGGCAACTGGCGGTCGTTGGAAATGATTTCGCCTTCCAGTGCAGAATCGTTGGGCATGGTTCGAGGTTCCAGGTCCGGAGGACAGGACTTAGAAGTATCGGGCCTATCCGGGCGATTTCAAGGCCGGGCAGCTTTGGACTGGACGGGGATTTCCTCGATCGTGTCCGGCAGGCCGGACAGGATCATCAGCTCGACCCGGCGGTTGCGCGCACGTCCCTCCGCCGTGTCGTTGGGCGCAATCGGCTTGCTGGCCTCGCGCCCGATGGCGAGCAGCCGCTCGGGTGCGATGCCGTTGTCGGCCAGCAGGCGCACCACACTGGTGGCCCGCACCGCCGACAATTCCCAGTTGGAGGCAAACGCCGAATTGCGGATCGGCATGACGTCGGTGTGGCCGGTGATTTCCAGGCTGAACGGTTCGTTTTTCAAGGTTTCCGCCACCGCGCGCAGCACGGCCAGCGATTGCGGCTCCAGTTCGGCGCGTCCCGGCTCGAACAGGACGTTCGCATTGATCTCGATGCTGACGCCGCGGCGGCTCTGCGTCACCTGCACCTTGCCTTCCTTCACCAGCGGCCCCATCACGTCGAGCAGGCTGCTCGCCACCTCGGTCATGTGCGCCTGCTCTTCGATCGCCTGCTGCTGTTTCAGGGTGCGTTGCCTGACTTCGGGCGGCAGCGTGGCCGGCGTCAGTTGCGGCACCATGGCCTCTTTCGACGGCGCCATGCCGAAGGCGCCTTCGAGCGAACTGGCCAGGACACGGTATTTGCTTTCGCTGACGGCGGAGATGGCGTACATCACCACAAAGAAGGCGAACAGCAGGGTGATGAAGTCGGCGTACGAAATCAGCCAGCGATCATGGTTGTCGTGGTCGGAGACGATGCGCCGGCGTCTGCGCATCAGAGGTAGCCTTTCAGCCTGGCCTCGATGATGCGCGGGTTGTCGCCATGGGCAATTCCGATCAGGCCGTCGCAGACGATTTCGCGCTCGGCCACCCGGCGCGCGATGGAAAACTTGATCTTGTTGGCGATCGGCAGAAACACCAGGTTGGCCAGCCCCACGCCGTAAATCGTGGCGACGAAGGCGACCGCGATGCCCGTGCCCAGCTTGCCGGGATCCGTCAGGTTTTCCATGACGTGGATGAGGCCGATCACCGCGCCCAGAATGCCGAGCGTGGGGGCATAGCCGCCCGCCGCTTCCCACACCCGCGCAGCCTGGCGCTCGGCGGTTTCAAATCCGACGATTTGCACATCGAGCGTGTCGCGCAGCTTGGCCGCATCGGCGCCATCGATCAGCAACTGCAGCCCGGCTTTCTGAAACGGATCGTGCGTCATGCCAAGGTGCTTTTCCAGCGCCAGCGTGCCCTCCTGGCGCGCGGTGTGCGACCACTGGATGATGCGGCGGATGAGCATGTCCGCCTCCGATTCGGGCGGACGGAATACCCACTTCGCCATCCGCACCCCTTTCATGAAAACCGCGAATGGATGGTGCAGCAGCACTGCCGCCAGGGTGCCGATCACCACGATGACAAACGCCGCCGGCTGCAGGAACAGGCCGATATGCCCGCCTTCCATCGCCTGGCCGCCGAAGATGGCGACCGCGCCCAGCGCAATCCCGATCAGACTGCCACGATCCATGCATCTTCCTTGAGTCTGGTGCGCAGCCGCGCGATGGCTTGGCCGTGGAGCTGGCAGATGCGGGATTCGCTGACGCCGAATACTTCGCTGATTTCGCGCAGGTTGAGTTCCTGCTCGTAATACAGCGACATCAGCAGTTGCTCACGCTCGGGCAGGTTTTCGATTGCGGCAATGATGCAGGCGCGCAGGTTGGCATCGAGCAATTGCGGCAGGGGCATGCTGGCCTCGTCCGCCGTCTGCTTGTCGAGGAAGGAGTCGTCGTCGTCGGATTCGCCGAAATCCTCGAAATACAGCAGCTGGTGGCCGCGCGCATCGCCCAGCATGGCCTGGTATTCGGCCAGCGGAATCTTCATGAACTCGGCAATTTCGCCTTCGCCGGGTTGTCGCCCCAGCTGATGCTGCAGGGCGCCGATCGCCTGTTCGATCTTGCGCATCGACTGTCGCGCGCTGCGCGGCAGCCAGTCGGACTGGCGCAACTCGTCGATCATCGAGCCGCGGATGCGCTGGATGGCATAGGCTTCGAACTGTGCGCTTTGCGCTTCGTCATAGCGGCTGATCGCGTCGAGCAGGCCGATCATGCCGGCCTGCACCAGATCGTCCTCCTCCACACTCGGCGGCAACCGCCCCATCATGTGGTGTGCCAGGCGCTTCACCATGGGCATGTATTGCGCCAGCAGATCGCTTTTCTCGCTTTTTTCGCTTTTGCCGGTTGCGGTATACATGATTTCTCGGATTACCCCCTTCTGTAGGCTTCCACCAGACGCCCACCCTGGATCACGCGCTGCATGAATCCGCCGACGCTGCCCAGGCTGGAGGGCTGCGGCCAGCGCAGCAGACCGTCGGCCAGCTTGCGGAACTGCGAGGTGGACTGCGCCACCGGGAATGCCTCCACCACCGAGGTCCGCATGTCGCCTGCACGGGTCAGCCGCTCGTCCAGCGGAATATACCCCAGGTAATCGATCGACACCCCCAGATAGCGCTCGGCCGTATAGGCGAAATTGTGCGCCACGGCCTGTGCGTCTTCCGGCGAGGCCATGCGGTTGAGCAGCAGGCGGAAGCGGCGCTTGCCGAAATTCTGCACCAGCCGTTTGACCAGCGTGTAACCCTGGGTGATCGCCGCGTTGCCGGGCGGCAGCACCACCATGATTTCGGACGCGGCGAGACCCAGCGGCAGGGCATCGGGATCGGTCGCCTCTTCCATGTCGACCAGCACCACGTCGACGCCGCATTGCAGGCTGTTGAAGCTCTGCGCCAGCCATTCCTGGTCGCGTTCGGACAAACGCCCCAGGCGATTGAAGCCGCCGCCGAGCGGCAGCACCTGCACGTTGTCGGGACCGTTGAGTATCAGCGATTCCAGCGTGCAGCGGCCTTCGAGCACGTCCGACACGTCGAAGCGCGGCGTCAGCCCCAGCGTGGCGCAGGCGCCGCGGCCGTGGCGGTCCTGGTCGATGATGAGCACGTCGCGGCCGGAGCGCGCCAGGGCGACCGCCAGATTGACGGTCGCGGCGGTCTTGCCGGCGCCCTGCTGACCCGACATCACGGTGAGGACCTGGAATCCGGTCTGCCCCAGCAGACGGCGCAGCCCGGCAGCCTGGTCGCCGACGAATTTATCCATGGGCCACCGCGCTTTCACGCTGCAGGGTTTGAATCCCGTTCATGGCGAACGCCAGCTCGCTATCGTCCAGCTGCCAGGGCGAGGCCTGGATGCGGGTCTTGAAGGCACGGTGAATGAGGTACTGGCGGTTGGCCAGATGCAGGTCTTCGGGCACGCGCTGGCCGGTGGCGAGATAGTGCACGTTGAGCTGGTGGCGGATCGCGCAATCGAGCGCCGGGCCGAGGCTGGCCGCCTCGTCGATTTTCGTCAGGATGCAGCCGTCGAGGCCGCGCGTCCGATACGCCTGCACCACTTCGTCCAGGGTGTCGCCGTGGCTGGTGGCGTTCAGCATCAGGAGCCGCTTGATCGGCTTGCCGGCCTGGCACAGCATTTCGACCTGCTCGGCAACGGCCCGGTCGCGCTGGCTCATGCCCACGGTGTCGATCAGCACAGTGTGCTTGTTGCGCAGTTCGGACAGCGCCAGCCGCAGGTCGGCGGCATCGCGCACGGCATGCACGGTCACCCCCAGAATCTTGCCGTAGATGCGCAACTGCTCGTGTCCGCCGATGCGGTAGCTGTCGGTGGTCAAGAGCGCCAGCTTGTCGGCGCCGTGGCGCACCACGAAGCGTGCGGCCAGCTTGGCGGTGGTGGTGGTCTTGCCCGCGCCGGTCGGCCCCATCAGGGCGAACACGCCGCCGGATTCGAGCAGCTCGTTTTCGCTCTGGATCACCTGCAGGCGTTTCATCAGCGTGTTGCGCATCCAGGCCCGCACCTGCTCCTCCTCGCCTTTCGGCTGGTTTTCCAGCAGCTCGCGCGCGAGCGTGGCGGAAAAGCCCGCGGCCAGCATGTCGCGCATCACGGTGGCGCCCGCCGGGTCGCGTCCCGGCAGGTCGCGCCAGGTCAGGTCGGCAAGCTGGCTTTCCAAGCGCATGTGCAGGGTCTTGATTTCGCTGATCACGCTTTGCGCAAGCTGGCTACCGTCCTGGCTGGGCACGGCGATGCGCTCGATCAGGCGCCGCTTGAACGTGACGGCAGGCTCGGGCTCGGGCCGGTATTGCGCCTTGGCCTCCGCTGCCCTGGCCGTCGCAGCCGCTGCGGGCGCCTCCATCACCGGCGGCGCCATCGCCGCGATGTCCTCGGCCGGCAGGGCCAGCACCTCGACCCCGCCCTCTACGGCGCGATTGGAGAGAATGACCGCATCGGGCCCGAGGACCTCGCGCAACTGGCGCATGGCATCCCGGGATGTTTTGGCGACGATTCGTTTCACGTTCATGCTGCTCCTCCTACCAGGGACGTCACTTTGATCTGTTTGCCTTCGGGCACTTCAGCGTGCGAAAGCACCTTGAGTTGCGGCACCGTGCGCCGCAGGAAACGTGCAAGTAGCGGACGCAGCACGGCCGGCGTCAGCAATACGGGGGGATGGCCCAGCGCCTCCTGGCGCTGGGTCGAGGTCTGGGTCCGCTCCAGCAGGGTGTCGGCCAGCCCCGGCTCCAGGCCGACGGCGTCGTGGCCTGCCTGCAGGGTCTGCATCAGCAGGCGCTCCAGCCCCTGATCCAGCGCGATCACCGGCAATTCGCTGGCCGGTCCGTAAATCTGCTGCACGATCGAGCGGCCCAGCGCCACCCGCACCAGCGCGGTCAGTTCGTGCGGATCCTGGACGCGCGCTGCATTCTCCAGCAGGGTGTCGATGATGGTCCGCATGTCGCGGATGGCCACGCCCTCGATCAGCAGGTTCTGCAGCACCTTCTGCACGGTGGAAAGCGGCAGCATCTTCGGCACCAGGTCTTCCACCAGCTTGGGTGCGCTCTTGCCCAGGTGGTCGAGCAGCGCCTGCGCTTCCTGCCGCCCCAGCAGCTCGGCGGCATGCAGGGTCACCAGATGATTCAGATGGGTGGCGACCACGGTGCCGGGATCGACCACGGTGTAGCCCATGGCCTGCGCCTGCTCGCGCATGCCGGATTCGATCCATACCGCCGGCAGGCCGAACGCGGGGTCCGTCGTGGCCACGCCCGGCAGGCTGGCGGTGATGTTGCCCGGGTCGATGGCGAGGAACAGCCCGGTGCGCACTTCGCCGCTGCCGATTTCCACGCCCTTCAGCGTGATGCGGTAGCTGTTCGGATTGATCTCGAGGTTGTCGCGGATATGCACGGCGGGCGGCAGGAAGCCGATTTCGCGCGCGAATTTCTTGCGGATGCCCTTGATGCGGCGCACCAGTTCGCCGTCGGCGGCGCTGTCCACCAGCGGGATCAGGCGATAGCCGACTTCCAGCCCCAGGGTGTCGATGGGCGCGACATCTTCCCAGCTGGCTTCCTGGGATTCGACCGCGGCGACGGGCGCGGCCTGCACGTCCGGCGCAGCCTCGGCTGCCTGCTGCCGCTTGCCGCCCTTCCAGGCCAGCCAGACCATGCCGCCCGCCAGCAGCAGGAAGGCAAAGTTCGGCATGCCCGGAATCATGCCCATCAAGCCGAGGATCGCAGCGGTGATGTAGAGCGCCTGCGTCTTGCTGAAGACGTTGGACATCATCTGGCCGGCGATGTCCTCTTCGGTGCTCACGCGGCTGACGATGATGCCGGCGGCGATCGAGATGACCAGCGCCGGAATCTGCGCCACCAGGCCATCGCCGATCGCCAGCAGGGTGTAGTTGCGGGCGGCGTCGGCCAGCGACATGTCGTGCTGCATCAGGCCGATGAGCAGGCCGCCGACGATGTTGATCAGCAGAATCAGGATGCCGGCGATGGCGTCGCCGCGCACGAATTTCGAGGCACCGTCCATGGAGCCGTAAAAGTCGGCTTCCTGGGAGATTTCGGCGCGGCGGCGGCGTGCCTCGTTCTCGTCGATGAGGCCGGCATTGAGGTCGGCGTCGATCGCCATTTGCTTGCCCGGCATCGCATCGAGGGTGAAGCGCGCGCTGACCTCGGCGATGCGGCCGGCGCCCTTGGTGATGACGATGAAGTTGATCACCACCAGGATGACGAACACGATGATGCCGACCGTGTAGTCGCCGCCGACCAGGAAATGGCCGAAGGCCTCGATCACCTTGCCGGCGGCATCCGGACCGGTATGGCCTTCCAGCAGCACCACCCGGGTCGACGCCACGTTGAGCGACAGGCGCAGCAGGGTGGAAAGTAGCAGCACCGTGGGGAAGGCCGCGAATTCGAGCGCCTTCTTGGTCGACAGGCTGACCAGCAGGACCATGATCGAGAGCGCGATGTTGAAGGTGAACAGCATGTCCAGCGCAAACGGCGGCAGCGGCAGCACCAGCATCGCCAGCACGAGCACGATGAAAACCGGCGCCGCCATTGAACGGGCATTGGCGCCGCTGAACAGGTTGGAGAGGCTCAGGGTGCCGTTCATGCTTTAGAG
>Ga0299915_10003202_pt1 | contig 11882 bp, 8 predicted proteins | sample RVTome_13_FD_200263 | JGI IMG/M metagenome (GOLD analysis project Ga0299915, IMG submission 200263) | Soil microbial communities from uranium-contaminated site in the Upper Colorado River Basin, Wyoming, United States - RVT92D227 (version 2) ... | reverse complement strand
CTGCCGCACGCCGTCGCCCGCCACCTGCTCGATCAGCACGCTGACCGCCTGCCCGACCTGTCCGGGCTGACGGTGCTCGTCCCCAACCACCGCGCCGGCCAGGATTTTGCCCGCGCGCTGGCGCAGGCTGCCGGCCACCGCGCGCTGATCCCGCCGACCATCACCCCGCTAAAGGCCTGGGCCGAAACCGTGGCCGGCGGCCGCGTCGAACCGCAGGCGCGGCGCCTGGCACGCCTGCACGGCGTGCTGCGGCGCGTCGACTGGCTCGGCGCGGTCGACCGCTGGGCGCTCGCCAACGAACTGCTGCAGCTGGCCGACGAACTATCGGCCGCGCGGCTGGGCGGCGAGATCGGCTCGCAGATCCACGCGCTGCACGCCGGCACCCTCGGCCGCGCCGCACTTGATCGCGAAACGGCGCTGATCGAGGCGGTGTGGCAGGCGCTCAACAAGGACGGCCATGACCCGCAGGCGCGCTACGCGCGTGCGCTCGACGCGCTGCTTGAGATCGTCCAGGCCTCCGCGCAACCCGCCTCACCCCAACCCTCCCCCCGAACGGGGGAGGGAGCGAACGCCGAGCCCAAAGCGATTTACGGCTATGCGCTGGGCACGCTCACCGCCGTCGAGCAGCAGTTTCTCGAGCGCTGCGCCGAACATGCCCCGCTCACGCTGTTCCAGCCGGGCACCGAAGCGGATATCGCCCACACCCTGCAACAGGCCTGGCAACTGACCGACCCGCCGCTGCGGGATCGCGCCGCCGCGCTGGCCCAGCGCATTCCCGCCTCGCCGCTGCAGGCCCGCATCACGCTCGGCCCGGCCCCGCATCTGGAAGCCGAAGCGCGCGCCGTCGCCACCTGGGTGGCCGACCAGCTGCACGCCGGCAAGCGCGAGCTCGCGCTGATCGCGCTCGACCGCGAAACCGCGCGCCGGGTGCGTGCGCTGCTCGAGCGCATGGACGTGCTGGCGGCCGACGAAACCGGCTGGACGCTGTCGACCACCGCCGCCGCCGCAGTCATTGACCGCTGGCTGGAGTGCGTGGCTAGCGACTTCCCGCATGTCGAATTGCTCGACCTCTTGAAATCGCCCTTCGTGCTGGGCGAGCCCGCCGCGCGCCAGGATCAGGTGCTCGCTTTCGAACTGGCGCTGCGTCGGCACGGCGTGTCGCAGGGCAGGGTGGAGATGCAGCGGCTGGCGCAGCGCGAATTCGGCGCGCTGCCCATCTGGCTGGCGGCGCTGTTCGACGCCCGCCAGGGGTTTGAACAGCGCCGCGCACCGCTTGCGGTTTGGCTGGAGCGCCTCATCGACAGCCTCGCCAAACTGGATGCCGTCGCGCCGCTCAAGGCCGATGCCGCCGGCGCCAGCGTGCTCGAAACGCTCGATGACTTGCGCCGCGACCTGGCGGACGACGGCGAAAAATACGGCTTCAACGAATGGCGGCGCTGGCTCAACCTGGCGCTGGAATCGTCCAGCTTCATCGACGCCAGCGTCGCCAGCCCCATCGTGCTGACCTCGCTGCCCGCCGCGCGCGGGCGCCTGTTCGACGCGGTCGCGGTGATCGGCGCCGACGCCCGCCACCTGCCCGCGCACCCCGCGCCCGGCCTGTTTTCCCAAGCCACCCGCGCGCAACTGGGTCTGACGACTGCCGCCGAAGAAGCGAACGCCGCCACCGCCGACCTGATGCAGCTGCTGATCCAGGGGCCTGCGCTCATGAGCTGGCAGGCCTGGAACAACGACGAGCCCAACCCCGCTTCGCCGCTGGTGCTGCGGCTGCAGGCGCTGCACCGGGCGGCGTGGGGCTCCGATCTGCCCGAGCAGCGCATCGGCACGCCGCCCACGCAGGCGAGCCCACTGCCCGGCGCCTGCGAGCAGCCTGCGCCGACGGTATCGGCCGCGCAGCTGCCGCGCCATTATTCGCCCACCGCCTACCAGACTCTGCTCGACTGCCCCTACCGGTTTTTCGCGCGCAGCGTGCTCGGCATCCGCGAACTCGACGAGGCCGACGAGGCGCTCGACAAGAGCGACTACGGCAACGCCCTGCACCGCATCCTCAAGGCCTTTCACGACAGCAATCCGTCGCTTGAGCGCGACGCCGCGCTGGCGCAGTTGAATGCCATCTCCGCCGCCGAATTCGCCGCGCTTCCCGCCTGGACCGCCGCCGCCTGGCGCAGCCAGTGGGAAAAAATCCAGCCCGCCTACATCGACGCCTGGCTCGCGCACGCGTCCCAAGGCTGGCGCTACGAATCCGGCGAAACCGATTTCGCGGTGCCGCACACCGTTGCAGGCCTCGGCGAAATCACCCTGCACGGCCGCGTCGACCGCGTCGACGCCAAGGGCGACGCACGCTACGTGATCGACTACAAGACCAGCGCCGCGCAGGGCCTGAAAAAGAAGCTCAAGGCGGCCGACGAAACCGTCCAGTTGCCCTTCTACGCCTGGCTGTGCGAGGCTGCCGCCGCCTACCTGCCGATCAACGAAGCCCCCATCGCCGCGCTCGAACTCGACGGCGAAACCGACGTTGCCGCCATCAGCCTGCGCCTGCCGCAGCTGCTCGAAGCGATCGCCCGGCATGCCGCGTTGCCCGCCCACGGCATCGACGGCGTCTGCCAGCATTGCGAAGCGCGCGGGCTGTGCCGCAAGGGGATGTGGTTGGGCGGATGAGGTGGCTATCAAATCCGCCGCTAAACTCATGGCTCTATTAGTTGAGACTGGGGGAAAAAGCTGCTACGGCAAACATTGTCGTACTGCCGAAGAAATCATGGGTTCAAGTCGTTGGACGAAAGAACAGGTCAAGCTAGCTTTTCATTTGTATTGCCAGATTCCGTTTGGAAGGATCGACGGCAGAAACAAGGAAATCATTGCACTAGCGAAAATCATTGGGCGCACAGCCGACGCGGTGGCAATGAAAATGCTCAACATTGCCAGCCTTGACCCCGCCATTACTAGGACAGGTCGTAGCGGCCTGGGCAATGCATCCTCACTAGATCGCGAAGTCTGGGAAGAATTTCACGCTGATTGGGAAGGTCTGGCATTGGAATGCTCGACACTCATAGAGAAGCTTCATGAGGGACGTGATGAGCCCACCGAGACATTCGACGTGGATGACGCTTTTGACCTGACCGACTTCACAGGGGAAACCCGGCAGGTTTTAACCGAGCAGCGTATCAAGCAAAGTTTCTTCCGCCGCACGATATTAGCCAGCTATCGCGGCAGGTGTTGCATGTCTGGGTTAGCTGAACCACGCCTACTCATCGCCAGCCACATCGTCCCATGGGGAAAGAGTAAAGATAATCGGCTCAATCCAAGTAACGGGCTGTGTCTCTCCGCGCTTCACGACAAAGCTTTTGATAAAGGACTTATCACGCTTACCGATGACCTCAGGGTTATGGTCTCCGATGAACTGAAACGTCGTGACGAGACTTTTGTTAAGACAGTTTTAATGCCGCTAAATGGGCGCGCCATTGAGCCTCCACAGCGATTTTCGCCAGAGCTTACGTTTATCGCGTGGCATCGGAACGAGCTTTTTGTAGACAATCGAAAGTAATGCATTGAAAGCCAGCGAATACACCCCGGATACGGTTTACTACATCATGTCCGACCAGCCTGATCGTTGCCCGAAATGCCAGCGGCGACTTGATTTAGTAAAAATTGAAATGGTTGGGGAGGAGCGCGTGTTTGTGAATTTCTGCGAAACGTGTCAGCGCGAAATCTTGATTGTTGAAGACTAAATGCAAACCGCAACCCCACCCACCATAGGAGCCTCGCCATCCCATGAAGGGAATGGCGAGGACGGCACGCCAACCGGAAATGACGCGTTGAGTTTCGCTGGCACATATCGCGCAAGTTGCCGGAAATTCGGGCCCGTGAAATCTTGAATTTTCGTACACGCGTGACCCACACCCTCGACACCGCCATCGCCCTTTCCCCCGTCCGTTCAGTGGTGGTGGAAGCCTGTGCCGGCAGCGGCAAGACCTGGCTCCTGGTGTCGCGCGTGCTGCGCCTGCTGCTGGCCGGCGCCGAACCCTCGGAACTGCTGGCGATCACCTTCACGCGCAAGGCGGCGCAGGAAATGACGGATCGCCTGCACGAATGGCTGCGGGCGCTGGCGCTGGAAGACGACGCGACGGTGCGCGAGTTTTTGCGCGAGCGCGCGGTGCCGGATGGCGAGATCGACGCGCTGCTGCCGCGCGCACGCGGGCTGCTGGAGACGGTGCTGACCGCGCAGCCGGGGCCGACGGTGACGACCTTCCACGGCTGGTTTCTCGATCTCTTGAAGCGTGCGCCGCTGGAGGCGGGCTTGCCGTGGGGGGCGCCGTTGCTGGAACGCACCCGGCAGTTGCAGGACGAGGTGCGCGACCGCCTGCTCGCGCAATGGGCAGGCGCCCCGGATTCGCCCGAGGGCACTGCCCTGCTGGCCTTGCTGGCCGACGTCGGCGAGCACAACCTGCGCGCGCTGCTGAAGCATTTTCTCGATGCCCGCGCGGAGTGGTGGGCGTTTACCGACGGCGCGACCGATGCGGTGGCCCATGCGCTGGAACAGCTGCGGCCGGGCCTGCATCCCGATCTGGACAGCGATCCGGTGGCGGCGTTCCGGGCCGATGAGCTGATGGTGGCGCGGGTGAAGCGGGTGGGCTTTGCGCTGGAAAAGGGCAGCAAGAGCGAGCGGGATCGCGCGCCGGAAATCCTGCGCAGCGCCGACCTCGCGCCCGACCTCGCGCACGCCGCGCTGATGAAGCATCTGATGACGGCAGGCAAGCGGCGCAAGAAGCAGGCGACCAGGGAATTGGAAAAAGCGCTCGGCGCCGAACTCGACACCTACCTGCGCGACCTCGACACGCTGGAAACCGCGCTCGAAACCCTTACCGCGATCCAGGCCGACATCCGCATCTGGAACCTCAATCGCCACGGCCTGCTGCTCGGTCATGCGCTGCTGGCGGCCTATCAGGACGCCAAGGCGCAGCAGGGGGTGATCGACTTTGCCGACGCCGAATGGCTGGCCTGCCGCCTGCTCGCCAGCGAGGAACACGCGCCGGCGCTGGCGCTGAAGCTGGACGCGCGCTACCGGCATCTCTTGCTCGACGAATTCCAGGACACCAACCCGCTGCAGTGGCAGGCGCTCTCGACCTGGCTTCTTGAAGCGCGCGGCGCCGATAGCGCGATGACGGTGTTCATGGTGGGCGACCCCAAGCAGGCGATCTACCGTTTCCGCCGCGGCGAGGCGCGGGTGTTCGACGCGGCGGCGGATTTTTTGCGCTCGCATTTCGACGCGCCACGGTTCAGCACCGACATGACGCGGCGGCTGGCGCCGGCCGTCGTACAGGCGATCAACCCGGTGTTCGCCGATGTGGCGGGCTTTGCCGAACACACCCACGCGCCGGCAAACGACAAGCGGCCGGGCGCGCTGCGCAGCCTGCCGGTGCAGGTGGAAAAAACCGGAGCCGCGTCGGCCGGTGGCCTGCGCAATCCGCTCACCACGCCGCAGCCGGAAGCCGACGACCGCGCCGTGCACGAGGAAGCGCGGCAGTTTGCCCGCGTGTTGCGCGACGAGGTGCTGGGCCGCTGGGGGGTGATGGACGACAAGCCCCCTGATGGAACCACTAACCATTCGACTAAGCCCGCAAGCGGGCAAGTCGCTGGTTATCCCCAACCCTCCCCCGCTTGCGGGAGAGGGGGCGAAGGCCATGCCCAAACCGATTCAATGCGCGCGGCGCGCCCCGGCGACGTCATGGCGCTGGTAAGAAAGCGCACCCACCTGCATCTGTATGAGCGCGAGCTGGAAGCCGCGCGCATCCCCTTCATCACCTCGCGCCGCGGCGGCCTGCTGCACGCGCTGGAAGCGCAGGACGTGATCGCGCTGGTCGAAACCCTGCTGCTGCCGCACGCCGACCTGAAGCTGGCGCACGTGCTGAAGAGCCCGGTCTTCGGCTGCAGCGACGACGATCTGCTGCGAGTGTTTGCGCCCGGCGCCGAGCCACGCGGATGGGAACGCCTGCTCGCGCTCGCCGCCGAACCCGGCTGCACGGCGGCGCTCGCTCGCGCCGCTGCGCTGCTGACCCGCTGGCGCGCCCACTGCGGCACGCTGCCGGTGCACGACCTGCTCGACCGCATCTATTTCGAGGGCGATCTCGAAGCGCGCTACGCTGCCGCCGTGCCGGAGGCGATGCGGCCGCAGGTGGCCGCCAACCTGCGCGCCTTCATGCAGCTGGCGCTGACGCAGGACGCCGGACGCTATCCCACGCTGGCCGGCTTCGTGCGCGAACTGGCCAGCCTCGTCGACGATGCCGACGCCGCGCCCGGCGAAGGCCTGGCGGCCGACGGCGAAAACGCGGTGCGCCTGCTGACCATCCACGGCGCCAAGGGATTGGAGGCGCCGATCGTCTGGTTGCTCGGCGGCAGCGACCACACGCGCGGCGACAGCTACGCGGTGCTGGCGCCGTGGCCGCCGGAAGCGCCGCGGCCGGTGCACTTTTCGCTGTTCGGCAAGCAGCACGACCGGGGGGCGGCACGCGAAAGCTGGTTCCAGGAAGAGGCGGATCTGGCGCAGCGCGAATCCGACAACCTGCTGTATGTGGCGCTGACCCGCGCCAAGCAGGCGCTGATCGTCAGCGGCGACGCCAACAAAAATGACTGGCTGACGCGCGTCGACGCGGCCTGGCAGAACCTGGGGCTGCCGACCGACCTGCCGACTGCCGCCGCCGAGGCAACCCCAGCCACCGCCGCGCCGGCCCGCATCGACGCCCCGGCGGTGGGGCAGCGCGTTGTCCCGCCGGCCGCGAATCCGGCGGCGGCGAGCGGCGAGCTCTTCCATGCCTGCCTGGAAACCCATGCACCGCCCGGGGCGCCGCGCGACCTGCCGGGACTGGCGGCGCGCCTGGGACTGGAGACCCAACTCGACGCCACCGAGGCCGCGGCCCGCGCGCTGCTGGCGCGGCCGCATCTGGCGCGCTTTTTCGACCCTGCGCAGTATCAAAGCGCCCACAACGAATGGCCGCTGCTGGACGGCAGCGGCCGTCTGCAGCGGCTCGACCGCGTGGTGGAATTCGACGACGCGGTGTGGCTGATCGACTATAAAACCGGCGACGACAGCCGCGCGCTGTCCGACGCGCAACTGGCCGAGCGCCATCGCGCCCAGCTGGCGGGCTACCGCTCGCTGCTCGCCGAACTCTATGCCGGCAAGCCGGTGCACGCCGCGCTCTTGCTGGCCGACGGCCGGCTGATTCAAATGGAGAATTAAGGTGTCAGACAAACCCTTTGCCGAATCCTGTGTGCAGAACCGCGAGCCGATCATCGCGGTGCTGCGCGACGTCTTCGCCGACCGCCGCCGGGTGCTGGAAATCGGCAGCGGCACCGGCCAGCACGCGGTGTATTTCGCGCCCGAACTGCCGCACCTCGTCTGGCAGACCGCCGACGTGGCGCAGCATCATGCGGGCATCCGGGCCTGGCTCGAGGACGCGGCCCTGCCCAACGTGCTGCCGCCGCTGGCGCTCGACGTCAACCAGCCCGACTGGCCCGGCGGGCGCTACGATGCGGTGTTCTCGGCCAATACCCTGCACATCATGAGCTGGCCCGAGGTGGAAAAATTCTTCGAGGGCGTGGGCGCGGTGCTGGCGACCGGCGGCGTGCTGGCGGTGTACGGCCCGTTCAACTACAACGGCGCCTTCACCTCGGACAGCAATGCCCGCTTCGACGCCTGGCTGAAGGCGCGCGACCCGGCCTCCGGGGTGCGCGACTTCGAGGCGGTGGACGCGCTGGCGGGCGCGCAGGGCCTGGTCCTGCAACAGGATGTCGCCATGCCGGCGAACAACCGAACGCTGGTGTGGCGCCGCATAAAATAAACCCTGCCCATCCGAAATCCGGCTTTGCCTTGCGATGGGCTTTGCTATAAAAAAAACATTGCGGAGAAAAGGATGTTTCATGCGCATCGCCGAACTGATCCAACGCTGGAGCACGGAAGGCCGTGCCCGCACCGACGTGCGGGCGTACACCGTGCATTTGCCGCTACGCGATGCAGCACGGGTCGAGGCCCTGCGCATGATGTATCCCGGCCGCAGCGATTCCCAGCTGATGGCCGACCTGATCCGCGCCGCGCTGGACGAGCTTGAGGTGGCCATGCCCTACATCCCCGGCAACCGCATCATTGCCGAAGACGACTACGGCGACCCGATCTACGAAGACCTGGGCCCGACGCCGCAGTTTTATTCCCTATCGCACGAAATCCTGCGCAAGCTCACTGCCATGCCCGCCGGCAAGTAGCTGTCGAATTAATTTACATTCGGCACGCCCAGCGGCCGCCGCAACAAACCTAGTTCTTTGTATTTGCGGCGGTTTGTTCGCCTGGCACACGGATTGCAGTGGTATCGGCACAGTCATCGACGATGGGGAATGCCATGTACCTGGGGCCGGCTTTTCTGTTTGCCGCATTCGCCAGCCTGTTTTATGTGCCCGGCTTTCTCGACACGCCCCTCGGCATGCTCACCCCGCGTCAGCTCGTTTCGCAGTCGCTGTTCGCCGTGTTCGCGCTGATTTCGCTGGTGGCGCTGGCGCACTCCATCGAGCGTGATCCGGTGTGGCCGTGGCGGCCCGGATTTCGCCGCGTCATGAACGCGCTGCTGGGACGTACGCAGTAAAACCCGGCCCGCCTTTTGCGGCGCCCGGCATAAAATAACGGCTTTCCAATTCGCGAAGCCGCCATGCCCGTCAAGCTCACCGCCCCCGATCCCGCCTCTCTGCTGCCGGTTGCCGGCGTGCGCCTCGGCATTGCCTCCGCCGGCATCAAGAAACCCGGGCGGCGCGACATCACCCTGATCGAGCTCGCGCCCGGCAGCCGCGTGGCCGGCGTGTTCACGCAAAACCGCTTCTGCGCCGCGCCGGTGACGGTATGCAAGCAGCATCTCGGCCAGATTGATCGGAGCGGCGACGCCATCCGCGCGCTGCTGATCAACACCGGCAACGCCAACGCCGGCACCGGCGAGGAAGGCCTCGATCGCGCGCGCCGCACCTGCGAGGCGGTGGCGCAATTGTTCGGCTGCAGGGCCGAAAACGTGCTGCCGTTTTCCACCGGCGTGATCCTCGAGCCGCTGCCGATCGACAAGATCCTGCCCGCGCTGCCCGCCGCCCGGGCCGACCTCGCGCCCGACCACTGGAGCGAGGCCGCGCACGCGATCATGACCACCGACATCGTCGCCAAGGGCGCGAGCCGCCAAGCGCAGGTCGGCGGCAGGACGGTGACGGTGACCGGCATCGCCAAGGGCTCCGGCATGATCCACCCCAACATGGCGACCATGCTGGGCTATGTGGCGACCGACGCGGCGATCGCGCCGGTACTCATGCAGCGGCTGGTGAAGGAGGTCGCCGACGTCTCGTTCAACTGCGTCACCGTCGACGGCGATACGTCCACCAACGACAGCTTCATCCTCATCGCCACCGGCCAGGCCGGCAATAGCGAAATCGCCGACGCCACGAGCGCCGACTATGCCGCGCTGAAAGCGGCCTTGAGCGAAGTGGCCATCGAGCTCGCGCAGGCGATGGCACGCGACGGCGAAGGCGCGACCAAGTTTATGACGATCGAAGTCGTTGGCGGTCGCGACCGCGCCGAATGCAAGCAGATCGCCTACGCCATCGCCCGCTCGCCCCTGGTCAAGACCGCCTTCTTCGCCTCGGATCCCAACCTCGGGCGCATCCTCGCCGCCATCGGCTACGCCGGCGTAACGGACCTCGACGTCAACACGCTCAAGGTCTATCTGGGTGACGTGCTCGTCGCCGAAAACGGCGGCCGCGCCGCGAGCTACACCGAGGCGCAGGGCGCGGCGGTGATGAAGGAAGCCGAAATCACCGTGCGCGTGATGCTGAATCGCGGCACCGTCAACGCCACGGTGTGGACCTGCGACTTCTCCTACGACTACGTGAAGATCAACGCGGAGTACCGCACCTGATGCCATGAGCCTGCAACTCACCCCCGACCAGACCGCCTTCCTGCAGGGCACGCTGTCGATGAACGTCGGCGCGGTGGGGCGCGACGGCTGGCCGTGCGTATGCCGGGCACAAGGCCTCGTGGTTGCGCGCGACCGGCGCTCGCTCACGGTGTTGCTGTCGGCCTCGCGCGGGCGGGCGGTGCTGGAGGCGCTGGACGCGGGCAGCGCCATCACGCTGGTGGCGAGCCGGCCGGCCACGCATGCGACGCTGCAGCTGAAGGCGGCGCGTGCCGCACGGGCGACGGTGAGCGCGGCCCAGCGCGCGGCGAGCGCACGCTGCGTGGCGGCATTCGCCGGCGAGCTGGAGGCGCTGGGCTACGCGGCGGAGCTGAAATCCACGCTGGCTGCAGTGCTGCCGACCGACGATCTGGTGGCGCTGCGCTTCATGCCGGATATCGTGTTCGATCAAACCCCGGGACCGGACGCCGGGCGGGTGCTGGCGCGCGCATGAAGCCGTCTCTGGAATCGCTGCGGCCCTGCCTCGACGGCGCCATCCCGGCGGTGGTGGCGACCGCCTCGCCCGACGGCACGCCCAACGTGGCCTATGCGTCGCAGGTGCACTACGTGGATTCGGAGCACGTGGCGCTGTCGTTCCAGTTTTTCAGCAAGACGCGCGAAAACGTGCTCGCCCACCCCTACGCCGAGGTGCAGGTGATCGAGCCGAAAAGCTTCCGCCACTTTCGCCTGAAGCTGCATTACCTGCGCACGGAAACGTCCGGCCCGCTGTTCGAATACATGAAGGCGCAGCTCGCCGGCATTGCGGCACGCAGCGGCATGGCCAAGGTGTTTGCGCTGCGCGGCGCGGATGTTTACCGCGTGCTCGACATCGAAAACGTCGATCCGCGCCTGCAGCCCGCGCCGGCGCCGCCCGACGCACTGCTGAAGCTGCGCAGAACCTTCGCCCACCTCGGCGCATGCGACGACCTGGCGCGCCTGGCGGACCGCGCGCTCGCCGCGCTGACGCACGGTTTCGGCATCCGCCACGCGCTTTTGGCCCTGCTCGACGAAACCGGCGGCGCGCTCTACACGCTGGCGAGCCTGGGCTACTCGGCGTCCGGCGTCGGCGCCGAGGTCGCGCTGGGCGAGGGCCTCATCGGGGTCGCCGCGCGCGAGGCCATCCCGGTGCGCATCAACTACCACACCGGCGACTACACCTACCACGCCGCGCTCCACGTGGCCGACCCGGCGTCGCCGCGCATCCCGCTGCCGGTGCTGGCCAATCCGCACAGCCAGATCGCGGTGCCGCTCACACACGGCGAGCGCCTGGTCGGCGTGCTCTACGCGGAAAGCGAAGAGAACGCCTTTTTCAGCCACGCCGACGAGGACGCGCTGGTCGTCTACGGCCGCCACCTCGGCGCACTGATCGTCCAGCTCGCCGCCTTGCCGGACGACGCTGAGCCCGCCCTCGCCGAGCCCACGCCCAAGCCTTCCGGCGCGCCGCTCGCGGTGCGCTACTTCGCCCACGACCACAGCGTGTTCGTCGACAACGATTACCTGATCAAGGGCGTGGCCGGCAGCATCCTGTGGACCCTGCTCAACGAACATGCAGCAAGCGGGCGGCGCGACTTCTGCAACCGCGAACTGCGCCGCGACCCGCGCCTGCCGCTGCCGGACTTCGGCGACAACCTGGAGACGCGGCTGATCCTGCTGCAGCGCCGGCTCGCCGAACGCTGCCCGCCGATCGCACTGGAAAAGACCGGACGCGGGCGCTTCCGGCTGCAACTCACGCGGCCGCTCCAGCTGAACGCCGGGTAAGCCCTCGGCAAGGGGACGCTGCAAGTCGTCACCCCGGCGAATGCCGGGGTCCAGCCGTCCCGATGCCGTGGTGATTGCGGCGGGGCGAAATCGCGGCGTGGGGGCCCCCGCGGGGGGGGGTGGGAGGCGGGCCCCCCCCCCACAGAAGTTGACCAGAAAAAG
>Ga0299915_10003201_pt1 | contig 11884 bp, 23 predicted proteins | sample RVTome_13_FD_200263 | JGI IMG/M metagenome (GOLD analysis project Ga0299915, IMG submission 200263) | Soil microbial communities from uranium-contaminated site in the Upper Colorado River Basin, Wyoming, United States - RVT92D227 (version 2) ... | reverse complement strand
AGGTCAGGGAGGCGGCGAGCAGCCGGGAGCGAAGACGATGGCCAAGAAGAAGTTCGAGCGGACCAAGCCGCACGTCAACATCGGCACGATCGGGCACATCGACCACGGGAAGACGACGCTCACCGCGGCGATCACCAAGTACCTGGCGATGAAGGGCAAGGCCGAGTACCGCGCCTTCGACTCGATCGACAACGCGCCCGAGGAGCGCGAGCGCGGGATCACGATCGCGATCGCCCACGTCGAGTACGAGACCGGCGCCCGCCACTACGCCCACGTCGACTGCCCCGGGCACGCCGACTACATCAAGAACATGATCACCGGCGCGGCCCAGATGGACGGCGCGATCCTGGTCGTGGCCGCGACCGACGGGCCGATGCCCCAGACCCGCGAGCACATCCTCCTCGCCCGCCAGGTGGACGTGCCCTACATCGTCGTCTTCCTCAACAAGGTCGACGCGGTCGACGACCCCGAGCTGCTCGACCTCGTCGAGCTCGAGGTCCGCGAGCTGCTCACCAAGCAGGGCTTCCCCGGCGACGAGCTGCCCGTGGTGCGCGGCTCGGCTCTCCGGGCGCTCGAGACGACGGGCGGCACCGACGACCCGGCCTACGCCTGCATCGTCGAGCTGCTCGACGCGGTCGACTCCTACATCCCGACCCCCGAGCGCGCCACCGACAAGCCCTTCCTCATGCCGATCGAGGACGTCTTCGGGATCAAGGGCCGGGGCACCGTCGCCACCGGGCGGATCGAGCGCGGCCTGGTCAAGGTCGGTGACGACGTCGAGATCGTCGGCATCCGGGTGACCCGCAAGGTCGTCGTCACCGGCGTCGAGATGTTCAAGAAGCTGCTCGACGAGGGCCGGGCGGGCGACAACGTCGGCTGCCTCCTGCGGGGCATCGAGCGCGACGAGATCGAGCGCGGCCAGGTCCTGGCCAGGGTCGCGTCCATCAAGCCCCACACCCGCTTCACCGCCCGGGTCTACGTCCTGACCCGCGAGGAGGGCGGCCGCCACACCCCGTTCTACAACGGCTACCGGCCCCAGTTCTACCTGCGCACGACGGACGTCACCGGCGCCATCGGCCTGCCCGAGGGGATGGAGATGGTCATGCCCGGCGACAACGTCGACATGACCGTCGAGCTGATCACCCCGATCGCCCTCGAGACCGGCCAGCGCTTCGCCATCCGCGAGGGCGGCCGGACCGTCGGCGCCGGCGCGATCGTCAACATCACCGAGTAGGGCGATGGCCAAGCAGCGCATCCGCATCCGCCTCAAGGCCTACGACCACCGGCTGCTCGACCAGTCGGCGGCCCAGATCGTCGAGACCGCCCAGCGGACGGGGGCCGACGTAGTGGGCCCGGTCCCGCTCCCGACCCGGATCGAGAAGTTCACCGTGCTCCGCTCGCCGTTCATCGACAAGGACAGCCGGGAGCAGTTCGAGATCCGGACCCACAAGCGACTGGTCGACATCCTCGACCCGTCGGCCAAGACGGTCGATGCCCTGATGCGGCTCTCGCTCGCGGCCGGCGTCGACGTCGAGATCAAGATGTGAGCGGGCGATGAGCATCGGACTGATCGGTCGCAAGGTCGGCATGACCCAGGTCTTCGCCGCTGACGGGACGATGATCCCGGTCAGCGTCGTAGCCGTGGAGCCCAACATCGTCACCCGGCTGCGGACGGCGGACCGCGACGGCTACACGGCCGTCCAGCTGGGCGTCGAGCCGTCGCTCCGGCTGACCAGGCCCGAGAAGGGCCAGCTGAAGGACCTGCCCCCTGTCGCGGTGATCCGCGAGTTCCGGGTCGACGACGTCGATGCGTACTCCGTCGGCCAGACGCTCGACGTCGGGCTGTTCGCGGTCGGCGACCTGGTGGACGTCAGCGGGACCTCCAAGGGCAAGGGCTTCGCGGGCACGATCAAGCGCCACCACTTCCACCGCGGCCCCAAGACGCACGGCTCCGACCACCATCGAGAGCCGGGCTCGATCGGGCCGGGCACGACGCCCGGCCGCGTCTACCGCGGGATGCGGATGGCCGGCCACATGGGCGACGAACGCGTCACGGTCAAGAAGCTCCGCGTCGTACGCACCGATCCCGAGCGCAACCTCCTCCTGCTGAAGGGGTCGCTGCCGGGCGCGCCGAACGCCCTCCTGCTCGTGAAGAAGGCCTGACGATGCCCGAGACCACCCTCTACGCCCGGAGCGGTGAGGCGATCGGGACGCTGGAGCTCCCCGCTGGGCTCTTCGCCGCCCCGGTGAACGCCGCCGTGATCCACCAGGCGGTGACCGCCCAGCTGGCCGGGCGGCGCCTGGGGACCCACGACACCAGGACCCGCGGCGAGGTCGCCGGCGGGGGCCGCAAGCCGTACCGCCAGAAGGGAACCGGCCGCGCCCGCCAGGGTTCGCGCCGCGCGCCCCACTACGCCGGCGGCGGCACCGCCTTCGGGCCGCACCCGCGCTCGTACGCCCAGCGCCTGCCGCGCAAGATGAAGCGTCTCGCCCTGGTCGGCGCGCTGACCGCCAAGTACGACGCCGACGCCGTCCGCGTCCTCGACGCCTTTGGCCTCGAGGAGATCCGGACGAAGGCGTTGGCCGGCGTCCTGGCCAACCTCCGGGCAGACGGCCGCGTCCTGATCGTGGCACCCGCCCGCGACGAGCGGCTCGACCTGTCGGCCCGCAACCTCCCGGCGGTCGACGTCCTCCTGGCCGACTCGCTCAACGTCGTCGACGTCCTTCGGGCCGACGTCCTGGTCATCGAGCGGCCGGCGATCGCCCGCCTCGAGGAGGTGTACGCGTGACGCTCACCGCCCACGAGGTCGTCATCCGGCCGGTCATCAGCGAGAAGTCGATGGACGAGTCCGGCCGGGGCAAGTACACCTTCGAGGTTCACCCGGACGCCTCCAAGATCCAGGTGAAGGCCGCCGTCGAGGAGCTGTTCAAGGTCGAGGTCACCGCCGTCAACGTGCTCACCACGAAGGCGAAGGAGAAGCGTCGCGGGACCCGCCGCGGCCGGACCGTCGGCTGGACCACGCCCTGGCGGAAGGCGATCGTGACCCTTGGGCCGGGCCAGAAGATCGAGTTCTTCGAGGGGGTCTGACGATGCCGCTCCGCTCCTACAAGCCCACCTCCGCGGGCCGGCGCTTCATGACCCGGTCAACCTTCGAGGAGATTACGACCCGCGAGCCGCACAAGCCGCTGCTGGAGCCGCAGAAACGGCCGTCGGGCCGCAATGGCAAGGGGCGGATCACGGTCCGTCACCGTGGCGGGGGCGAGAAGCAGCACTATCGCCGGATCGACTTGCGGCGGGACAAGTGGGGCGTACCGGCCAGGGTCGCCACGGTCGAGTACGATCCGAACCGCTCGGCCCGGATCGGTCTCCTCCACTACCGCGACGGCGAGAAGCGCTACATGCTCCTGCCCCACGGACTGAAGGTCGGCGACGTCGTCGTGGCCGGGCCCGAGGCGGAGGCGCGGGTGGGCAACGCCATCCCGCTGGGCAACATCCCGCTGGGGACGACGATCCATAACATCGAGCTCATCGCCGGCCGTGGCGGCCAGATCGTCCGCTCCGCCGGCGCGGCTGCCCAGCTGCTGGCCAAGGAAGGCGACTTCGCCACGATCCGCCTCCCCTCGGGCGAGATGCGCCGGGTCAGCCTGCGCTGCATGGCGACCGTCGGCCAGGTGTCCAACCTCGACCATGAGAACCAGAACCTGGGCAAGGCCGGCCGCGCCCGCCACATGGGCCAGCGGCCGGAAACCCGCGGCGTGGCGATGACCCCCCGCGACCACCCGCACGGTGGCGGCGAGGGAAAGTCCCCGACCGGGATGCCGCCAAAGACCCCGTGGGGCAAGCCGGCCATGGGCTACCGGACCCGCCGGGCGAAGACGACGAACCGGCTCATCGTCCGGTCCCGTCACCGGAAGTAGCGGAGGAGAAGCGAGATGTCGCGTTCGGTCAAGAAAGGACCGTTCGTCGAGGCGCGGCTCCTCGGCCGCGTCCAGGACATGAACAAGCGGAGCGAGCGCCGGATCGTCAAGACCTGGTCGCGGGCCTCCGTCATCTTCCCCGACTTCATCGGGCACACGATCGCCGTCTACAACGGCAGGAAGCACGTGCCCGTGTTCGTCACCGAGAACATGGTCGGTCATCGCCTCGGCGAGTTCGCCCCCACCCGCACCTACCGCGGGCACGGCAAGCACACCGAGCGCTCGACCGCGCTGAAGTAGGACGGCTGACCGTGCGTGTCTCCGCAACCGCCAAGTACGTCCGCGGCTCCACCCGCAAGGCGACCCTCGTGACCCGCGCCATCCGCGGGCGCCGGGTAGAGGAGGCCGCGACCATCCTCCGCTTCCTGCCCCAGGCCGCCGCCCGGGATGTCGCCCGGGTCCTGGCCAGCGCCACCGCCAACGCCGAGAACAACCACAACCTGGCCGCCGACGAGCTGTATGTCGTCGATGCCCACGCCGACGAGGGCCCGACTGTCAAGCGCTGGCAGCCGCGGGCCCAGGGCCGGGCGTTCCCGATCCACAAGCCCATGACCCACATCACCATCGTCCTCGAGAACCGGGAGGCCTAGAGATGGGACACAAGGTCCACCCCTACGGCTTCCGCCTGGGGACCTCGCGCACGTGGTCCGCCAAGTGGTACGCGGACAAGGAGTACACCGACCTCCTCCAGGAGGACTTCACGATCCGTCGGCTGATCGACCTGCGGCTCGCGAACGCGAGCGTCAGCGGGGTCGACATCGAGCGCGGCATCAACTACGTGACGGTGACGATCCATACCGCCAAGCCGGGCATCGTCATCGGCAAGGGCGGTGCGAACGTCGAGCTGATGCGCAAGCTCATCGGCGACCTGGTGAGGCCGCGCAAGGTCAAGCTGGAGATCAAGGAGATCCGCCAGCCGGAGCTCGATGCCACCCTCGTTGCGGCCAACATCGCCGGCCAGCTCACCCGCCGGATCGCCTTCAAGAAGGCGATGAAGCAGGCGATCCAGCGGACGATGAAGGCCGGGGCGAAGGGCGTGAAGATCGCCGTCGCCGGCCGCCTCGGCGGCTCCGAGATGGCTCGCCGTGAGTGGGACCGCGAAGGGCGGATCCCGCTCGGCACGCTCCGCGCGGACATCAGCTATGGCTACGTGATGTCGCGCACGACCTACGGCGCGATCGGTGTCAAGGTCTGGATCTACCGGGGCGAGGTCCCCGACCAGCGGGCCACGCGGCCCGCGGCCGCCGGAGCGGCCGCGGGGGCGGGCCAGGGGGCCTGAGCCATGCTGATGCCCCGTCGCGTCAAGCACCGCAAGGTGATGCGCGGCCGGATGTCCGGGATCGCCAAGGGCGGCACCGCCGTGACCTTCGGCGACTTCGGCCTCGCGGCCATGGAGCCGGCCTGGATCACGAGCCGCCAGATCGAGGCCGCCCGGCGCGCCATGACCCGCTCGGTCAAGCGCGGCGGCAAGATCTGGATCCGGATCTTCCCCGACAAGCCGGCCACCAAGAAGCCGGCCGAGACCAGGATGGGCTCCGGCAAGGGCGCCCCCGACCACTGGGTCGCGGTCGTGCGGCCTGGCCGGATCCTGTTCGAGATGGCCGGGGTGGACCGCGTCCAGGCGGCCGAGGCGATGCGCCTCGCCGCCCACAAGCTGCCGGTTGCGACCCGGTTCGTGGCCAAGGAGGGCGGCGATGGAGATTGACAAGGCCCGCGCCCTCTCGGATGCGGAGCTCGAGCAGGCGCTCCGCGACGCCAAGCAGGACCTCTGGCAGGCCCGGTTCGAGCTGGCCACCCGCCAGCTGAAGGACCTCTCCGCGATCGACCGGTCGCGCCGGGACATCGCCCGGATCCTCACCGTCCGGCACGAGCGCGAGCTCGCCCGGAAGAGCGAGTAGGGGCCCGGAATGGCAGGAGCGACACCAGTGCAGGGCAAGCGCAAGACCAAGACCGGCCGGGTGGTCAGCGACCGGATGGACAAGACGATCGTCGTGTCCGTCGAGCGGCGTGCCCGCCACCCGCTCTACAAGCGGGTCGTCCGGGTCACCCGCAAGTTCGCCGCCCACGACGAGCTCAACGAGGCGCGCGTGGGCGACACCGTGGTGATCGAGGAATCGCGGCCGCTGTCGGCGACCAAGCGCTGGCGCCTTGTCGAGATCATCTCCCGGGCCGGCGAGGCCCGCCCGGCCGAGATCGTGGCCGAGGAGGCCGAGACGACCGAGGCGATCCATGCCGCGGCCCACCCGGGCCGGGCGCACGCTGCCGCCGGCGAGCCGGAGGCCGGGGCGTGATCCAGCAGCAATCGCGCCTCAAGGTGGCCGACAACACCGGGGCGCGCGTGATCCAGTGCATCCGGATCATGGGCCGCTCGCGCAAGACGACCGCCGAGGTCGGCGACGTGATCATCGCCAGCGTCAAGCAGGCGATCCCGAATGCCGCCGTCAAGAAAGGTGACGTCGTCCGGGCCGTCGTCGTCCGCACGGCGAAGGAGTACGGCCGGCCCGACGGCAGCTACATCCGCTTCGACGAGAACGCCGCCGTCCTGATCAACAACCAGGGGAACCCGCGCGGGACGCGGATCTTCGGGCCCGTGGCGCGCGAGCTCCGCGACCGCAACTACATGAAGATCGTCTCGCTCGCGCCGGAGGTGCTCTGACATGGCAGGGCCAGTGGCACCCCGGGTCACCCGGGTCCCCGACATCCGCCGCGGCGACACGGTGCTCGTGCTCGATGGCAAGGACGCGGGCAAGCGTGGCACGGTCGAGCGCCTCGAGCGCCCCGGCCTCGCCCGCCGTCCGTTCCGGGTGGTCGTCGAGGGGATCAACATCGCCAAGCGGCACACCAAGCCGCGCCAGCGGATGAACCAGAACGACCGCGTCCCGCGGGTCCAGCAGGGCGGGATCATCGACATCGCCCAGCCGATGGCGATCTCGAAGGTGATGCTCGTCTGCCCCCGCTGTGACCAGCCGACCCGGGTTCGCCACCTCAGCCTCGAGAGCGGCGCCCGGGTCCGCTCCTGCGGCCGCTGCGGCCAGCCGGTGGAGGTGACGGGCGCGTGACCAGCCGACTCCGCGCGCGCTACCTGATCGAGGCCGTGCCCGCGCTCCAGAAGCAGTTCGAGTACCGGAACCCGATGGAGGTTCCGCGGCTCTCCAAGATCGTCGTCAACATCGGCCTGGGCGAGGCGCTCACCAACGCCAAGGCGATCGACGCCGCGGTCGGTGACCTGGCCCTGATCACCGGCCAGAAGCCGATCGTCACCCGGGCCCGCCGCTCGATCGCCCAGTTCCGACTCCGGACGGGCAACACGATCGGGGCGAAGGTCACCCTGCGCGGCGCCCGGATGTGGGACTTCCTCGAGCGCCTGACGGTGCTCGCCCTGCCCCGGATCCGGGACTTCCGGGGCGTGCCGGCGAAGTCCTTCGACGGCCGCGGCAACTACTCCCTCGGGCTCCGCGAGCAGCTCGCGTTCCCCGAGATCGACTACGACAAGGTGGACCGTCTCCGCGGGCTGGAGATCAGCATCGTGACGACGGCGAAGACCGACGAGGAATCCAGGAAGCTCCTGGAGCTCCTCGGCATGCCCTTCGCCGGCTAGGCGCGGGGAGGAGGATCATGGCCAAGAAATCGATGATCTCCAAGGCCAGGCGCACCCCGCGCCACAAGGTGCAGGGCTATCACCGCTGCGCCCTGTGCGGGCGGCCGCGGGCGTACATGCGTCGCTTCGCCCTGTGCCGCATCTGCTTCCGGGAGCGCGCCCTTGCAGGCGAGCTGCCGGGCGTGACCAAGTCGAGCTGGTGAGCCCGCGATGAACGTCTCCGATCCGATCGCCGACATGCTGACGCGGATCCGCAACGCCTCCCGGGCGCGCCACGTGGACGTCGTCATGCCGGCCTCGCGGGTGAAGCGCGAGATCGCCCGCATCCTCACCGAGGAAGGCTTCATCGTCGGCTTCGGCGAGGAGCGCCAGGGACCGGCCCAGGTCCTCCGCCTCCAGCTCAAGTACGTCGACGGGAAGGCGCCGGTCGTCTCCGGGCTGAAGCGGATCAGCAAGCCCGGGCTGCGCGTCTACGCCCGCAAGACCGAGATTCCGCGCGTCCTGGGCGGGCTCGGGCTCGTCATCGTCAGCACCAGCCAGGGGATCATGACCGGCGCGCAGGCCCGCAGGGCCCAGCTCGGCGGCGAAGTCCTCGCCTACGTCTGGTAGGAGGGACCCGCATGTCGCGCGTCGGCCGGCAGCCCATCCTCATCCCGCCCGGGGTGGACGTCTCCCTGGAGGGCACGACCATCACGGTCACCGGCCCCAGGGGGACGCTCACCCGGACCCTCAACCCGGTCATCACTGTCGCGCGGACGGACGGCCAGCTTGTCGTCTCCCGGCCGTCCGACGCCAAGCCGCACAAGCAGCTCCACGGCCTGACCCGGACGCTCGTCGCCAACATGGTCGTCGGCGTCACGACCGGCTACCGCCGGCAGCTCGAGATCAGCGGGGTCGGCTACCGGGCCCAGAAGGTCGGCGACAAGCTCCAGCTCAGCCTGGGCTACAGCCACCCGGTGGAGATCGAGCCCCCGGCCGGGATCGCCTTCGAGCTCGAGAACCCCGTCCGGCTCGCCGTCATCGGGATCGACAAGGAGCTTGTCGGCCAGGTTGCCGCCCGCGTCAGGGCGACGCGCAAGCCGGAGCCCTACAAGGGCAAGGGCGTGCGCTACGCCGGCGAGGTCATCCGCCGCAAGGCCGGCAAGGCCGGCAAGATCGGCGCCAAGAAGTGACGAAGGGACCCATCCGATGACGCAGGCCGCCTCGCGCGGCGCCGCGCGGCAGAAGCGGCACGAGCGGATCCGCCTCCGCCTGGCGGGCACGCCGGATCGCCCTCGTCTCGCGGTCTACCGCAGCCTCAACCATGTCTACGCCCAGGTGATCGACGACAGCGTCGGCCGCACCCTGGCGGCCGCCTCCAGCCTGGAGCCGGTCGTCCGCGGGGAGAAGCGGACGAAGATCGAGGACGCGAAGGCCGTCGGGCGCCTGCTCGCCGAGCGGGCCCGCTCCGCGGGCGTCGGCATCGTCGTCTTCGACCGGGCCGGGTATCGCTACCACGGCCGGGTGAAGGCGGTCGCCGACGCCGCCCGCGACGCCGGCCTGGAATTCTAGGGAGCCGCCAGTGGCCAGGATCGACCCCGCCAAGCTGACGCTCGAAGAGCGCGTCGTCCAGATCAACCGCGTCGCCAAGGTCGTCAAGGGCGGCCGGCGCTTCTCCTTCTCGGCCGTCGTCGTCGTGGGCGACGGTGCCGGCCACGTCGGCGCCGGGCTGGGCAAGGCCGGCGAGGTCCCCGAGGCGATCCGCAAGGGCGTCGAGGACGCGAAGAAGAACCTCGTCCGGATCCCGATGATCGGGACGACCATCCCGCACGAGATCCGCGCCGAGTACTCCGCCGCGCGGGTGATGCTCAAGCCGGCCTCCCAGGGCACCGGCGTCATCGCCGGCGGCTCCGTCCGGGCCGTCGTCGAGGCGGCCGGCATCCGCGACATCCTGACCAAGGTCCACGGCTCGACCAACCCGGTGAATGTCGTCCGGGCGACGCTTGAGGCGCTTCGGAGCCTCCGCTCGGCCGCGGAGCTGTCGACCCGGCGCGGTGTGGCGGTCCGGGTCCGGGTCGCCGGCCAGCCAGAGGCGGAGGTTGCCGATGCCCGCTAGGCTGCGCGTCACCCAGGTCAGGAGCACGATCAGCCACATCGAGCGGAACCGGGCGACGGTCCGGGCCCTCGGGTTGCACCGGATCGGCGATACGGTCGTGGTCCCGGACAACCCGGCCACCCGCGGCATGGTCCGCCAGGTCCGCTTCCTGGTCCGCGTCGAGGAGCTTCCCGAGGCAGGCCCGGAGGAGACGCGATGAAGCTCAACGATCTCCACCCGGCGGACGGCGCCCACACGCCGAAGACGCGGGTCGGCCGGGGCATCGCAGCCGGCAAGGGCAAGACGGCGGGCCGGGGCACGAAGGGCCAGAAGTCGCGGGCTGGCGGCACGATCCCGCCCTGGTTCGAGGGCGGCCAGACCCCGCTCCACATCCGCATCCCCAAGCTGCGCGGCTTCCGCAACATCACCCGGATCGAGTACGAGGTCGTCAACGTGGGCCGGATCTCGGCCGCGGTCGAGATCGGTCGCCTGCCCGAGGGCGCCCTGCCGGGGAGCCCGGCCGGGACCGCCACCCAGGTGTCTGTCACGGCCGCGCTGCTCCGCGTCGCGGGCCTCGTCCGCCAGCTCGACCGGCCGCTCAAGATCCTCGGCCACGGCGAGGTGAGCCGGCCGCTGTTCGTCGTCGCCGACGCGTTCACGAAGAGCGCGAAGGAGAAGATCGAGGCCGCCGGCGGCACCGCCCAGGTGCTCGAGATCCCGGCCGGCCCGCTCGAGGCGCTCGGGGTCGAGCCGGTCCCCGCCGCCGACGCCTGAGCCGGCGACCGTGTTCGAGTCCCTCCTCAACGCGTTCAGGGCGCCGGACATCCGGCGCCGGGTTCTCTACGTCCTGGGGATCCTGATCGTGTTCCGGGCTCTCGCCCACGTGCCCGTGCCCGGGGCCGACCCCAAGGCGCTGTCCGACTTCTTCGCCAACAACGCCTTGTTTGGCCTGCTCGACCTGTTCTCGGGCGGTGGCCTGTCGCGCTTCTCCGTCGTCGGCCTGGGCGTCAACCCGTACATCAACGCCTCGATCATCATGCAGCTGATGACGGGCGTGGTACCCGCCCTGCAGGCGCTCCAGCGCGAGGGTGAGTACGGCCGCAACCGGATCAACCAGTACACCCGCTACCTGTCGGTCCCGCTGGCCGTCCTCCAGAGCTACGGCTTCCTGGCCGTGCTCAACGCGGCCGGCGTGCTCACCACCGAGTTCCGCCTGTCGTCGCTCGACACGATCGTCCAGATCGTGAGCCTCACCGGCGGGTCGGTCCTGCTCATGTGGCTGGGCGAGCTGATCACCGAGAACGGGATCGGCAACGGCATCAGCTTCATCATCTTCGCCGGCATCGTCGGTCGAGTTCCGGCCGCCGCCCAGCGTTTCATCGAGTCGCCCAACTTCGGCTCGCTCGCCGTGCTGGCGGTGATGGCGATCATCGTGGTGGCGGTGATCGTCTACATCACCGAAGGCCAGCGGCGGATCCCGGTCCAGTACGCCAGCCGCGTCCGCGGCCGGCGGATGTACCAGGGCGGCAGCACCTTCCTCCCGCTCCGGGTCAACATGGCCGGCGTCATCCCGATCATCTTCGCCGTCAGCATCCTCCTGCTGCCAAGCCAGCTCGCCGGCTACTTCACCACCTCGACCGTCACGCTCGTCGCCGACGCGGCGGGGTTCATCGTGAGCTTCTTCGGGCCCGCCAACCCGCTCGTCTACGGCGGCCTCTACTTCCTGCTGACGGTCGGCTTCACCTACTTTTACACCGCCTTCACCTTCAAGCCCGACGAGACGGCCGAGCAGCTGCGCAAGAACGGCGGCTTCATCCCGGGCATCCGGCCGGGTCGGCCGACCCAGGACTACCTCGCCCGGGTCGTCAACCGGATCACGATCGCGGGCGCCTTCTTCCTGGGAGCGATCGCCGTCCTGCCGTTCGTCGTCTCCGCCCTCCTGCCCGACCTCGCCGGGCTGTCGCTCGGCGGCACCAGCCTGCTGATCGTCGTCTCGGTCGTGGTCGAGACGATGAAGCAGCTCGAGGCCCAGCTCCTGATGCGCAGCTACGAGGGCTTCATCCGGTGAGGATCGTCGTCCTCCTCGGCGCGCCGGGCGCGGGCAAGGGCACCCAGGCCCATGTCCTCGCCCGCCACCTGGCTCTTCCCCGGATCGCCACCGGTGACCTGTTCCGGACGGCCGTCCGCGAGGGGACGGCCCTGGGAGCCGAGGCCAGGACGTACATGTATCGGGG
>Ga0299915_10003197_pt1 | contig 11894 bp, 2 predicted proteins | sample RVTome_13_FD_200263 | JGI IMG/M metagenome (GOLD analysis project Ga0299915, IMG submission 200263) | Soil microbial communities from uranium-contaminated site in the Upper Colorado River Basin, Wyoming, United States - RVT92D227 (version 2) ... | reverse complement strand
GATCTCCAGCAGGTCGGGCAACGGCAGCGGCTCATCCAGGACCACCACGTTCTCCGCCGTAGATGGACCGGTATTAGAGACTGTGAGGGTGTAGGTGACCATGCCGCCGGCTGCTACCTCGTCCAGCCAGAGCTCGGTCTCACCCTCGCAGCCCACCGGCATCTCGCCCCGGGCCTCCTTGGTCAGCTCCAGGTCGGCCACTGCGGTGATCTCGTGCTCGGCCATGGCCTCATTGTTGGAGAGGTCGGGGTCGTAGTCGGATGCTGTCACGTAGGCCACGTTGTTGATGTCCTGTGGCTCATTGGCCTGCACCACGACGGTGATCATCCAGCGGCCGGAGCCCGGCGTGGGTCCCTTGACCTCCAGTGTATCGCTCAGGGCGCAGGAGAGGAACATCTCGTTCTCGAAGGTGCCGGTCACAGGGTCGCACAGAGCGTCGCGATTGGAGGTCACCTCCAGCAGGACGAAGGAGCCGTCGGACTCCAGAACGTCGTCCAGGGTGACTTCGTGGGCGTAACCAGTGCCCAGGTTATCCACGATCACGGTGTAGGTGAGCTCGTCGCCAGCCCGCACCTCTCCCTCAGGCTTCCCGAACTTCTGTACCTTGAGGTCGGCCCGGCCCTGGACGAGGATGGGGGCGCTGGCGTAGTCGTTGTAATAGACCGGGTCAGAGGCAGTCAAGGAGTCGACCCAGACCTGGTTGCTGACCGTCCCTGGCTCAGCGCTGGGATCGATCCGCCCGAAGATCTGGAAGCTTCGGGTTTGGCCGACACCCAGCATGTTCCATTCACAGACCACGTCCCCGTCCGCGGGGTAGCAGTCAGGATCGGTGCTCAATTCGAACCCTACCCCTGATGGCAAGGTGTCAGTGACGAGCACCTCGTAGGCGTTGGCCGGGCCGTAGTTGGTCACGGACACCTCGTACATGACCTGCTCACCGGCGAAGACCTTCCACGGATTGGCCGTCTTGCTGATGGAGAGGTCGGTCTCGTTGATTACGTAGTTGTCGCAGTACAGGTCATCCGGATCACTCTCGAGGTAAACGTTCGATTCGGCGTCCCAGTCGCTGACCTCGTTGGTCAGGTACCCGTCGGGGGCATCCGGATGGACCTGCGCGCGCACATAGATGATACGCGTGTCGTCCGGGTTGATATCCCCGAGGTAGCAGTGTAGCCCCTGGCCGGGACCGCCGTGCATGGGCGGCAACTGTGGGGTATAGAAGCATTCCCCGCCGTCACTGGGCAGCATCTCGTAGGAGAGGTAGGTCACGTCGTCGGGCAACAGGTCCCAGAGTTCGAAGTTGTGCACGGTGGACGGGCCGTCGTTTCTGACCAGTATGTCATACTGGATGGGCTCGCCAGCCAGCACTTCCTCCTCCCAGCCGCAGCCCTTCTTCAGGAAGACATCGGAGCTGGTGGAGACATTGACGATCACGTAGTCGCGGTTGTTGCTGTTGTCCGGATCGTAAATGTCGCTGGAGACGACGGCGTCGTTCTCCAGGGCTCCCAGGTAGTCGGGGTCGATGTGCAGGCTCACGATGACTGTGGCCGAAGCGTCGACGTCCAGGGTGCCCAGGTTGCACCTGAGAGGCTCGGAGCCGGGCACACCAGTGGTACAGCTGCCGGGTCCGGGGTTGACAATGAACACCGATACCCCCTCAGGCAGCATATCCTCCAGCACCACGTTCTCGGCCGTGGAAGGTCCATTGTTCGTCACCTGGAGCTGGAAGCGAATGTCGTTGCCGGCGTAAAACGGCGCGTACGGGGGTGTGAGTATGGACTTGCTGAGCGAGAGATCCGCCAGGTCCACAACACTGATGGAATCCTCGTCCTGATTGTTGGACAGATCGGGATCGGGCGTGCCGCCCTCGCCGGTGAATACCTGGACCATGTTGTTTACGTCCTGGGTCTCGTCGGCTTGCAGCACGATCTGAATGACCCACCGGCCCTGGTTATCTGTGCCCTTGGGTTCCAGGGAGTCAAGCAGGTCGAACTCCATGGTTACGCCGCCCTCCGGGCTGGGCATGTAGAAGGGACCGTCGTCCGCGCGATTGGGATCGAGGATGACATCCACCACCTGAAAGCTGCCGCTGGACAGAGTCTCATCCCGGATGCTCACCTGCTGAGCGTGCGACGGGCCCAGGTTCTCCACGAAGATGGTGTAGGTGAAGATCTCGCCGGCCTGGACCACCTCCACGAAGGTTCCTTCGACGGCGTAATTGTCGTCCAGGAACACGTCCCCTTCCCCGAGGGCGCCCGTTCCGGTGACCTCGGCGGTGTTGGTTATGGCGATGGTACCGTAGGGCTCGTTGACCACCAGATCGCTAGGGATGGCAACCTTGATCTGGAACGACCGGCTGGCGGCCGCCGCTATGTCCGGCAGGGAACAGCTCAGCTCAGGCAGGTTGCTGGTGTCGCAGCCGGCCGTGTCGGCGATGTACGTCACTGAGGCGGGCAGTGTGTCGGTGACCAGCACGTTGGACGCCACCTGATTGTACGTGCTGTTGTTCACCGTGATCTCATAGAACAACTCTTGCCCGGCGTACACCGGGTCCGGAGTGTCGCTCTTGGAGATGCTCACACCGAGATTGAACTGAATGATTATCACATCCTCTTGGGGCGCACCTCGCGCGCTCTCCGCGTCCCTGGCAAGTGGCGCGGCCGAGACCAGCGCGAAGCTGCTCGCTACAAGGAGGAGGAGCAGAGCAACGCTCCCCACCAGAACAGCCCACTTCGTTCGAGAAACCATTTCTCCCTCCCTAATCTAGTCCTTCTGCTGTGATTTGGTTGCGCCCGTCGTCGGGCGATGTATGATGTCTCTTGCTGCTGGGCCGGCCCGGTGCTCGATAACCATCACTCCACGGTACCCGAGCCGGGTACTGCATGGTCACCCCTGCCTTGTGCAACACACAGGCATGCGTCCTGAGCCTGGTGAGCCAAACGGAATTCTAGCATTGATTCCCGAGTCTGTCAACCTGAGGCTCGATGCGGTTCCTGGGTTGCACCTGGTATAGGGAAGGAGGTGGCCCAAAAGGGTACTGGCGGCGATGTTAGCCACTCAGAGGACCCACCACGGTGTGCAGCGCCGGAGGGGTGATCGCCCGCGCCTTGCTTCAACCGTCCCGCGCCAGACAGAGGATAACCAGCTCGACCCGGTTGCAGGGCTGTCGCAACGCGCAAGAGAAGGGGGCGACCCCTTGGGCCGCCCCCTCTTTGTTAGTCTTCCGGTAATCCGCGACTCAGCGCACCCTATGGTGGCGAGTCGGAGCCAGGATAGGCCTTCAGCACCAGCGGGTCGAAGTGGCAGAAGGGATTGTTGACCGCCTCAGCGACGTTATTCTCATCGCAGGGATCGATGTCCACGTCCGGGTGCAGCAGGCTCTGCGGCGGGATTAGCTCCACCGTGTTGGTGAACGGCCCGCACGGCCAGACGTCCAGCGTGCCCTCGACGGTGTAGATCACCCACTCGCCGGCCGGGATGTCCGCCTGGGCGAACAATCCGATGTCGGGCCACGGGCACTCCCCGGGAGGACACACCGGCACCTCGCACGGACAGTCGCAGCTCCCGTCCGAGGCGCAGCAAGTCCAGGTGGGGTTGAGCACCTGCACCGGCAGCGTGTCGGAGATGAACACACCCTCCACGTCGCTCAGGCCCAGGTTGGTCACGGTGATGGTGTAGCTGATATCCCAACCGGGCAGAGCGATCTCAGGGGCCTGGGTCTTGACCACCTCCAGGTCGGCCCACCTGCTGACGTAGGTCCAGTTGCTGTCCAGGTTGTTGCCATTATAGTCATCGAAGACGTCGCTGTACACCTGTGCGTCGTTGACCATCCTGGTGCCCTCCGGCACGTCGGAGGGTATGCGGGCGGTGATGATGATCTCATCCTCATCGTCCTCCTCTATCGTGCCCAGATAGCATACCAGGTGGCGGTTGGTGTCGCCCAACTCGCCCAGCCCGCTGAGGTTGCAGGAGCACTCGTCCTCCTCGTCGTCTTTGATGCACTCCACGTCCACGATGTCGAGGAACGGGGAGAGGCCCCAGTCCTCGACCACCACGTTTTCGGCCTCTGAGGGTCCGTCGTTGTAGATCTGGAGGGTGTAGTAGAGCATACCGCCGGCGGCGACCTCGTTCTCCCAAAGCTCTGTCTCGCCCTCGCAGCCTACCAGGACCTCGCCCTCAGCTATCTTGTTGAGTTCCAGGTCTGCCACCGCGGTGATGTCGTGCTCGGCGAAGGCCTCATTATTGGACAGGTCGGGGTCGAAATCGTGGCTGACCACGCGGGCCAGGTTGTTGATGCTCTGCTGCTCCTGGGCTTCCACCCAGACCTTGAGCAGCCAGCGACCGGCGTCGTCGGGGGTCATCACCGGCAGTGGGTCGTCCAGCCGGCAGGTCAGGCGAACGTCTTCATAACAGTCGCACCAGTCACCCTCGCAGTAGCAGTCGCCGTAGACCTGGCAACTGTACTCGTCACCGTCGCCGTCGTCCTCACCCCACCACAGCTCGAATGCGCCGTCGGAGCTGATCAGGTCGCGGAGGACCACTTCGTGGGCGTAGCCGGGGCCCAGGTTGTCCACGACTACCCAGTACTCCAACTCGTCGCCCGCGCGCACCTGGCCATCGGGCTTGCCGAACTTGGTAACCTTCAGGTCGGCCTTGCCCAGCACCAGGTTGGCCTCGGTGTCCCAGTCGTTGTCGGGGTTGGGATCGTACGTCTCACTGATTACGTCCACCCGGTTGTTGATTATGCCCAGGGTGTCGGGTTTCACCCGCGCCCAGATGGAGAAGCTGCTGGTCTCGCCGGGCGCGATGTCGCCCAGCGAGCATTCCACCCCGAGCGGTACCCGCATGTCTGCCAGCGTGAGCCCGGTGATGGAGAAGCCGGTGTCACCCACGTGGGTCATGGGGCAGTAGCCATCCACGGGGTTGGGGTCGATCACGACCAGATCGGAGTCGTAGGCGATGCCCCCGTAGAGGGTGCCGTCAGGCCCGAACTCGAGGGCGCGGAGGTCGGACTCTTCATACCCGTAGTCGTCGTCCCAGATGTCGCACAGCCAATGGGCCTCGCCATCGTCGAGATCGATAGTCACCAGTTGGTTGGGGTAGGTCACGACGAGCCCGTACATGATGTCTGAGGACTCGTCGTAGGCCAGGCCGTGCACCATGTCGCCGAGATCCGTGTAGCCCAGATGGCCCATCTCGCCCGTGTCCGGATCAATGGTAAACAGGTCGGGGGCCATACCCTGGTATGCCGAACAGGTGCCATAGAGCGTTCCATCCACGAACTCGAGGCCGGGTAGCGAGCACCGGTAGTCAAGTTCCACGTACCCCAGGGAGGCGCCGGTGTTGGGGTCGAGCTCATAGAGCCGGGGGTAGCCTCCCTCGTAGGACCACGGCCTAAAACCCATGGAGGCGAAGAGGCGACCAGAGGTGTTGTCGTATTCGACCTCCGCCGCCAGGTACTCCGGCATGTAGCCGACGAAGTTGCCAGCTCCGGTGCCCAGATCGACGGTGAATAGCTCCCCTTCGTAGTAGGGCTGCGTTGAACCAAACATGGTGGGCGTGATGGACTCGCTATAGATGATCTGGCAGCTATCGGTGTCGATCTCGTACTCCACGCCGGGGTCGAGGGTGTCGGTGACCACCACGTTGTGGGCCACAGATGGGCCGTTGTTGGTCACGGAGACGTCATAGCGCACCTGCTCACCCGCGTAGACCTTGTAGGGGTCAGCGGTCTTCCTGATGGAGAGGTCGGCCGCCGAGTGCACCAGGGTCTCCACAGTGTCGCTGATGGGCTGCCCGGGGACCGGCTGGAAGTAGGGCGACTCGGCCCAGGCGCGGGCGGTGTTGGTGATGATGGTTTCCGCCTCCAGCCACGGCTCAACGTACCCCCGAACCCGGACTGCACGATTGTCCCAAGGCTCCATGTCGCCCAGTGAGCACAACGTGGAATCGGGCGCACACGAGCCGTCACCGATCATGACCTCGGCGCCCAAGAGGCTGACCCCGCCCGGCAGCTCGTCCTCCAGGTGGACGTCCTGGGCCGTCGATGGGCCTTCGTTCCTGAGGTTTATCCAGTATTCTATCTGCTCGCCCGCCATAATCTCCGTCGGGCCTTCCTTGTCCAGATACAGGTACGAGAAAGGCTCTACAAAGATCAGCACGTGGGCGCGGTTGTTGCCGTTGTCTGGATCAGGGATGTCGCTGGACACCACGGCGTCGTTCTCCAAGTGCTCCCCCCAGGGCAGGTCGGCATCCGTTCTCACAAAGACTTCGATCGTTGCTCCCTCGTCACGCGGGATGTTGCCCAGGTTGCAGGTAAGAGGAGCCGCGGGATCGCCGGGTATGCCGGTGGTGCACGAGCCCTGCGAAGGGCCCACGCCCTCTACGGTCACACCCGCAGGCATAGCGTCCTCGACCACCACGTTCTCCGCCAGCAGCGGCCCAGTATTGCTGATGGTGAGGCTGAAGGTCAGCGGACACCCGGCTCGTATGCCGTACAGATTCATCCCCTCGTCGTAGAGGTAGCAATCCTCGGGACCATAAGGTCCTCCCTGGAACCAGTCGGGAGGCGCCTCCCCCCACGACTTCTGGAGACTCAGGTCCGCCACGGTGGGCACCAGCACCAGGTTGGTGGCATAGGCCCAGTTATTCTCCTCGTTGGGATCGTAACCGCCCATTTCACCGCCCATGACCACGTGGGCCTCGTTGGTGATCTCGCCTGGCGGCGCGTCGCGCGACACCAGAGCCCAGACGTCGAAGGCCTTGGTCTCTCCGGGCATCATGTTGCCCAGGTAGCACTCCAGGACGTCAGGATTCTGGCCGACCAGGTCACAGTTGCCGTTGTCGATCTCGTAGGTTACCGAGACAGGTAGAGTATCCGTGACCATCACTTCCGCGGCGCCGGTCGGGCCGTTGTTAGTGACCTCGATGTGGTACAGCTTCTGCTCGCCCGGGTAGAGCTTCATGGGCTCGCTGGTCTTCGTGATGGCCAGGTCGGCCTCGACGTACAGCTCATCGGGGCACCACCCGAAGTAGTCGCCTTCGTTCCCCTCGAATGTGGAGTTCTCCCACGGTATCACGATGTATGAATCGGCCCACCAACCCGACTGCGTCCACGGGTCCTCGATTCCCCAGTCGTCGTCCCAAAAGGAGAAGGGATCATCATCAGGGATGATGTTGCATGTTTCCTCGGGTGACTCGGCCCACCACAGGTCCTCGTTGTAGGTGCCGAGCAGGTGCACCATGACGACTCCGTTGGGAGGTATTTCGTCCACGTAGCAATGTACTCCGCGGTACTCGTCCCACCACGGGTGGCTCAGGGGATCGTGGTAGACGCAGGTGCCCGTGCCTTGCTCGATGTAGTAATCGTTGTAGTCCACCGTGGGGGGCAGCAGGTCCGCGAACTGGACGGTGTCCGCCGTGGATGGACCGAAGTTCCAGATCCTGATCTCGTACTCCACGTCATCGCCCACCCCGGCCACCTCTGGGAAACCCCACTTGGTGATGGCCAGCTGGGAGAGGGTGTAGATGTCCTCAATGACGAAGTCGCGGTTGTTGCTGTTGTCGTCGTCGAAGACGTCGCTGTAGACCCAGGCGTCATTCTCCAATGGTCGAGAGTCGAAGGGTAACTCGGCGTCGACGTAGTCGGGGTCGATTTGCACCTCTACGTTGAAGGATGTGCGTCCGCCGGATGGGATATTGCCCAGGTTACAGGTCAGCGGGGCGAAGGGATCGCCGGGAATGCCGGTGGTGCAGCCACCGTCCCCGTAGACCTCCACCACGGTAACACCCGCGGGCAGCAGGTCCTCCACCACCACATTCTCCGCGGTGGATGGGCCGTTGTTGGAGACGCTGATCGCGAAGTCGGCATAGCCGCCAGCCACGCACCCCCCCTCGCCGTCCATGCCGTCGTACCAGCACTCGGACACGTACTTGTCGATGGACAGGTCGGCCACGTCCTCAGCCGACAGAAAGTCGTAGTAGACGTTGTTCGATTGGTCCGGGTCGGGCGTGTCCGCCGTCACCCTCACCTCGTTGTTGATGTCGCCCCCTTGGAGGGCGATGGCGGTCAAGCCGATGGTGATCCGGCCAGTATTGTCGGGCGAGTACGGCCACAACGGTTCCGCTCCGAAGCTCCCCAGGGTCCAGACTCCGCTGTTGGCGGCAAAGTTGCAGTTGAAGAGGATGATCCCGGTGGGCGAAGGGACCGACATGCTGCAGCTGGTGGGATCCACCACGCCCTCGGTGATCAACGTGTCGATGATCTGGACATTGCGCGCCGCGGAAGGCCCCAGGTTGTCGACAAAGATGGTGTACGCGAACTCCTCGCCGGCCACGATCTCGGTGTCCGGCTTGCTCATCTTGATCACCCGCAGGTCGGCCAGGTCCTCCACGAAGGTTTCTTCGGACGTCTCTGCGTACTCCTCGGTGCTGCTCACGGAGGCCGTGTTTTGGATCACGATGGTCCCGTCATCCTCGCCAGCCACCGCGTCCGGAGCCACGTACACCTTGACCTCGAAGTCGCGGTACTCATATTCCTCCAAGGTGCCCAGGGGACAGGTCAACACACCGCCTGCTTCAGTACAGCCACCCGTGTCGGCGATGTACATCACCTCCGCCGGCAGGGTGTCGGTCACATAGGTGTTCGTGTCCGTGATGCCGTCGTTGTTCACGGAGATATGGTAGATCAGCTCCGTCCCGGCGATAGCCATGTCAGGAGCATCCTTGTAGATGCTCAGGCCGGGGTCGGCCTGCACCAGCGGGGCACTGAGAGCCAGCAGGGCTATCAGCGCCATCGCCACCGGCACGGCTGTCGCCAACAGGGTCACTCTAGCTCGAGAACTCATTTGTTCCTCCCTAATCTACTTCTTCTACTTTGATCTGGTCGCGCGCATCGTTCGGCGTCGAAAAATGTGTCTTGCTGCTCAGCCGACCCTGCCGCAGGGACGAAGACCCGGCGAAAACCCCAGTAGGGCCGCGGCTGGCCGGGCAGGCGTGTACAAACAAGGGGATATGATAGCGCTGAAACGAGGGTGGTGAAACACAGGAAGAGGTGCGGGCACGCAGGCAGACAGGGACTGCGACCTCGCGTCCAATAGCCGTGCTCATCTTCGCCATCGCAAGACTCGCCGTGGGCACCGTGGACTTACCTTGACCGTTGGGCAGGCGGACACCGCCTGACAAAGGTTCACTGTCATGTCCATTATACACGATTCTCTCCCACCTGTCAAGCACAGCGACCCTCCAGAAGGGTCACTATCTTGAGAGGCTTGGAAGGCAATGCTTGACAGACCCATCGAAATCTGCTAAAATGTGTCTATGTAGTGAGCCTTCGGCTCTGGTTTGTGCTTCCTGCTTCAAACGCGAGGAACAAAGGGACTCCGCGGCCGCCAGGCCCGGCAAGACACGGGGGAAAGGGAGCTCAAGGGAGATGTCTGCAAAGAGTGCACGGAGAGGGTTGACGTTGATGCTGGCCGTGGTAGCCGTGTTAGTGCTCGTCCTGGGGGCGCTTCCAGCTTGGGCTAAGGAGGGTCCCGGCGGGGACTCCACCCCATCCAGGGGTCCCCACGCGGTAGTGGACTCGGGTGGGCACGTCCGTCAGGGTGGCTCGGAGGTTATTGGCTATTCCATCGACTCCGACGCCAGTGACCGCCTGTGGAGGATCAACCTCAATACGGGCGTGGCCACGCCGATCGGGTTCACTGGTTTCTCCGACATCGAGTCCCTCAGTTTCTCCGCCGCCGGTGTGCTGTACGGCGTGGACGAAGCCACGAGATATCTGGTGACCTGCAACCTCTCGACTGGCAGTTGCCACGGGCTGGGTCCCCTCGAGTCGGGCTTCTTCAGAGACACAGGGCTGTCTTTCGACGGCAGTGGTCGGCTCTGGATGTCCACCGATGAGCCGACGCCGTTCTACCTGTACAGGCTTAGCCCCACCACGGGCAGCGCCACCCAGATCGGACCGATGGGGCAGGAGGTAACCGGCCTGGCCTTTCGAAACGGGATCCTCTATGGCCTGGGCGGGGACTACAACGACAATCTGGTGCTTGTGGACCGCACAACGGGGGCCGCAACGGTGGTGGGCGCACTTGGCGCGGTGACCCTCATCGATGGCGGCATCGACTTCGACGGAGAGGGCGTATTGTGGGGTATCGGCGATCCCGAAGACGACACTGATACCGTCCCCAGCGAGGTTTTCACCATCAATACTGCGACCGGGGCGGCCGCAGTGGTGGCCACGGTGACCAACGGCGACGGCAGGGGGTTGGCAGGGTTCGAGAGCCTGGCCGTCTGGCCCGCTGGGCTAGTGCCGCCGGAGGAAGAGCCCTTCGTGCCGGAGCCGGGCACGCTGCTGCTTCTGGGCAGCGGGCTACTGGGGCTGTCCGGCTACACGGCCCTGCGGCGGAGGAAGAGAGGATAGCCTCCGGGTACAGCGAAGAAGGCATGCGTTTCAGGAGCCATCCGTAGGGGATGGCTCCTTTTGTTGATGCCAAGTTACGCCCGACCCGCTCCGGGGCCACACGGCATGCCGTGTGGCTACGATTGCACTCATGGGGCGAGAACATCCCGCTGGGTGGCTGCCAGAAACTCTTGGGACAGCGGCAGGCCGCTCCTCGGCAGGACCTCAGCTCAACGACGTAGGGGCACGGCATGCCGTGCCCCTACGGTGGCGTCCTCTCCTGTTCCTTAGGTCGGGCCTTGAACCCCGTGGCGAACATATGACCACGTGGCTGGCCACAACCTCTATTCCGTGGCTTCCAGGTCCAGGGGGGCGAACTTCATGATCCGGTGGTTGTTGGAGTCGGAGATGTAGACGTTGCCCTCCTCGTCGAGAGCGATGCCCGTGGGCAGGTCGAATGAGGCGTCGTCGGTGCCATACTTGCCCCACACGGCCAGCAACTCGCCTTCGTTGTCGAAGACCAGCACCCGCGATCCCTCGGGGTCTGTGGCGTAGACGCGCCCCTCGCCATCCAAGGCCAGGTAGGGCTTGTTGACGACGGACTCGCCCATCCAGCCCTGCACTGCCCACTGTCGCAGGAACTGGAAATCCTCGTCGAAGACCTGGATGCGCTGGTTCCAGGTGTCGGCGACGTAGATCTGGCCCTCCCCGTCGATAGCGATGCCCACGGGCTCGAGGAACTGCCCTGCTGCTGGGCCGGAGCCGCCCCACTGGCCGAGGGGATTGCCTTCCCCGTCGAACTTCTGGATGCGCTTGTTCCCTGTGTCCGTCACGTAGAGGTTGCCCTCGGCATCGAGGGCGATATCCCTGGGGCCGTAGAGCATGCCTTGAGGCTCTGACAACTGCCCGCCGGTGTCCTGGAACACGCCCCAGTACCCCAGGAGTTCACCATCTGAGGTGAAGCGCTGAACGCGGTGGTTCCAGGTGTCGGCCACGTAGACATTGTCCTCGTCGTCCACGGCGATGCCCCACGGTTCGCTGAACTGGCCGGGCTCCTGACCGAACGATCCCCAGGCCGTGATAAACTCGCCCTCGGAGTCGAACTTCTGAACACGATGGTTCTGGCTGTCGACGACGTAGACGTTGCCCTCCCCATCTATAGCCAGGTCCTTGGGGAAGCTGAACTGTCCTTCCAGCTCGCCGGGCTCACCCCAGGAGGCGACAGCCCGCAGCTCGCTATAGGCTTCGGCGTATTGACTGGCAGCTTCCACCTGATGAGCTACGGTGATGGCGCCGGATTGCCAGATCTGGGCGGCTATGTCCCTACGGATGTAGAAGGCGAAATCGGAGGATCCCAGGGGGTTCTCCAACTCCCGGTAGAGCAGGAAATTGATGGCGCTGCCACGCGTCTCCGGGTTGCGCAGGTTCTCCCAGATCACAGACGGGGTCAACGAGCGATAGTCCTCCGGGAACCACCAGCGGAGCTTGTACTGGT
>Ga0299915_10003196_pt1 | contig 11895 bp, 3 predicted proteins | sample RVTome_13_FD_200263 | JGI IMG/M metagenome (GOLD analysis project Ga0299915, IMG submission 200263) | Soil microbial communities from uranium-contaminated site in the Upper Colorado River Basin, Wyoming, United States - RVT92D227 (version 2) ... | reverse complement strand
AAAAAAGTGTGAAAGCCGCCGGCGGTGAGTCGGGCGAATCTTTCAACTATCTCCGCCGGCTGGCAAGGCTGCGTGAGGCTCTTTCCGCCGCCGAGATAGAGGCGCTCCTGGTCTCTTCCCCTGAAAACGTCTCTTACCTGAGCGGATTCCGCGAATCCTACATCAAGGGATTTCACAAGTGCTCGGCCGCGCTTCTCATTACCCGGGAGGAGCAGATTCTCTTCAGCGATTTCCGCTTTCGCCTGCAGGCGGCGCAGCAGGCCCCGAATTTCCGCTTCCAGGAGGTCGAAAGAAAGCCATTTCTCGGAGCGGCTCAATTCGCAAAAGAGCGGGGAGTTGAGAGCGGCGCCTTTGAGGCCGATTTTCTCAGCGCGGAGGAATTGACCAGGCTCCGACGCGCCGCGCGCGGAGTCCATTGGCGAAGGGCGAGGGGATTGGTGGAAAGCCTGCGGGCGATCAAGGAGAAAGAAGAAATAATCGAAATCGTCCGCGCAGCAGAAATCGGCGACCGCACCTTTTTGCATATTCTTTCCCTCCTTGCTCCAGGCAAGACGGAGCGTGAAATCGCCACTCAGGGTGTGATTCTGATGCTGGAAGCAGGAGCAAAAGGGGCCGCCTTTGGTATTATCATTGCCTCCGGCCCAAATGGAGCCCTGCCCCATGCGGAACCCGGCCGGCGTGCCCTGAGAAAAGGCGATCTTGTCGTTATTGACCTCGGCGTGGAACTGGCAAGCGGCTACTGCTCCGACCTCACCCGCACGGTGGCAATCGGGCCCGCCCGGCGCTGGCAGAAGGAAATCTACTCTCTCGTCTATGAAGCGCAGGCGAAAGGCCTGGCCGCGCTGCGCGCGGGCGCGCCGGCGCAGAAAGTGGATGCCGCCGCGCGCGCTCACATCGCCGCCGCGGGCTATGGGGAGTACTTCGGCCACGGCCTGGGTCACGCGGTTGGGTTGGCCGCCCATGAAGAACCGCGTCTCTCTCGCCGAGCGTCTCGGCCCCTTGCCGCCGGAATGGTGGTTACAGTTGAACCAGGAGTCTATTTGCCTGGGCGAGGCGGTGTGCGCATTGAGGACTTGGCGCTTGTGACAGACAAAGGCTGCAGACTCCTCTCCCATGCTCCCAAGCCGATGGAACTGATGGAAATCTGACCAGGCGGTGATCGAATGACAGGGAAGATTCGTCCTTCCTCCAAGTTTGGATCGGCCTGCGCGGCGATCCTTCTGCTTGTCTTGCCGGCGGCTCCGGCGGGAGCAATCACCCTCCGCTATTCTCTGAAAAAGGGCGCAGAAGTCACCTATCGGGTGCAGGCGGCAAGCGCCTCCCGGATGAGCGTTCAGGGGGAAGAGCGAATTGAGATGACCAGCCGCATAGACCAGACTTATCGCCTCCGGGTCCTCGAAGTCTCGCCGGAAGGCGTGATGGAGATGGAACGGGAGGTCATTTCCGGCACTCTGAAGATCAGCGCCGGCGAAGCGGAGCGGGAAGGTCCTCTCCCAAAGGGAAAAAAGAGGTTCAAAGTCACGCCCCTGGGCAAAGTGAGCGGTGTGGAAGGCCCAAAGACGGCAGAACCCGAGAAAGAGGAAGACGGGGAAATGGGCGGCGCGGAAGGCCTTGAGGCCCAGGGCCCCTTCGGCTGGGAAGAAACGGGGACAGAGATGGATTTCCTCGTTTCCGGAATCTTTGTTCCTCTGCCGGAAAAGGAGGTCAAGCCGGGGGATTCCTGGGAAGAAGAGACGGAGATCGAATCTGCGGCTCTGCCTTTGCCCGGGGAGCAGGCGCAAAAAGCCCGCCTGAAAGTGAAATCCGAACTGGTTGAACTCGCCGAACGGGAAGGGCGCAAATGCGCCAGAATACGAACCTCCTATGAACTTCCTATCTCCGCTGAACCTCCTGCGGGGGAATCTTTCAAGATTTCCTTGTCAGGAAAGGAAACCGGAGAAGTAGAATGGTATCTGGACATTGAAAAATCGTGCACGCGGTCGGCCCAGGGCAATACCCAGTTTCTGTTGAAGATGAGCGTGGAATTCCCTCCGGAATTGGAGGAGGAAATGGCGCTCGGCCCGGCCAAGGAAACCACCAGCGCCACAAAAGTGAATTTGAAAATCCTACTGGTTGAAGGATAGAGTCTTCGCTGCGCTCGGGAGGCGAAAATGCGGAAGATCACTTGGTTCGTGTTAGCCCTGCTTCTCTGCCTTGCAGCAGCCCGTGCAGACGCCGTCGTCCTGCGCTACGCTCTGAAGAAGAACGATGTCGCGCGTTTCCAGGAAATGAACGCGGCGGCCGCCCGCACGACTTTCAACTTGCAGGGCCAGCCGCAGAGCCAGACCACCCAGTTCACGCAGAACGCAGTCTATCGAGAGACCGTCGCGGATCTTACCCCGGGAGGTGCAATCCTGCTCGTTCGGGCAATGGAAGCGGGAAAGTCCACCCACCAGATGCCCGGCCAGCAGGAAAAGATCTCCCAGGATATGCCCAAATCGAAGACCCTTATCAAGATGACGCCGCTGGGGAATGTCCTGAGCGCCCGCACCTCCTTCCCCGAGAGCGCCAGCCAGGAGAGCCCCTCCGGCCCTTCCCAGACGGACCCTCGCAGCCTGGGACTGGACATGGCAACCCTGGAAGCCGTCTTCAGCCACATTCCCTTTCCCGAGAGAGATGTGAAGCCCAATGACACCTGGAAGGACGAAGTGCGTCTGCCGGGATTCGTCGGGAGCCAGGCGGTTACCATAACCTTCACCTCTCGTCTGCTGGGGCTGGGGCCTTACAAAGGCCGAAACTGCGCCAGGATTCGCACTGCTTTTGAAATCCCCCTGGAGATGGACCTGGGCCAGGTCATGGGCCGGATGCTTCCCCAGGGGAGTTCGGGAGAAGCAGACACCAAGGGGAAGATAGTAGGAAGGCTGGACTGGCAGTTCGACTACAACCGGGGCCACGTCGTATATGCAGAAGGCCCCATGCAGATGACCGCAAACGCCTCCTTTACCTACACAGATGCCGAGGGCAAACCCATCGTCGGAAGCGTCAACTTCGCCATGAAAGCCAATGGCAAGACCTGGCTCATAGAAGAGAAGTAACCGGTGGCACGGCCGTCTCGGCGTGGAAGGTGGCACGGGCGTCTCGCCCGTGATTCATGGGCAAGACTTGTCCCGAGCGAAGTCGAGAGATGCCCATGCCACGGCTGAGAGTGGCACGGCCGTTCCGGACATGATACATTCATGAAGAGTTTTTGTAGGGCGGGGCTGCCTAGACCCGCCGGAGTGTTCGGATGTGATTCCGCCTATTCGCGCATATCTGAAGGAGATCGAAAAAGGCGTCCAGTCGGGCATCGCCACCGAGCGCAGCCATTACCCCGCGCTCAAGAGGCTCCTGGAAGGCCTCGCCTCCGGCATAACAGCCACTAATGAGCCCAAACGGATAGAATGCGGCGCGCCCGATTTCCAGATCTCTCGGAAGACTCCGCACGGCCCCATGACAATCGGATACGCAGAGGCGAAAGACGTAGGCAGATCGCTGGAGGAAATTGAGAGGGAAGCGCGCCGTGCCGCTCCCTCAACCCTTGAAGGCAAACAACTGAAACGCTACCTGACGCTTGGCAATCTTCTGTTGACTAATTGCCTCGATTTCCGCTGGTATGTGGACGGTGAACTCCGCTCCTCTGCGACTCTGGCGCGCCTGACCACTTCCGGCAGGCTCGCGCCCGAAAAAGACGAAGGCAAAGCGGTAGAGGAGACTCTTATCGCCTTTCTCTCCCACGCGCCACAGCCTATCTCCAAACCCAGAGACCTCGCCCTCCGCATGGCGCGGCTGACCCATATCATCCGCGATGTTATCGTGAATGCCTTCGAGTCAGGCAAAGCCTCCGAAATGCTTCGCGACCTGCGCAAGGCCTTTGCACAGACCCTCATTCCAGACCTGGAAGAGCCGAACAAGACTGAAGAGTTTGCCGATATGTTCGCCCAGACCCTCGCCTATGGCCTCTTCGCCGCCCGCTGCAACCATCGCGGCCCAGGCCTTTTCCAGCGCCTCGGCGCAGCGCGAGAAATTCCGAAGACAAACCCTTTCTTGCGAGAATTGTTTGACATCATAACCGGCACCCGCCTCGATGATGAGCCTTTCGCCGGATTTGTGGATGACCTTGCCCAGCTCCTTGCCCAGGCGGAGATCGAATCAATCCTCGCAGACTTTGGCAAGCGCACCCGCAGGGAAGACCCCGTCGTCCACTTCTATGAGACCTTCCTCGCGGCCTATGACTCCAGAATCCGCGAGATGCGCGGGGTCTATTTCACCCCCGAGCCGGTTGTCTCCTACATCGTCCGCTCTGTGGATTACCTGCTCAGGACACGCTTCAATTGCACCAGTGGGCTGGCGGATGCGGCAACAGTTAGTTTTCCTCGTGGCACGGGCGTCTCGCCCGTGGACAGTGGCACGGCCGTCCCGGCCGTGAATTGTAAATCTCACGAGCAAGATGCTCGTGCCACTCATGGGCTGGAAGCCCATGCCACGCAGACTTGCCCCCGTGTTCTTATTCTCGACCCGGCCTGCGGCACTGGAACTTTCCTCTACGCGGTTGTAGATCATATCCGCGAAGAGTTCACGCGGCGCAATGACGCGGGCATGTGGTCAGGTTTTGTGAAAGAACAACTTCTCCCCCGTCTCTTCGGCTTCGAACTTCTCATGGCTCCTTACGCCGTCGCCCACTTCAAACTTGGGATGCAACTCGCCGGCCAGGACCTTTCCGAGGCTCAGCGCGCCAACTGGGCCTACGACTTCTCCGGCGATGAGCGCCTCGGCATTTATCTCACCAATACCCTCGAAGAGGCCGAGCGGCGCGCAGAAACCCTCTTCGGCCCTCTGCGTATCATCAGCGAAGAGGCCAATGCTGCGGCCAATATAAAGCGCGACCTTCCCATCATGGTGGTCATGGGGAATCCGCCTTATTCCGGCCACTCCGCTAACCGCAGTTGGGAGATAAGAGACGGGAAGAAGGCCAGGACATTTATTGGGAATCTCGTGCAGGATTACTATAAGGTTGACGGCCGACCGCTGGGAGAGAAGAATCCGAAGTGGCTGCAAGATGATTATGTGAAGTTCATTCGCTTCGGCCAATGGCGCATCGAGCAGACCGGCGCAGGAATCCTGGCTTTCATCACAAATCACGGCTATCTGGACAACCCCACCTTCCGCGGCATGCGCCAGCAGTTGATGAACGCCTTCACCGACATTTATATTCTTAACCTGCACGGCAACGCGAAAAAGAAAGAAAAATCTCCCGATGGCTCCAAGGATGAGAACGTCTTTGATATCCAACAGGGCGTCGCCATCGGCATCTTTGTAAGAGAGCCTGGCAAGCCAGGCCCCGCCAGGGTTCATTACGCCGACCTCTGGGGCCTGCGAGAATCCAAGTATGCCGCCCTCTTCGCCCAACAAGTCGCAGATACCCGGTGGCAAGAACTAGTGCCAAGAAGTCCTTTCTATATGTTCATTCCCCGTGGCACGGGCGTCTCGCCCGTGAAGGGAGGTCATGGGCTGGAAGCCCATGCCACTCCTGACAGTTGCACAGGCGAAGGTGGCACGGGCGTCTCGCCCGTGATTCATGGGCAAGACTTGTCCCGAGCGAAGTCGAGAGATGCCCATGCCACGGTGGACTTATGCGCGGAATACGAAAGAGAGTGGAAGGTAACCCAGGTATTCCCTGTCAACTCAGTTGGCGTCGTCACCGCGAGAGACAGCCTCACTATCCAGTGGTCTGCGGAAGAAGTATGGCAAGTTGTCGAAGATTTCGCCTCTTTGCCAGAAGATGAAGCGAGGCAGCGTTATTCTCTGCCAAAGGACGCGCGGGACTGGAAGGTGGCCCTCGCCCAGCAAGACCTGCGTGATTCAGGCCCGGCAAAGGATAAGATTGCCGCTATGCTTTATCGGCCGTTTGATCTGCGCCATACCTACTATACGGGCCGCTCCAGAGGCTTCATCTGCATGCCCCGACCGGAAGTCACGCGCCACATGCTGGCGGAGAAAAAGAAAAACGTCGGGCTTCTCTCAACACGTCAAACGCGTGATGAGTGGGGCGTTCTCGCGACGCGGGGCATCTGTGGGCACAAATCCTTTTCTGCCTATGACATAACCAGTCTCTTCCCTCTCTACCTCTACCCCGCTAGCGATGCTGAAAAGAAGGGACAGAAGCGTCTGCTGGAGGCTTCCTCTTGGCCGCCGGGGAGAGAGGGCCGCCTGCCTAACCTGAACCCACAATTCGTGGCTGATCTGGAAAAGCGCCTTGGCTGGAAGTTCATTTCTGATGGCAGAGGGGATTTGGGGTTAAGTGGCGCGGCCGTCCCGGCCGTGAACAAGAGTGGCACGGGCGTCTCGCCCGTGAATTATGAATCTCACGAGCAAGATGCTCGTGCCACGGGGGGGCAGGATGCCCATGCCACATTCTTCAACCTCAGATGCGATGATTCGTTAAGAATACGGCAAGGCGCTTATCTACCCCATTGGACACGAGAAGGAGCAACCTATTCAGTTATCTTTAGGTTAGCTGATTCTCTGCCTCAAGAAGTGCTGCAAGGGTGGCTGGAGGAAAGAGAGAGACTAATCAAGCGAGCTAAGAAGAAAAGCATCGCGCTACCTAAAGCCGATGAAAAGAACTTACAGAAGTTGTTTTCAGAAAAGATCGAGAAATGCCTGGATTCAGGAATAGGGGAATGTTGGCTTAAGAGAGATGATGTAGCGCAACTAGTGGCCAATGCCATGATGGAGTTTGATGGTGAGCGCTATGATCTGATTGCCTGGTGCATCATGCCTAACCATGTCCATGTTATAGTTCGGCCGACTGCCGGGAATACATTGCCAGAGATATTGCATTCGTGGAAGTCTTTCTCGGCGAAACACGCAAATAAGCTATTAGAGAGAACAGGAACCTTTTGGCAAACAGAATCTTATGATCATCTGATACGGGATGCAGCGGATTACTACCATTGTGTGGAGTATGTTTTGCAGAATCCTGAGAAGGCCGGACTAGAAAACTGGAAGTGGAGGGCGTTCTCTGGTGGCACGGCCGTCCCGGCCGTGAACAAGAGTGGCACGGGCGTCTCGCCCGTGAATTATGAATCTCACGAGCGAGACGCTCATGCCACTCATGGGCAGGATGCCCATGCCACGTTTGGCCCGGAGGATGTCTTCAACTACATCTATGCCGTCTTGCATTCCCCCACTTATCGCAGGAGATATGCTGAGTTCTTGAAGATTGATTTTCCGCGCCTGCCCCTGACCTCAGATGCGAATCTTTTCCGAACTCTCTGCGCAAAGGGCGCGGAACTGGTCGCCCTCCATCTGCTGGAAGCCCCGGTCCTGCAAAAACCGATAACCCGCTATCCTGAAAAGGGAGACAATCTGATAGAAAAAGGATTTCCCAAATATCTCGCCCCAGGGGAAAAGGAGCCGGTCACAGGGGAATCATTGAAGGAGGGGCGGGTCTATATCAGCGCGGACAAACCTGGGGCAGGGAAGAAAGGCCAGTATTTCCACGGCGTCCCGCCAGAGGTCTGGAACTTCCAGGTCGGCGGCTACCAGGTCTGCGAGAAGTGGCTGAAAGACCGCCGCGGCCGCAATCTCTCCTATGAGGAAAGAATCACTTATCAGAAGATCGCTGCCGCCTTGAAAGAAACCATCCGCCTGATGGCCGAGATCGACGCGGCAATACCGCGTTGGCCGATAGAATGAAAATCACCGAGTGGCACGGCCGTCTCGGCCGTGAATCATGGGCTGGAAGCCCATGCCACAGATGAAGGTGGCACGGGCGTCTCGCCCGTGATTCATGGGCAAGACTTGTCCCGAGCGAAGTCGAGAGATGCCCATGCTACGGACGACTAATGCTAATCTACCAAAAGACCGCATTTTGTTATAGACTTTTGGGATTCAACTTCGGGGATAGAGGAGAAAGATGAGATTTCGAGTTTTGGCCCTTAGCGTGATAATGCTCTCCGCGGCTTTCGTCTTCGGCAGCATTCCCGTCAAGGCTGAACCAACGGCTTCCCCCATGATATCTTCCTCGGAAATACTTACGACGGATAAGATCAAGCCGGGAATGACCGGCTACGGTCTGACGGTTTTTCGCGGCACCACGCCGGAGAGGTTCAATATCAGTGTGATCGGGGTATTGCACAACATTGACTTCGACGCGGATTTGATCCTGATCCGCATCACCTCCGGGCCCGTAGTGACGCGCAAGTGGGGAATAATCGCCGGAATGAGCGGAAGCCCCATCTACATCGGCGGCAAACTCGTCGGCGCGCTCGCTTTCGCCTGGGGCTTCTCCAAAGAACCCATTGCCGGCATCACTCCCATTCGCCAGATGGTGGAGAACTACTCGCCGGGCTCGATTTCCTTTGCCAGGAAATCAAGCGCTGCCCAGCCGCCGATGAGCGAGGCGGTTCTTCTTCCTCGGAATGGGCCCATTCGAATCGGGAGTCGCTTGATCGGCCGCGCCCAACTCGTCTATCCCAGCGGAAAGGCTGCGCCCTCGGATGCGCATACGATGCTGCTCAGGCCGGTGGCCACCCCGGTCATGGTCAACGGGCTCGGCGCCGATGCCATGCAGGCCCTGGCCAAACTCTTGGAGCCTTATGGTCTTGCGCCCATGGCCGGAGGCGGCAAATCGCCGGTGAAGATGGCGGGGATGCCTAAACCCGGTGATGCAATCGGCGTCCAACTCGTGGGCGGTGACATAGACCTGACCGCGGTGGGAACGGTGACCTATATCAACGGGGGGCGGATACTCGCCATGGGTCACCCGTTCCTCGGCACCGGGCCGATAGACTTGCCCATTGTGAATGCCTATGTGCATGGAATTCTGTCGAGCCAGGACTTTTCTTTCAAACTCGCCTCCGGCGGCCAGGCGATAATCGGCCGCTGGACCCAGGATCGCCCCTGGTCCCTGGGAGGTGTGCTTGGGGAAAAGCCGCAGACTTTTCCAGGCAGCCTCTCTGTCTGGGACAGGGAACGCGGGCTGCGCAAAAACTATTCTGTGACAATCTGCCGTCATCGTCTCTATACTCCGGTGCTTGCCGCGCTTTCGGCGGAATCGGCCATCGCCAGTATCGCTCCAGCAGAAGAAGGAACCCTGAAGACTGAACTGGAGGTCGCCGCTCAGGGTCTGCCGGTGCTGAAGAGGAAGAATCTCTACAGCCGGCCCACTGGGGCGGGAGGGGATCTTTTTGCCGCGCTTTTTGGAGGCGGGGGCGCAAGTTCTCCCGGCGCGGAACTGGCCTCTCTTCTCGACACATTGGAAAACAATCCCTTTGGGTCAGTTGCGCCGGAGCGGATCTCGCTGCGGGCGGAATGGCTGAAGCCGCGGCTGGCGGCGAGGATCGAAGAAGCGAGCGCCCGCGTCAAGCGCGTCCGCCCGGGGGACAAGGTTCTGATAGACCTCCTCATTCAGCCCTGGGGAAAGCCCGAAGAAAGGCGCGCGGTGGAGGTGGAAATCCCGCAAAACGCCCCTCCCGGGCCGCTTCGAGTGGGAATCGCCGGCGGCCTCTCCGCGCGGATGATGAAAGCCCGGCTTCAGATCTTAGACCCCTCTCCGACTAATCTTGCCCAGGAGTGGGAGATCCTGTCAAAAGAGGAGAAGAATGATGACCTCGTAGTGGAAATGGCGCTGGAGACCTCGGGAATTGAACTGAAGGGAAAGCAGCTCTTCAATCTCCCGCCGGTAACCACCGAGGTGATTCAGTCGGCCAATATCACCGGCCTGCGGGTCATCCGCGACCACCAGGGCCGGAGAATGGATATGCCGTACGTCCTCTCCGGAGGAGAGGTGCTTACCTTCCTGGTGGAAACAGATGAAAAAGAGAAAGGGGGCAGAGGGCCCACAGTCAGTTTCCCCGGCGGGGAATTGGGATTGCCCGGCGGGCTGCTGAGAGGGCTGCTTGAGAGCGAAGGGGAGGGGGAGACGGCGACGAGGACGCAAGTGGGCGCGGCTGGAGACGACTCCGACAAGGGTGGTGAAGAGGCCTCCTCCGAAACCCCTCCGGAAATGCCTTCCTGGGAAGAAGTGGAAGAACTGGAGAGCCAGCAGCCGGAAACGGCCTCGGCTGAGAAGACCCCGGAAAAGCCCAAAGGAAAGGTGATTTTGCGAGGCCCGGGCATCTGGGAAGAAACCGCCGAAAAAGACTTTTCCAAAGGAAAGAGCTTCGGCACGGCAATCAATTCCTCCGGCGCGGTGGATTTGTCTTCTGCAGTGAAGACCCTTTACAGCGCCCAGGAGGGTCTGGTTTGGGCCGAGGCTGTGGACGCAAATGGCAACCTCTACGTGGGCTCGTGGATGGATGGGAAAGTGACCAGGCTCTCTCCCAGTGGGGAAGTTTCGGTGGCGCTGACAACGCCGGATACGGCCATTCTCTCCCTGGCGCCGGACGCCTCCGGCAATCTTTATGCGGCCTCCGCGCCTTCCGGAACCATCTACAAGATCTCTCCTGACGGCAAATCATCTGAGTTCTGCCGGCTTCCCGCTGCCTATGCCTGGGCTCTGCTGAGCAAGGGAGACGCTCTCTTCGCCGCCACCGGCCCCGAAGGCAAACTTTTCCGCGTCTCGCCAGACGGGAAGGCCGAACTCGTCTTTCAGGCGCCTGACAGGCACCTGATTGCACTCGCCTCCGCGCCCGATGGGACAATCTATTTTGCCACTTATCCCAAGGGCAAAGTCTATCGCATGAAGGCCGACAAGATAGAGCCTTTCTACGAAACCGTCGCCGGTGTCACGGCGCTTTCTCTCGCGGTTGATTCGGCCGGCAATCTATTTGTCGGGACTTCGCCTTCCGGCCGGATAATTCGCGTTGACCCTCAGGGGAGGTCCCGGCTGGTGTGGAAATCCGCTGAGCGGCACATCTTCGCCCTGTGGCCGGCCCCGGAGGGCTCTGTCTATGCCGCAACCGGCCCAAGGGCGAGAATCTACCGCGTCCTGCCTGACGGGAATGCGGCAATGCTCTGGGAAGCCAAGAGCGGCCATGTTGTGGCCCTGGCGGAGAGCGCCGGCAATCTCAACGCTTCTGTGGCCGGCGCGCGTCAAGTCATTCTCCTTGACCTGAACGGAGGCGGTGAGGGCACTTTCCTCTCCTCCGCCTTCGATGCCACCGGCCCTTCCAACTGGGGCCGGATTCGCTGGCAGGCCGACCTTCCGGACACCAGTTCCGTAGCCCTGCAAACTCGTTCCGGCAGCACCGCTTTCCCTGATTCTACCTGGAGCGATTGGTCCGCCGCCTACATTAGCCCGAGCGGCGAGAAGATTGTCAGCCCGGTTGCCAGGTATCTCCAATACCGCGCCATCCTCAGGTCGGCGGGCCCGGGCCGGCCTTCCCTCAGACAGGTTGACGTCTTCTATCAAACCCTGAACCGTCCGCCGGAGTTAAAACTCCTTTCTCCACTGCAGAGCCCGACCTGGTCAGGGAAAAAGAGCATCAAGTGGTCGGCAACCGATCCCGACAAAGATACGCTCACCTATCAGTCCTTCTATTCCGCCGACCAGGGCAAAACCTGGGTGGAAATAAAGGAACCGGAGAAGAAGGTCGAGGTCAAAGAAAAGGGCAAACCGAAAGCCCCGGAAGCGCCCGGCGTTCCCGAGGAAATCTTGAAACAAGAAAAGGCCGCGGCGATGGAAGAAACCGAGTCCGTGGCCGTTGAGGAGGAAGACCAGGTTACTGTGACGGATAAGAAGAAGGGAGCCGCGGTGGAAGAGGCGGAGGGAGCCGCGGCGGCGGCTCCCAAAGGCAAGGCGGAGGAGAAGCCCGCCCCCGCCCCGCCGATAAAGGCGACCGCCATGTCTTGGGATACAAGCAAGGTTCCGGATGGGGTCTATCTCGTCAAGGTCGTTGCCAGTGACCGCCAGTCCAGCCCGAAGGAGGCCTT
>Ga0299915_10003195_pt1 | contig 11896 bp, 7 predicted proteins | sample RVTome_13_FD_200263 | JGI IMG/M metagenome (GOLD analysis project Ga0299915, IMG submission 200263) | Soil microbial communities from uranium-contaminated site in the Upper Colorado River Basin, Wyoming, United States - RVT92D227 (version 2) ... | reverse complement strand
CTTCCGACTCCACATTCCGGTTGTCCGCGCTGCACTCGGTCTTGATCTTGGGCTCGTAATCGCCGACGGCGATATCCGCGGGCGGCAGGAACTTGATCGCCACGACCTCGTCTTTGCCCTGCTCGAGCGAAGAGATCAGGTCGGGCCGGATCTCGGACCGCCAGTTCAAGGGAAGGTCGGTGACGACGCGGATGTTATTGAGCTTCCGCGTCCCGGCGTTCTTGACCCGGATTTCCATAGCGATGGACTCTCCGATCTTGATTTCATGATAGAGGTTGACGGCCTGGACTTCGATCTTGCCCACGCCCCGGGGAATCAGCTCGAGCCTGACGCTCCCGGCTTTGAGTCTCTCGATGTCCGGCAAGCCGATCTCCGCTTTTTTTGCGAGCAGGGCTTGGATTGCCGCCGCCTGGTCATTGTCGAGAGCCAAGGCATAGAAGGCGAGCGGCTTGTCGATGATGACCTGAGCGTCCGCGTTTTTCGGCAGGTACAGCTTGAGCGACAGCTTCATGCTGGTCACGCCTTCGGTGAACTTGATCTGGCTCAATCGAGCGTTGGTCTGGGGGTCGCTGAATTCGAAATTGATTTGATGCGGCAGGTTGACGATGTCCAACTTGAAGATGTTGGCCTCGCCCGAGAACTTCTCGAGCGAAAGGTCAAAGGTCGCCTGGCTCTCCAGGTCCGCTTCCTGCGAGAATTGGGCGGAATTGATCGTGACGATGTTGGCGCTCACGCCCTTCTGCAGAAAAACCGAGGTCGTCTCGTTTTTTCCCGAATAGAAGACGTTGATTTCCAGATTCTCGACGTCCTTGAGGAGCTGGAAGGTCACGTCCCGTTCCGATTCGAGCGGCAGGGAAGCGACCGCCTTCTCATACGGGTCGGAGATGATTTTTCCCTCCGAGCGGAGCGAGACCGAGACGTCCTTGATCTCCTTCATGAAATCGAGGGGAAAGAGGTCCTCGGCGCTGATGTTGAGCTTGGCCAGCTCCTTGAGCTCCTTGGACGAATAGCGGAGCGTCACCCTGACGAATTTTTTCCCGCCCACGTCCTGGAATTTAACCGCGCTGGCGACCGAAATCCGAGCTTCACTGCCCATGAAGCTGATCAGCGCCTGCTGATAATCGACCTGCGCCTGGAGGTAGGAGGTCTGGACCAGGGCGAACTCCTGCTCCGAGGTCAGCCCCTGTTCCTTGAGTTTGAGCGAGCGGTTGAAATCGCCCTTGGTCCTTTCAAGTTGAAGCTGGGCTTTCTTGAGAATTAAAAGCTTCATCGTCTGGGATTGCTCCTGGCCGTTGAGATGCGGCATCGACCCGAGAACTAGGACGAGGGCGATGAGAGCGGCGAAATAGCGTTTCATGATCTTTCCTCCACAGCGTCGATCAATGTGATGTTTCTCTTATCCAGGCTCGTGCCCATGGCCTTTTCAAGCCGGGCGACGGCGAGCGCGTAGTCGATGAGCGCCCCGAGTTCCATCAGGCGGGCGTTGGCCAGGTCCCTTTGATAGGACAAGACGACAAAGGTGGTAGACAATCCGGCGTCGAGCTTGGCCTCCTCCGCCGCCAGTTTCTGCACGGCAAGTTCGCGGGCGATCTTGTAAGCGTCGACCCGCTCGTAATTGGTCTGAACCCCGCGGACGGCCGTCCGGATTTCCAGATAGGCCTGTTGTTCCAGATTTTTCATCCGGGCAAGCTCCTGATTGAGGCTGGTTTTGGCCTGGGCCTGAGCCGCGCGCGAAAAAACGGAGTTGAGCGGAATGTCCAGGGAAAGCGCCACCAGCCAGTTCCGGTATTTGAAATGGAAAGCGTCGCGCGAGGCCAAGGAAGCGCCGCCGGGAATTTTTCCGACGATAGTCCCGGTCAAGGGATTGTTGTCGAGATAAAGGATTTGGTCGCCGCCGATCCCCGGACTCCAGTAGTTGGCCGTTACATTGAGCGCCGGGAGGGTCTGGTTTTTCGCGTAGGAATAATCCAATTCGCTGTTTTTGATGCCGAGCGCCGACGACTTCAAGTCCGGCCTGTTTTTTAAGGCTACGGCGAACGCCGCGTCAACGCCGAGGTCGTATTTTTCGAAAGGCGGCATGTCCGTCGGGACGACTTCCGGGCTGTCCGGGTCAAGGGAATTAATCAGAACCCGGAGCGCGTCCGAGTGGTCCTTGACCTGGGACTGGGCTTGGAGGATGTCGGCCCTGCGGGAGGCCACGTCGGATTGAACACTCAGAATCTCCTTGGGGGCGAGCGTTCCGATGTCCGCTTTCTTCCGGTTCTGGTCCAACAGGTTCTCGGCCAGTTTGAGGGATTGGCGCCGGACCTTGAGCGATTCGATGCTCAGCACGAGCTGCCAGTATGTCTGCTCGACCGAATAGACGGTGTCGAGCAGGGTCATTTTCAAGTCGCTCTCGGCGATATCTCGATTATTGCGAGCGACCAGGATGTCTTTGCGGCTGATATTCCATCCGAAATCCTTAAGCAACGGCTGGGAGAAGGCGAACGTCAAGGTGTTTCCGAAGCGGGGATTGATCGTCTGAAAGCGGGCGGTCGTGTCGTTGCGGTATCCGCTGAGCGAGATCGAAAAATTTCCGCCGAATGGGACAGCCTGGTTGAGCGAGCCGCTGTAATTCATATATTTGGTCGAGACCTGGTCGCTCGAGTCGATCCAGGAATACGACGCCGAATTCTGGCTTTGATTGCCGAAGTCGAACGACAAAAGGGGCAGAAATTTTTCCCTGCTCCTGGCAAGGGCCAAGTCATAATATTCCGAGCTGAAGACCTGGACCGCGACGCCGAGGTTGCGCTTGACGGCCTGGACGATGCACTCCCCCAGGGCCAGTCCGGCCGGGGGCTTGTCCTGGCCGGCCTGAAGGGCTGAGGCGAAAACGGGATAGGCGGCGAGTAGGATCAAGGCCGCCGCGAGTGCGCGCGTTCGTCTTTGATGGATCATCTCGAATCTCCACGAGCGAAGCATGACGTTTCGCGCCTTTTAATGCACGTTTCGTGCCAAGGGTCCGCTGTCCGAAGCCGGGAAGAAATCCAGGCCCGGTTATCGCCGGGGGAAAATCTTGGGCATCGGATTGCCTGGTTATGTGAAATCTTTTGCCCATGTTTCGAAGCCAAACCGACCCGCGGCGATTTTTTTGTTGGGAAAACCGCGGCGGACCCGAGCCTTTCGCCCTTACAGGCTTCCCTGACCCATCTCTTGTAACCGCGAAAAGCGTGAAACGCGGATCCGCCGGATGAGTAATGGCATGAAGATTGCAAAACATCTTTGCGTATCGATTGGCTATTGCATTTGACTTGCTGCGACCCGGAGGCTTGAATGGTTTTTCTCATCGCCCGAAAGGAGTTCCTGAATAATCTTCTGACCACCCGCTTCGTCATCGGCTTTCTCCTCTGTCTTGTCCTGATTCCTTTCAGTCTCTTGGTGAACATCGACGATTATCGTGAAAAGGCCAAGCTCTACCAGATGGACCGCGACGCGGCCGAGGCCCGGCTCAAATCCATTCGCGTTTTCTCCGGCCTCCGGCCCGAGATCGTCATGCCGCCCGAGCCGCTGAGCCTGTTCAGCCGAGGGATCACGGGGCAGGTCGGGAACCGGGTCAAGATCCTCCTCGGAGAGAAGCCACTCCTGGCCGAGGGACGGGCGGCGACGCGCGACAATCCATTCCTCGACGCCTTCTTTTCCATAGACTTCATCGACATCGCGGCCATTATCTTCTCCCTCCTGGCCCTGCTCTTCAGCTACGACGCGGTGACCAAGGAGAAGGAGAACGGGACCCTGGGCCTGCAGATGTCGAATCCGGTCGAACGGGCCCGCCTCCTGGCGGGCAAGATCGCCGGCGTCCTCCTGACCCTCCTCCCGGTACTCTTCTTCTCTTTCCTTCTCGGGGCGGTGATCGTCCTCCTGTCACGGGACGTGGCTTTCGGCGGGCTGGAATGGACGCGGATTGGCCTGGTGTCCGCCGCCAGCCTCGTCTATATGGCCGTTTTCGCCTTCGCCGGCCTTCTCGTCTCGACCCGGTCGCGGACCTCGGTCACGAGCCTCGTTGTCTGCCTCTTCCTCTGGGTGTTCTTCGTCTTCCTCGTACCAAACCTGGCCTCCTACGCGGCCGAAAGCTTTGTCCACACCCAACCCCGCGACAACCTGACCCGCGTCCTGGCCGACATAGACAAGGCCCGGGACGAAGAGATAGCGGCCCGCGCAAAATCGATCCCGCCGCCGGACTGGCAATTGACCTGGTACAGCAGTGGTGGAGACGACGGCTACATCGAGGATTACGGCTGTTCCAAGTCCTATTTCGAATGGCTACGCGCGCGGGCGGTTTTTTCGGAGCCGATCCGGCTCGACTACGCAGACAAGAAATGGGCTCCCCAGAAATCTTACCTCGACAGCCTGAGCCGCCAGGCCCGGGCCGCCGAAACGATCGCCATGATCTCGCCGGCCGGCATGCTCCGGCGGATCGCATCCGCCCTTTGCGGGACTGACCGGCGGGCGCACAAGGCCGGCATGGACCGGACCCGTGAGTATCGCGAGACATTCATCCGCTATCTCAAGGGCAAAGACATCTTTGCCTCCTTCCGCTGGTTCACGCCGACACCGCCCGAAACGTTCCGAACGGCCGACGAGCTCATCGAGTTACGCTCCGGAGGCCGCTTCAGGACCGTGGCCCAATACGAATCCTGGGTGGCCGAGCAGAAGGATTTCCGGGCCCAATTCGAGGTCCTGCGAAAAGCCGAGATCCCGGGCGACAAGCCGGACGATTTCCCCTTTATCGGCTTATCCGATCTCCCTTGGCCGCCGCCCCGGCCGGCCTCGCTCCGTTTGGGACTCGAGGGGTCGGTCGCGGGGATCGGACTCCTCCTCGTCGAAGCCATTTTTCTTTTCTACCTGGGCTATATCGCATTTCTCCGCTATGACGTGAGGTAAGCCATGGGACCGACCATCCTCAAACGCGAGATCCAGCATAACCTCTACAGCCTCCGGTTCATGGTCGCCCTGGCCCTCGTCCTGATGGCCTTCATCCTCGGGGCCGTCTCCTTCGTCCGGAACCACGAAGATGCCCTGGCTAAGGACCGCTTAGCCCGGGCCGAATTCCTGGACAAGATGAAAGCGGACGCGGCCAAGAGCACCACCACCCTGGCCGTGACCCGGCGCAACTATCCCCTCAGGCCAAGGGACAATGGCTTCATCTACGATGCCAAAGAGAAATACCTCCCCGACGCGATCACTTTCAGCATCTGGAATGTCTTCGGCTTCAGTAACCGCGGCGGAAGCGTCAATCCTTTCCTGGCCAAGCACGACGAGATCAACTGGTCGTTCATCGTCGGCCTGATCCTGAGCTTCGTCGCGCTTCTCTTCACCTTCGACGCGGTGTCGGGGGAGAAAGAAGCGCGAACTCTGGCCCTGGCCCTCTCGAATCCCGTTTCCAGGGGAGCCCTTCTCTTCTGGAAATACCTGAGCGCGATCGTGTCTTTCGTCTTCGTCGTGACGCCCGGGATCCTGGCCAGCCTTCTCGTCGTCCTCTTTCTTGGGGCCGCGAACATCTCGGCCGCCCTGGCGGCCGAAGTAGCCGGCTTCCTCGCCGTCTCTGTCCTCCTTGCCGCCTCCTTCGCCGCGTTCGGGCTCCTCTCGTCGGTCGTCTCCCGCAGCGCCAACGTCAGCCTCCTCGTCGCTCTGTCTTTTTGGCTATTGTTCGCCGTGGTCATCCCCAACTCGAGCGCATTCGCCGCCAAACGGCTCTTCCCGATCGAGAGCGCCGAGGCGGTCCAGACCCGCGTGACCGCGGCCCTCGCCGATCTCAGCAAGAGCGCTCCGCCGGGAAGCTGGTCCATGAACCAAGGCAATCCTTTCATGCCCCTCCACGAGTTGAGAGCGAATCTTCAGATGAAACGGCTTCAGGCGGAGAAGGCGATCCGCGACGCTTCCATCCAGGCCATGTCCCGTCAGTTCGAAAAGACCCGCCTGTTTGCGGCCCTCTCCCCTGTCGCCGATTTCGAGGGCCTCACCGAGGCGGTGGTTGGCGGTGGATATCCGCGTCTCCTCAAGGTCTGGAAGGACCTCCACGTATACCAGGGCCAGCTCCTGATTTTTTTCCAGGCCCTCGATGCCCGCGACCCAAAAAGCCCCCACTGGGACAATCCGAACGAGGACGTCTCGACAACCCGCCTCCCAGTCGCTTTCGAGACTGTCCCGCAGTTCGTCGAGAAGCCGATGTCGTTCACCGAGCGCTTTCGCCCCGCCGTTCCGTACCTGATTATGAGCGCGGCTCTGACCTGCCTCGTCTTCGCCCTGAGCTTTTTCATCTTCGTCCGGTACGACGTAAGATAAAGAGATCCGCGATAGATAAAACGCAATGGGGACGGGCTTTCCCTCCCGGAGGCCGGGCGCCCACCTGACGCGGCATTCGCCCATATTTCTCGACCCGGATTTTCAGTATAATAGCCCTTGAGAACTCCATGATGCACCGAAAGGCGCCGCTCAGCGGACACGCGGAAATGGGCGCCGGGTCGCAGGCATGACGAACATCTTTGGCTTTTTTCGCCGAATCCTGAAAACAAAAAAAAGAAACGCGGCGTTCCCCCTCCTCGTCTTCAAGGAGTTCGAAGACAGTATCAACCTGATCGAGGACTACGACCATATCGCGCGCAACTTTCTCGGCAAGATCAGGGAGGTCGTCTCTCAGCCCAAGCTCATCCTGCTCGGCTACGACGGGGACACCGGGAGGTTCATCTGCGCGGCGTCTCTGAACGCCGCCGAGGACGAAGTCCGCGCGATCTCGCTCCCTCGAAATTCGAGGCTGGTCAAATGGCTCAAGGTCAACGAGACCCATCTCGAATTCTCGCGTAAATCCGGGGTCCTCGAGTACTTGACCCGGCGGGAGACGGACACCCTCGACGCGCTCGGAATCGAGATCGTTTTTCCTCTGAATTCGATGAACAGGCTTATCGGCATCCTGCTCGTCGGGGCCAAACCGGGACGCGAGCCATTGGCGAAGGTCGAAATTTCTTTCATTTCTTCGCTTCTGCCGCAGGCCGGCATCGCTTTGGAGAACGCGCTCCTCTTCAGGGAGCAGCGCGATCGTCTGCGGCGGATGTCTCGGGCCGATAAGCTGGCCACGGTCGGCGAGCTCGCGGCGGGCGCGGCGCACGAAATCCGCAATCCCCTCACGGCCATCCGCTCCTCGCTTCAATATCTGGATTCGAAGAGCGCCGATGAAATGTCGCGGAAGCTTATCACCGCGGCTCTCCAGGAAACGGAGCGGATCGACGCCATCGTCTCGGCCCTCCTTTCTTTTTCACGGCCGTCGGAGATCGTCAAGGAGAGGCACGACTTGCGCGAGACGATCGAGGAAACCCTCGATCTCGTCTCGTTTCAGGCGAAAACACAGAATGTCGCCGTCATCAGAAATTTTCCGGAATTGCCGCTCCTCATCAGGGGCGACCGGAGCCAGCTCAAGCAGCTCTTCCTGAACGTATTTCTCAATGCTCTCCAAGCCATGCCCGGCGGCGGACGGCTGGGCGTGGCCGCTCTCGTTAAAGACGAGCGACAAGCGATCATCACCGTGACCGACACGGGAGAAGGCATTTCCGAAGAAAACCTGGACCGGATTTTCGACCCGTTTTTTACGACAAAGAAAGGCGGGACTGGCCTCGGCCTGTCCATCTGTTATAACATCGTCAAATCGCATCACGGAGACATCGAGGTGAAGAGCAAAAGAGGCGAGGGAACGACAATCCTGGTCAGCCTCCCGTTTTTTTAGGCGGATCGACGCAGGTTACGATGAAACTCAAGATTCTCGTCCTCGACGACGAAAAAAACATCCGGGACATCTTCACCCTCCTTCTCGAGGAGAAAGGCTATGTCGTCGATAGCGCCGCGAGCGGCGCCGACGGGATCGCTAAAGCCGCGGCCTTCCGCCCTGACGTCCTCCTCCTCGATATGAACCTTCCCGACATGTCGGGCCTGGACGTGCTGTGCAACGTCCGGGAGATGCTGCCGAAATGCCGGATCATCATCATCACCGCCTTCGGGACGATCAAAAACGCGGTCGAAGCGACCAAGCTCGGCGCCTACGCCTATCTCGAAAAGCCCGTGGACAACGAGGAGCTGCTGCTCGTGATCGCCCGGGCTCTCGAAGTCAAGAAGCTCGAAGTTCAAGTCGAGGAATTGAGGACCGAGCTTACCGCCCGCTACGCGTTTGCCAACATCGTCGGGATGAGCGCCAAGATGAATTCAATCTTTCAGCTCATGCATAAGATCGCCGGCGTGGACGGGACGGCCCTGATCACGGGGGAAAGCGGCACGGGGAAAGAGCTTGTCGCCCGGGCGATTCATTTCGCCGGGCCGAGAAAAGACGGCCCCTTCGTCGTCGTCAATTGCGGGGCGATCCCGAGGGACCTGATCGAATCCGAATTCTTCGGACACAGCAAGGGCGCGTTCACCGACGCGAAGACCGAAACGACGGGCAAATTCGAGTTGGCCGGGGCCGGGACGATTTTCCTGGACGAAGTCGGCGAGCTTTCCGCGGAAGCTCAGGTCAAACTCCTCCGCGTCCTCGGGGAAAAAGAAATCGTCAAGGTCGGCGGGACGAAGACCATCCCGGTGGACGTCCGGGTCATCGCGGCGACGAACAAGAAGTTCGACGAGGAAGTCCGCCAAGGACATTTTCGGGAGGATCTGTATTTCCGGCTGGCCGTGCTCTCCCTCCATCTCCCCCCGCTCCGGGAACGGACGGACGACATTCCGCTGCTCTGCGAGTATTTCACCAGAAAATACGGGAAGGAGCTGAAAAAGGAGATCCGGATCGTCTCGGAACCAGCCCTCGACCGGCTCCGTCGCTATCCCTGGCCTGGAAATGTCCGCGAGCTCGAAAACGTCATCTATGAGGCGATGGTTTTATGCGACGGCGACAGCCTCGGGGAGCGTGACCTTCCGCCGCGCATAAAGGCCGCGTCCGCGGCGGGCGACGGCGCCATCAGGGGATCCGAAGCCGGGCCGGCGGGACAAACCTTCAAGCAGTTGACTCAGAAAGCGACGGAAAACGCGGAGAAAGAATTAATCGAGAAAGCGCTGCGGGAGACGGGCGGCAACAAAACCCTGGCCGCGAAAAACCTCGGGATCAGCCGCAGGACTCTTTTCAATAAAATGAAGACCTCGAAGATTCAAGATTTTGGCTCTGAATGACCCGATTCTCGCCATCCGGAATCGAAGACAAACCATTGCTCGGGATATAGGCTGACCATGCGCTCTAAGCGTTTGACCAGGAGGGCGGTCAGATTCTCTACGTCCGAGGTGAAATCGCCTCCGGGTTCAAAATCGATGGGCGGTTCAACGACCAGGCGATAGCGATGCTTAGGGTCGCCGGGTTCGAGGACACAGTAGGCCGTAATCATAGGGACATTGTAGCGCAAGGAAAACGAAGCCGCGCCCCGCGGGAAGGTTCGCCGCCCGGAAAACCAAGGCAGCTCCTGACCGGTCCCCTTCATATCCCGGTCGCAGACAAGACTGAAAACCTTGCCGGCTTCAAGGGCCCGGTTCATCGATACGCGGTCATCCATCGCCACCAACTCCACGCCGCTCACGCTCCGATAGCGATTGAAGACCTCGGACATGCCGCGGCCGAGGCGCTCGAACACGGCCGCGATCGGATATCCAAGATAGGATAAGAAAATCCCTCCAAGGTCCCAGTTGCCCACGTGAGCGGTCACAAACACGACGCCTTTCCCTGTTGACAGGAGCGCATCAAGTCGAGACCGTTCGTGCTGAACCGGAACAAGCGCCTCGATCATCCCGGTCCGGCAGAGCCGGGGGATGCGCATCAAGTCCGCGCCTGTTATGGCCATATTACGCAAAACGCGGCGGGCGATCAGCTCACCCTCGCCCGATTCGAGCTCGCGCCCGAGGAGATAGCGGAAATTCCGGGCGATCGCTCTCCTCGTCTTCTTCAGGAACGGGAAAGCAAGATCGACGAGCCTCCGGCCGATCCGGATCACAAGCCAGCGCGGCGTGAACGACTGGATCCATGTGCCGAACGGAAACAGATAAAATTGAGGGCGTTGCAGACGGAAAACCGCTTTTTTACCCGGCACGAAACTTCCTTTCAGCCCATTATACATAAAATGTCATGGCCTGGAGCCCGGAGGCACGGTGCTCACACCCGTATCTATATCCGGGGACACGTACGGTACGTGTCCCCGCTCACATGACTTTCCCGTGCACACGACTATTTTATTTTTGTCATGCGAAGGATATTGCTTTTGACATATCCTACCAGTTCGACATAGGCTTGCCCGTTCGCCGGCTTCCCGAGCGCGGCGCAACTTCCTTCCCAATAGGTCATGCCCAGATAATGGAATTCTTGGCCGACAGCCTTGGGCGCAAGGACGACATCAAGGTTCCATCGCGGAACGACGATCCGCCATCCGGCGGGATAAACCGCCTTCGTCTCCGGACTTCGCCACTTGCTCAGGACCTGGATTTCAGCCTCGCTCAGAGGAATGCCCTCGACCCGCGCGTTCTCATCGATGCGATAAACTTTGTTCACGGTTTCAATGCCGCCGTCCGCGCGGCGCAGGGCATAGATCATATATTCGGTATTGTTGTCGAGCTGGATACTGAACCAATCCCATCCGTCCATGGGCGTCGAGCCGACGAATCCGAATTCATGATCGAACCAACCGACCCCGGTGACGGACATGTCCTTGCCCTGAAAAACGAGCTTGCCCGCGATGGTCATCCTTGTGTAAGAAATATAATAATTGGCGACCCCCTGCCCTTTGTCGACGACCCCTCCGTCACCGAACTTTATCAAGGGTTTGGCCGGTTCGAGATTAAGATCGATGGCCATCGCTTTCGTCATCGCTTTGACATAATGAGATTTTTCATCACCGCCGACTTTCCATCGGTCCAGGGCGAGGTCATATCTCTCGAAAGAATACCGAGCCCGGCGTTTTCGAAACGTGCCAATACCCTTGTGCAGAAACTTGCCCGTATTTTCGTCCACTACGGAAAAATGGGCCATATAGCCGGTGCGGCCAATAGGGCTCAAAGACAATCCCTTGAATTTATCCAGGTCCGTTCTTCGGCGGAAAAAAGCGAGCTGGAAACCATATCTCCCCCCGTCCCGGGATTTCAGGTGGCCTGTGTAATACCACCATTCGGTTTGAGCCCATTCATGAGCGGCCAGATCCCGCGGGATTTCCACCGGCGCGGCCGGGAATCTGAAATTGATCGGAGAGAGCATCGGCCCGGAGCACGCCGAAACCAATAAGATGATAATCACAAGGCCACAAACACAGGCAAACCGGCGCACGTTTTTATTTCCGCTAAAGTCAGCAATAAAGAAATGGGGTCAGATCTCGACCTGACCCCATCTTAGATGACTCCATCTTAGAACCGGACTTGGTATTCATGACTTATTTATTTAATGATTTGCGGGACGGGACCGACCGTCCAGCCCTGACGGCCGCGGATGACGGCTTTTTTTGTGATCGTCCTTCCGGCCGCTTCAAGCGTCACGACATATTCGCCCGGCTCCACCATCCCCCCGCCCATGCCTCCGAACTGAGGCCCCGCTTGTCCCGAACGCTGAACGCGCATCCCCCATTGAACGGAATTCAACCCAACGTCGCCTTTCCCGTTGATTTCAGTCAGAACCTTGCCGTAAGGATCGGAAATTTTAACTTTGACCGGAGCCGAAGCTTTATCCTTCAAATAGTAATTCACGACGACGGCGTTGGGCTCGTTCGGGGTAAAAAGATGGCTATCGCCAAGGAGTTGATAGTTGCCGATGCCGCCGTAAACCCGCTGAGTTCTGGGTTCGATGTCGAAGAGATAGCTATCCTGGGAAAGCATCTCGTCTTTTATTTCCTGAAGGGGCGTGATGTCCGTGATATACAGGCCG
>Ga0299915_10003194_pt1 | contig 11898 bp, 7 predicted proteins | sample RVTome_13_FD_200263 | JGI IMG/M metagenome (GOLD analysis project Ga0299915, IMG submission 200263) | Soil microbial communities from uranium-contaminated site in the Upper Colorado River Basin, Wyoming, United States - RVT92D227 (version 2) ... | reverse complement strand
TACCCTTGACGAGGTGATCTCTTCAGTCGAGATTCAATTCGATGAATGGTCATCACCGAATGATACGCTACGAAGACTATGCGCAATTACATGAGACGCTATGTATAGTTCCGGGGTGCCATCTTGCGGGGGAATAAAGGCCGCCCAGCGAATTTCCCCCACCCGCTCCGGAATACGAGTGACTGCGGCCGCATGCTTCCAATGCTCCCCGGCACGCTTCACGAGCACCTCCGTCTCTTCCGGCCTGGGGAGCCAACAGGTGAGACGCACGCTCTCAGGCCGGCTGCCGTGAGGAAGGTCGAATTCAATCCAGGGCTCTCTATCTGTCGGATCAGAACACCAAAAGGTGTCATGCCGCCAGTTAGCAACTTCATGCACCATGGAGATCCAATTCGGCTCAATGACGTGCCGTGGATCGGAGGCGAAGGGCAAGTACCCCACTTCACCTCGTTCACAACTGGAGGCACGAGCAGCCCTGATCTGGATGGGCCTGCCGTTCTGGTGGATTTCCACCTTCGCCACGCAGCAACCCTTCTGCTTGCGCCTGATCTTGACTTTGCCTTTCGCCTCCAGTTCATCAAGCATGCGCAAGTAGAGTGGCTTGTTGCGGCTGTGCATCAATACCCGTTCCCGTGGGCAGACGCCCAGCCATTCCAGGTCTTCAAGGATCGCGTCAATAGTCTCGCGAGGGGGAAAGAGATCAAAGAAGTCGTCAATCTGCACTTCAAATCGGCCTTGGTGACGTCGGGCAAATTCCTGGTTGAGGAGGGCTACGTACAAGTTGCCGTGGTGGAGGTGGCCGGTGGGGGTGGGACAAAAGCGTGTCACAACCATCGAGCCCTTCTCCTGCGGGCATCTGCTGGCTTGCCTCGAGTTGGCCGCACTTGTGCCCTCAAGTCTTTCTGTCGCTCGCAGAAGACAATCTGAGTGGCCGCAAGAAATACCTTTCACAAGACCCCGGCGGATTCCTGCCGGATACTCAATTTTCCTCTTGACAAACAAGCGGCTGGTCGTATACACTCACATTGTCTTATTCAAGATAAGCAGTTGGCAGGTGCAGCATCCGTAGGTTGCAGGGCAATCTTGCAGTCATACAGGAGGTGTGCCGATGCCAGCATCTGTGACTGCGGTGAGGGCTTTTCTCACTGCGGATTCCCACGATGTTCCCCTTCCTTCTCCCCAGCCGATCAACCTCGCCAGTGACGTCATCCCTTATGGCGCAAGGATGCGCCTCGAGGCGGAGGTGCAGAGCAGCGAGCCAATTCATCCCCTCTCTGTTGTCGGGGATGGCGGGCTGAACTTCTTCATGTATTCCTCTGGGCGCGATACATACGCTGCGGAACTGCGGCTGCCGTGGGATTTGCGCTTGCCAGGGGAACTGTTCGATTTGCCTAGCCCGTTCAGCCTGCCCATCCAAGGTTGGCCCGCTTTGGGGGGCGGCGAATACCGGCTGAAGATTCAGTTGCGCCCCACCACATCGGGGGTGGCAGGGCGCCAACTGCCGACCTTTGACATGAGTCTTCGGCTGGATAATCCTCCGGAGCCTGGAGGCGCGCGTCCGCGAATTGTCAGCCTCTCTTCCGGCCTGTCGGACGGCGGGGTGCTAAAAGGTCAGCCCTGGCTGCCTACGGCTACGGTCGAGGATGCAGACAACGATGTCGTCCTGGTGGTCTTCACTGTTGCAGTGGCGAATCTGGGCCGCTGGTGCTTCATGCGCGATGACGGCCGCTACGGTGACCAGCAGGCTGGTGACGGCATCTATTCGTTCCTCCGCGTTGGCGGAGATTGGTGGGACCGAGGCGAAACCGGCTGGGCACATGACCTCAACGCCACCTTCTCCGTGCAGGCTCTGGATTTGCGGGGCAACTGGTCCGAACCGGCGCGATTCGACTATACCATCCGCAACAGCCAGCCACCCATCTGGATGCAGGAGCCCGCAGCCGATGGCCCTAACATCCTGGAGGCCGCCGCCAGCCGTCCTGACGGCCCCCCGGAGTGCCCCTTGCTGTGGGCGCGCTGCGATTCGGCCGAGGCTTGGGTGTGTGGCAGGATGGTTCGCTTCCCAGACGAGGTATTGGCGCTCTATCCGATGGGCAAAGGGCCTATCCCCTTCGCGGGCCCTCAAGTCCATTCCACCGTCATTTGGGCGACTGCGCCCATACCCAGAGATATCATCTTCTACGCAGTGCCCCAAGAGGGTCCTGTGAAGATTGGCCGGAAGATGGCCGTCAGCCGTCCACCGTTCGTTTGACAAACCAGGAGAACTCACAATGACCATGGCTATCGAGTTGTGGTTGGCTGCGCTTTTGAGTGTTGCTCTCAGCACCTGGCTTTTGCGGCGAGGCGCTCGCTTTGCTTGGGCCTGGGAGTCGGGTCCTACTCCTCCCTCACACTGCTCTTGTTCCTGCGGCACAGGCTGCGATACCCGTTGCCGCCGAGAGTGCGTGCACAGCGACAATCCGGATGACCATTGTGGTTCCAAACCCTGTGCGAAGCCGGTCTGCAAACCCAAGGGCTGTCTCACTTCGTTCAGTGGCTTTCAGAGCGCTCGACTGGGAGATGCCGGTGGGCCGGAGCCCGGGGGCACTGTCGAGGGAATCGGGGGCTTCTTGAGTGGACTGGCCTCGCGGCGCTGGACAGGGGGGGCGGTGCGCTTTGGCGGGTTGGAGCAGGCAGCCAGTTCTGATTCCAGCGGCAAGGTGGGCTTGTTCCATCTCACTGCGGCCCTGCCGCTCTTCTTCGCCGGGGGCCAGGACCGATCCGGCCCCTTGGGCTGGAACTGGACCCACGCCTATAACCTAATCCTCATCAAGAAAGATTCCGCGACTGTGGATATACAGTACTCCAACGGCCGCTGGGACCGCTTCAGTTGGGATGGCAGCGAATGGGTTCCCCAGGCGGGCCGGCGCGCCACCCTGGTGAAGAATGCTGACAACACCTGGACGGAGACCACTCCCTATGGGGAGGAGTATAACTTCCCCGCCACCCCGGGCACCTCCTACCCCATCGTCGTGCGGGCGACCTCCCTGGTGGATGCCAACAACAACCGGGTGACCCTCTCCTACACCAGCGGCAAACTGACCACTATCCAGGACGCCTTCGGCCAGCGCATCACCCTCTCTTATGATGGCTCGAACCGGGTGTCGGCTATGTTGAATCCCGCGGGCCAGCGCACCACCTTCTCCTATGACGGCTCCTCCAATATCCAGGTGCTGATTCACCCCGACGGCTCCCGGGCGACCTTTGCCTATGATGCCAGCCACAATCCCACCCGCCTGCAGGACCCCCTGGGGCGGATCATCACCCTCAGCCATGATGCCAACGGGAAACTCTACACCGTGCGCGACCCCGCCAACCGCCTGGTGCGAACCATTACCTATGATACGGCCAACAGCCGCAATAAGGTGGTGGACGCCCGTGGCAATGTCTGGACGAACTCCTACAATTCCGACGGTGCTCCCACCGCCCGAGTTGACCCCCTGGGCAACCAGCGCCAGGCCTCCTGGTCCTCTCAGTTGGACATGTCGGCATATGTGGATGCTCACAGCAACCGCTGGACCTACAACTATGACGCCAGCGACCGGGTAAGCGGAGTAGTCTCGCCTTTGCTCTGTATCCACTCCTATTCCTATAACTCAGATAATATGCTGACTGTGGACCTCAACCCCCGGGGCTATCGCACCACCTATGGCTATGATGCCAACCGGAACAAGACCTCCGAGGCCTATGCTGACGGCGGGCTGGCGACTTTCACCTACAACTCCCAGGGGCTGCTGACTGCCCTCCAGGACGCCCGGGGCAACCGCACGACCTATTCCTATGACAGCCGGGGCAACCGCATTGCCGCCACTGACCCGGATGGCAAGATAACCACCTATTCCTATGACTCCGCCAACCGCCAGACGGCCGAAACTAACCCCTTGGGGGAGATTACCACCTCTGTCTATGACACCATGGGCCGGCGCACCGCCGAGGTTGACCCCTTGGGCAATCGCACTACCTATCTCTATGATTCCGCCGGCCAGCGGACCGCCGAAGTCAATCCCCTCGACCAGCGCGCCACCACTCAATACAACTCCCTGGGCCAGGTGGAAGCCGAGATTGACCCCCTGGGCAGCCGCACCACCTATACTTACGATGCCAATGGCAGCCGCATTTCCGCGACCGATGCGCTGGGGAAGATTACTACCTCTGTCTATGACAATCGGGATCGGCTCAGCGCCGAGGTCAACCCTCTGGGTGAGCGCACCTCTTATGTCTATGATGCCGATGGCAACCGCACGGTGGTGATTGACCCTCTCGGGAATCTCACCACCACGGTCTATGACGCGGTGGATCGGCCCAGCGCAGTGATAGACCCCCTGGGCAATATCACCACAACCCAGTATGACACCAATGGCAACCCGACCGTGCTGATAGACCCCCTGGGCCGGCGCACCACAAACACCTATGACTCCATGGATCGCCTCTGCTCAACGACCGATCCGCTGGGCAATCTCACGACTTACTCTTACGACCTCAGTGGCAATCCGGTCGAGCGCCAGGACGCCCTGGGGAATCGCTGGACCTCGGTCTATGACAACGAAAACCAACTTGTCGCCACCGTTGACCCCCTGGGAAACCGCACTACCGTCGTCTATGATGACGCCGGCCGCCAGGTCGCCGTCATTGACTGCCTCGGATACCGGACTACCATAGTCTATGATTCAGCGGGGCGTCGGATCGCGCTTATTGATGCGCTCGGGAATCGAACTACTACGACGTACGACGCGGCAGGAAATATTATTGCGCTGACGAATGCACGAGGCTGTATCACTACCGGGGTCTATGATGCCGCCAATCGCCTTGTGGCTCTGATTGATCCTCTCGGTTGTCGAACAACCTATTCTTATGACGGCATAGGCCGACAAGTTGCTATTACTGATGCTCTAGGCAATACTGCCACGACGGTGTACGATGACGCTGACAGAATTTCTGCCCTGGTGGGTGCGCTAGGGAATAGAACGACTTTCTCTTATGACGCGGCCGGAAACCTGACTGGCAGACTTGATGCCAAGGGACAACGGACGACCTATGTATACGACGGAGCGACCCGGCTCACTCAGATCTTGTACTCTGACGGCAAGCGGGTAACGTTCGCCTATAATGCTGCGGGCAATCGAACACGGATGGAGGACAGCACGGGTATTACCACATACACTTACGGAAGCTTGAATCGCATCACTGTGGTAACGAATTCGGCCAACAAGAGGATCACTTATTCCTATGACGAAGTTGGCCATAGAGTAACAATGACCGACCCAGATGGCGGGATAACAACTTATTCCTATGATTCCGCTGGCCGAATGACGGCCCTAGGAAATCCTTTGAATGAGCACACGACGTGGGTTTACGACTGCGCCAGAAGACCGGTGACCCAGCGGAATCCCAATGGTACCTGGGCCTCATATACTTATGATGCAGTGGGAATACCGACGCAGGTCGTGAATTTCAAATCCGACAATACCACCATCTCCTCTTTCCTTTACACTGCCGATGCAGTGGGCAATCCCATCCGCGTTGCAGAGGCAAACGGCGATGTGACAAGTCATTCCTTTGACTGTCTAAGCCAAGTCGTCCGTGAACAGAGATCAGGAGCCAATGCTTTTGACATTATTTACACATACGACCCTGCTGGTAATCGAGCCAAGAAAGAGCAGGGCGGTGCCGTCGTTACCTACACCTACGACGCCGCCAACGAACTGCTCACCGAAGAGACCCTTTCGGGAATCACGACTTATGCTTACGACGCCAATGGCAATACCGCAGCCAAGATTGAACCGAGTGGCCAGCGAACGACCTATACATGGGATGTAGAAAATCAGCTGACGAGGGTTGACTTTCCGGCCGGCTCAATCTCTACTTTCACCTATGATGGGGATGGCCGCCGCGTATCAAAGACAGAGGCTGGCAGTTCAATCAACTTCATCCGCGATTTCAACCGACTCCTCATAGAGGCCGATTCCGGCTGGTCAACATTGGCGCGATACACACTGTGTGGCGGATACTACCGGCATCGGCTCCTCAGCATGAGGCTAGAGTCCGCTACTTATTTCTATCACGGAGATGTCTTTGGCTCAATTACTGAGTTGACCAGTTCTCTTGAAGCGTTAACCGACTCCTACCTTTACGACGCTTTCGGAAACCTCTTGGCTTCCACAGGCAGCACCAGGAATCCCCACCGCTACGTTGGTGGCCTGGGGTACTATCCCGATTCAGGCAGCGTGATGCTGCAACTAGATGCGCGCTATTACAGCCCAGCGGTTGGAAGATTTATGAGCCCCTGCCCCCTTAGCTCATTCCTGCTTTACGAGGACAACAGATACCTTTTCGCGGGTTACGCGGTCCCCCCTCTTCCTGCCCTGAAGACCACTGCCCCGAAGCCTCCTTCCATCAGACCACTTCCGCCGCCCCGAACGCGACCCGTTCCTCCACCCCGGTCAATCCTGCCGGGGCCGCGTCCATTACCACTGCCAGCAAAGCCGTCTCCCTGGCCGACGATAGGCAGAATCGCCAGCAAGGCTGCGTTTGTCTTGGGCGTTGTGGCAGCCATCCTTCTTGACGCAAAGCCCGCGGGACCTACCAAAGAGGAGCTGAAGGCGCTCTGTTTGGCTGGAGGAAACGAGTGCTTGCATCATGTCGTCAAGAAAATTCCCTGCGCCAAGTGGCCCAAGTATCAAGTTCTCTGCCTTGAGTTGTGTGAGAAGGAATGCGATCGAAGAGCAAAAGGGTGTTCCGAAGTGCCCTGGCCCTTTGATATCAAAGAATGTCGTTATCAGGAGTACCATGATCCTGACCCATGATATAGGTACCCGCCACGCCAAGAGACACCTCGCCGTCGAGACTGTCAAGCGGATCCTTCTTGAATTTGCGAAGACCAGAGATCCGGAGGCAACCATCGCACGGCTCTTGCGAGCCGCGAGACTGGCGCAGTTCCGCAAGGAGGAGCATCCCCTCCGCTCCTGTCTCGTCCAGCTAGTCTTGTTATACAGGAGCGTCAGTCGCCACGAGAGTGCGCTTCGCTGTTGCAGACGACTTCTTAGGTTGGATCCATCCGACGTCTTTGGCTGGCTCACGGCGGCGAGGTCGGCTCGCGCTCTAGGCCGTCACCGTGAATCCCTTGACTTTGTCAAGAAGGGGATGGAACTCGAGCTTGCTGCACGCCGCCGTTACGGAGCGTGGCTGGAGGCAGAGATGATCTTCGAAGCAGGAGTTATTGCACGGCTTCTGGGGGACTTCCAGAAGACAGCTCGATGCCTTCGTCGCTTTCTGCGCTATCCACACGTCATTGTTCGTGATCTTCCTCAGAAGCAAAAGGCTCAGGTTCTTCTTGAAGAGGCAAAATTCGCGCTGGGAAAAGGAGACGTTACCGGGCTCGCTAGAGCAGCGAAGGCGGAATTCGACGTGGCCAAACATTCTGGAATTGCAGCGGCTGCGATGGCCCTGGCAGCCCAGGCCAGAGGCGATGTGTCCAGCGCAGAAGAATGGCGCACGAAAGCCGTGAATTGGGCACTCGCCTCAACGAGGGTTAGTTTGGCTGAACATGAGTGGCAACTGACTTTCGCGATACTCAGGCGATTGCCAGAAGTCGGTCCGCGTAGGAAAGAGAAAGAAAGGCGTCAGAACGAGCCCCGTTGTGATTGTCAAGCAAGATTGAGACCGAGGCCAGATAGCCCCTTTCGTGTTTCATGATCGGGGAAATGGCGGCGACGGTTGACCCGCAGAACAACCGGATGACTTTTGTCTATGATGCCTCGGGCCGACAAATTGCCCTCGCCGATGCCTTGAACCAGCGCACCACCTCGGAGTATTATGAAACTGGCTGGCTGAGGGCCACACTCGACCCGCTGGGGAATCGCACCACTTACAATTATGATGCGGCGGGCCACCAGGTTTCGATGCAGGATGCCCTGGGAAGGCTGGCGACAACGGTCTATGATGAGGCCGGGCGGATGGCGGCGGCGGTGGATGCGCGGGGCTATCGGACAACCTTCGTCTATGACGGGGCCGGAAGGCGCATCGCCCTTCTCGACGCCCGCGGCAACCTCACCACCTTCGTCTATGACGAAGCCGGCCGACTCGCCGCCGTCGCCGATCAGTTGGGCGACCGCACCACCTACGGCTATGACGCCGCTGGGAGACACGTCAGCCTTACCAATGCCCTGGGCAAGATTGTCACCAGCGTCTATGATGACAACGGGCGATTGACCGCCGCGATTGATTCGCTGGGCTATCGCACCACGATGACCTATGACGCCAGGGGGCAACTGATTGCCACCGAGGACGCGAATAACAGGCGGACCACGCAAACCTATGACGCGGCAGGGCAGTTGGTCGCCACGACTGATGCGGACGCCAATATCACAACCAACGTCTATGACGCCGTAGGTAACCGCATCGCTATCATTGACCCCCGCGGCAACCGCGTCTCTTACACCTACGATTCCCGCGGGATGCAAACTGAACTGATTGACCAGTTGGCGCGCAGAATCACCTTCGGCTATGACGAACTGGGCCGGCAGTCATGGAGGTTGGATGCGAAGAATCAACGCGTAACTTTCGTGTATGACGCGGCCAGCAGGTTGACTCGGCGAGAATACTCCGATGGGTCAAGGGCCACATTTACCTATGACGCGGTGGCCAATCGCCTGACGATGCAGGATGCAACGGGGACGGCGACTTTCTCCTACAATCCGGCGAATGCGCTGGAAGTGGTAACCTATCCCGGGAACAAGACCATTACTTACACCTTTGATGAAATGGACAATCGCAGCGTAATGGTTGATCCTGACGCCGGAAGAACGACTTACTCTTTTGACGCGGCGAACCGGATTTCCTGGTTGGTGAATCCGCAGGGGGAGAGGACGACCTTTGCGTATGATGCTCTGGGCCAGGCCGTCACTCAGCGGAACGCCAATGGCACATGGGTGTCATATACCTATGATGACGCGGGGCGCTTGACGCAACTGGTGAACCTCAAGAGCGACAACACAACCCTCTCCTCCTTCGCATATTCGCTGGACCCTGCGGGAAACCGCATTGGTGTGACCGAGGCGAACGGAGATGTGGTTACCTGGTCGCATGACAACGCTTACCAGTTGGGCAGGGAGCAGAGGTCGGGTGCCAACGCGTATGACATGACATATACTTATGATGCGGTGGCCAACAGGTTGACGAAGATAGAAGGGGGCGTGACTACGACCTACGCGTATGACGCGGCTAACCAGATACAGACCGAAGAGACGCCGACGCAGATTACCACGTTCACCTTTGATGCGAACGGCAACACGCAGGTGGAAAATGCTGGCGGCCAACTCACAACCTATACCTGGAACAATGAGAACATGTGCACCGGCATTGCGTTACCGAATAGTACTCTCAATACCTTTGCCTATGATGCCGACCTCGTCCGCCGCCAGGCCGAAGATTCCGGTGGGCTGGTGAAGTTCATCAATGACTTGGACAATGTGTTGCTGGAGACCGACAGCGGCCGCACCACGCAAGTCGCCTACACCCTCGAACCTGAACTCTACGGCAACCTCATTTCGCAACGCCGCTCTGGAGCGACTTCGTGGCACCTATTCGACGCATTGGGTTCCACTGAACGCCTCACCTCCTCGGCCGAAGCCACCCTCGTCCAATACCTCACCAAGGCCTTCGGCCTCACCACCGTGCTTTCGGGCTCCTCGCCTAACCGCTACCGCTGGATCGGCAAGCAAGGATATAAGTGGGAACCCGACGCCCAGCAGTATGATGTGCGAAGGCGAAGAATGCAACCCGGTCGCGGGCGGTGGCAAAGCAAAGATCCGCTTGCTGAGATGGTGTCGCGTCAGTATCCATTCAATGCCCTGCATCAGGAACATCCTTATACTTATTCGGCCAACAATCCAATTGGATTTGTAGATCCTGAGGGGCTTGACTGCATTAATGCCACTTGGAACTTCGGAATCTTCATTCTGGGTGGTGAAGGCTGCAGAGACGCTTATAGGGGGTGTTGCCCACCAGAAGAGAGAACCTGCCTGTCGCTGCGAGTTATCGGGGGGATCGGAGTGCCAACAGCTAGGTTTATAGAGATGTTCAAGAGATTTCGATCCTTCCATGCGCTTCTTGCGGCGTTCAAGAGCTTCCTCGAGGTGAACGCTGGAGGGCTAGATCAAGTCATGGGTTACTTCAGCGGTCTCATCCCATTGGGACCATGGAAGAAGGGGTGCCCAGAGTCAGGCGCTCATTGGAGCATCTTCGTTGAAGGAACTATTTGCGTATTCGCTGGAGTGACGTGTACTTATCAGATCCTGCCGCCACCGCGTTCACTTAGCTGTTCCATGGCTTTCTGCCTCTTTCCGGAACTCCGAATAACGGTACATATAGGTGGGGAGGCATGCACCCCGCTATTCTAAGTGAGCATATTCGGCCTAGACTACAGTGGAAGATCGCAAGTGCAGGAGCGCTGACACTTCTCGACGATCCAATCCGCATGGGCACCAGATTAGAAGTAAGTAAATGATATCAAGCGGGATAGAATATGGCTAACCCGTTGTCAGAATTAGAGGATGGCAAACGGATAAAGATGAAAGCAACCACAGGTTTTTTCGTGATGTGGCGTTGGATCACCACCGGAATTGTCTTCGTTCTTTTTCTAGTGATCTCTACACCGTATACTACGTAGGACAAGGAGGCGAGATCAGTTCTGGGACCCTGCGCGGTCTGCGATGGTAACATACGGTGAAACGTGCTATTGTCAAGCAAGGAGCCCTGAGAACAGAGTGGGATGCGACGATGGGCCCGATGAAGAAGCCATCCGATCTACAGGTTCAGTTCTACAGAGGCGACGAAGGAGAGGAGCTGGTCGTGATCCCTCCGCTAGGATTCCGGTTCGCCTTCCTGGTCCCCGCGATCGCGACTGGTGGCATGTTGACACTCTGGGTGAGAGGACTTGTGTCGGCGCTGAGAGGGCCATTCTTCTCTGCTGAGCCCCTGCTCATCAGGCTATTTGCCGGACTCTGGCTGTGCGTGTGGCTTGCGTTCGGCTTTCTGTTCATGGCCCTCGCGGTGTTCGCACTCTTCGTTGTCTTCGGCACTGAGGAGATCAGTATCGGTTCTGACGAGACATCCCGTACCCGCGCGCTCTTCGGCCTGCGTCACACACAGCACTTCCCGACGCAGCACGTCTCCGGCATTGGCCTTCCCGTTCCCCCCTGGGGACGCGCAGGCAAGAGCGGCGGTGTGGAGATGCAGGTGGGCAGGCGTCGTCTGCGCATTGCGCTTCGGATTACTGGTGCCCAGGCCGAGTTGCTTGCTTTAGAGCTGAACCGCCTGTTACAGAGCCACCGGCACTAGCAGCCCGGCGCGGGGCTTCGGACGAGGTGTCCTTGTGAAGCAAGATTGAGACCCCACCAGATAGCCTCTCTAGTCCTTCGTGGTTACGCAAATAGCGGGAAGAGAAGCGGACGAATCGCGATGATGCTCTGGGGCGGGTGACGACAGTGACCCATGCGAATGGGACAATGGCCCAGCATGATTACGACGCCGGAGGGAGACTGAACGCGCTGCGCAACCTCAAATCTGATGCCTCTGTCATCTCGATATTCACGTACACCTATGACAGCATCGGGAACAGGCTCGGAGTTGTGGAGGCAAATGGCGATAGGGTCACTTGGTCTTATGATGAAGCCTACCAGTTGACCCGCGAGCAGCGCTCCGGCAGCAACGCCTATGACATCACCTACACCTATGACGGCCTCGGCAACCGCCTCAACAAGATTGAAGGCGGCGCAACCACGACTTACGCCTACGACGCCGCCAACGAACTGCTGACCACCGAAGACGCCTCCGGTCTCACCACTTTCACCTACGACGCCA
>Ga0299915_10003193_pt1 | contig 11898 bp, 4 predicted proteins | sample RVTome_13_FD_200263 | JGI IMG/M metagenome (GOLD analysis project Ga0299915, IMG submission 200263) | Soil microbial communities from uranium-contaminated site in the Upper Colorado River Basin, Wyoming, United States - RVT92D227 (version 2) ... | reverse complement strand
ATCGGCGACGTCGGCTCGAACGAGGATCCAGGCGCGATCGCCGCACGGGGCACCGCGGGCTCGGGTGGAGCGTTGCCGCACGGCGACGCGATCCAGCAGGCCTTCGGTCGCCACGACGTCTCGAACGTCCAGGCGCACGTCGGTGGTGACGCGGCGACCGCGTCGGACCAGCTCGGTGCGAAGGCCTTCGCGACGGGCGACAAGGTCGCCTTCGCGTCGCAGCCCGATCTGCACACCGCCGCGCACGAAGCGGCGCACACGGTGCAGCAGCGCGGTGGCGTGCAGCTCAAGGGCGGCATCGATCAACCCGGCGACGCGCACGAACAACACGCGGACGCGGTCGCGGATGCCGTGGTCGCCGGCAAGTCGGCCGAGTCGTTGCTCGACAGCAAGCCCGGCAGCGCTGCGGCACCCACGATCCAGCTCAAGAAGGACGAAGCGAAGGACAGCAAGGACGGCAAGGACGGCAAGGACGGCAAGGCCGGCAAGGACGGCAAGGACGGCAAGCACGACAACAGCAACAAGAACGATCCGGGGCCACGCAAGGTCGTGGAGCCGGTGCCGCCGCCGCCAGCCGGCGCGGCGCCCGCAGGCAAGCCGAGACCGCCCGCGAAGCAGCCAGCAACAGCCCCGACCACCACCGCAGGCAAGTTGGTAGGCCCCAAGGTCGACACACCAGCCCCGGTCGTTCCCACGCCGCCGGTCGTAGCTCCGGCGCCGATCACGACGCACTCGGTACAGCCGCCACAGCTCACGCCGGTTCCCGACGTGGCGCCGCCCGCGCCGGTCGTCGTGCCTGCACCCACCGACGACAAGCAGCCGGATCCGACGCATGCGTCCCTCGCATCCGAGGTCGCGAAGCTGAGCGCGCTCGTCAAGACGAACCACGACGAGTTGTTGCAACTGTCGACGAGCCTCCAGCAGCAAGTGTCGGGAACGCTCGCCGCGTACACGAGCTCGATCGACGCCAAGGTCACGGCCGGCAGCAAGCGCGTCTCGGATGCGTACGGCGGCATCGACCTGGCGATCAAGAACTCGGGGATCAAGGCGAAGGCGGAGATCACGAAGCGCGAGGAATCGATCCCCGCCGTCATCAGCGCCGCGCGCGACAAGAAGGCGGGCGAGATCGCGGCTGCCGTCACCAAGGTCAAGGATGACGCACGCAAGAATCTGACGTCCGGCCCGAAGACCGTGGCCGCGACCAAGGTGGGCACCGAGTTCGCGAAGACGGTCACTGCTCAGCTCGCCGAGCTCAAGCTCTACATCAAGAACGTGACGGGCGACGGGTCCGAGCTTGCCAAGCACTACGACCGCACCCCGCACTCGGTGAAGACGATGAAGGGCAGCGAGGCCCGCGCGACGGGCCTCAAGGCGCTGACCGCCGACAAGGGGCACGAGCTGCTCTCGTCGATGGGGAAGACGTTGACCGACGACGTCACGCACGCGCTCGAGCCGCTGGCGACTCACTATCGCGACAACGGCAAGAACGTGATCGAGAGCGCGCTGAAGGATGCGGACGAGGAGCTCCAGCCGACGCTCGACGTGCGGAAGAAGGAGCAGGACGCGAACCTGACCACCGCCGCCGACACCGCGACGAAGACCTTGAAGACGCAGGTCGTCAACGCGCGAACCGGCGTGGATCAGGCCACCACGAAAGCCTCCGCACGCGTCACCGCCGACCGCACGCCCGCGACGAAGGGGGCCGAGACGGCCGGGAAGAAGCTCTCGGAGAACATCCAGCACGGCAGCAAGGAGATCGCGAATCAGATCGCGAAGCGTGGCGCGGAAGGTGCGGCCAGCTATCAGAAGGCCCTCCAGCAGCTTCGCGGACTCGCCGGCTCCAAGAAGCTCGACGACGCAACGAAGCAGAAGCTCGCGAAGCTGACCGAGGACCTCACGGCCGCGCATCGCGACAACCGCACCTCGCTCGACGAGCTCGCCAAGACGGGCGTCGACGAGATGAAGTCGAAGAAGGAGCAAGACTACGAGGCCGCGATCGTCGGATACGAGACGGGCGCGAAGAAGTCGAAGGACGAGGTCGTCGCGTCCGTTGCCAAGGCGTCGACGGATCTGGGCTCGTCGTTCGACAAGATCGGCGACAGCTTCCAGGCGACCGTCACCTCCGAGACCGCGAAGCTCGAGGTCGCGCTCGCGGGATACGCCACGCAGACCAACGCGGTTCCGGAGACGTACTCGACGGTGCTCGCGGAGAAGCTCGCCACCGTCTCCACGGTGCTGTCGACGCGGATCAAGACCACGCTCGAGCCGAAGGCGCTACGGGAAGCGATCGACAAGCAATCAGAGCCGAAGATCAAGAAGGTCATCAAGTCGGCACCGAGCGATGCCTCCGGACTGTGGTCGGCGATGGACGGCGCCGGTACCAGCGAGAACCAGATCTTCGGGATCCTACGTAAGGCCAGCCCCGGCGAGGTCGTGTTCATCGAGGGCGTCTACGGCGACGCCTACGACAATCGCGCTACCAGCGAGTACCCGTCGCCCCTGCGCGCCGATCTCGACGACGAGCTCAGCGGGGACGAGTGGGACATCGCGTTCGCCTACCTGAACCACCAGCGAGAGAAGGCGATCCGCCTCGAGCTCGAGGACTCGCGTGGCTACCTCAACGACGAAGAGGAGCGGATCGAAGAGATCCTGCGCGCCGCGAGCGACGACGAGCTCAAGACCATCATGAAGACGCCGGAAGGCGCCGAGACGATCGAGAAGACGAAGGGATGCCTCAGCGGCCACGACCTGGCCATCGTCAACTCGCTGCTCGACATGGACATGGATCGCTCGGATCGCATGATCAAGGCGAACGCGATCAAGATCTACGACGCGATGTACGGCGGTACCGGCATCGGGACCGAAGAAGCCAAGATCAAGAAGATCCTCGAGGACACGACCGACGACGCCGAGCGGCAGAAGCTCCACGACTACTTCGCCATCTACATGGCGAAGAAGGGGGGGCTGAATCTCTCCGACGACCAGGCCAAGGCGTTCGTCGCCGAGGGCGGCGTCGACATGCTCGACTGGGCGATCGGCGACGAGATGTCCGGCGGAGACTGGACCTACTCGAGGGCCGTCTCCAAGACGAAGCGCGACAAACGTGAAGTCGCGATGGCCAAGCTCGTTGAGGGAGCGCAGGGCGGGGGCACCGACGAGGATCGGATGTTCGACGCGCTCGAGGACAAGGAGTTCAACGACCTCTACAAGAAGGCCACCACCAAGGAGGAGCGCGACAAGCTATCGCGTGATCACGAAGCCGAGCTGAACGAGAAGCTCGCCGCCCAGCAGTCGTCGATGACGAAGCGGTTCAAGGGCGAGAACGTCACCGAGATCATCGAGGGCGAGATGGGCTCGTCGTCCATCACGTACGAGGAGCTGTTCGAGAAGAAATGGGGCACGAAGCGTGGCGACAAGGCAGGTACGTCGATCGACGTCGCCGCGTACCAGTCCTTGGCCCGGGCCGACATGCTCAACCTCGAGTACATGGTCGCGCAGCGCAAGCTGCAGACCGGCTCGGCGGAGCCCGAGCTCCTCCTCGCCTACGCGTGCTGGGGCGTCTCTGGCACCGACGAGGCGCTCACCAAGAAGGCCCTGTCGCAAGACGGCGAGCCGCTCTCGAAGTCGCGGGTGGAGGAGATCAAGAACGAGTTCCTCAGAGTGTGGGGCACGACGCTGGCGTCCCAAAAAAGCGAGCTCGATACCCACGAGGAGCCATCCGGTCTCCTCTACGGCGAGCTCAGCGGCAAGGAGTGGTTCGACGTCCGCGTGTTGCTGTGTGGCAAGCCGTCGTCGCCCGCGGAGTACGGTTACCTCGACAACATCCGCTTCAAGTTCGTCACGAGCGGCACCGCCAGCGCGTCGCCGTTCTCGCATGCACGCGAGGACATGATGCACTCGCACAACCGTCTGCAGACGGAAGTGGCGGCCGCCGGCGACAAGAAGCTGGAGCACTTCGACGCCAAGGAAGGCTCGCTCGACGACAACCGGATCGAGATCCTTGCCGGCTACGCGGCGACCGCCGAGGACGCGTTCCTCGAGGCGAAGACCGCGTTCACCGACGCCATCATCACCGTCTTCGAGCTGATCGGCGCGGCGCTCGTGACCGCGGCGTCGATGGGCGCGGCGACGCCATGGCTGGTGTTGGTCGTCGGCAACCTGATCGTCGCGGGCATGACGATCATCATCAAGAACGACGCACTCGGCGCGTCGTACGGCCAGGGTGCGATCGGCACGGATGTGGTCAAGGGCATCATCACCGCGGGGCTCGCGGGACTGTCCGAGGCGAAGTACCTCGCCACACTCACCAAGGCGATCGGAGGCAAGGTCACCGGCAAGCTCCTCGTCGCCCTCGAGTCCGGTGCCGAGACAGGTGGGTTTCGCCTGGTCGGGACCAACCTCATCGTCAGCCCGAAGGGCGCCCAGCGCCTGGAGTCGTTGATCGCAGCGGGTGCCAAGAACGTGCATGGCGCGATGGCCGGCGAGGTCGCCTCGTTCGTGACCGACGAGAAGACCTACGAGATGAAGCTCGAAGAGGCGCTGTGGGGCGAGAACTCGCTCGGCAAGCGGCTGCTCGCGGTGGCGCCGAAGGCGTTCGTCACCGGCGCGGTCTCGGACTACATCCAGAACATCTCGGGCGTCAGCTCGCTCGAGCACGCGGGCAACGTCAAGGGCATCGGCGATCAGGTGTTCCGTAACGCGCTCGCCGAGATGGCCGGCAACACCGCCGGGTTCTTCGTCTACCTCGACAACTACTCGGACGCCGAGATGTTCTGGAAGGAGCTCTTCAAGACGAACGTGCAGAGCGGCGCCGGAGGCATCCTGCAGGGCATCGCGATGCACAGGATGCGGGCGAAGAAGCTCGGGCGTGACTTCATCAACGCCGACAAGCCGGCCGCGCAAGCGGAGATGAGGCAGAAGCTCGACGACGCACCCGGCTACATGAATGCGGCCGAGTTGCAGCGCCTCGCCGACTTCGTCGCGAACGAGAAGCCCGAGATGGTCGCGAACCTCCCCGATGCGATCAAGAAGCTCGTGTCGCCGGTGGCGAACGCGAAGGGCAACACGGGCACCGATACGACGCCACCCCCGACCCCTTCCCCCATCGTCGATCCGACCGTGACGCCGACCAAGCAGCCAGCGGACGACGACGCGGCGAAGACCGATGTCGAGGCCAAGCGCAAGGCGGACGAGGCCGTCGAGAAGGCGCGCGTCGACGCGGAGGCCGAGACCAAGCGCAAGGCGGACGAGGCCGTCGAGAAGGCGCGCGTCGACGCGGAGGCGGAGACCAAGCGCAAGGCCGACGAGGCTGCCGAGAAGGCGCGCGTCGCCGCCGAGGCGGAGACCAAACGCAAGGCGGACGAGGCTGCCGAGAAGGCGCGGCTCGACGCCGAGACCAAGCGGAAGGCGGACGAGGCTGCCGAGAAGGCGCGGCTCGATGCCGAGGCCGAGACCAAGCGCAAGGCGGATGAGAAGGCGCGGCTCGATGCCGAGGCCGAGATCAAGCGCAAAGCGGATGAGGCTCGGGAGAAGGCGCGCCTCGAGGTCGAGGCCGAGACCAAGCGCAAGGCGGCGGAGGAGAAGCGGCTGGAGCGCGAGCGCGTCGCGCGCGAGGAGGAGGCCGAGCTCGAGCGAAAGGTCGCCGAGAAAGCGCGGCTCGAGGCCGAAGAGAAGGTCCGCCTCAAGGCCGAGGCCGATCGCAAGCAGAAGGAGCAGGAGGCGCGCGAGCAAGCCGAGGCCGAGCGGGCCCGGATCGCGGCCGAGAAGCAGGAGAAGGCTCGGCTGGAGGAAGCGGCGCGGAAGGCGGAGGTCGAGGCGAAGCGCCTGCAGGACGAGGCCAAGCGCAAGGAGGACGAGGCACGCGCGATCGAAGCGAAGAAGGAGGCGGCACGCGCCGAGCAGGAGCGCATCGCCGCGCAGCGCGCCGAGCAGGAGCGCATCGCCACGGAGGCCGCGCTCAAGAAGGCGGAGGACGAACGGATCGCCGCGGAAGCCGCTCGCCGTCAGGCCGAGGAGGCCGCCAAGAAGCCGCAGCCGAAGAAGGACGAGCCGGCCGACGACGAGGAGGCCAAGAAGAAGAAGGCCGAGCCGGACGCCGAGGACGACGATGGCAAGCCGATCAAGAAGCCAGCCGATACGTCAGGTGATGATCACGCTGGGCCGAAGAAGCCGGAGGATCCCGACCAGACCCGGTCCGAGGATGGCCGTCAGCTCAAGAAGCCCGAGAAGGAGGGCGTCGAGGACGCGATCGCGCGCCGCAGCCAGGCCCTCAAGCCGACCAAGGGCGGCGACGAGCTGTGGGCCAAGCCCGACGACCGCAAGGGCGTTCCGATCGATGTTCCGCTCACGCGTCAGGAGGTGCGCGACGTCATCCTCGCGAAGTACGGCGAGACGATGGAGAAGTTCATCGCCAACAAGAAGCGCACGCACCACGCGGACTACGAGGATCTGTTGCGGCGGATGGAAGCCGAGAAGCCCGGGTTCGCGCAGAACGACGCGGCGGGCGCGGCGAAGCTCAAGGCCTACATGGTCGAGCTCGACGTCATCTCGAAGAAGATCGTGGCCGCGAACGGCGGTGACGACCCCGAGGCCGAGCTGCGCATGCTCTACAACGTCGTCGAGAAGGACTTCATGAAGAAAGATTGGCTGCCGCAGATCGGGGAGCTCCCGAAAGAGCAGCAAGCCAAGCTCGCGCACATGTGGCGCGAGGAGTGGAAGATCTACGTCCGCGACATGATGGGCGACAACAACGCGAAGGAGATCCTGTACCTCCGAGATCGCGGGATGTCGGGCGATCGCCGCGGCGGCCGCTTCAATGACTTCCTCGAGAAGAACCTCAAGCAATTCGGCGGTGACGAGGACCTGGCGAATCAGGGGACTGTCGACTCGGCCTTCAAGTCGAACGAGGACGTCAACCTGCGGAAGACGGGCTTCAAGGACGGCATCGATCCGGTGAAGGCCAAGGCGATGCGCGACGCCGCGGCTGCGCGCGACACGAAGACAGAGCTCGCCAAGGTTCAAGGCGCCAACGCGGAGGCGATCAAGACCGAGCAGGCGAAGCAGACGCCGCCCAAGGTCGCCGAGCCCGTCGGAGACAAGGATCCGAAGGCCGTGGCGGCCAAGGAGCAAGAGTCGAACCCGATGCGTCAGGCCGAGATCCATCTCGGCGGCGACACGCCGGCCACGCCGCCGAGTCCGGAATCCCAGGGTGTGCGCGGCGCGCTCGACACCCTGTGGACGCTCCGCGGACAGCTCAAGAAGGCCGCCCCGGACGCGCAGGATGCGATCAAGCTCCAGATCGCCAAGCACCAGGCAGACCTCGACACGAAGCTGAAGGATCCGACCCAGAAGGACGCGCTCCTCGATCCGCACGTGGTGTTCGCGCTCGCGCGCGAGGCAACGGCTGCGGACGCCTCGACCGGGCTGAAGACGTTCCTGTCGTCGAACATCGACGGGATCGCCAAGGCGCAGGCACAGTCGCGCCAGGGCGCGGATCCGGCGTTGCGGGCAAAGCGCGAGGTGTTCGAGCGCGAGCTCGCGTTGACCGTGCTCAAGGACGGGCCGGTGAAGGAGGCCGTGGACAAGAACCTCCAGGCGATGTGCGCCAAGGCGCTCGACTACATCACCAAGAGTCGCCCGGCGAACGAGCGCGAGGCGGCGTTCGCTGCCCTCGGCATCCAGGCGGACGGCGGTTACGCGGGGGCCGTGCTCACCGGCACCGATCCCGCGCAGCACGCGCAGACGATGATCGACGTGTTGACCAGCGGGAACGCGCGCGAGCGGATGATCGCGCTCGGCAAGTTCGCCGACCTGGTCGCCGACGACATGCAGAACAACAAGACGAAGTTCGAGTCGGCGCAGAAGGCCTCCGAAACATCGACGAAGGCGGACGAGTTCACCGCGGCCGATGCCAAGGCATTCTCGGATCGCATGGCCCGTTACCACGAGGACCGGGGCTTCAGCGGAGCTCCCGGCCAGAAGAAGCCGGACCTCGTGAAGGACTCGTTCCTCAAGCCGGTGAGCACGGAGACGGCTGGATCGCAGCAGGACTACCAGGCCGCCAAGAAGCAGGACATGGACACGAAGATGCCGAGCGTCTTTGTCGATGACGCCGAGGACCACCTCATGCGGCACCTGAGCAGCGACGAGGCGAAGAAGGCGGGGCCGGGACAGCCCGCACCGGCGCCAGGCACCACGTCCGCCGGCGAGTCCAGCCCGATCGCGAAGACCACGATGACCGTCGAGGAGGCCGAGGCGATGGGCTACCAGCTCAGCCCGCGCGAGAAGGCAGCGGCGAAGGAGGGCAAGCTCCCGTGGATCGTCGGCACCTCCGCGAATATCGTCGACCCGTCGGCCAAGTTCATCGCGACGGGAACCGAGCAGTCGCTGCCGCAGAAGGCCGGCATCTCGGGCACCACGTTCCGGTTCATGGAGGCCTCGGCGCTACTCAATGGCGATGCCTCGATGTCGCGGCTCGCGATGCTCGGCGCGCTCCAGGTGATCGACGCGCACACCGTCTACGAGATCGCGAGTGCCGCGCAGGGCTTCGGCTTACCGTTCGATCCAAAGCACCCGTACTCCAACCTCGGTGTGCCGGTCGACATCCTCGCCAAGCTCGCCGAGCGAAGCGGCACGACCTTCGACGTGCTCAACGGCGGCGAACAACCAGTCGATCCGACGGTGACACCACCGCCCACGAAATAGCCGTGTATCCTGCTCGCCGTGAGTAGCGGTGCTCCTTTGAAGCGACTGGGTGAGGTGCTCGCGGAACGCGGAGTCCCGTTCGAGCCGATCCGCGCCGCGATCACCGAGGCTGGATCCACCCGGATCTACCTCGCGGCGTCGGCGTTCTCACACCGGATCGACTTGCTGCTCCCGTTTCAGCCCGCGGCGCTCGTCGCGATCGCACCGCGGATCGCGGTCCCGTCGATCCCACCTCGCGCGATGCTCCTGATCAGCGCCGACGGCGAACAGCTCGCTGCCTCCATGGTGGTCATGGGTGCGGTCGCTGCATCGGATGCCATCGCCGACGTGGCGCCGGCCGGCGGTCGTGACGCGTGGCGCGCGGTCGTGGACTCGCTGCTCGCGCTCCCGGGCGGGACCTTGACGAGCCGGACCCGGTCACTCACCGAGCCTCGCGGTACGATCGCCATCCGCTATCTGGACCGCGATGCGGAAGCCGACCCACCCCTGCAGGACGGCATCGTCGACATCGCGGCGAAGCTCGGCGTGTCGGAGCCGCAGCGTGCGCTGTGGCGGAAGCTCCACGCGGCGAATGGCGTCGGTCCTGCGGTCACGATCGCCACCCACTGTGTCGAGTCCGGTCCCGCGTCCGAGCTCGGGTTCCTGTACCGGGCCACGCAATGGGATCACGCCATCACCCTGGCCAACCTGATCGCCAGTGGCGCGCTGGCGAGGAGCGTGGCTGCAGCGCTGGGCACCCTCGCGGGAACCCTGCAGGTGGACGAGCTGTCGGCCGTCGAGGTGCTGCTCGGCCGTGGCGAGCCCGACGTCGTCGTGTGGACCACCCTGCAGCTGGACTCCGAATGAAGCCATTTGACGAGGCGCTTGCTGCTCCCGGGCCGCTGCTCGCCGCCTGGGACGAAGAGGACAACACGAGGACCCGGCTCGGCTTGTTCTCGGTCGCCGATGACCACGTCACCGAGCTTGCACAGACGAACGTGCCGCACGACCAGCGCGAGGACCTGGTCGATCGATTGGTCGCGCGAAAGATCCGGATCGGCGCGCAGTACGGCGGCAAGGTGTTCACGTGGGTCGCCGATGATGAGAGCTTCGCCGTGTGGTCCGGCAGCGAGCTCGTGGCGAGTGGCACGCGCACGACGAAGAGCGTCTCCGGCGTGACGATCTTCGTCGACCCCGATGACCAGGGGCACCGCGGCGTCCGGCTCACGCTCGCAAGCGGTCGGTCGGAGCTCGTCGTCGAGGAGCACGATCCGACCCCACGCATCGACCCCGCGTACGGCGACGACGAGCTGTTGCTCGATACGCTGTGGGCCAAGTATCTCGGCACCCACCTTGCCTTGTGGTTCCTCGTTCCGCTCGATGAACCGTCGGCACGCACCACGTACGGGCTCGAGCTGGCGATCGCGCGGAGCGCACGCACGCTCGCCGCGCAGCTCGACGCCGCGGCCTCCTCGAGTGACCTCGTCCTGTCGATGGGGCCGATCGGTCGCAGTGCCGAACTCGCGTTCCGGATCGGTGAGGCCCGGAACGTCCTCGACATCCAGGTGACGTTCAAGGACGGCGGCACGACGTCGGCGACGATCAAGCGCGGTACCAGTGCGCAGATCTCGGCGTTCCTGCGTCGCGTCAGCACGCCGAGCACCGTGCTGTTCGCGATGAACGAGCAGATCACGAAGCGCAAGCCGTAACTCAGCGCTCGGCGGGAGCCAGCGACGCGAGCTTGTCTCGGATCCCGCGGTCGACGTCGTCGACGAACTTCGTCGCGAGCTGGCCGTCACGTCCACTCACGTCGTAGACCTCGACGGTGTCGCGGCTCGAGAACTCGAAGCGGAAGCCGCCGAGCGACTTCCCGGTCGCCACCTCGAATAGCAGCGCATCGCCGATGACGTGCGCCGGCTTGAACGTCTCGCCTGTGGCGAGCACCGGCTTCTCGAGCAGGTGGGTTCGCAGGACGACGAGATAACGCGTGCGCACGAGTTGATCGAATGCACGCTCGATCTCCTTGCCGGTACTGCCTTTGCCAGACTTCCCTGCCAGCTCGCAGATCGGGTCGGTCAGCCACACATGGGAGCTATCGCTCTGGATGCGGAACCACTCCGACGACGGGACCAGCTGGCAGCCGCGGGTGAGCTCGGCCTCGAGCACGATCGCCGCGTTGTACCTGGGATTCGGCGAAGCCCCTTCGGCCACCCCGAGCTCGAGTGGCGCGAAATCGAGCACGACGCCGGCGGGGAGCTCCCAGCGATCGAGCGTGGTTGGCGGGATTTCGGAGACGACCCTGGCCAGCGCGGCGATGTGCGCGATCTGTGGCTCGGCGGCCGAGCGGTGCTTCGCCGCGAGGTCCGATCCGCCGCAACCCATCCCGAGCACGCAGGTGAGCACGAGGACGTTCACTGCGGTGGATTCTGGCACAATTGCAAGACCGTGACACCCAACGACCTCGCGGAGATCAACCGGCGCGCCGTCGCCTTGCTGGGGAGGATCGCGCGCGGTCCGGTGGAGGTGATTCGCTCCGCGCTGCAACCGACTGTTGAGGACTACGAGGCGGTGTTCATCGGTGACGCCGCGAAGCGAGCCGCCGCCGGATACGCCGACTTCTGGATCAACCCGCCGGCCGCGCTGTCTCGACCCGTCCACGAAGAAGTTCGCGTCGTCGCGATGCGCTCGGAGGAGCTCGGTGATGCACCCGAGTTTCCCGGCGGCTATCGGAAGATCGCTCACCTGCTCGCCCCCGGTCACGTCTGGTGCGCATTCAAGTTCTACGGAGCCGGTGGCACGGACGTCCTTGCCTACAACGGCCTGGTGGCACGTGGCGACCGCTGGGCATGGTTCCCGAAACCATGGCGCGTGCTCGCCGTGGGGCTCGAAGCCTGTTAGCGACTCGACGCGGTTTGACCGCTATCTTCGAGACCGTCAAAGCGGTGGCAGCACTGCTTCGGCCTTTCTTGGGCTTCGACCTCATCGGCACGCCGACTCTTCCCGGAACGGGATCCGCCAGCGGGGTCCGACCGCCGAAAAAGTGGGCCAGATACACACGATACGGGCGGAAGCCGACCGCGTTATTGTGCGTATTACGGTCCGATGAGCCAGCGGTACGAGCAACAACCAGCGGGGCGCGAGCAAGACGGCGCCACCGCCGAGGAGCTCCGCTGGCCTGGCAAGCGCACGAAGGTCGATGCCGCCGTGGGGCAGGCG
>Ga0299915_10003192_pt1 | contig 11899 bp, 6 predicted proteins | sample RVTome_13_FD_200263 | JGI IMG/M metagenome (GOLD analysis project Ga0299915, IMG submission 200263) | Soil microbial communities from uranium-contaminated site in the Upper Colorado River Basin, Wyoming, United States - RVT92D227 (version 2) ... | reverse complement strand
CCACGATCGGCTGGCCGTCGATCTTGAAATATTCGTATCCCCACCCGGCGAGCTTGGCGAAAAGGTCCTGCAGATAGTTGCGCGTCTCCGGGGCCGAAGGGTCGACCAGGAACTTTCCTTCCCAGGTTTCCGAAGCCGATGTCCCGTCGGACTTGAAAAGGAAGACGCCCGGAGCGTTCTTGACGACGGCCTCGTTCGACTGGCCGTGCGGCGCGAGCCAGATCCCCGGCGTCAGGCCGAGGGACTTGATGTCGGCGGCGAGGGCGGCCATGCCCCCCGGAAAAGCCTTGTCGACCGTTGTCCAGTCCCGCGAGCCGTGGCGGCCGTCCTTCGTCTCTCCCTGCCAGCCGTCATCGATCTGGACGTATTGAGCGCCGTAGTCTTTGAGGTTCGCGGCGATCCATCGGGCATTCCGCTTCACCTCATCCTCGTTGACGTCCTGGTAATAGTAATACCAGGTGCAGAAGCCCGAGGGAGGAAGAGGGAAGATGGATTTGTCCAGCGGCTTGAAAAATTTCACCCCGAGCGCATCCCGGAAATAATTATTCCGGATCGTGCCGTCCTTGATGGTCACCGTGTCCGTCCGCGGATCGTAGGTGCCTTGGGCGAGCGGCGTCTCGACATCGCCGAGGGTCATGAGGAAAAGGTCCGGATTGGCGCCGTCTTGGACCCGGCAGGGCACGGCGCGCGGCCAGGTCTTGTCCAACGCCCGGTCGCCGGCTAAGGCGCTCGAAGCCGCTTGGATCATGAAAACCAGGGCCAGGACGATCGCTGAACGCGTGAATGATCTCGTGGTCAATCCTCCCTCAGCCAATCTCCGAGGACCGCCGATTGAAGCGGCGTAGGATCCGCTATAGGCTTGATCTGGAAGCTCCGCTCCGTTTTCTTTCCCAATGTGACCTCGACCTCGCGGATCGTGCCGCGGCGCGCCAGGAGGACCCGGACCGTGTCCCCTGGTTTTTTGGATTCGACGACCTGGTCCATCGACCGCGCATGGACGCGGATGCCGTCCAAGGCGAGGACCTCATCCCGGGCGCTGAGACCGCCGCGCTGGGCCGGCGAGTCCCATTCGACGCTCGAGATGACGAGGTTCCCGTCCTGGAGCTGGGTGGCCGCCCCTAGAAACGCGCCGGGGAGCTCCTTCGGCATCACGTCGATCTCGAGCCCGGCGAGGGAGAAATAGTTGGGATAATCGATGTCCCGCGTGGTGGAGGCGTAGACATCGAAGATCTCGGGGAGAGGACATCCGGCCGCGTTTTCGCACTCCCGGCGGAACTCCTCGTCGGTGAAGCCCCTCTTCATCTCTTTGTGATATTTCCAATAGAGCGTCCGCATCACGTCGTCGAGCGACCGCTTGTTCTTCGATTCGCTCCGAATCTTGAGGTCTAAAAGCAGCCCGAGGGCCGCCCCCTTGTCGTAATAGGAGATGGTCGTGTTGGCGCCGTTCTCGCCGCGGATGAAAAAGTTGATCCAGGTGTCGAAGCTGGACACCGTCACCGATTGGAAAAGATGCCCGGGAACGTTCTCATACCTGGCTATGTACGAACGGGCCCGCTCGAGGAACTCGTCCCGGGTCATGAGCCCGGCCCGCCTGAGGATCATGTCCTCATAGTACACGCTTATCCCTTCCGACACCCAAAGCATGTTCGTGTAGTTTTCGCTGTCGTAATCGAACGGGCCCAGGGCCACCGGCCGGATCCGCTTGACGTTGTAGAGGTGGAAGAATTCGTGGGCGATGAAGCTCATCCCACTTAGGTAGCCGGAACGCGTGTTCAGGCCGGAGCCGTTGAAGAAGGCCGATACGGAATTCAGGTGCTCGATGCCCCCGCCCCCCCCGTCCATGAAGATGAAGGTGTAATGCTTGTAAGGGATCTCGCCTATGAGACGCGCAGCCCCCTCGACGATCTTCGTGAGGTCGGACTTGAACCTGGCCCGGTCGACCGTACCCAGGTTCTCGGCAGCGATGACATGGTGGATCCCCTTGATTTCGAACGTCAGGATTTCCTGGTTGCCCATGAGGACCGGGCAATCATAGAGGACGTCGAAGTCCGGGGCGAAGAAGGTGTTCGGCCGTCCCTCGGCAGGGTCGAGCCCGGTCGAGATCTTGCTCCACTCTTTATAGGGTTCAAAGCTGACGGTCACGGGATGCGCCAGGCGGCCGGCGACGTGCATGAAGATCCCGGTCGGCGAGATGAAGCCCCGGCCGTCGTCCAAGAAGCTCTCCGCGATGGACCTCTCGAAAGCGTAAACGTCGTAGCTCACCGTGATGGCGGCCGCCTCGCCGGACTTGACCCGCCAGGTGTTCTTCGCGGTCTTATCCCACGCCAGCCGATTCCCGACCCCGTCCTCGGCCCGGAAGTTCAGCACGTTCCTGGCCGAATTCAGGATCCAGTAATAGCCGGGTGTCCAGGAAGGCATCTTGAAGTCTTGGGTTTCGCCTTTAAGTCCTTCGCAGCGGAAGACGACATGGTAATAATGTGTCGTCGGCTGGCCCATAGACACGGTGAACGCCATGGTCCCTTCAGGCGGCCGGCCGAGGGCAAAGGACGAGACGGCTAGAAACGCGACGAATAAGGAGATCCTGCGCCGGCTGGGCTTCATCTCAATGGCTCCTACGAATGTAAATTCCATCCTATATCGTATAAGCGTATTCGCCGCTGAATGCAAGCTTCCGAAGCGCATAATTACGCTTGACGCCCCCCCCGGATATTTCATAGCCGATAAGAGAGGTTTAAGATCTTACGCCCGTCGGGCGACGGGCTTTCCGGTCCCAAAATCCCGGGATAAGGTCGAGCTAGCGCGCCCGGGGCGATTCGAACACCCGACCTTTGGATCCGGAGTGCAGCGCGCCGTCAAACGATCTTGATCCGGGAGGCGACATCCAAGAAAAAATCCCTCGACCAAAGTGTCAGCGATGATGTGTTCTTGACGAACGGCTCCACCTCTCGTCGTGCTTGATCGATGTTGATTTGGCTGATTCTTCGGGTCAGCATGGCAAAAAAATCCTTGGGGGTCATGGTTGACGTCCCCTCCCAATGTCCGGTTTGCCGCATCCTTTGTTCAAGATGGAAGAGGTGCATGTCCGGATGATTGGCGGCAAACCAGACAAAATCATACCAATCCCGCCCCTTGATCCTGCTTTTCCATTCGCGGCAGAGTACGGCATGCATTTTCCCGGCAAAGAGGTTGGGCAAACTGAATGTCCTGACTGCGAACGGGATCGGGAGAAGGAGGTATTTGTTGACCGTCGTAAACCCGGGGGGCGGATCGGTATCGGCTTCCAGTTTGATGTTCAGCCTCTGATTCCGGGGGATCTGCTGAATGAGGCTTTTGTCAAATTCGACCGTGATCATTTGGTATCTTGTGTTGGCTTTGAGGAAAGTGGACTGGATGGCCGTCGCCGCCGATTTTTTCCAGCTCTCTATCTCGACTTCAAAACCGAAGGCGCTCAGCTCTCTTTTTAAAGCATCGTTATAAGAGGCCAGGTCGAATTTCTCATTCTTCTCCAAGAGCGAAAAATCCAGATCTTCGGAAAACCGGTCCAGGCCATAGAGCACCCGGAGCGCCGTGCCTCCATAAAACGCAGCTTTCTCAAAAAACTTGCTTCTCCAGAGACCGAGAAGAGCGATCTCCTGCATGATCTCTCTGAGGGCTCGGACGGAATCGTCCAGGGAGCGAATTTCATACTTGGCGAGGATTTGGCGGATCGCTTCATTCATGGGCAATCCCTTCTTTTGATTTTCGGAGCCGTCTCACCAGCCCGCTCAAGTGTCTCAGCTTTCGGGAGCGGTAACGTCCGGCGTATTCATCGATTCGCTCCGGAGACAAGGATTGGATGTTGGAGACATCAATTCTCAGACCTTCAACCAGAAACCGGCGCATCTCGGCCGGGGATGTCAAGGAAACGCCTCGCTCAGAGATGATTTTATCGGCCAAAGTCTTTTCGGGCGATGCGATCAAAAACGCTTGTCCATAATCCTCTTCAACCAGGACCATGCCGGCTTCATAAGACTGGATGGGGATTTGACGGTAGATAAAAAGACCGACCGGAGTATGGAATTTACGGGAACGTCCGAGCGTAACCGAAGTCAAGGCCTCGGATCTTTCCGGAATAAATCCGTAGTAATCGAGGGCATAATCAAGGGAAACATATGAGGGTCCGTAGATGAGATTCGCCAGCAATTCTCTCGAATAGGAATGCCTTCGGTACCGGTCACCGAAGACATACAACCCCTTCTTGATCCTTATGATGATCTTCTTTTTGATCAGATCCGTAATCTTATCCCTTGGAAACGAGAGTTCTCCTAAGGCGTCGATCAGAGTTTGGTAATCAAATATTTCTGCCTGAATTCGTTCCCTGACGTCGATCGTCATCCGCGTGTTCCTTGCCTGAGATTCAAATAAACTATAGCACTTTTAGCATAGTATGTCGATGCTTTTTCGACATACTATGATTATTACTAATGGCGTGTCTGAGAGGATTCGGACCTCCGACCGTTGAATCCGGAAAGCACCCGGTAGAGGACTGCGCGCTCCGGATGGCGAGGACGATAAATTCCCGGCACTTCGGAAGTGCCGATTCAAAGAACATGCCGGGAGTCCCCGAGGGGAGATGAGGAGGAGGGGCGAAGTGTTATGGCAAGCTAGCCTAACAGAGGTTCGGCGCTAGTCTTTCTTCTCGCCCGCCCGGAACTCAGTCCAGGGTTGGGACGGGCGGCTCTTCAGAATGCCAGCCATCCAATCGAACTGAGGGTGTTGCTCAAGAAATTTTGTTGCATCGAACGCTGTGCCACATGCCCGTCCCAATCGCGCCGCGAAGGACATCTTCTTCGCCATTGTGGAGTCGACGGCCGGTAAAACGGCAAACGGACCCCCGCCCTATCCCGCGGCCACGAGATAAAATTTCAAGACTTCCAGAAGGTCGTTATGGGTAAACGCCACCGAGCGCTCCCCGGTCCTTTTCGCGCCCGGGTACTGGGCCGGTTTGATCACCAAGTCTTCCCTTGTATAGGTGATCTCCATGGTGATCGGGGCGGTCAGGACATACGGTTTGTATCTGCCCAGGTTCTTCAGGGCGTCCGCGGCCGCCGATCTGATGAGCTTGCGGCCTTTCTCGGGATGAAGCATCCTCCCCGCCTTTCCGATGCCTTCCTTGACGGCGACGGTCGAGACCTCACCCAGGAGTTCCTTGGCCTGCCCGGCCGCCGCCAGATCTCCCGAGACGAGGACGACGGGAACGCCGAAATAGCCGGCGATCGCGGCGTTGAGCCCTGCCTCGGGAACGGCTTTCCCGTTGAGCTTCAGATCGAAGATCGTTCCGGAGATGGTGTGTTTGAGGATGCCGTTGGGGGTCCCGGCCCGGGCATGATAGCCGATCATCATCGCGGCGTCGAACGTCTTGTCGATCCCTTCCATCATGTCCAGCGGGCCTCCGGACCAATCGCGGATGAGCTTAGCTTCGGGGTTTAGGAGCTGCGGGAGAATGTTCCTCGCGCTGCCGTGGGCATCCCTGACCACGATCTCGGTCGCGCCCGCTTCGAGGGCCCCTTCGACGGCGGCGTTCGCCTCCTCGGTCATCAGCTGGCGGAAGAGCTGATAATCCGGGCCTTTTTCGCTGGTTTCCTCACCCGTCACCAGCCCGCCGATCCCCTCCATGTCCACCGAGATGAAGACCTTCAGTTTTTTCGGAGTTTGGGAACTGGAAAGAGCTGAAAGCCCCAACAAAAGCACGGAAAATAAAAGCAAACTTGTGGTTTTTCTTTTCATAACGCCTCCTTTCTCCGGTCCGGACGGATTGTATTCGATTTACGCATCAGGCGCAATCCGGAAAGGCACAGGCCGAGACTCTCGTTCTCGGGTCACGGAATCGGAGCCAAGCCCAACTGTTCACGGGAGAGCGGATCTAATCCCACCGCAACAAAAAAAGTTACAATGTATGAACGGGACTGAATGCCGTCCTCAAGCCCCCGTAGCGGAGGGGGGACCCGTCGGCTTTTTCGACGGGGGGAACCGACGGGACTGGTTCCCCCGGGGGCCGGGGGAGTGAGGGCGGCTTCAGGCCGTTTAAAGTCATATGTCAAACTATCTAATGCGTTCGTATTAGTTTTCATCGATGGAGCTGGCCTGTCTCTCATAATCGATGATGGTCTCGAGCAACAGTCTGCGCACCACCCCCAAGCGCCGGCTGATGACATGGGCGAGGCGTTTCATGACGATATAGCCGACCGCAGGTTCTTTCTCCAGATAATCCATCAAGCATCCGCCTTCGACGGAGATGACACGGACGTCGGTGAGCGCTTCGGCTGAACTGTTATAGTAGCCCTGCCCGACGACCGAGGAAAAACCGAACGCTTGGCCCGGTGTTTTCAGCACCGCGACGGTCACCGGCTCGGAAAGAGAAGAGGCGAATATGGTCAAACGGACCGATCCCCGAAGAAGCAGAAAGATTTGCTTGGACGATTGTTCCGGGGAAAAAATGGTCGTCTTGGCGGCGAAGGACAACTCCTTCGAAAAGGCGGAAATCGCGCTTTGGGCGTCGTCGGGCAACCCTTCAAATAACTCGAGCCCCGCCAGGATTTCCTTCGCAATCATGACAGTCTCCCTTCTCCGGCCGTAGGTTTTATTATGATAACCCAAATAAGGCCGGCGGGCAATCGTTCCTCCGAAAAACCGGAACCGGGCCGGGTTTTCCTGTTTCCGGATTCGCCGCCCGAGGCATATGAATCCGCTTGACGCCTTTTCCCCCCGGGATATATCATGGCTGTTAAGAGAGGTCAGGAAAATGAGCGGAAAATCGGACAGACGGCCGACCGGGCCAAAAAGTAAATCCCTGTTCTTCAGCTTCTGTTTGTTCTTCGCCGCCTTTATCGTCCGGCCCGGCGCTTCTTTTCTGGCCGCGGCGGAAGCGTTCCGCTGGGCGAGCCTTTCCCACCCGTTGCGTTTGGGAAGCCTCTCGGTCGAACAGGGGCTCTCCCAGAGCTCCGTTTTCTGCACCCTTCAAGACCGTCGGGGCTTTCTCTGGTTCGGGACGGAAGACGGCCTGAACCGTTATGACGGATATTCTTTCCGCATCTTCCGCCCCGACGTGAACGATCCGCGGTCCATCAGCAGCAACTTCATCCTCAGTCTTGCCGAAGATCCCAGCGGCCGGATTTGGGTCGGTACGAGCGGGGGCGGATTGAACCTGTATGACCCGGAAAGTAGGACATTCAAAGTCTTTCGAGCCGGAGAATCATCCGATTCTCTCCCTAACGATGTCATCGCTTGCCTGCTCCTGGACCGGCAAGAGCGGCTTTGGATCGGCACGGAGGTCGGTCTCTGCCTGCTTGATAAAACCGGCGAGCTTCCGGAAAATCCATCGTTTCACCGGATCGACCTGGCGGACACCGGCTCCAATATCGCGGCCATTCATGAAGATGCGCGCGGCGGCCTATGGATCGGGACCGCTACGGGGCAGGTGGCCCGCATCGAAGACAGCGGCGGCAGGTTCCATCCGGCCTCCGTCATGTCCGGGTTTGAGCAAGTGACCGCCGTCAGCGATGACGGCGGGGTTTTGCTGATAGGGACCCCGAACGGGCTCTTCCTTGTGGACCCGAAGCGGCACAGCCGGTCCGCGGTCCTCCCCCGCCCGGAGGACCCGTCAAGCATCAGCCACGCCTACATCCGCAGGATCTATCGCGACCGGGGCGGCCTTCTCTGGATCGGGACGGACGGCGGCGGTCTGAACAAGATGATGTTCGACCGTGAACGCGCCCGGTACGTTTTCTCCCGCTATCAACACGACCCTTCGAACGCCTCCGGCCTGAGAAGCAACGCCATCGAGTCGCTCTACGAAGACCGCAGCGGGGTCCTGTGGATCGGGACCTATCTCGCGGGGCTCAACAAGCTGGTTTTCACACGATCGGAGGGCAAGGACCGCGACCAGGAACGGTTCGCTCAATTCTGGCACATTCCCGGGTCGGCCAGCAGTCTGCCCGGCGGCGCCGTCACCTCGTTCTGCGAGGACCGGCAGGGGGAACTCTGGGTCGGCACCGAGGGCGGAGGGATCCGCAGGCTCTCCCCTGTCCAGAATCCCTGGTCCCCGGCCAGGTTCCAAGTCATCAACGATGCCAGGGGCAGGCCGGTGGACATCGGTGATACGATCGTGACCGCCCTGCTCGCGGACAGCCATGGCTCCGTCTGGGTCGGGACCTACCTCGGCGGACTGACCAGAATCACGCTTTCCGACGATTCCTCGCGCCCGACTCAAACGGCCCGATTCACTCTTAAACCCGGCGAACCCGGCAGCTTGTCCAGCAATTTCATCCTTTCCCTTCACGAAGACAGCAGGGGCGTCCTGTGGGTTGGGACGATCGATGGGGGGCTTTGCCGGTTTGACCCATCAATCCGGCAGTTCATCTCCTACCGCACGAATGCCGCCGATCCCGGAACGATCAGCAACGATAACGTCAATGTCATCCTGGATGACGGTCCGGAGACGCTCTGGGTCGGCACGATCAGCGGGCTGAACCTGATGAACGTGAGCACGGGCCGCTTCGTCCGCTTTCTGCCGGATCCGGCCCGGCCGGGGAATCTTCCCAATCCGTTCATCCGAAGCCTCCACCGCGATCACAAAGGCGACCTTTGGGTCGGGACCAACGGCGGCGGGCTCTGCCGGCTGGTCCGTCAGGGGACTTCTCCCGAGGATTGGACTTTCAAGATCTTTTCCAGCTTCAACGCCGGGCTTCCCAACGACGTCATTTATGGGATCCTCGAAGACGGGACGGGCCTGCTGTGGCTCAGCACGAACAAGGGGCTGGCCCGCTTCGACCCGGTCAGCCAGAGCATCCGTTCCTTTACCCGGTCCCACGGCCTGCAGGGGGACGAGTTCGGCCGTGGGGCCTATTTCAAGAGCCGGAGCGGCGAGCTCTTCTTCGGCGGCGGCAACGGGTTCAACGTTTTTCATCCGGACGACGTCCGGGACAACGAATCGGCGCCCGAAGTCGCCATCGTCGCGCTTCAGTTGTTCAATCAAGATGTCCCGATCGGGCCGCTCCCCGACAAACGCACTCTCCTGCCGCGCCCCATCCCTTATATCGACCGCTTGAACCTTTCTTACGCCGACAAGATCATCACCTTCGAATTCGCCGCCCTCCACTTCGTTTCCCCAGGCCAGAACCGCTATTCCTACCGGATGGAAGGGCTGGAAGAGAAATGGAACAACGTGGGCGGGAGGCGATTCGCCACGTATACGACTCTGCCTCCTGGAGACTATGTCTTTCATGTCCGGGCCGCGAACGGTGACGGAGTTTGGAACATGGACGGCCAACGCATCCATGTCCATATCAAACCGCCGTTCTGGAAGACCCGCTGGTTCATCGCCCTCGTGCTCTTATCGGCACTAGGCCTCGTCCTTGCGGTTTACCGCGTCCGTATCGCCGGCCTCAAGCGCCGCGGACGGGAGCTGGAACGGATCGTCCTACAGAAGACGCATGAATTGAGAGAGATGAGCCTGACGGACCCGCTTACGGGCCTCCGCAACCGGCGTTTTCTGACGGAAGTCCTGTCAACGGACATTCAAGCCTTCCTCGATTTCAAGAAGTATGTCCTTTCGTCCCGGAACAGCCGGCGGGGCCTCGACGAAGTCAGCGTCTTCGGCGTCTTCATGCTGGACATCGACCATTTCAAACAGCTCAACGACCGCTTCGGGCATGAGGCGGGGGACCGCTTCCTGACGGAATTCGCGCAGCTTCTGAAATGCTCGATCCGCTTGAACGACGTCGTGGTCCGGACCGGGGGCGAAGAGTTCCTGGTCGTGCTGAAGAATACGGACATCGCCTATCTGGACCTTTTCGCCACAAAGATCCTGGCGAAGATCGCCGAGCAGTCCTTCGTCCTTTCCGAAGGCGCGAGTCCGAAGATCCACAAGACCTGTTCCGTGGGCTATTCCGCTTTTCCCCTGATCGACGCCGAACCGGACAGGTACACCTTCGAGCAGATCATGATGCTGGCCGACCAGGCCCTTTATTACGCCAAGGCCCACGGCCGCAACCAGGCGGTCCGGGTCCTGGCCGGTCCGGCACGGCCGGAAACCCCCGAACAGGCGGAGAAGCTTCTTAAGAATCTGGAGTACGGCGAACAGAAGGGCTACATCGTAAAGAAGGTTTTCCGCACGTCCGGAGGCGAATCTTCCGGTCCCGGGACTCCCGGATGAGCGGAAGCCGGCGCGCCCGGGGTGATTCGAACACCTAAGCGGGCCTCGTCCAAGAGCCCAAGGTTGAAGAAAGCTAACCTATGGAAGTTATCTTGGGATTAGAAGAGGTGCCCGAAGTTGAAATAGAAGCCGGTCGCCTCCCGGCCCAGGCCGACGTCCACGCGGACAACGAAGGTCTTCATGTAACAACGCAGGCCGATCGTCGGATTGGCCGTCCAGCCGCGGAAATCCAGGTGGCCGAGCGACGGCCAGACCTTTCCCGCGTCCAGCCCGAGAACCACCCCGAAGCGCCAGACGAGCGGGACGCGGAGTTCCGCGTTCATGACGAGGCAGGACTTGTCCAAATAGCGGTCCTGATGGGAACCGCGCAACGTCCGCGTGCCTCCGAGCGGGAGCAGGACCTGCGCAGGAAGATCGTTTCCAAACAGACTCTGCCCGCCCAGGCGAAAGGCAAAGATGGTCTTGGGATAGAATAGAACGGTGTAATACTGGAACCAGCCGGCGAGCCTGGAGAAGTGAACGTTCGTCCCTGCTATATGCGGGGTATATTCGGCCTCGGCCTGCAGGACGATCCCTTCGGAGGGCTGGATGAAGCTGTCCCGGCTGTCATAGCGAAACGTTCCGAAGAGGGACAGATAGGAAACCCGTGACGCGTTCAGGGCGGGCGGCAGTTCGCGGAGACGGCTTTCCGGGGTGAAATTTGAATTTTCGATCGTCGCATATTTCAACCCGATCTGGCCGACCGTCGTCATGGTGAACCCCCGGCTCAGAGCCAGGCTCACATCAATCGGCGCCCGCGTGTAATATTCGCAGTCCTCAAAACGGGACCGGTTTCCGATGCCGAAGAAGCTGTTCTTGATCATCTTGTCATGGTCGAAGGTGAGATCGACCGCGACCGGATAGATCTTGCCCTGGCGCGTCTCGAAGTCTGGCCAGGAAAAGACGAACCTGTACCAGCGCTCGCCTTTGGTGCTGTTGAAGAGGGTGAAATCGAAGGACTCCGAGCGACGGAGCGGGTTGAGGAGAAAAGCTTTCAGGCCGTAGCCGAACCCGATGTCCGTGTCGTACATGACGATCGGAAGGAACTCCTTGATGAACCCGGCCGGGCGACCGACGGTCGGAGGTTCCTGGGGAGAGGTGGCGCAGACATGATCCAGGTCGACCTCGGCGCAAACACCGAAATGGTCGGACGCATGAAGCCCGGACTCCTTCGAATCGACGGCGATCGATGACGACAGGACATCCTCCGGCCTGAAATTCCTATTGAGAAATATATAATCGATCCGGCGTCCGATGCCGCTGCCAAGGGCGTTCATCAAAGCCGTGCCTTGGCGTTTCCGGCCGGAGGCGTTGACAGGCCGGCGCGAATACTCGACGTTCTCGTTCAGGCCCGGGTCCCAGGTGAATCGGAGGTCCCGGGCAGCGGTCGCGTTCCTTTCTCCCACGAGCGTCTGCGTATCCCGAGCGCCCGATGAAGAGATGAAATCTGCCACCTCCGGGGATTCCTTTTCCGCGTTGAAATCGCCGGCGATGATCACAGGCACGCCTTCCGGCAGGCTCTCCATGCCCTTAAGCAGTTCCCGGACCTCGGTCCTTCGACGGGCGTTCCTGGCTTTGATCTCGGCAATGCCCAGGGCGAACTGCGCGTCGGTAAGCTCCCGGCCTTCCGGCATCCCGCGCAGATCGTGGAGAAGGATCTTCTCGTCC
>Ga0299915_10003190_pt1 | contig 11901 bp, 11 predicted proteins | sample RVTome_13_FD_200263 | JGI IMG/M metagenome (GOLD analysis project Ga0299915, IMG submission 200263) | Soil microbial communities from uranium-contaminated site in the Upper Colorado River Basin, Wyoming, United States - RVT92D227 (version 2) ... | reverse complement strand
GCCCAGGCCGGCGGGACGAAAGTCGAAGCCTTGCCGGAAGCGCTGGAAAAAATCTACGACCTTATCTGAAAGCAAAGAGCAAGGAGCGGAGAGCAGGGAGGAAAAAGGGGGGCGAGTTCCCTCCAAACTCCATGCTCCACGCTCTCTAGCCGCATGCTCCATGCTGCCTTTATGATTGTTTCTTCTTCTTGGCTTCTTTCTCCTCTTTTTCTCTTCGCTTTTTCTCTTCTTTGGCAATCTTTTCCCGGCAGGTCTCCAGGAGGGGATTAATCTTTCTCTCCAAGCCCACATCCGGATATTTCTTCAGAATCTCTTCGAAGCGGCCCTGGGCGGCTTTGTAGTGTCCCTTCCGGTAGTAGAAATGCCCGATGTAAAACTCCTGGTCGGCAAGCTGGCGCCGGCAGAGCTGCATCTTCGTTTTGGCGTCGGGAACGTATTTGCTCTGGGGAAAATTTTCGACGACATAACGGAATTGTTCCAAGGCCTTCTCCGTCACGGTCTGATCCCGGTCGAGAGAGAGCATTTGTTTGAACTGACACATCCCGATCTGGTAGATGGCGTAAGGGATCTCCGGATGAATGGGATGGAGTTTCTTAAAGTCTTCATACTGGACGATGGCCTCGGAGTAATTCTTGTCGAAATAGAGGGAGTCGGCCAAACGGAGTTCGGCCAGAGGGGTGTAGGTACTCAGCGGAAAGTCCTCCTTGAACTTCCGGAAGGCTTCGGCCGAGCGGTCATATTTTTTCCTTTCCAGCAGACGGAGGCCCTCTTCATACGCCATCTGCGGCGTCCTCTCCGGCTCCTTTTTCTCAAAAAGAGCGCACCCGCTGACCCAGAACAGCAAAGAGAGGGCGAAGAAGATCACGAACGAAGAAATGTTAGTTCTTTTGCTTTTCGACCTTTTCATGCCTTAATTCATCTCCTGCGCTTGTTGAGAAAAGATCTAATTCCAATATATATTCCCCATTCTTTGCTGTCAATCCCAGGGGAATAAACGCCCGTTTCGAGTCCCGGGTCTCGAGTTTCAAGTTCCAATCTTTACCTTATCTTTAACCCGAAACCTGAAACTTGATGAACTCGTAAAAAGTCGCAATTCCGTAGAATTCGTCATTCCGGCGAAAGCCGGAATCCAGTTATTTCAAGATGTTCTGGACCCCGGCTTTCGCCGGGGTGACGCTCCAAGAGACTTTTTACGAGATCATCAAACTTGGAACTCGAAGCTATATTTTTTCCCGCCTTCTCTAAAATTTCATCCCCGGCAGGTTCAAAGAAGCGGTGTTGCCGCCGTCCACCGGCAGGGCCTGGCCGGTAATGTAGCTGGCCTCGTCGCTGGCCAAAAACAAAATCGCACGAGCGACTTCTTCGGGTCGGCCGTAGCGCCGCAGCTCGCAGCGGCTGCCCAGTTTGCCAAACTTGCCCCTTTGGCGGGCCAGCTCAAAGATAGGCCGGGTCATTCCCGTTTCGATCAGGCCCGGGCAGACCGCGTTGACCCGGATATTATACCCGCCCAGGTCGCAGGCGGCCGTTTGAGTAAAGTTGATCAGGGCGGCCTTGCTGGCGCTGTAGGCGTTCGTCCCGGCACCGGATCGGATCCCGGCAACCGAGGCCGTGTTCACGATGGAACCGGTCTCCCTTTCCTTCATGTGCCTGGCGGCGTATTTCGTCGCATAAACCGCCCCCAGCACATTCACGGAGTAAACCTTGTGCCAGTCGTCCCCGTCCTCTTGTTCCAGATCTGCCAGCGCCCCGGTGATTCCGGCATTGTTGCAGAGAATATCGATTTGAAAATAGGTTTTCAAAGCCAGGTCGATCAATTCCTTCACTTCGGCTTCCTTGGAGACATCAGTCCTTTTGATAATTCCCTCGCCATTTTCCATCTGCCCAAGGGTCAGAGTCCTTTTCAACCCCTCTTCGTTGACATCCGCCAAAACCAGCCTGGCCCCTTCCCGGGCAAAAAGAACCGCCGCAGCCTGGCCGATCCCGTCGGCCGCCCCGGTGATGATGGCCACCTTCCCTTCCAGACGCCCTTTTCGCTCCCGGCCCATGAATATCTACCTCCCTTCAAAGCGCGGAGACCGTTTTTCATGGAAAGCCTCCAACCCTTCCTGATGATCTCGGGTCAGGCGGCAGAGGCACTGGACGCTGGCTTCTTCTTCGAGCTGTTCGGATAGGGTTCTTTCCATGCCGGCGTACATGAGTTCCTTGGCCAGACCCATTGCCCGGGTGGGGCCCTGGGCCAGTTTCCTGGCCAGGGCTATGGCTTCTTCCTCCAGTTTGTCAGGGGGCACTACTTTGCTGACCAGCCCAATGGCCATTGCTTCTTTGGCGCTGATCGGATCACCGGAGAAAACCAGGGGAAAGGACCGGGCAAAGCCTATTAGACGAGGCAGAAAAAAGGTTGATCCCCCATCCGGAACCAACCCGATTTTCACGAAAACCTGGCAGAAGGCGGCGCTTTCTGAAGCCAGAACGATATCTCCCGACAGGGCCAGGCTGAATCCCACACCGTAAGCCAAGCCATTTACCGCCGTAATGACGGGTTTGGGGGTATTTCGAATATCCAGGATCATCTTCTTGATCACCAGCATAAAATCCCTGAATTTCATCGCCTCCTGGGGGGTGTAACTTTCAATTTCCCGGATGTCCCCCCCGGCGGAAAAAGCTTTCCCGGCCCCGGTCAGGATCACGGAACGGATGTTTGGATCAGCTTTCCATTCTTCCAGGGCCGCCGAAATTTCCTGGGCAGTCTTTTGGTTTACAGGATTCAAGGCTTTCGGCCGGTTCAAGACGATCGTCCCGACCGCTTCTTCCTTTTTCAAAAGAATCATCTCGAATTCCATCGTTTCCATCCCCCAGTCGTCCCTTCAAATAAATACACCCTATCTCTTTGGAAAAACATGTTGTCTCGAGATAGGGTGTTATCAGATTTTGCAGCGATGATCAAGAAATTACTTCGGCGCTACAGGCCCATCTGCTGGGCGGCTAATTCCCGGTGGAAATCGGCGTCGCCGAAGGCCAGTTCTGCAGCCTTGGCCTGCTTGAAATAGAGGTGCATGTCGTGCTCTTCCATGAAACCCATCCCGCCCAGGACCTGATGGGCCAGGAGCGCCAGCCTGCGGCAGGAGTCGCTGACCCAGGCCTTGCAGAGGGAGGCATCTTTTTCATAATTCATCCCCTGGCTGATTTTCCAAGCCGCCTGGTTGGTCATGAAGCGGGAGGTATCCAGGTAGGTCAGGATATTGGCGCAGAAATGCTGGATGGCCTGGAAGGCTCCTATGGGTTTGCCGAATTGGACTCTCTGCTTGGCATGGTCGAGGGTGAGTTCCAAAACCCGCTGCCCTCCCCCGCTCATTTCCGCGCATTTCCCCACGGCGGACATGAGGAGGACCTTTTTCATGATGCCCCCGCCTTGGTCGACCCTGCCCAGGAGATTCTCCCCGGGGACCCGAACCTGATGCAAGACTACCTCGCACTGCTTGTCTCCGGCCAGGGTGTCGAGGACGTGGACCGAAAGCCCTTCACTCTTCCCATCGACCAGAAACAGGCTTATCCCCTCTTCGGCCTTTGACGATACGCTCGCGGTGCGGGCCACACAGATCACGGTATCCGCCGCATGGGCGTAAGGAACGAAAAGTTTGGTTCCGTTGAGGAGATAGGATTCTCCCTTGAGTTCCGCCCGGGTGGAAATCTGATCCCGGGAGTAGTTTCCGCTCTTTTCTGCCCAGGCCAGGGTGAGGATCCGCTCCCCGGAGGCCACCTGGGGTAAAAGCTCCTTTTTTTGTTTTTCACTTCCCCCCTCCAGGAGGGTCAATCCTCCCATGACCACGGAAGAAAAGAAAGGGCCGGGAAGGCAGGCATACCCCGTCTCATACAGAACCACGGCCATATCCAGGTAGCTTCCCCCGTACCCGCCGTATTCTTCGGGAAAGAGAATGCCCATCCAGCCCAGGTCAGCCATCTTCTTCCACATCCCCGGGGTGTATCCCTTTTCATCCGCTATCATCTGCCGGACGAAGGTGCTGGGGCATTCCTTCTGGAGGAAACTGTGGGCTGCATCCTTCAGGATCTGCTGGTCTTGGTTCAAATCATAATTCATGGGAACTTTTCCTCCTCGGCATCGTATCAGGATGAGGGCCGGTGAGAGTAAGGATCAATAGGGGTCTATTTCTGCGCCCGTCAGGAGGTTATAAACCTTGCCTTCCGACTGAGGCTTGCTGATGGTTTTGCTTGGCGGAGGAATTTTCCCTGCCTCCACCCAGTCGACCAGAAGGTCGAAGGCCTGGTGCACGTAGGGTAAAAGGGGCTGCATGGTTTTTTGGGAATCAACGCCCGGCCTGCCCACCATGGAATCCAGGTGGTTTCCCTTATCGATCAAGTAAAGCCGGTGAATGTCCTCTTTCTTCTTCTCCTTGATTAAACGTTCATAGGGAATGGCGTGGACATTGCTGAAAATCAGCGCATCCCAGGTTCCATGGACGGTGATCAGCGGTTTGCTAATCTCACCGCTATTCTCAATCCTGCCGAGTGCTTCTTTCACCGCGGCGGGACGGCGCAAATAGTCGTAATCCTTGTAGTCCTGGGGATTCAGGCCATACTCCCACCAGTTGCGATGGATAAACGTAGGGTCGTAAGCCATGCGAAACATATTGATGGACCCCAGGTAGTAATAAGTGGCATGGAACGGCCAGAGGATCTCCGAGCCTTCGGGAAGCCCCAAGGCTCGCAACCTTTTCAAGGCCGCGCCTTTCTCCTCAGCCGAAGCGGCCTTGTCCGAATAGATTCGATAGCTGTTCAATGCTTCCACCAGGGAGGAGATAATGTTGGGCTCATTGGCTCGGAAAAGAACCCCTTCCCAGTCGACGCCCCCATCATAAAGTCCCCGCATCTGCTCCAGGGCAGCCCGCACCAGGTATCCCCCATTGGAGATTCCAATCAGATAGATCCGGGTGGGTTTCTTCCCTTTCGCCCGCTCCAGGAGGTCCCGGGTGGCGACCGTAAGCTGGCGAAGGCAGGGGATCCATTTCTCCACTCGGTCCTCGGGGTGTAGAAAGGTGGTAAGGCCGCGGAGAAGGGGGTAGAGTTTTCCGTCCGGGGCCGGTATCACTTCGCCGATGGTGCCTTTGTCCGTGGCGGCATAGGCATAACTGCGTCCTTCGCCGTCCTTCCTGGTCAAAACGTAATCGCTGAATACATCATCCGCCGATCGTTCGTCGACCACTCCCGGGACCCCGGCCATGACCAGCTTCCCATTCCACTTATCCGGGATCCGGATGACAAAGCGGGAATCGGCAAACATTCCCTCGATCTGCAGGCCCGGAATTTTCTCTTTGGCTGTATACCACTTCGACTTGGCGGCGATTTTCCCGTCCGGGCTCCAATCATTGGCGTATAAACGCGCCCGGGTCGGCTCGGATAATCGGCTGATCGCGGGGTTATTGGTGGTCAAATCCTCGAACTGATAGACCATGACATTGTGCGCCCCGGGGATATAGGCAGACATGGTGGCCAGCGATGGAGCAGACCCTAGGAGGGCGAAGATGAACATCACCGCAATGATGGCCCAGCATTTCTTCTTCATTTCCGTTTCTCCTTTCGCTGCATTTTTTCTGATTTTAAAAATAATTCAGTTTATCTTTTTGGTTCTTTGCCGGCGGAGAAAACCCAGATAGGCTTCCGCAAACTCCTCGGGACGTTCCACCTGCGGACTATGGCCGCAATGGGAGAAGATGACCACTTGAGCATGAACGATGGCCTTCATCGTCGGGACCATAAGTTCCAGGGGAATGACCATATCATCTTTTCCATGAAGGATCAGCGTGGGAACGGCGATTTTACCAAGGTCCGAAAGGAAACGGGTCTGGTTCATGGATTCCAGGCTTTCCCTCATGGTTTGAGGGGCACAGGCCAGACCGATTTCCATGGCCCGTTCGGTAAAAGAAGGACCCTGGCCGTAAGGCATGACCATATCCATGGCCTGGCGGAGTACCTTCGGGTCGTTGGCAACCTGGGTGAAATACGCCCGAACCTCCTCATTCAAAAAGAGACCGTCTGCCGGAACGCTGTTCAGGAGAGTGAGGGTGCGCACCTTCTCGGGATGCTTCAGGGTAAAAAGCATGGAAACCTGTCCGCCCATCGAGTGCCCAACCAGATGGAAAGGCGGCAAGCCCAAGCGATCGCTGAAACGGCTCAAATCCTCGACAAACTGAGGGATGCTATAGCCCGAAGAAGGGTGTTCGGTTTTCCCACACCCTCTCTGGTCCAAAGCTATCGCCTGATAGCGTGCTGGAAGCATTTTTAGAAATTTGTTCCAGTACTCAGTAGAGGATACATTCCCGTGAAGCAGCAGGATCGTCTCGGGCCCTTTCCCTTTTTTTACATAGTGGATTTTCAATCCTTCGATCTGCAAATAGGGCATAAAACCTCCTTCTCATCAGGAATGGACCGTTGTTTCCTCGATCATTCCCTCGGCAGGCCGAGGCCGCGCATGGCGATGATGTTCCGCTGGATCTCCGAGGTTCCCCCATAGACCGTCTCCACGACACTCGACCGGTAGAAGAACTCGACCAAGCCGTTCAGGGGAGCCCACTTGGAACCTTGCTTCAGTTGACCGTGGAGCCCCAGGACCTCCATCCCCGTGTTGGCCACGTGCTGGGCCACTTCCGTGGCGAACATCTTCTCCATGGAGGACTGATAGTTCGGGATGGTTCCCTTGTCGAGCATGTGGGCCAGCTGGTAATAGAGAAGCCGAGTGGCCTCCAGCTCCGCGGCCATCTGGGCAAGCTTTTGACGGATCAGGGGATTCTTGGAAAGGGGAGCCCCCCCAACCATCGTTTCTTTGGCGTATTTCACGATTTCATCGAACAGCCTGCGGTAAGTCCCCGGAGGCACCATCCTTTCAAAATCCAGGGCGGCCATGAGGTAATAAAAACCCTTGTTCTTTTCCCCCACCAGGTTCTCTTTCGGGACCGCCACATCATCGTAATAAACCTCGTTGGTCCTCCAGCCGGCCATGGTGATCAGGGGGCGGATGGTGATCCCCGGACTCTTCAGGTCCACGATCATCATGGAAACCCCTTTATGCTTGGCGGCATTGAAATCAGTCCGGGCCGCGAGCCAGTGATAATCGGCCACGTGGCAATGGGTGTTGAAGGTCTTCTGGCCGTTGATCAGGAAGAAATCCCCCTTGTCCTCCGCCCGGATATTCAGAGAAACGAGATCCGAGCCGGCCTGGGGCTCGGTGTACCCGAGGGCATATTCCACCTCCCCCCGGGCGATGGGAGGAAGGAACTGTTTTTTCATCTCCTCGTTCCCCACCCGCAGGAGGGTCGGCCCGGCCATGTGGGCGGCCACGAAGATGGTCGGAACGAGGGCATAGGACATCTCCTCCCGGATGAGGTAAGTGACCATCTCGTTGGCCCCCATCCCACCGTATTCCTTGGGCCAGTTGGGAGTCAACCAGCCTTTGGCGGCAAACTTCCGCATGAACTTCCTCCCCTCCAGCCCCCCGTAGATCAGACCCAGCCCCAAGGTTTCCGCGAGCAGTTCCGGAGTGGCCTCTTGGCGGATGAAGTCCCGCACTTCTTTAATCAGCTTTTCTTCTTCCTTTGAAAACCCGAAGTCCATAACGACCGTCCTCCTCCATCAGTCTCGAGTTCCGGGTTCCGCGTTTCGAGTTCTAACTTGAAACCCGAAACCGGAGACTCGAAACCGGAGACTCGAAACCTGTTTTATATCCGTACCGGTGGTAATCCCAACTTATCGGCAATGTCCTTCCTCAGTTCATGCTTCTTGATTTTTCCCGAAGGGGTCATGGGGAATTCTTCAATGACCTCCACCCGCTCGGGGAGTTTCTGCTTGGCCAGCATATAGGAACTCAGGAAGTCATTGAGTCCTTTTGAGTCCAGCGAGGCGCCCTTCCTGAGCTTGACATAGGCGCAGACTTTTTCCCCCAGGGCCGCATCGGGCATGGCCACCACCGCCGCGGTTTCCACGCTGGGGTGCAGGTGGATGAGGTCTTCGATCTCCTTCACGCTGATGTTCTCGCCTCCCCGGATGATAATATCCTTCTTTCGCCCGGTAATCTCGATGTATCCATCCGCGCTCAACCGGCCGATGTCTCCCGTGTGGAACCAGCCTTCATCATCGAAGGAGTCTTCATTCAACGCCGGATTTTTATAACCTACAAAGGTCTTCGGGCCTTTGGCCACAATCTCTCCCTCCTGCCCGTAAGGAAGGGGCCGGTTGTCAAAGTCCACGATCCGGCATTCGTAGCTCTTGACGAAACCGTCGGTCTCGGAGGCTTTCTCGATGGACCCTCTGCCCAGGGTGATCGTGGGGGCCTCCGTGGACCCATAGACCCGGTAGGTTCTCCAACCGACAGCCCACCCTTCTTTGATCAATTCAGGCGGAATGTAGGCCCCTCCGCAGACGAAGAGGAAGGATGGAATTTTATGCCTGGAAAAATTGGGAGAATGTAAGAGCCCCTGGAGAAAGGGGGTTGCGGCCACGGTAAAGGTGCATTTCTCCTTTTCCATAAGCTCCAGCCCCTTTTCCGCGTTCCATATATCCATCAGCACGACTCCGCAGCCGATGATGAGGGGTATTTCCAGGGCCCATGCGTAACCGCTGATATGGGTGACCGGTGAGGGCATGAAAACCACGGTATCCTGATTGACTCCCCAGTGCCCGGAATCGTTAAGCATGGTGTAGACCAGGGTGTTATGGGTGTGCTGGACGCCTTTGGGCTCGGCGGTCGTACCGGAGGTATACAGCAGGAGCTTGACGTCGTTGGGGTCGATCTTCTCCAATTCGGGTAAAGATCCATCTCCTTCCAGGAGTGATTCCAGGGAGGTCATTCCCTTCGGAACCCGGGCGCCAAGGACGATGACCCGTTTGAGGTCCGGAAGGTTGGGCTTTATCTTCTCCACCATCTCCACATAATTGAAATTGCGGAAGGTGTCGGGAATGATGAAGACTTCCGCCTTGGCTTGTTTCAGGATGAAGGAGACTTCTCTTTCCTTGTAAATGGGGACGATGGGATTGATTAAAGCTCCCAGGCGGGTGAGGGCCAGGTTTAGAACCACCGTATGGTACCAGTTGGGAAGCTCGAAGGCGACCACGCTTCCTCGCCTGATTCCCAATTTTTGCAGGGAAGTCGTCAGGTTGTTGGCCAGTCTCCCGATCTCCCGGAAGGTCAGGCGGTAGTCCCGGTCCACGACCGCCACTTTGTCTGGCGTCCTCTCCAGGATCTTCTGAAAAAAGTCGAAGAGGAACTGATCCTGCCAGAAGCCTCCTTGGGTGTAATTATCGATCAAAGCCCGGGTTAGGATGGTTCCCTTTTGACCCATTGGCCTCCTCCGATTCCGCTGACCGCTGAAAGCGGATCGCTTCATTATATGCTCATGTAGCGGAGCTTCATCTCATCGTCCGCGGCAAGTTCCTGGACGCTTCCCCGCCATTCGATCTTTCCCTTGGCGATCACATAAGCAGACTGCGCCAGCCCCAGGGCAAAAGCGGAATTCTGCTCGGCCAGGAGAAGGGCGATCCCCTGTCGAATGATCTGGGCGATGAAATCTCCCAGGGCGGAAACGATCAGCGGGGCCAGCCCTTCGGAAGGTTCATCCAGGAGGAGAAGCTGCGGGTTGCCCATGAGAGTCCGGGCGATGGTCAGCATCTGCTGCTCTCCTCCGCTCATCTGTTTTCCCCGCCGTTCCTGCATGGCGCCCAGCTTGGGAAAAATGTCGAAGATTTGATCCACGGTCCAGGGATCCCGCCCGGATTTCGCCGGCTGGATGGCCACTTCCAGGTTCTCCCGGACCGTTAGATTGGGGAAGATCCTCCGATCCTCCGGAACATAGCCGATGCCCAGACGGGCAATCTGAAAGGGTTGTTTCCCCACGAGGTTCTGTTCAGCAAAGAGAATTTCCCCCTTCTTCGGGATCACCAGGCCGATCATGCTCTTGATGGTGGTGCTCTTGCCGGCTCCATTCCTCCCGAGCAGACAGACCGCCTCTCCTTCTCTGATCTGCAAAGAAACCCCCTGGAGAATATGACTGGTGCCGTAGTAGCTGTGAATCTCCCGGACGTCCAGGATCATTCCTTCTTCTCCCCGATGTAGGCCTCGATGACCCGCCGGTCCTTTCGCACCTCCTCCGGAACCCCTTCGGCAATGATCTGCCCCTGCTGCAGGACCGAGATGGTATGGGCAATGGAAAAGACCACTTTCATGTCATGCTCGGTAAAAACGACGGTGATCCCCAGATCCGAAGAGATCTGCTTGATCAGATCGACGGTCATCTGCGTCTCTTCGGGAGACATTCCGGCCGTCGGTTCATCCAGGAGGAGGAGGTCGGGCTTGCAGGCCAGGATGATGGCCAGTTCCAGCCTTTTCTTGTCCCCATGAGAGAGAGCCTGCCCCTTCACTTCCGACAGCCCATCCATGCCGATCAATCGCAAAGCGGCCAAGGTCTCCTCCCCCACCTGAGAGATCCGGGTGGCTTGGCGGAAAAGGCTGTGTTCCCGCTTCTGCCGAACCAGGACCGATATCATCACATTTTCGAAGACCGAAAGGCGGGGAAAGATATGGGTGATCTGGAAGGACCGGGCCATGCCCATCCGCATGATCTGATGCGGGGGGACGCCGTGAACGGGCTGCCCCTTGAAAAAGACCTCCCCCCCATCCGGTTTCAGGTCCCCGCTGACCAGGTTAAAAAAGGTGGTCTTGCCCGCCCCATTGGGCCCGATGATGGCCCGGATTTCATTCTTCCGGACCGACAGGTTCACGCCGCCCACGGCCTGCAGGCTTCCAAAATTCTTTGTTAAGCCGGTGACTTTGAGGATTTCCATGGAATTTCCCGGGTCAATCGCTTTTGCCCCGAAGTTTCTGCCAGGCGCCGGTCACCCCTTCGGGAAGCACCAAGACCATGATCAAAAGAACAATGCCCAAATATAGGATCCAGTTTTCAGTCTTGGTGGCAATAAAACTCTTGAGGATGGTGTAGATGGCGGCCCCCAAGGCAGGCCCCAAGAAGTTGTGAAAGCCACCCAACAGGCTCATGATCACCGGGTCCCCGGATTTAGACCAGAAAGCCAGTTCCGGGGAGACGATTCCCGCCAGGAGGGCGTAGAGACTCCCGGCAAGCCCGGAGAAGAATCCGGCGATGGAAAAGGCGATGAGACGGAACTGTTTGATCGGAATGCCGACGAACTGGGCCCTTTTCGAATTGTCCCGGATGGAGCGCAGGATATAGCCCAGGGGGCTATCCACGATTTTTTTCAAAACCCACAGGGACAGGAGGACCACGACCATCACAAAATAGTAGTAGGTGCGGGTATCATTCAACGAAAGGGCTGCACCTCCCAGGAATTCAAGGGAAGGCCGGATGATCCCCGGGATTCCGTCATCCCCCCCGGTGAGGCTCCTCCATTGAAAAATGATGGCATAGATCATGGAGGAAAAGGCCATGGTCAGCATGGCGAAGTAAAGAGCGGTCAACCGCACGCAAAGGATGCCGATCAAGAGGGAAAGGATGAAGGCGGCCAATACTCCGCCACCCAGGGCCGCCCAGAGCGAAGTGGACATGTGTTTCAAAATCAGGGCGGTTGCGTATGCCCCAACCGCATAGAAAGCCGCCTGTCCGAAGGAAACGAGCCCGGTATAACCCAGGAGTAGATTAAAGCTGGTGGCGAAAAGGGCCAGGATTAAAACCTCGGTAAACAGGAATACCCAGTAGTTGGACACCACAAAGGGGATTCCCACCAGGAGCGCGATCACCATGAAAAGGCTTTTGGGGAATTGCACGGATCGATTCAGACCTCTCCATTCTTAAGAATTTACTTTAAGTCTCTTCGGCTCCGAAAAATCCAGTGGGTTTGATGAGCAGGACCACGGCCATGAGAATA
>Ga0299915_10003188_pt1 | contig 11902 bp, 11 predicted proteins | sample RVTome_13_FD_200263 | JGI IMG/M metagenome (GOLD analysis project Ga0299915, IMG submission 200263) | Soil microbial communities from uranium-contaminated site in the Upper Colorado River Basin, Wyoming, United States - RVT92D227 (version 2) ... | reverse complement strand
CGAGTTTTCGAAGTTCTTTTAGACAATCGTCGCATATTGCTATGTCCGGCGGTATAATGGACCCAGATATCTCGCGTGCACCAGAACTCTTTTCGACGATGAAAGTGCGATATTCGTTCTTGCCTTCGACTTTCGAACTCAAGATTCTATCAATTCGGGCCAGAGGAGGTTTCTTTGATTTTATATAGGTCAACAACTTCTTGATAGCCCTCTCTTTGCCTTCTAGGAAGATTTCCACTCCTGCGTCGCCTCGGTTCCTCACGTAGCCTCTCAATTCAAGCTGCACTGCGGTTCTGTATATGAATGGACGGAAGCCTACTCCTTGAACGATGCCTGTAACGTTGACCCTTACCCGCACTCTGGACATCTCTTGAACCTAGTGCGGCATCAGGGTTTCATATACATTTTGAGAAGACAGGTGGAATCTTCATAAGGAACGAATTTTGCAGGTTACTTGCTTAATGTCAAGTATCCAAAATGTAAACTTCAATATCAGGTGCAACTCCATTGGGAAGATGGGGAATGCCTGCTAGTACGGGAATCGGTTACGTCTATGATTGGCTCCCAGACAACGACAACGGAAAGCCGACGAACAAGGAAAAAGGAGCAAGAAACTGAAAAAAATCAAGAAGCTGACAAAAGGAAGAAAGAAGGAAAAACGGCGAGAAAATGGCCGGACAATCGGAAGCACCAAGAAGCGGCTTAGGAAGAAGAGGGCATCATGAAAGAATCAAATAGTATGTTCAGGAAAGTGCCCGGGCAGAATGACGCAAATGAGCTACAGATTCTGCTAAGAGCAATTGATTTTGACGTGTAAACTGTTTCCTGCGAATACAACTCGAAAGGGTAATAAACCTCGTCGAAGAGTGCATTCCGATGAGCAAAATCAAGCTAGTGTCGTTTGATCTGGATGGAACAATCACCGATACCTCTTTCGTCGATTCAGTCTGGTTGGAAGGAATTCCCCGTCTATATGCCTCGAAGAAAAACTTGCCGCTTGAGGATGCGAAGAGACTCGTGAAGCGAGAGTATGACAAGATGGGCAGGGAGCGGCTTGAATGGTACGACCCTAGCTACTGGATAGAAAAATTCGGGTTACACGTTTCTTCAAAAGAACTGCTCAACAGTTTTGAAAGCAAAATTCGAACCTTCCCTGAAGTACGTGAAGTCTTGGAAGAAATCAGGGTAAGGGGGCTAAAACAAATCGTTGTGTCGAACGCCAGGAGAGAATTCGTAGACCTTGAAATTGACAAAACGAACATCGCACACTACTTTGAACGGGTCTTCTCTGCGACATCCGATTTTGGACAAATCAAGAAGTCAGTCGACATTTTCCAGAAAGTGTGTAACATCTGCCGAATCACGCCAGGAGAGATGGTTCACGTGGGCGACGACCGCCTTTTTGACTTTGAGATCCCCAGAAAACTGGGCATATCGGCTTTCTACTTGGACAGAGCGGGACAATGCAAAGAGAAATCGGCAATCCATAATCTTCGAGAACTGAACAAGAAACTGGCAACCTCCGGCTAAAAAGACCTGAAGCTTGTGCATGAATACAGTTGTCAATGCTCGTTGACCACGAAAGGAAGCTGAGATTCTTCGAGGGCCATAGAGACCAGCCACAGCCCTTCTCACAAAACCGTTTTACATTGGATAGGACGGAGGCGGTACGGTGCTAATCGCAAAAAGACAGCAAAGACCCCGCAACGAACCACAGATTTAAGCAGGAACGCCATTACTGCGTAAACATGAAACTAACAATATGCTCTCAGCACATTTTGCACATGAATCACAGGAAATAAAAAAAGAAACTCGAGAAAAAAGGAGTCGAAGCCCTTCTGTACCCCCAAACCGTCAAGGTGCGAGAAAAGACGATGACCGTTGACGAGTTCTACGCCATGCGCAAGAAAAACCTCACCGAAGAATTGCTCGAGACAAAGAAGCAGCTAATGGATGAACACATCGACAAAATCAAGAACAGCGATGCCATCTTAATACTGAATTTTGACAAACCGAAAAATCGCGGATATGTCGGAGGAAACAGTTTCCTGGAAATGGGAGTAGCCTACGCTCTTGCCAAAAAAGTGTTCATCTGGAAAAAACCTTCAAACACACTGCCATACTACGAAGAAATAATGGCCATGCGCCCGATCATCATCGAAGAAAACCTGGAAAAAATAGAATAACCATCCTAACGCACCCCTCCACTCTGACATCCCTTTCGAATTAACGCCCGAAATTCCTGATCATCCCCCTGACTCGTGAACTGTACTCTTTAACTAGCCGTTCCGCCCTAACGGCAGTTTTCGCCTCAGCATACAACCGAAACACAGATTCAGTTCCACTAGGCCTCACCAAAATCCCACTCTTGTCTTCAAACCACACCTTGACACCATCAACAGTATCGACTTGAAACGCCTTTGTCTGCTCCATCAATTCCTCCATCACCCTCTGCTTCAAACGCTCCGGACACGCCACTCTCGCGCTCTGCACATAGTATCTTGGCAACTCGCCAACGAGACTGGACAGTCTTCCCCGAGTTTCAGTCAATATTTCAAGAACCATTGCCACGGCCATCGCACCGTCCCTCACTGGCTGATGTGGACCATAGAAGATGCCACCGTACTCTTCACCGCCCAATTTGGCGCCGATTCTTTGCATCGTGCGCGAGACCGTCACGCTTCCAACCTTAGTCCAGACAACAAGTCCGCCATGCGCATCTGCCACGTCTTTGATCAAGCGCGAAGAACTGACCGATGTGACGACTTTCTCGCCGGGGTGCTTTTCTAAGAAAGATTCCTCAATTAAAGCGAAGCTCGCGTCGCCCGAAATCACGTTGCCCTTCTCATCGACAAAAATCGAGCGGTCAGCATCAGAATCATAGGCGACGCCAAGATCTGCACCCAAAGCCTTCACGGTTGAAGCAAAACCACGAAGGTTTTCAGGGTTCGGTTCAGGGAGTCTTCCAGGAAAAGCCCCATTCAGGTTCGCATTGATTGTGGTCACTTTGCACCCAAGTTCTTTCAACAACCGCGGCGCCGCGAGGCTCGCCACACTGTTCGCTGCGTCAACCACGACGTGATACCGCTTCTTGTTAATTGCTGCAAAATCAACGTGCTCTCTAACGGCAGCAACATATTCACGAACTATGTCGTTGACCTCGCGGGTTTTCCCGAGCGAGTTCCACTTTGCAGGACGCGTTTTCCGGTTGAAATAGATGTCCTCGATCTCGACTTCCTGCTCATGAGAAAGTTCAATGCCATCATCCCAAATCACTTTTATGCCGTTATATTTTGGAGGGTTATGCGACGCGGTTATCATGATGCCGCCGTCGATTCCATGGCTTCTCACCCAGAATTGGACCGCGGGAGTCGGCGCCATCCCGGCATCAAGCACGTCGCACCCTACAGAATTCAGTCCCCCGATAACGGCGCGCGAAAGCAGAGGACTGCTCGTTCGAGAATCGTAGCCAACCAACAGATTTCCACGTCTGAAGTAGCTTCCGATTGCCGCCCCAATTTGAGCCGCCATTTGCGGGGTCAATTCCTCGTTGACTACTCCTCGGATGCCGTTTGTGCCGAACAAACGCCGTGAGCCGACCAGCATGATGTACCCTCTGATTAACACTTAGGATTTTACGTTAATACATTTTTGTAAGCTTGACCGCAGGGTGACACGAGAGCTTTTAATAGAGTCTTGATGGCTCTTAGAAAGATCAAATGGAGGTTCGAGTTCGTTGCCGTACATAAAAACTGAGAAAAGAGTGAAGTACGAAAAGGCTTTGGACGAACTGGTAGGCATCCTAAAGTCTTTGCCGCCAGAGGATGTGGACGGAGAACTAAACTACGTTGTCACGAAGATCTTCAAAGGAGTCTATCCTCTCAAGTACTATCATCTCAACAAGGCCATAGGAGTCTTGGAATGCATAAAGCTCGAATTCTACAGGCGAGTCGCAGCACCCTACGAAGACGTCAAGATCAAAGAGTCAGGTGACGTGTAAAGCCGAAATAACCAAGAGAAGCCTTCGCAGCCTGACCCTGAGCAAGATTTCAAGCATTTCGGGCCCCTCGAAGGGTTCACAAAAGTCTTAAAACGTGAACGGTCAACAGTAGTGTGAGTGATAAAGATGAACAAGACATACGCATACGCAATCGCAGGGATACTGATTGGCCTAGTCATTGGAGCAGCAATCGTTTGGGTCGTCAAGCCTGTTCCTTCCGATGTCGTGAGCAAAACAGACTTTGACAACCTAAAAAACAATTACGACACCCTACAGACCAATTACAACAATGTCAACGGTAATCTCACAGCAGCTCTGGCACAACTTGCAGCATTGAAAGCGCCGATAAAGATCGGGCTAGTCTTGGCAACGGGAGGCTTAGGTGACAAGTCGTTCAACGACATTGCATACGCAGGAATGATACGTGCCAAGACAGAACTCAACATAACATTTGCCTATCAACAACCAGCAGCAATATCAGACTATGAAAGCGCACAGCGCGGCTATGCTCAGGACGGCGGATACGCACTGATCGTGTGCATTGGCTTCGACCAAGCAGACGCGCTTAACAGCACTGCACTGGCCTATCCGAACCAGAAATTCGCCATAGTCGACATGCCCGTCGACCAACCAAACGTTGCGTCACTTCTATTCAGAGCAAACGAAGGATCCTTCCTAACCGGCGTCTTAGCTGGAATGTTGACTAACACTGGAAAAGTCGGTTTCGTCGGAGGCATGAACATTCCCCTGATCAATGACTTCTTCGTCGGGTACAAGGCAGGAGCAGAATGGGCGAACGCCACGGTAACTGTGCTTAATCCGCAATATGTGGGGGATTGGGCAAATCCGACCTTGGCTAAAGAACAGGCACTTGCACTGATCGGGCTTGGCGCCGATGGCATCTTCGCAGCAGCTGGCAAGAGCGGACTCGGCGCGCTACTGGCATGCAACGAAAGCAATGTAAACGGATTCGGCGTAGATTCTTGCCAAGACCATCTCTACACACAGATAGTTGGCAGCGCAACGAAGAGAGTCGACAACGCCGTGTTCGAGATGGTGAAAGCGGCGGTGATTTCCAAACTCTTGCCGAACCTACAGAGCGGAGGCTTCAAAGGCGGGATCTACAGCGGCGGCGTAGCAGAAAAATGGACCGGATGCAGCAGACTGCCCGAAGAAGAAGCATTCTGGGAACAGACTTTTGGATTCACCGAAACACCACTGCCGGCAAATGTAGTTTCTAAACTGACGGAAGCTGAAGCGAAGATCATCTCGAAAAACATAACCGTGCCATCAGGCTACACGTAGCAGAAAGGCTTAACTCAAGTTATATCCCTCCTTTTTTATGTATGAGCACAGCCGTAAAAATGGTTAACGTCACAAAAACTTTTTCAGGCCTCATGGCAAATGACAAAATCAACTTCGAAGTGATGAAGGGAGAAGTACATGGCTTACTCGGGGAAAATGGCGCAGGCAAGACGGTTCTGATGAAGATTCTTTACGGTATGCACAAACCCGATCAAGGACAGATTTTCGTTGACGGCAAGGAAGTAAGAATCGACGACTCCGCCAAAGCGATCAGACTTGGCATTGGAATGGTACATCAACACTTCATGCTGGTTCCAAGTCTCACGGTGGCCGAAAACGTAGTGTTAGGCCTAGAGCCCACGAAATACTCATACTTACTGAACATCGAAAAGACTTTGAAGGACATCAAATCCCTGTCAGACCAATATCGACTACAAGTAGATCCAAAAGCAATAGTCAGCACAATTCCAGTCGGAGTACAGCAAAGAGTCGAAATTTTGAAGGCCTTGTATCGCAAAGCCCAAATTCTCATATTAGACGAGCCCACTTCGATTCTCGCACCGCAAGAAATCGAAAGTCTTTTCGACGCCATAAGAGCCCTGAAACAGCAGGGGAAATCCGTCATTTTCATAACTCACAAGTTGAAAGAAGTCTGTGCAATCTGCGACAAAATAACAGTTCTAAAAAAAGGAAAAGTAGTCGGAACCGTGGAGAAAAGTCACATGAACCCGGACGAACTCGCAGAAATGATGGTCGGCCACGAAGTGCTCTCCACCTTTGAAAGGGAACACGTAGCCCCTGGAAAAGTTGTCTTAGTGGTTGACAAGTTGAAAGCGCTGAACGACAGAAAAACCTTGGCACTAAAAGACGTAACCTTAGAAATTCATGAATTTGAGATCTTTGGGTTAGCAGGAGTCGAAGGAAACGGACAGACGGAATTAGTTGAGGTTTTAACCGGATTAAGGGAGCTCAAGTCGGGAAAAATACGCTTCTTGGATGAAATAATAACTGATGCATCTCCTCATCGGAGAATAGGGATGGGATTCGCGAACGTGCCAGAAGACAGACAGAAAACAGGCCTGATTCTGGATTTTTCAGTCTTGGAAAACCTCATACTTGGGCGGCAAGACACGCCGCCCTTTGCAACCAAGTGGTCAACTCTTAACCTCGGCAACGCAGCGAAATTTGCGCAAGAATCAATCAAAGAGTATTCAATAAAAACGCCGAGTGACCACACTCTTGCAAGATACCTTTCCGGAGGCACTCAGCAAAGAGTCGTCATTGCAAGGGAGTTCAGCAGAAAACCAAAGCTCATTATTGCTTCCCAGCCGACTCGTGGACTCGACATTGGAGCAACCGAATACGTGCACAAAAAGCTCATAGAAATGCGGGACCAAGGTTGCGCCATTCTACTGATAACCGCAGACCTAGACGAGATGTTCGCTCTAAGTGACAAGATTGCAGTGATTTACGAAGGTAAAATCGTAGCCGTGAAGGACCGAAACAAAACGAATGAGCTTGAACTAGGTTTAATGATGACCGGTGGAAAATGTGAGTAGAAAGGGGAAAAAGACGGACAACCCTGGAGCACTGCTTCATACAATAGAGTCAAGACTGCCCCCTACGGTCAGGCAGCGATTGGGCAACACATGGTTCCGGCTGCATCCATTTATCACCTCATTCTTCGACAAACTGTCTCGCAATCTGGCAAGGTTCGTACGGGGAATTGTGCCTCAGGCCGTCGCGATCATCATTGCCTTGCTAGTGGGAGCCTTGGTGCTCTGGGCAACAGGCCATTCGCCCATCGATGCGTACAGTCAATTGTTCGCTGGGGCCTTTGGCGACAGTTACGGCCTTGGACAGACACTCACTCAGGCGACGCCGATCATATTTACGTCTCTTGCGTTCCTTTTTGCTTTCAAATCCGGCTTGTTCAACATTGGGGCCGAAGGTCAACTGTTGATCGGCGGAATGGCCGCGGCTTTGGTCGGGATATCCTTCACGAATCTCCCATTCTACGTGCATCTACCGCTGGCACTGCTTGCCGGCGCAGGAGGAGGAGCGCTCTGGGGCTTCATTCCTGCCGTCTTGAAGGCAAAGCTGGATGCGCACGAGGTAATAACCACGATGATGCTGAGCTACGTAGCCCTGTACGTGACCAGCTACATGGTGAACTATCCTTTCAAAGCACCTGGCTGGGTAGCACAAACCCCGCTCATAGCCCCTGCAGCAGAGCTTCCGCGAATTCTGCCGCCTACACAGCTCTCGGGTTCGATCATCGTCGCGTTGACAATGGTCGGAATCACTGCTTTCGTCCTCCAGAGAACAACCCTAGGCTATGAGGTCAGAGCCATCGGGCTAAATGCTACGGTAGCCAGAAGCGGCGGCATCAACGTCAAGAGAGGAATGATTCTGGCTCTTGTCATCAGCGGCACACTGGCAGGACTTGGAGGGGCAGGCGAGATTCTAGGTGTTGAACGCCGTTTCATAGACCATTTTTCTCCAGGGTACGGTTGGGACGGACTCGCCGTCGCGTTGATAGGTGGGCTAAACCCGTTCGGCGTAGTGTTGGCCTCAATACTGGTTGGAGCTCTTAGAAGTGGCGGTATGGTGATGAACAGGGTAACGGGGGTTCCTCTCGACGTTATATATCTGGTTCAATCACTGGTGGTGCTATTCGCTGCAGCGCCCCAACTGATGAAATATCTTTCGAAAAGGGGTGTGTTGACCTTGCGAACGGCAGGTCGCGTCTTGACAAGATTCAAGTCTATTTTAAAAAACGTCATACGACGACTGAAAGAGGAGGAACTTTGAGTGGTGAACATACTAGACATAATAAACATTGGACTGTTCGCGGCGGCTCTGAGAATGGCGACCCCGTTAGTTTACGCTTCTTTGGGCGGTGTTTTTTCAGAGCGAGCGGGCATCGTCAACGTGGGTTTGGAAGGAATGATGCTGATGGGGGCGTTTACAGGCGTATTGACAAGTTTCTACACAGGTAACGCTTGGCTTGGAGTCGCTTCAGCCATTTTCACCGGCGGTCTGTTCGGTCTCTTGCACGGCGTTCTAACGGTCAAGTTTGCGGGAAATCAGATTGTCAGCGGCACAGGAATAAACCTGTTTGCCTTGGGCTTCACGGCCTATATGTCGCAAACCATTTGGGGTTCCCGGGGAGCCTCAGTAAGTGTTCCAGGTATTCCGGTGATTTCGCTCGAATTCCTCAAAGACTCGGTCCCCCTCGTCGGGAGTGCTCTCGACACTTTGTTTTCTCAGAGCCCACTCGTTTACCTGATGTTCATTGTGGTAGTGCTTTCATACATCGTCCTGTTCAAAACCCCAGTGGGGTTGAGAATCAGGGCCGTCGGCGAGCATCCCGCAGCGGCCGACACTGCAGGCGTCAACGTGTACAGAACGAAATACATGTGCCTGATAGCAAGTGGCATGCTTGCCGGTCTAGGAGGAGTATTCCTCTCGCTAGGCACCTTAGGCATTTATGTTCTAAACATGACTAATGGACAAGGCTTCATCGCATTGGCCGCGATGATCTTGGGCAGATGGAAACCTTTTGGCGCATTGGCAGCCAGTTTCATGTTCGGCATTCTCTACGCACTGCAGATCGGGCTACAATCCACAGGATGGCTTCCCCCACAAATCATCCAAGCGACACCCTACATTCTGACGGTAGTGGTACTGGCTGGCTTCGTGCGGAAGGCGAAAGCTCCAAGCGACTACAAACCCTACGAAAAAGATTGACCCAAGCCTAGAAGATTCTTCTATATGTTGGTTCCAGAATGCATATGCCGATGCTATCTTTTATTGAATTGGCGCGTGCAGACCAGTCATCTCAATGGCGACGCCATACTCACCTTGAAAGGGGGAGATGGGAGAAACAGTAATGTTTCACGTCGCTAACCTTACAGTCTGCACGCGCTATTCCGTTCAACGTTAGTCCGCTGAAACACCGCTTGCCAACGCAAACATATTTTCAAGATGCAACCATCTTGCGAAAAAGAGTGACTAAAACGAAATCGTTAAGAGCTAGCAAAACAAATCCAACGAAGATTCTAATGATAAGCAATGGAAGATACTTGTTCACTTCCGAATCTGTGGCGGAGGGTCATCCTGATAAAGTTGCAGACCAAATTTCGGACGCCGTCCTTGACACGGTTTTGGCTTGTGATCCGAAGGCAAGGGTTGACTGTGAAACTCTGGTGATGCAGGGCAACGTGATAGTCACTGGGCAGATAACCACCCAGTGTTATGTGGACATACCTCACGTTGTCAGGAACACGCTGAAGGAAATCGGGTTCGACAATGCCAAAGACGGAATGGACTGGGAGACCTGCGGCGTTCTCGTTTCGATAACGGAGCAGTCGCCCGACATCGCGATGGGAGTCAATGAGACCGAAGGCCATGAACAGGGAGCGGGAGACCAAGGAATGGTGTTCGGCTACGCCACGAACGAGACGAAGGAGCTGATGCCTCTCCCAATAATGCTTGCCCATGGCCTCGTGAGAAGGCTTTCTGAATGCAGGAAAAAAGGGATACTGCCCTATTTGAGGCCGGACGGTAAGTCTCAGGCAACGGTTGAGTACGTTGACGGGAAGCCGAAAAGAGTGGATGCCGTCGTCATAGCGGCACAACACGTTGAAAGCGTCGACATGGCAAAACTGCGGGAAGACATCATAAGTCAGGTCATAAAAAAGGTCATACCCTCAGAAATGCTGGACGAAAAAACCAGGATCTACATTAATGAAACGGGAAGGTTTGTGATCGGAGGAACACTGGCGGATTCTGGTTTGACGGGAAGAAAGATTATCGTTGACACGTACGGCGGCGTTGGGAGTCACGGTGGAGGGTGTTTCTCTGGCAAAGACCCGTCGAAAGTTGACAGGTCGGGCTGTTATATGGCGAGATACATCGCGAAAAACGTTGTTGCAGCAGGCCTAGCAGACCAGTGTGAGGTTCAAATATCCTACGCGATCGGAGTGGCCGAACCGGTCTCAGTGATGCTGAACACTTTTGGAACTGGGAAGCTGCCTGACGAGGCAATCCTTCAGCTGGTTAAGAAGCATTTTGACATGAGACCTAAGGCAATAATAAGGGAGCTAGATTTGCTGAGACCCATATACAGGAAAACCGCTGTTTTTGGGCATTTTGGAAGGGACGACCCGGACTTTACTTGGGAAAGAACTGACAAGGCAGCGGTGCTCAAGAAAGAAGCAGGCATCCAATAGCCCACGCTAGAGCCTGACTTTCTATGACTTTATGGGTTTTCATGGTCGAGGGCGTGCGCTTTTCGGCATTGTGTAAAGCGCTACCTCAAGAAGATCACTTCTTCTCCATCTGTCGTAACATATAAGGCCTGTTTTGTGGAAACGTTCGCGAGCCTGTTGCTCAAGATCTCGTGTTCCTGTTTCTTCCATGTTGACGCGCCCTTCCAGTAAAGATATCGCCATTTACATATCAGGCGTCTTCCGAAACCCGATATATCAGACGTATGAATTTTTCCGTACGCGAAAGGTCGAGGTATCAAGTTTGGGAATGTATCATTTGATGAAATAAATGCTTTATTACGATACGCGACACTGTATGGCAGGCAGGCACAGTAATGAAATCGTCTGGCACCAGAAACCGTTCTTCGTCAGAAAGCTTTTCCAGACTATATGAAGTTTTACTTACCCGAGACAATGCACCACAGGTCAAGTTCCAAAATCCAGACGCTTGGAGAAACCAAACGCCCGCAGACACACTCGATAGCAGTTATCTCAAGAGTTATCTCAAAGAGCTCGAAACTTAGCTCGCACTTTTTCTTCCACTGATTTGCTTTCCATTTTGTGGGAATTCTTGTACTAGGTTCTTCTGACTCTGAAGATGGCTGTACCACCTTGAGTGTAGGGCTTGCCAGGGTCTAAGCATGAATGTAAGCGTTTTCTTTATCGCCAGCTTTTGACAACCCCAGCTCAGCTGGATCGGCACCGTTCTCCAGCGCCAACACATAATGAAGTAAGGAAGAAAGAGCATGCGTACACAAAGCATCTGTCTTCTTCAAAACTATTCCTGGGTCATCGATCAGTATTCTATCGCCAACCTTATGAACCGGGCAGTAACCACGTACCTCGCAGACTTCAATCTCCAACATACCCTATCCTTCGCTACAATCGATCGATGTCCATTCAGGTTTATTCGGTCAATCTACCATTCGTTCAATCTGCCCGAAAGGTCTTCCCAAGCGAACATTTCGAAGCAAATCAGCGTTTCCGTTCGTTGGACAAACGGAGACTTCCTCATCGACATCACCCTCGCATCAATGTCCTTCATCGACCCGTTAAGCACGAAGACAAAGTCAAATGATCCGTGGACAAAATCCATTCTCTCCACCCTTGAGTCGACAATCAACCCTTTAGACAAGACTTCATCGGCGAACTCTTTCTCTTTCCCAGGTTGAATCTGCACAAGCACGTAAACACGTACAGCACTGTCTTGAGTTGTCATAATTGACTGCTCTGCCAACCACTCTATTATCCTTTTGCCTAGCACTCACCTAACGTGTCCTCCAGTGATTTCTGTGAAAGAATGTTTCTTGCCATAATTCGA
>Ga0299915_10003186_pt1 | contig 11904 bp, 10 predicted proteins | sample RVTome_13_FD_200263 | JGI IMG/M metagenome (GOLD analysis project Ga0299915, IMG submission 200263) | Soil microbial communities from uranium-contaminated site in the Upper Colorado River Basin, Wyoming, United States - RVT92D227 (version 2) ... | reverse complement strand
CCTGCTCAGACATCCGCGCCAAGTGCGCTGCAGATGCAGCATTGGCAACTGCAATGGCCGAACTTAACGAGCAGCTCTCAGCCGGTTTGCTCAGTGATTTGGAACTGCCCGCGGAAACCTCCGTGAATATCGAACATTGCGATGCGACTTGCAGTTACAACATAACCAAAAATGACGACGGCTATTATGTCGTCAATTGTACCGGCTTTTCCGGACCGGTCTGCAAACAAATCACCGCGACCCTGACCTCGTCAGGGCCCTTCGACCACGGATTACTGGTCAAATCTAACATGGTGCTCAAACCAGGTACAGTCGTGGACGGCTACAATTTCGCTGAGCCAGGCGACAAAGTAAAAGTCGGCACTACCAGTAAATTACCCGCCAGCGTAATTTTGACAAGGGACACAACAATAGATGGTGACGTTGTAGTGGGAGTCACGGGTGACCCCGGTACGGTTATTATACAGAATGACGCGACGGTAACCGGTGATATTTACGCGCTGACTGAGGAATTCAGTTGGCCCGAACCTCAAATACCTCCCTCGCTGCTGTCGTTGCCTTCGTCAGGAACCATCAGCGGTTCCGCCACCCTTACCGAGTCCGCTAAACTGGACGGCATCCAGCTTTCTAAAGGAGAAATCCTCTTGATTGACGGGCCGGTATCGCTTTACATAACAGGTGACTTGGCACTTGCAAACTCGGCGCAAATACAGATTAATAAAGATAATCCAAATGCTCGACTGACCTGTTATCTTGACAAAAATCTGTACTGCAAAAACGGCGGAATGCTCAACAATGCCACCGAAGACCCAAAAAGAATGACAATTTTCGGTACGGAAAACTGTGTAAACTTAAGCATAGCAAGCACCGGAACACTTTACGGCCTTGTTTATACCCCGCACGCTATGGTCAATTTAAAAGCAAGCGTTGAAATTTACGGCGCCGTTTCCGCCAACTCGTTCAATCAGGCTACCGGAGCAAACTTCCATTACGATGGCTCCCTCAGGGGTGCATCAATCCCCGGAGTTTCAACAGGACTGGCGATAAAACGCTGGACCGAATGACCCTGATACTCTTCGCTGCCAAGCCCACCTGATATGGCGTCTCTTCAGTTGCCTTAAATACTCAAAAAACCAAGAACCACCGCCGACTTTTGCTGTAGCAATATAGTAAAGGGCACTGGTAAAGTACCCCAGAAACGCAAAAATCGACAATTTGAACTAAACAGGCGGCTTTATGATTCAAAAAGTGTATTTGAAGGAGAAAAAAATGACCCGTCCGCTAATCGGTTTTCTCACAGCAGTTCTGATAGTTGCCGTCCTGGCCGTTATTTTCATTCAGGTCCGCCCCGGCTTCTTGGGCGCGTCAGAGACGCAAGAATCTGCCCGCGCCAAGGCCCCCGACTTCACGCTGGCAAACTACGACGGCAAGGAAGTCAGCCTTGCTGATTACGCCGGCAAAATAGTCGTGCTCGAATGGCTCAACTACGACTGCCCGTTCGTAAAACACCACTACGAAACCCAGAACACTATGATTGACCTTGCCAAAAAGTACGCCGATAAAGACGTCGTCTGGCTGGGCATCAACAGCACAGATTACGCCACGCCCGAAGCCAACAAAGCCTTCGCCGAAAAACATTCGGTCCCGTATCTAATTCTCGATGACCACAAAGGAGACGTCGGGCACGCCTACCAGGCCACAAACACTCCGGGAATGTTCGTCATCGACAAGGAAGGCAAAATTGTCTATCGCGGCGCAATTGACAACGCACCCTTCGGCAAACTCAGCGAAGGCCAGACCGAAAAAATCAACTACGTCGACAAGGCCCTGGCAGAACTGATAGAAGGCAAAGAAGTCTCCACCCCAAAGACACAGCCGTATGGATGCACCGTAAAATACGCAAAATAGAATATGGTCTCGCTGCGGCAGGAACGACCGTTTATGACAGTCAAAAAACTCGTCTTGGGGATAACGGCGGCAGCGGCAACGACGATAATCGTCGCCGCCGCCTCCTGCCGCAGCAGAGGACAACAAGTGCATAACCCTCGCACCAACAATAAGGCCGACAAAGTCGTAAACAGCGACGAGGAGTTGAAAAAAACCCTTACCCCCGAACAATACCGCGTTACCCAAAAATGCGGCACCGAGCTTCCCTTCACTGGCAAGTATTATAATTTCAAAGGCAAAGGAAAATACCTCTGCGTCGTCTGCGGCAACGAGCTGTTCAGCTCCGATACGAAGTATGATTCAGGCACCGGCTGGCCCAGCTTCTACAGAAGCGCCGACCCCAACGGTATCACCGAGCGCCAAGATTCAAGCTTGTATATGACCCGCACCGAGCTTCGCTGCGCCCGCTGCGGCGCGCATCTCGGCCACGTCTTCGAGGACGGCCCCGCACCAACTGGTCTGCGCTACTGCATCAACTCCGCCGCCCTCAACTTCCTCCCCGACCCAAACGACAAATAAACCCGCCCGTTGACTTACACCCGCCTTTAAGCTATCCTAACCTGCTTAAAATCAGTGCTATGCGCGTATCTTAATCTATGTGAGAGACTTTTTCAGGCGTATGCATGGCAGGAATACCGGGCAATCCAAAAATATATCATATTACCCATATAGGCAATCTGGATGGTATTCTGACCGACAGAGTATTATGGTCGGATACGAGACGGCTTGAGCACGGCTTGGAATGTGAAATCATAGGAATATCAGAGATTAAGAGGAGAAGACTGGAAGAACTCGAAGTCAAGTGCTATAGAGGGACCATGGTAGGTGATTATGTGCCGTTCTATTTTTGCCCACGGTCAATTATGCTCTATATCCTCCACATGGGCAATCATCCGGATATCACCTATAGGGGCGGACAGAGCCCAATCCTGCATTTACAGGTGGACTTGGGCGATACAGTTAAGTGGGCCGATGAAAATCATAGGCGCTGGGCTTTTTCAGATAGAAATGCAGGTGAAAGAATCGCAAACTTTTACAAGAGTTTAACTGATCTTGATAAGATTAATTGGCCTGCCGTGGAAGCAACTAACTTTCGTGATATGCTCATTAAGGAAGGTAAACAGGCAGAATTCTTGGTTTATGAATCATTTCCCTTGCACCTTGTTGAAAAGATTGGCGTTTACAGTGGCCGTGTCAGAGACCAAGTTGTTCAAAAGTTGGGAGATGTCCTCCTGCAGGTAAGTGTTGAGAGAGATTGGTATTTTTGAGTAATGTAAGGGTACGGCATGTTAGAGCTAACAAAAGGTGACATACTGAAGGCCGATGCTGAAGCTCTTGTAAACAGCGTCAATTGCGTGGGCGTAATGGGTCGGGGAATTGCACTGCAATTTCGAAAGGCTTTTCCTGAGAATTACAGAATGTACAAGTCTGCTTGTGATAATAAACAGCTTCATCCGGGACAGATGCTGACATACGACTTGAATCGCTTTGAAAACCCGAGGTATGTGATTAATTTCCCTACCAAAAGGCACTGGAAAGGCAAAAGCAAAATTGAAGATATAGAGTCAGGCCTCAAAGCATTGGTCGAGGAGGTACATAAACGTAAAATTAAATCAATCGCCATTCCGCCTTTAGGCTGTGGTTTGGGCGGTTTGAACTGGAGGCGGATTAAGCTTATAATCCAAAAAGCCTTTGCTACCCTGCCTGATGTCCGTGTGCTGTTATATGAGCCTGTAGGTGCGCCTGTAGCCGAGGAAATGGTTAAGGACCATAAAGTACCCAAGATGACTGTGGGAAGGGCGGTGTTGTTGGGACTAATGAATCGCTATCTGAAAGCAGTCATGGACCCGTTTATAAGTCTGCTTGAAATCCATAAACTTATGTATTTCATGCAGGAATCCGGGGAAAAACTCAGGTTGAATTACACCAGGGCTGTTTATGGACCGTACGCAGAGAACCTCCGACATGTTCTTAATGCCATTGAGGGATATTTTATTAACGGCTATGCCGATGCTGAGGACAAGCCTGACATACAAATAGAATTAATACCGGAGGCTGCCACGAGAGCGGATTTATTACTCAAGGATCATCACGCTACTCGTGAGCGATTTGATAGGGTTGTTGACTTAATTAAAGGATTTGAAACCCCGTTTGGAATGGAGCTTTTGGCAACAGTTCATTGGGTCAGGACAAAAGAAGACGCCAAAACGATTGATGAGGCAATTGCGAAAACTTATGCATGGAATGAACGGAAACGGATGTTCCAAGAAGAGCACATTCGCATTGCCTATGCAGTCCTTGAACAAAAATGGATGAGTGTTTGCACATGACTTGCGCCAATTGAAGATGTCTACTACATTTATCAACTTGACAGATTGATCACTTTACAGGATAAGAGGATGCTCAAACGAACACACACTTTAGGAAAGCTGCGGATTGATAACGTCGGCGAAAAGGTAACTCTCGCCGGCTGGGTACATTCTTATCGCGACCACGGCGGCCTGGTCTTTATCGACCTGCGCGACCGCTCCGGCCTGTGCCAGCTCGTCTTCAATCCCGATACTCAGCCGCAGGCCCACAAGGACGCACGCTCACTTCGCAGCGAGTGGGTCATAGCCGCCCGCGGCACAGTTCAGCCTCGAAGCGAAGGCATGGCAAATCCCAAACTGCCTACCGGCGAAATAGAAGTCGCCGTCGAACAGCTCGAAGTCCTCAACAGCGCCAAGACTCCTCCCTTCGAAATCGACAACGCACAAAAAACAAACGAAGAAAGCCGTCTTGTCAATCGATACATCGACCTTCGCAGACCCGAAGTTCAGAGTCGTATGCAGGTCAGATACAGGGTCAGTAAAATGGCCCGTGATTACTTCGATGCCCTGGGCTTCTGGGACGTCGAGACACCGATGCTCGCAAAAAGCACCCCGGAAGGCGCAAGAGATTTTCTGGTTCCAAGCCGCCTGCTCAGGAACTGCTTTTATGCCCTGCCTCAGTCGCCCCAGCTTTACAAGCAGATTCTTATGGTAAGCGGAATCGACAAGTATTACCAGGTTGTCCGCTGCTTCCGCGATGAAGACCCGCGAGCCGACAGACAGGCCGAGTTCACGCAAATCGACGTCGAGATGAGCTTCGTCGATTCCGATGATGTCATAGCCGTCCACGAAAACCTCGTTGCCAAAATCTGGAAAGAAATTCTCAATGTAGATGTCAACACTCCTATTCGGCGGATGTCCTACAAAGAGGCGATGGATAGTTACGGTATCGACCGTCCTGACTTGAGATTCGATATGAAGCTGCACGACATCACCGCCATCGCCGCAAAAAGCACCTTCAAGGTCTTCACAGGCACTGTTGAAAACGGCGGCGTCGTTAAAGGCCTCTGCGCCCCCGGCGGCGGCGCAAAATACTCCAGAAGCGACATCGAAAAAATATTGACCGACTTCGTCGGTGATTATGGAGCCAAGGGGCTTGTCTGGTTCAAAACGAAAAAAGAAAACCAAAAGCTCACCCTGCAAAGCAGCATCGCAAAGTTCTTCTCGCCCGAGCAGCTTGGGCAAATCATCGACGTATTCGGCGTCAAAGAAGACGACCTGCTGCTCTTTATCGCCGACAAACAGGACGCCGCCAACAAGGCCCTGGCGCCGCTTCGCTGCCGCCTCGGCCGAGAGCTCAAACTCTACGACCCCGCAAAATTCGAGTTTGTCTGGGTCGTCGACTTCCCGCTGTTTGAGTGGAATAAAGACGAAAATCGCTATGACTCGCTGCACCATCCGTTCACCGCGCCGGTGCCGGAGGATTTGCCGAAACTCGAAATCGACCCCGCACACATTCGCTCCCAGGCCTACGACATTGTCGTCAACGGTTCCGAAATCGGAGGCGGAAGTATTCGTATTCACCGCCCTGATATCCAGCGCAAGGTCTTCAAATTGCTCAACATCTCCGACAAGCAGGCCCAGGACCGCTTCGGCTTCTTCCTCAACGCCCTCGAATACGGCGCACCTCCCCACGGCGGCATCGCTCTGGGACTGGACAGAATGATAATGCTCCTTACCGGTACCGATAACATAAGGGACGTCATCCCGTTTCCAAAAACTCAGAGAGGCCAGTGCCTTCTTACCGGCGCGCCGAGTGAAGTCGACCAAAAACAGCTTGACGAGCTGAATCTGCGAACACAGAAACACCTGCACGCAGTCGAGAAAAAGGACGGCCAATAACAAACGGTCATACCGGCGGATAACAGGCCGATGGCAAGAACCATTACTATAATCTGGCACAAAATACTCGTGTTCCTGCACCTCTCGCCGCTGTCGCTTGCCGAAAAGTGCAGGCTCACCTTCGGCGGGGCGGTCGTGCTCGTGCTGGTCCTGGCCTTGCTGATACCCTATGTCTGGATGGGCCAGTTGACCAAAAACGCCTTCCTCAATGCAGGCCGTGCACGTTCCGATTATGTCCTGACCTGTCATTTCCGACTCGATGCCGCCCAACAGTCCCCTCTGCCTGTTTTGAGCACTGCCGGTGTTGCAGTTGAGCCTAACAGCAGTGACATATATTGGGTGTCATTCCTCGACGAAGCCCGGAGCGGTAAGCAGCTCGCGCCTCTTGCCAAATTACAAAGGCGGCTGATTAAGACACTTATCAGTGAACAGCAGCAGGACGATGTCGAATTCGTCGAACAGGACCAAATCACATACAGCGATTACGTGCGAATATTCAAAGCCGAGGATTCCTGCCTTTCCTGCCATAATCCCCAGGGGCCGGGCACCCCCTTCAGCCGCCACCAGCTCATCGGCGCAGCCGTTATTCACCGGCCCGCAGACCAGTTGGGTTTTTCCAGAACCATTCTGCTCAACTGGGTCTGGATAAGTTTCGCCTTTGCCATCGCCCTGGTCGGCGCAATCGTCGCCTTTTACTGGATAACTCAGCGAGTTATCCTCCGACCCATCCGCCAGCTCCGCGCCCTGGCAAATAATGTCGCCGAAGGAAATCTCGATGTCAGAAGTTCAATCAGCACCCGCGACGAATATGAAAATCTCGCCGAAGCCTTTAACCATATGCTCGACAGTCTCCAGGATACGCAGCAGAAACTCCGCGACGCCAACAAACAGCTCGACCAGAAAATCGCCCAGTTATCGGAACGCAACATCGAACTTTTCAAAGCCAACAAAGTCAAGGGCGAATTCCTCGCCAATATGTCGCACGAGTTCAGAACCCCGCTAAACGCCATTCTCGGTTTTGCCCAGATACTCCAGGAAAAAGCCGCCAGGCCCGACAGAGACAAGAACCAGCGATACGCCGAAAACATCATTGCCGCAGGAAAGAGTCTTCTGAATATGATCAACGACCTGCTCGACCTCGCAAAAACCGAAGCCGGAAAAATGAAGCTCCATATCGATAAAATCTCACTGCCGGTACTGCTCGACGAGCTTGTCGCCTCGTTCTCGGTGATGACCAGAAACAAGAAAATAAAAGTCAAGGTCGCCATCGGCGACAATATACCAGAACTCAATACCGACGCCGGCAAGCTCCGACAGATTCTCTATAACTTCGTCAGCAATGCCGTCAAATTCACCCCCCAGGCCGGACGAATAGAGATTCAGGCCTCGATGCTCGATGAAAAGATGATGCGCATTGCCGTCAGTGACACAGGCCCCGGAATCGCCCCGCAGGACTGCCAGGCTGTCTTTGAAAAATTCAGACAGGCCGACGGCTCGCTGACCAGAGGTACCGCCGGAACAGGCCTGGGCCTGGCCCTGAGCAAGGAATTGTCCACCCTCCTTGCCGGCAGCGTCGGACTACAGAGCGAAGTTGGAAAAGGCTCCATGTTCTGGCTGGATATCCCGGTCAGCATCACCCCACAGCCTGACGACCAGCCGCAGCAATCCTGATGTTGACCTGCCGCCGCATTTGCCTATAATCGTCTGTCGGAAAGGTTTTTGTATGAGTGACAGATTTGTCAGGGCCATATTCCCGGGTTCGTTCGACCCTATAACCAATGGCCATCTCGACGTCATCAGGCGAGCCATTAAGCTCTTTGACGAGCTTATCGTCGCCGTCGGCAAAAGCCCCATCAAAAACCCGCTCTTCACTCCCGAAGAGCGCGTCGAAATGATAGCCGACCTGGTAAGGGACATACCGGGCGTTTCAGTCGAGAGCTTCGACTGTCTCACCGTCGAGTACGCCGCCAGAAAAAAAGCCGACGTAATCCTCCGCGGCCTGCGAAGTCTTACCGACGTGCAGTACGAATTCCAGCTCGCTATGACCAACCGCGCCGTCGCAGGCATCGATACCGTCTTTGTTCTGACCAGCGAGCAGTACGGCTTTACAACCTCAACCATGATAAGAGAAGTGGCGTCCCTCGGCGGTGACGTCTCCAATCTGATTCCCACGGCCGTGTACGAAAAATTGCGCAAACGACTGGCTGAACGCGCCTCTCGCCGCGGGCAATAATGCTTTTTGGGGTGGTCGTGTCGTGTATACGCTTTGCGTCGACAGTCACTTCTGGGCCTCACACTCCGTGCCGCTGCCCGACGGCACAGCCGAGCCTCTCCACAGCCACAACTTCTGTGCCGCTGCCCAAATCACCGCGCAGAACCTCGACGGCAACGGTATGGTTATGGATTTCTGCCGCCTCAGAGAATTGCTCGATGGGATTACCGCTGGTATTGCCGCAAGCGACAATATCGGTCGCATCGACTATTTTGCCCAAAAAGGCCAAACCGCCGAGCTGATTGCCAGATATATATTTGAAAGGCTGCACGCCCTCCTGCCGCAGGGCCTTTCCCTTGCGGCCGTTACGATAACCGAGCAGCCCCTTTGCCGTGCAACCTATGCCCCCTGACGGCCTGATGCTACAGTACAACAGCGAATTTGACGATTATGTAAAGGCAGCAAAGACACGCACTTGCAGCGGCGCAGCCGTTTTGCAGTTTGTTGCAGACGCAACTGTGATATAATGGTTTGAAAATCGGAAACTGTTGATATGTTCTGCCAGGCGTGCAAAAAAAACGAAGCGACGATTCACCTGACCGAGATTAGCGACGGCAACCGTCTCGAAATGCACCTCTGCCAAGACTGCGCCGTCGAGCAGGGCATTACTGCAAAGAGCCAGATGTCCCTTAATGAGCTTCTGAGCTCTCTGCTGGCGGCAGCACCTTCCGATGAGGAAATCCGCGGCCAGTCCGGGGCTGATATGGTCTGCCCCAACTGCGGCGAGACGCTCGACCAGTTCCGCAAAGACGCGCTCCTGGGCTGCCCCAACGATTATCAGGTTTTTGAGAAGGTGCTCGCCCCGCTGATTCAAAAGGCCCACGAAGGCGCGACCGCACATAAGGGCAAGGTGCCCGCCAGGGCCCCGGCCGATACAGTCAAACAGAACAGAATGCTCGCTCTCAAACACGAGCTTGCTGAGGCGGTAAAGGCCGAAGATTACGAAACCGCCGCAGCACTCAGGGATAAAATCAACCAGCTTGAACGGTGAAACTCAGAACGCAATACGCACAACTTGCTACGTACTATGAAACTGACCGATATAAGCAACGATGTTAACGAATGGTTCGGCGGCACCGGTCCGGCGGCCGATGTCGTCATCTCCAGCAGAATTCGACTCGCTCGTAACCTTGCAGGCTACAAGTTCCTCCCGCGATGTTCGGACCACGAAAAGGCCGAGATTCTCGAAAAGCTCAAAAGCGTTTTGATGTCGCTCGACTTGGGCGAAAAGGTCTTTTACCTCAGTGTCGACCAAGCGCCGCTCCTGGACCGCAATTTTCTCGTCGAGCGTCACCTCATCAGCCGAAACCACGCCTACGGAAAGGGACCTCGCGGCGCCGTCATCGCACAGCGAGAGTTCTTCACCGCGATGATTAACGAGGAGGACCATCTGCGCCTCCAGGTCCTCAGGGGCGGATTACAGCTCGCCGCCTGTTTCGAGCAGGTCAACCGTATCGACGATATGATCGAGCAGCACATCGAGTATGCCTTCAGCCCCATGTACGGTTACCTGACCGCCTGCCCGACGAATCTGGGCACCGGAATCAGAGTCTCAGTGATGCTCCATCTGCCGGCACTGAAAATGACTTCTCAGATTGAAAAATTCCTCAACGCCGCCAGGGACCTTGGCCTTGCCGTCAGGGGCCTGTTCGGAGAGGGCACCGAAGCCACCGGCGATTTCTACCAGCTCTCAAATCAGGTCACCCTCGGAATCAGCGAGCGCGAAATGGTCGAGCAATTCGAAAAAAACATAATTCCAGAAATCGTCGAGTACGAGCACGAGGCCCGCAGGAAACTTCTCCGAACCGACAGCAATATGCTCGACGATAAAATCTCCCGCGCTATGGCCCTTCTCAAAAGCGCACACCTGATAAGCTCACAGGAAGCACTTCTGCTGCTCAGCCATCTGCGACTCGGTATTAATATGCGCGAGCATATGGGCGCCTCCACCCCCGGCATCGACAGTATATACTCACTTGGCGCCGGCCGGCCCGATGAATCGGCAACCGTCTCCATAAGGACTATAAACCGACTCTTTATGCTCACGCTGCCCGCCCATCTACAGATAAACTACGGCAAGGCCCTCGAACCTTCCGACCGCGACGCTCTCCGCGCAAAAATCCTCCGCTCAACCTTCGGCCACCCCTCATAAACCACGCCCTCCGCTTGCCGCGGCGTAGCTGTCGTTTAGCGAAGCCGGGTCCTCCGCTTGCCGCGGCGTCTCGTCCGGCGTAGTCTCAACGAAGACGGAAGCTGTCGTTTGGCGAAGCCGGGTCCTCCGTCTTCCGTCCTCCGTCGTCGTTTCAATCTTCAATCTGCAATATTCGATTTCCATTGCTCCTGCCGTGTGGTGGGCGTTTCGAACATTTGGATTTTGATCATTTGTATTTGTTTCGGATTTCGGATTTCGATATTAGGATTTGACTCTGCCCTCCGCCTTCTGTCCTCCGTCCTCCTCATTGCCTATCTTAACTGCCAAAATGGCACAGCATTGCTAATCGCAGCCCTATGATGATTCTTAGCAAAATCTGTAACTATTTGTAAATACAAGTCTTGCGGTAAGACGCGGTTCGCAGGAGCCGTTTGGCACGCACTTTGCTCCTCTTACACATCGAGACAATATAACATCATTTCACTGAAAGGAAGTTGACAATGGCCAAGATAATCGGAATTGACCTGGGAACCACCAACTCGGTCGTCGCCGTCATGGAAGGTTCGTCGCCGAAGGTGCTCATCAACTCCAGCGGCTCGCGCCTGACGCCGTCGGTGGTCGGATTCACTGACAAGGGCGAGAGACTGGTTGGACAAATCGCAAAGCACCAGCAGGTCACCAATCCTGAAAACACCGTCTTTTCGATAAAGCGGTTTATGGGCCGGCGACATAATGAAGTCGCCGCGGAAGAAAAACTCGTGCCATATAAAATCGTCGGCGGACCTGATGAGCTTGTCAAGGTGGGCATCCGCAGCAAGGAATACACCCCGCCGGAAGTCTCGGCTATGATTCTGCAGGACCTCAAAAAGACCGCTGAAGATTACCTCGGCGAAAAAGTTACCGACGCCGTCATTACTATCCCTGCTTACTTCAACGACTCGCAGCGCCAGGCGACAAAAGACGCCGGAACAATAGCGGGCCTGAACGTCCGAAGGATTATCAATGAGCCGACCGCATCGGCCCTTGCCTACGGCGTGGAAAAAAGAAAGAACGAGAAGGTCGCGGTGTTCGACTTCGGCGGCGGCACGTTCGATATCTCAATCTTGGACATCGGCGGGTTCGATGAGGAAGGGGGCGTTCTCGAGGTCCTCAGCACCAACGGCGATACTCATCTTGGCGGAGACGACCTCGATGCGGTGCTGATAAACTATCTGGCCGATGAGTTCAAAAAAACCGAAGGTATCGACCTGCGGCAGGACCCGATGGCCCATCAAAGACTCAAAGAGGCCGCGGAAAAGGCAAAGTGCGAACTAAGCACCCAG
>Ga0299915_10003184_pt1 | contig 11905 bp, 9 predicted proteins | sample RVTome_13_FD_200263 | JGI IMG/M metagenome (GOLD analysis project Ga0299915, IMG submission 200263) | Soil microbial communities from uranium-contaminated site in the Upper Colorado River Basin, Wyoming, United States - RVT92D227 (version 2) ... | reverse complement strand
TCGGGCTATGGCTTGGAGAAGGCGGTAAGGCAAGCCAAGTCATACACTTTGGAGCGGATAAAAAAGGCCTATCATAAACTTTTGGAAGCTGATGTTGCCATAAAGACAGGAAAATATGACAGCGACCTGGCTCTTGACCTTCTGGTTGTTGAACTAGGGCAGAGTTGAGGATACTTTGAAATCTCTAATTAAAAGGCTCTGGGGTTAAGAAAATATGCTGACAAATAGGCGGCGGTCGGTACTGGCTGTAGACTTGGGGGGGACTAAGACTATCACGTCAGTCATTCTATCCACCGGTGAGATTACATGCCGCAAATATTTTTTGACGTTGGCCGACGGAGATCCTCGGCAGGTAATTGATAGACTGTTATCTGCTTTGACTGAGACAATGGCTCAGGCAAAGTTGAAAACATCTGAAATAGCCGGCATCGGCATTGCTGTCGCTGGAGTTTTAGACATTGATAGAGGAATCGTAACAACTTCACCAAATTTGCCGCATTGGCGGAATGTTCCACTTCGTGATATCTTTGCTGACAGATTGGGTGTTGTTACTTATGTGATAAACGATGCCAGTGCTGCTGCTCTGGGTGAGCATCGCTTTGGGGCTGGAATAGGATTTGATAATACAGTTTATCTTACCGTGAGCACTGGTATCGGCGGTGGCATAATCATAGGTGGTGAGCCTTACTTGGGGGTTGATGGATGTGCCGGAGAACTGGGGCATATGACGATAGAGGCTGATGGACCACAATGCCATTGCGGCAATTTTGGTTGTCTCGAGGCTATGGCTTCGGGTTGGGCTGTGGCTAAAGAAGCGACGATGCGAATAAATCGGGGTGAAAGAAGTTCTATCACTGAGCTTGTTAATGGCAGGCTTGAGGATATTACTGCGGAGACGGTGGCGATGGCAGCCAGACGAGGTGACCGGTTGGCCGTTGATATAGTAGCTAAAGCCGCCAATTACCTTGGCATTGGCCTGGCGAATTTGGTTAATATCTTTAACCCGGAGCTGATTATTATCGGTGGCGGCTTATCTAAAATGGGAGACATGTTGCTGAAACCAGCCCGGAAGGTAGTTAAAGAAAGGGCTTTTCAATTGCCAGCTCGGACGGCGCATATTGTTCGAGCCCGTCTTGGCAGCAATGCCGGTATAATCGGTGCTGCCGCTTATGTCTTTGACCAGCAAGATGAAACTAAGAAATGAGTCACATAGGCCCTTAGTGGATGTCTTTAAGAATTAGATATACTTGGACTTGAAATGTTAAGTCAGTAAGGAGGTATGTAGCAGATGAAGGCAAAGGAGTTATTCGGAAAAGAAGTTATCGATGTGAACGCCAAGGTGGTGGGTAAAATTGCGGATATGGAGATAGATATCAAAAAGGGGTCAATACTCAGGATTCTGGTTAAGTCAGGTTTTTTAGCGAAAAAGATTTCAATTTTGCCGGCAGACATTGAGAAAATCGGAGATAAAGTCATGCTTAAGGTTGCCAAGGCTAAAGTACAGCACTTATCAATATAAGCGAACAATTCGTTGAAGCAGATTAAGTTGTTTTCGCTACCGAGATTTTAACTCAGAAATACAGCTGAGTGCTCCCATCTCCACCATTTTCTGAGCCAGTTGCTTTCCAACTTGTTCCGGGGCTTCTGCGTCGCCTTCCACTGCGGCATGCAGAATACGGGTACCATCTATACTGGCTACCATGCCACTTAGTTTTAAGACGTCGTCTGAGACAATGCCGAGAGCAGCTATTGGGGTGCGGCAGCCGCCACCGAGGGCTCGTAAAAATGCCCGCTCGGCAGTAACACTCTGCCATGTCGGCTGGTGATTTATTGCCCGGGCAAGCGATATCATCTCCTTGTCTTCGGAGCGTGTCTCTATGCCCAGCGCTCCCTGCCCTACAGACGGAATGAAATATTCCGGGGGCAAGTATTCCGTAATTTTGTCTTCCCAGCCGAGGCGTATCAAGGCAGCAGCAGCCACGATGATGCCATCAACTTCTCCTTGGGAGACCTTTCGCAGGCGGGTATCAATATTTCCTCTTATGCCGCATATTTCAAGGTCAGGGCGAATTGCAGATAGTTGAACCGAGCGCCTGAGGCTTCCCGTGCCTATCTTTGAGCCTAGGGCAAGTCCGGCAAGATTATCTGCTCTGGAGACAAGTACATCTCTAGGATCAAGCCTGGCAGTTGTTGCAGCCAGTGTGAGGCCATCAGGGATTTCGGTGGGCACATCTTTGAGGCTATGAACGGCAAGGTCGATTTCACCATCAACCAGGGCTTTTTCCAGCTCTTTAACGAAGACCCCCTGGCTGGCGAATTTATCAAGGGTGGTGCTGCTTTCTCGGTCGCCTCTGGTTGTTATTTTGACAAGGCTGGCTTTCAACCCGGGGACAGCTTCTTTGAGTTTGGTCAATACCGATTGAGCTTGAATGACAGCCAGTTTGCTGCCGCGGGTGCCGATGGTAATGCTCCTCATTCAGGCTCGTCCTTGTCGAGCTGGAAAAGCTCGTTGACCAGCGTGATGTAGTCGTCTCTCTTGTGAGCATCGGTCTTGAGGTGTTGAATGGGCTCATGGAGTATCTTTCGCACTATGGCTTTGGTCATAGCATCCAGATTCTGTTGCTCTTCTACAGAGAGGTTACGTAACTTTTTTAGGGTCATATCAAGCTGCCTTTGGCGTATGTCTTCCGCTTTTTTAACCAGACTGCTTACTACCGGCTTAGCTTCCATAGCCTGACACCATGAAGTAAATCTTTTCACTTCGGACTCTATAATCTTCATAGCTTTTTTGATTTCGGCTTCTCTCTGTTTTCGGTTGAGCTCTGAGAGATGGGTGAAGTCGTCTATGTCGTAGAGAAACACATTGTTAATCTGACCTACTTGAGGTTCTACATCTCGTGGCACAGCGATGTCAATAATCACCAGTGGGTGATTTGAGCGAGCTTGCATGGCATTATCCACTGATTTGAGGTCAAGTATGATGTGGGGTGCCCCGGTACAACTGATGGCTATGTCGCAGGTGGCTAGCTCGCGTCCAAGACTACCGATATCGACCGCGTTTCCGCCCAGCGCTTCAGCCAGAGTTGAAGCCTTGTCATAGGAACGGCTGGTAGTTGTAATCTGTGCAATGCCTCTTTCTTTCAATGCCTTGGCTACCAGTCTTCCGGCTTCTCCGGTGCCGATGACAAGGGCTTTGCATCTATTCAAATCTCCAATGGCTTTGGCAGCTAGAGCAACTGCCACCGAGCTCACGGAAAGGGCATTTTTGCTAACCCCTGTCTTCTCCCTAACCTGCCTGCCTACTCTGAGCGCCTGGTGGAAGAGATTCCTTAATGGATGGTCTACCATGCGAGCTTTCTTGGCCTCCTCTAAGCTTTGATTCACCTGTCCCAGTATCTCGAACTCACCGATAATCATTGAGTCAAGGCCGGAGGCTACACGGAAGAGATGTTCAACTGCTTCTTCACTATGGTAGCAGTAAATGTAGGGTGACAAGTCATCATTTGAGATGTTTGCCCAGGCTTTAAGGAAATCTATGCTTGGTTGCGAAGAATCGCCACTTTTGGGTATGGCGTAGACCTCGGTTCGGTTGCAGGTCGACAGTATGAGACCCTGGGATACGTATTTTTGGAGCAGTGACAAGGCATCGGGAACACGGGTGCTGCTAACTGCCAGCCTCTCCCTAATTTCAATCGGCGTTGTGCTGTGATTCACGCCCACTACATAAAGCTGCATTTCGAGGGGTTTCTTCATGGCTTATTGTGCTCCAACGTCTTCAATTGTGTAAGCATGAGTTCTTTGGCTTCTTGGTTTTTGCCCTGTCTCAGCAGTTCTATAATTGAATCTAAGCTCAGGACTTGTTGCCAGGCATCGCTGCTGGCTGTAATCCCCTGTTGTTTCAGCTTAGAGCGCACTTCTTCAGTGACTACGGCTAACTGCATGTTTTCGGCTTTGAAGTCTGTTTCCAGTTGGCTCCTGATTTTGCGAGCCAGCGCCGGACTTCTACCGGATGTGGAAACGGCGACGATAATATCACCACGCTCGAAGTAAGAAGGGAGAATAAAGTCCGAGTGTTTCGGGTCGTCTACCACATTTGTCAAGACTCCCTTTCGCCTCGCCTCGGAAGCTATGCGTTCATTCGTTTTGGCATCATCGGTTGCGGCTATGGCGATAAAGGCGTGCTGCAAATCTTCTGAGTTGTAATCCCTTTTGATGGCTCGTATGGCTCCGTCTGCTGCCAGCTGATTTAGCTCCGGGCAAAAGACAGGACTGACAATCTCCACATTAGCACCGTGTTCTAGAAGTACCTTTACTTTGCGCAGGGCAACCTTGCCCCCACCGGCTACCAGGCATTTCTTGCCTTGAATATTCAATAAGATAGGATAGTATGGAGATGCTTGCTTATCCCTTTTCATACCGTATATCGAACCCTGGTTTTTTTAATTTCCCTGGTGCTGAAAAGCAAAACCAATTTATCCTTATTAAGCCCGGTCTCCGAGCATACCTTGTCAGCTATAGCTTGGCAGGTCTCTCTGGAGGCGGCGTGTATCATGGCAAATATGTTATAAGGCCAGAGGGGGCCTGTCTGCCTTTCATAGCAGTGGCTTACCTCTGGAAACCTGGCTATCTTCTCACCTGCAGCCTCTATTATATCAGATGGCATGTTCCAGCAAGCCATAGCGTTGGCCGTAAATCCAAGTTTGCTGTGGTTAATAGAGGCGCTGAAGCGCCGCATAATTCCGCGCTGTAGAAGAGCCCGGCAGCAGTTGAGAAATTTGTCACTATCCATTGAAAGCCTTGCCGATATCAGGTCGAACGGTTTTTCGTTTAAGGGCAGGTCTTGCTGCAGTTCATTGATTATGGCCCGGTCGGTGGGAGATAGCTCATAATTTACGTTTGAAAACTTATCGTCGCGTGTAACTGTATTTGGCATTGAGGCATGATTTCTGCTGAGGTTAAAATAAGCTCCTATCTTGAAGGTTCTTATTGCGGGCAGGTTTAATATTTCCTCGGTTTTGACTTTGCTTCCCAGCTTGCGTACTTCGCTATCTATGTTCTTGGCTACAGGCATGGCTAATGTGAACCAGAGGTTGAAGTCATGGTCGCGCTCGTAGCAATGGCTCACCATCGGATGCGTGCTGACGATTTGTTCTGTCTCACCCATTCGTTCCACGGATGCTTTCATCCCTACCAGAGTTGTCTGGTAGTCGAGCTTTCTAGGGTTAAAAACAGGACCTATCAGGCGTATGAGTCCTTCCTCTTTTAACCTCTCTATTCTCTCGATTACCTCGTTACCGTTAATGCTCAGGCGCAGCCCCAAGGCAGCGAACGGCTCCCGGCTCAAAGGAAACTCTGCCTGGATGATGTTCAGCAGCTTTTTGTCAACATTGTCAATATTTGTCGGCATCCTATGTTTACCTGTTGTTTCGCAGTGCGACCGGGTCGTATATGCAGTAAGGCTCGGCCTCTAGGTAATCGCCGGTGGACTCGTAGGCTCTGGCCCGGCAGCCGCCACACACTATCTTGTATTCACAGAGGCTGCACTTGCCCTTGATGTTTGATAGGTCTCGCAATTCACGGAATAGTGTAGAATTCATCCAGATTTCGCTGAAGCTCTTGTCTCTTATGTTCCCGGCTTCAACATCCAGATAGCCACACCCCTGCACACCGCCACGATGGGAAATGAAGCAGAAACCGGTCCCAGCCAGGCAGCCACGTGTTATAGAATTGGTGGCATCTTTTCTAGCCTTCGTTGCTGATTTCTCGCCAAGAAATATTCCTTTCGTATTAGATATACCGCCTCTCTGTCTTAATATACGCTGGTAATGAGGAGCGTCTGTTGGCTTAAAGAATAGCCTGTTTCCCAGCTCTTTCTGTCTATCATAAACCCAGTTTAGAGTTTGCTCATATTCTTCTGGTGACAGCTCTACTGCTTCCAGCCCTTTGCCTCGACCTGTTGGCACCAGCATAAATGGATGGAAAGCCACGGCTCCTGCTTCGAGAGCGAGGTTCAGCAGCTCGTTCAGATATCTGACATTTAGCCTGGTGATGGTGCTGTTTATCTGGACTTCTATACCTGTTTGTTGCAGTCGGGTAATACCTGACATAGCTGCCTGGAAAGCTCCTGTTTTGCCGCGGAATTTGTCCTGAAGTTCGGGCATGGGAAAATCTATGCTGACGGCTACCCTGGATACGGGGATTGTCTTCAGCTTAGCAGCGACCTCATCGCTGATGAGGGTACCGTTGGTGCCCATAACTATCTTCAGCCCTTTCTCCGCCGCATATTTTGCTATGCGGAAAATGTCCTGGCGGAGAAGCGGTTCGCCACCGCTGAGGATTATGACAGGCTTACTCACCTGCAGAATGCCGTCTATCAGGCGGAAACATTCTTCGGTGGAAAGTTCGTTTTCATAAGCGCCAGTGGTAGAGGCGGAGCGGCAATGAGCGCAAAATAGGTTACAACTTCGTGTTATTTCCCAGGCTACCATATTTAGTTTCGGGGTGATTTTTCCCTTCTCCACTTGGCTTTGTTCAACCATTTTTCTTATCATAAACAAATCCAATTTCACTGGCTGTCAAATAACATGCCGGGTCTTCAGCCCAGATGTCACCGGAAGCTGCCTCGGCGCGAACCCGCAGATTGCCGTTGCACAAGTCGAGGTACTGACATTTGGCGCAGCGTCCCTTAAGCAACCTTTTTCGGTTCTTAAGCCCATTCATCAATTGGTCTGATGTATCAAGCCAGATATCACCGAATTTCCGCTGACGTACATTGCCGAATGAGTAGTGTTGCCAGAATTGGTCGGCGTGAACATTGCCCAATTCGTCAACTGCTCCTATACGTATGCCCGCATTGTTGCCGCCATTAGCCCGGAGCAAGGTTAATACTTTCTCAGCGCGGGCTGGGTCTTGTTTCCTCAGCTTAAGGTAAAGGTAAACGCCGTCGGTGTGATTGTCCACGGTAAGGACTTCTTTGGGCATACCGCGTTGGTAAAGTTTTATGGTGTGGTCACAGATTAGGTCGAATGTTGCTCTAGCTTGGGGATGGCTTAAGTCTTCTGTGCTGAGCGCACTTCCCCGGCCAACGTAGACAAGGTGGTAAAAACAGACTCGTCCTACCCCCTCTTTTTCTACAAGGTCGAAGATAGCAGGTATTTCCATGTAGTTTGAGAGAGTGATGGTCAGCCTCAAGGATACTCTTAGCCCCAGGGCAATGCAGTTTCGGATGCCTTGTAGGGCAGCTTTGTAGGCGCCATTTTTGCCTCGAAATCTGTCGTTCTTGTCTCCGATTCCGTCCAGGCTGATACCTACTTCGGCGAAGCTGGAGTTCTTTATTTTCTTAGCCATGTCCTCTGAGATGAGGGTACCGTTTGTGGATAGGGCAGTTCTTATACCTTGTTCATAGGCGAAGCTGGCAAGCTCGAAGATATCATTTCTGAGCAATGGCTCACCACCCGAGAATAATATTACCGGAACACCGAAATCTGCCAGGTCACATATAAAAGATTTTGCCTGTCTGGTGCTTAAAACTTCAGTGGGGTCTTTGTCGCTGGCGCTGCTGTAGCAATGGACACAATGGAGGTTGCATTTTCTGGTGCAATTCCAGACGACGATTGGCCGTTGTTTGTCAACGGTTAGATACCGATTGTCGTAGCGAAGGCTGTCGCCTGGCCCTATCGTATCGCATAATAACCTTGAAACAGATATCATGCCACGGTTATTATACTTCCAAATCCTGTCTTTCGGCTATTTCTGTGTCAAATATTAGACAAAATCAAAACTCAAAAACAAAAGGTCAAAATGAGAGAAACGCGGCACTGGTTTTGTTCTTTTAGCCAGAAAACTTATGGCATGATCTGACTGGGGGGTGAGATTGCCGCACTTCGCTTGCGATGACAACAGAAACTACTGCCTTTTTACCCTCTGACTAATATGCGGTTTATCTCTGTTTTCAATTGCTCGGCGTCAAATGGTTTGGTTATGTATGGTGCCTTTGTCTTGGCAATAAAATCCGTGGTATTTTTACCCATAACATCGCCGGTAATGAAGACCACTCTTTTCTTAAGGGACGGGGCTATTTCTTGAAGTTGCTTATACAGATTAATACCGCCCATGCCAGGCATCTTGATATCAAGGAGGATGCGACTGTACCTTTTGTTCTTTATTCTTTTCAGGGCATCTTCGGCATTGTCTACAGCTTCAACCTCGTGTCCTTCTTCGCTCAGCACGCGGCTGGCAAGCTCCCTGACCAAAAGCTCATCATCTATCACCAGTATCTTAGCTTTGGTCACCTTCTCAGGCTCTTTGGCTGGTGACTCGAGCAGCACCGATTGTTTGCATTTAGTGACTACGGGCAGCTCCACAAATAAAGTTGCTCCTCTACCTAGCCTGCTTTCAGCCCATATTCTGCCTTTATGTTCGGTTATTATCCCATGGCAGAGGTTCAAGCCGAGCCCTGTCCCTTGGCCTACCTCTCTGGTGGTAAAGAAGGGATTAAATATCTTTTCCAAATTCTCTTTAGCTATACCCGGGCCGTTGTCTTTAAACGATATACGCATGATCTTATCTATATGCTCTATCTTAATAGACAACTTGCCTTTGCCATGGGCCAACTTCATCTCCGTCTCGGCATTTATGATTAAATTGAGAAACACTTGCTGAAGCTGACCGGGGTCGACAACGGTCATAGGTAAGTCGCGAGCCGGTTGGAAATCCACCTTTATATTATTGGAAGCCAATTCATAGGCTCGCAGGTCTAGCGTGGTGCTTATAATTTCGTTAATGTTGACGAGCTTTTGTTCCGGTTTGTGCTGCCTGGCGAAGGTGAGCAGCTTTTTTACGATACCAGCCACACGCTGACCTCCTTCACTTATTATCTCCAGGTCGTGTTTGATGTCCTCCGGTATGTCATTTCTGTCTAACAGCAAATGGGCATAGCCGATAACCCCGGTCAATGGATTATTTATCTCGTGGGCGACACCCGAAGCCAACTCGCCGACGCTAGCCAATCTACTGGCTAGCTGGGCCTTTTGCTCCATTTGCTTTCTTTCTTCTTCTGCTTGCATGCGTCCGGTAATATCACGGACTATTCCCCGGAAGCCGATTATCTCGCCACTCTCGTTACGTAACGGGAAAGCCGAGTTTTCGGCGAATATTCGCACTCCGTCCTTTCTAATCCGTTCTGTACGGAACCCTGTGTTTGGCTTTCCTGTCCGATAGACCTGGTTGAACGCCCTATACATGCGCTGCACATCATCTTTGGGCGTGTAAACCCGATAGTTCATTCCCATCAACTCTTCTCTGGAATATCCCAACTGGCGGCACATTGCGTTGTTGAAAAAAGTGAAGTTGCCGGCTATATCCACCTCATAGTATGCCTCTTTCATTTGCTCTAAAACAGACCGATATCGCTCCTCTGACTGCCTTAGGGCTCTCTCCATCTGTAATCGTTTGGTAATATCACGGCCGACTCCCCGGAAGCCGATTATCTCACCTTCCTCGTTTCGCAGAGGAAAAATCGCGGCTTCGGCAAATCCCTCTCCTATACCTTTTCGAACGATTTTCCAGATAAGGCCATGGATTGGTTTGCCCGTCCGATAGACCTTGTTGAAAGCCTTATACACAGCCTCAGCATCCTCAGCAGCTGTGAAGTCCTTATAGTTCAGCCCAATCAGTTTCTTCCTAGAGTATCTCAGATGGCGGCATGTCGCATCGTTAGCAAAAGTCAGGTTTCCAGCAAGATTTACCTCGAAATAGCTATCCTCTATATCCTCTAGTATAGTCCGATATCGCTCCTCTGACTGCTTTAAGGCTTCGAGCATCTGCATGCGTTCGGTAACATCACGGGCGATTCCTCGAAAGCCGATTATTTCGCCCCTGTCGTTTCGTAAGGGAAAGATCGAGGATTCAACAGATAATCGCGTTCCGTCCTTTCTAATCCGTCCAATGGAAACCGATGTAAATAGCTTACCTGTACGATATGCCTGATTGTAGGTACTAAACACCTTTTTGATATTCTCAGGAGGTGTGATGGCCCGATAGTTCATTCCCGTCAGCTCTTCTCTGGAATACCCCAACTGGCGGCACATTGCATCGTTGCAAAAAGTAAAGTTGCCGGCAATGTCCACCTCGTAGTAGGATTCCTCCATTTCCTCGAGAACAGTTCGATATCTCTCCTCCGATTGTCTCAGGGCTTCCTCGGTCTGCTTGCGTTCGGTAATATTCTTGCTAATCTCAAGACAGGCGACAATCCTTCCCTCAACATCCCTAATAGGACTAGCCGTATTCTCCCAGAAGATGACCTCCCCTGATGGGAGTACCGTCTTCCTCTCAGATATGTGTGACTTACCGTCCCTGAATGCCTTTTCTGCAGGACACCCATCGCATATCTTTCCTCTATCTTCAATAGCTCGGTAACATTTCTCCCCTGCATGGTCACCAGAAGCCATCTTCGACGTCTTATTCTGATAAGTAAGGTTGTAGTCTTTATCTCTTATGGTGAGGCCATCTTCCATGGCACCTATTAGTGATTGCAGCTTATTCCTCTCGGTTTGCAGTGCATCCTCTGCCTGTATGCGCTCGGTAACATCACGGCTAGCTCCACGGAATCCGATTATCTCTCCCTTATCATTTCGCCTTGGAAAAACTGAGCTTTCGGCAAATCTTCTGCTCCCATCCTTTAGGCTAACAGAGAAAAACATATTTGCGGTTGGTTTACCTGTTCGGTAAACTTTATTGAAAGCTTTGTATATTTTCTCTGTGTCTTCAGCAGTGGTGAAGTCCCGATAGTTCATTCCCAGAAGCTTTTTTTTGGAGTATCCCAGCAGGCGGCATATTGAATCATTGAAGAATATCAAATTGCCGGCAAGGTCTATTTCCCAATAACCCTCTTTTATGTCCTCCAGTATGGTTCGGTACTTATCTTCCGACTGTCCTGGAGCTTCTCCGGCTATATCGGAAACCACCTGCTTTCCAGCTGATTTCTTTAGTACAGCGTCATTGGTCTTTATATTCGTATTCGACCCCATCTTGCTTTTCTTTCGCTCCTATGTTTAGAATTGGATGAGCGCGGTCACAGTTTTCTTTTTTTCAGGAGCTTCAGGAAGGTATCGACAATAACCGGGTCAAATTGTTTACCTTTACCCTTCTCTAGTTCAGCGCAGGCGGCTTCGGATGTCATTGCCGGCCGGTATGGACGGTCCGAGGTCATGGCATCATAGGCATCGGCTACAGCTAAAGACATGGCTCCTGGTGATGCTATGGCATCGTAGACTTCAGCAACTGCCATGATACTGGCACCTTGTGTTATTTGCCTGCCTGATAATCCATCGGGATAGCCGGTGCCATCGTAGCGTTCGTGGTGATGTCTGACCATCTCCAGGATTTCTTTATCTTCGACTATAGGCGTTAAGATGCGCTCTCCTATTTCGCAGTGTGACTTTACTATTTCGAATTCCTCGCTGGTGAGCTTGCCCGGTTTATTTAAAATTGTTTCACTCACTCCAATCTTGCCGACGTCGTGCAGTAAGCCGGCAAGCTCTATCTTTTCTATTACGTCTTTGGGGATATTCAGTTTCTTAGCTATAGCAACAGCTATTTTCGTAACTCTCTGCGAATGTCCGTGGGTATATTGGTCCTTGGCTTCCAGAGCATAGACCAGAGAAGTGATGGAGTTTAGAAATGACTGACGTACCTTTTTGGTCTGTTCTTTGACCTTCTGTTCTAGATGAGATTGGTAGTCCCTGTTCTCAATTATCAGCCGTCTTTTTTCCAGGGCTCTGCTCAGGCTAACCAGTAGTACATTTAGCTCGACTGGCTTGATGATATAGTCATAGGCCCCTGCCTTCATCAGACCTATGGCTGTCTGGACATCAGCTATGGCAGTTACCATAATAATGGCGGTATC
>Ga0299915_10003183_pt1 | contig 11906 bp, 12 predicted proteins | sample RVTome_13_FD_200263 | JGI IMG/M metagenome (GOLD analysis project Ga0299915, IMG submission 200263) | Soil microbial communities from uranium-contaminated site in the Upper Colorado River Basin, Wyoming, United States - RVT92D227 (version 2) ... | reverse complement strand
AGATTATTTAAAAATTTAATTACACTCTCATCCAACTCTTCTTTAAATATTAGTTTATAAAAGAAAGAAATAATTTTAATATAAAATTTAAATAAAAAACTCTTCATCTTGTTTCACCTAGCATCCTTGTTTTTAATTCATTAGCATAAGTTTTTACAACATGTCTATTTACAGCTAATAAATACGGCAATATTTTCGTTTTTGGATTTACAAAATCGTATTCATTTATATCTGATGCATATTTAAAATTTATATTCTTATAATTTGAAATAAATTTTATAAATTCATTTGTTGCAGAGATATAATAATTATCAGTCATGCATGGTGAATGTAAACATATGTGAAACAATGGTAAATTCTGTTTATAATACTCTAAAAAACATGCTTTTAAAAAGGATAATCCAACATTAGGAACCGCTTCCGGATTGGCATTACCATTACGATACAAATGGGAAATAGGTACAATCAATAAAGGTAAATTACCCTTTGTTTGATAATCTGATGAACTTGGGTGGTAAGGCATGCAAATTCTAGGAAGTTTAGACCAATTATAATGATCTGATTTTGAAGATGTAATAGCGGAACAATCATGGGTTACACCAACACTTAAAAGAGCTTTTACAGTATCATTATTTATTGACCATCTTCCTGCAACAAAAGATTTTGGTTCGATACCAAATGTTTCCTTATGATATTCTTTTGCTGTTTTTATCATATCTAGTTGTTCGTTATAAGAATAATCTCTTAAGATTGTAGAATTTATAGATTGTTTACAGTGTTCTCTTAAAAAAGAATCGCCTATATACAATTTATTTTCTTTGAAAATATCTAATTTAACCATTCCCGGATGAATATGCAAACCCAATTCATGGTTAATATTTTTAGGAAAATCATTTACTACTTCAGGCATTACTGCAAAAGTGACTTTTGCACCATATTTATCTGCTACTTTTGCTAAGTTTGCAACACCTTTTTTAACACCATCAGTTGCTTTTTTATCATAAATTACTCTTTTATTACCATCTACAAATCCAAACTCTGTATGACAAACGATGATTATATCCATGAAAATCCCTAAAATGTTCGATAAATAATTCCTTTTATTCCTGCATCCTTCCGAAACATCCCTCGAACATCAATAATTATTGGTTTATTGCCCATTATTGCTTTTAAATCATCCAGCTCTATTTTTTTAAAAACATCATGGATAACAGTTATAATTACACAGTCAAATTGGATATCATTTAAATTATCTAATGCTATGACTCCAAAACTGCCAATTTCCTCCTTTTTCAAAAACGGGTCATATCCATAAATTTCACATTTAAACTCTTTTAAAATCTTTATGATCTCTACTACCGGTGTTTCTCTTGTATCTGATACATTTTCCTTAAAAGTCATTCCCATTATAAGAATTTTAGAGCCATTTATCACCTTACTTGCTTCGTTTAGTGTTTTAATGGTTAATTCTACTACATGTTTGGCCATATAATCATTAACAGAACGTCCAGCAAGTATTACTTGAGGATGGTAACCAATTTCCTTTGCTTTATAAACTAAATAATAAGGATCAACAGGGATACAATGTCCACCAACCAATCCAGGTTCATATCGACCAAAATTCCATTTTGTATAAGCAGCTTCTAAAACTGACTTTGTATCCAATCCCATTTTATAAAATATAATAGCTAGTTCATTCATCAATGCAATATTTAAATCCCGCTGGATATTTTCAATAACTTTTGCAGCCTCAGCAGTTTTTATATCACGAGCCTTATAGACCGTGGTAATTTTCCCGTATAAGTCTAAAAGATCAATAGTTGATTCTACATCCATGCCTGATACAACTTTAATTATCTTGTCTATCGTATGATCTTTATCACCAGGATTTACTCTTTCTGGAGAATAACCAATCTTAAAATCATAACCTAACTTCATACCTGATACTCTCTCTAGAATCGGCCCAACGATTTCTTCTGTAACACCAGGATAAACCGTAGATTCTAAAACCACAATAGCACCTTTTTTAAGGTTCTTACCAACAATTTCTGAAGCAGATATCACCAGTGATAAATCAGGTTCTTTTGTATTTGTAACAGGTGTTGGAACTGCTATTATTACAAAATCAGCTAATTTGATTTTATTTGGATCTGATGTAAAATCCATATCAGAATACTTATTTTTCAGGATGTTTATTTTTTCATTATTAATATCAAAACCTATAACTTTAAAATGTTTTGAAAAAGCTTCTGCTAAAGGTAAACCAACATATCCAAGTCCAACTATACATAATATCTTTTTTTCAAAATTTGCTTTTGGATTGATATTAAAATTTGTTGCTATATCCTCATGATAAGTTGACATTTAATCTCCTAATATGATTTAATATGTTTGTTGCATCAGAATACAATCCAGATGTAAGGAATTTAAATGAATCAAAACTCCATGGATCAAACATTCTGCCTAATTTATATAAATCTGTATTTGAAGAATTTATTATTGGAATAGTAGTAACTGCACATGAAAATCCACTATTTTTAATTATTTCTATTATCTCATTATTAAAATCTTCTGCAGTTCCATTAGGATAACAAAAAGTATTAATATTTTGATTAAGTCGTTTTTCTATATCTTTTTTAGATTTCGAAATTTCAAATCTTGCTCTATCTAATGAAACCCTTGTTAAAATTGGATGTGTAACTGTATGAGATCCAAAATTAATTCCATATTCTTTCATCTCTATAATCTCATCCCATGATAAAATAAAATCTTTTCCTAGACCAGATAGAATATTTATATCACAGATATCTTCGAGTTCTTTTAAAATATTATTTTTGTTTTCATTTGGTATTTTTTTTAATTTCTCAACAAGTATAAGCATTGATTTTAATTTGTTATCTATTGAATCTAATAAAAATTCTCCAATATTATCTAGTTCAAATTTTTTTATTTTTGTATTCCATAGTAGGTATTTAATCTTGTCAAACCAAAACAAATCCCCCTTGTTAATGTGACCTGTGATTAAAAATATAGTTGCTGGGATTTTATATTTTTTAAGAATAGGAAAAGCATACAAATAGCTGTCTTTATATCCATCATCAAAAGTTACAACAGCTATTTTTTCTTTTAAAGATTTTCCTTCTTGCAAATCTTCTGCTAATTTATTAAGAGACATAATTTTATGTGTCTTTGAAAGATATACCATCTGTTTTTCAAAATCAGTTACACTGGTGGGTGGAAGTAGCCAAGTATTGTTGTCAGGCCCAATACGATGATAAGTAAGAATAACAATCTGTGAACCGAAATATTTTTTTAGGGTACCATATGCATTTAAAAATCCAAGGCGACTTGTTGCATTTATGAAAGGATTAGCTATTTTTTGTTTTGTGCTTATGTAAGGTGTTTTCATATCTGTTTTTGAAACCATGCTATTGTTTCCTCCAATCCTTCTTTTATCTCAATTTTTGGTACATATCCAAGTTTTCGTTTTGCTTTTGAAATATCTGCTAGGGAATGCCGAATATCCCCAGATCTAGGTTCTTTATATATAGGTTTTATTTTTTTTCCGGTGATATTCATAATTGACTTAGCAAGATCATTAATGGAAATCCGTTTTCCATAAGCTATATTAAAAACACCTGTTTCTTTACTTGCTGCAGCTAAAATATTGGCATTAACTGCGTCTTTAACAAATGTAAAATCTCGTGTTTGTTCACCATCTCCGAAAATAACAGGGGATTTATCGTTTGATATTGATGTTATAAATTTAGGTATAACCGCTGCATACTCACTTAATTTATCCTGTTGGGGACCATAGATGTTAAAATATCTTAAACAAATTGTCGACAAATCGTAAACTTTTGTAAAAGCTTGGCAGTAGTATTCACCTGTAAGTTTACCTACAGCATATGGAGATAAAGGTAATGGCTTCATATCTTCTTTTTTTGGTAAAGAAGGTGTATCACCATAGACGCTACTAGATGAAGAGTAAATTACCTTTTTTACATTATTATCTCTTGAAGCTACAAGCACGTTTAAAGTACCATTTATGTTTGTATAGTTGGATTTAATAGGGTTTATAATACTTCTAGGAACAGAAGGAATAGCAGCTAGATGAAAAACATAGTCAATATCCTTAAATGTTCTTCGAAGAAAATTTATATTAGTAATAGTCCCTTTTACAAATTCTACTTGAGTATTTTTTATGAAATTTTTTATATTTTTAATGTACCCTGTAGAAAGGTTATCAATAACCCTAACAGTGTTATATTTTACTAATGCACTTACAAGATTAGAGCCTATGAATCCCGCACCACCGGTTACAACAACACTTTTACCTTTCAATATCAATTTCTCCTTGTATATTTATAAATTCGTATGATTTATTATCTTAATGTTTTTATTTATATTAATCAGATAAATATTCTGTCATTTAAATATTCTTAATAAGTAAGTAATTATTAACATTTATTAAACATTAAACAAAGTAGGATATTTTGAAATAATGGATTACAAAGGAGATTTTAAAAAAACTTTTTTTTAAGATATTTTGTCGTTTTGATATTTTAACAAAAAACCTTTAAATAACATATTTGACAAACAATACCACGTTAATTTATAACATAGAAAGGAAACGTGGTATGATAGGGATGAAAGGAAGGTACGAAAAAATTTCTATTATTACAATTTTATTTATTATTTTAGAGATAGTAATTACTAATACATGTTATGCAACAGATTCGATATCGACTGAAAAACAGAGATATATAAAAGTAGTAGATCAAAATGGAAAAGGAGATTATACAAGCATCCAAGAAGCAATAGACAAAGAATCCAAAGGAACAACAATATATATAAAAAATGGATTTTACAACGAAATATTAAACATAAACAAAAAAATCAACCTAATAGGGGAAAATAAAGAAAATACAATAATACAATCTGAGTCTTTACAAAATAAATATTCAATATGCTTGAATGCACCAGGTATAATAATTGAAAAACTCAGCATAAAAAACACTGGTCCTGGTCTATATACCTCTGGAATAAAAATAACAGCACCAGAAACACAAATAATCGACTGCTATATTTACGAAACTCCTGTAGGTATTGCAGTATTTACATCAAACAATGTAATAAATAACTGTGAATTCTATGGGTGTTCGGATGAAGGAATAGTTTTGTTAGGAACTTCTTATTCAGATTGTAAAAATAACAAGATAACAAACTGTATATTTTATGAAAACTGTGATGGAATAGAATTACAATACTCAACAGACAACACTATTGCAAACTGCGAATTCTATAACAATACACACACTGGAATAGATGCGATTGCATCTTCAAATGATAGAAACACGATCCTAAGCTGTAAAATTTATAACAATGATGTTCACGGATTATATCTTTCATCCTCATCTTATAACAAAATCATTGATTGTAATATTCTAAATAATGATAATGGAAATATCGTAATGAACAAAAATTCAGAATTTAATGAAATAATATCAAAATCAAAAACAGGATTAGAAAATTACTTAGAAGAAGTAATGTATTTTTTATTGCGTAAAAAATTTGGCGGACCAAAAATAATTTCATTATTCAAGGATAAATTTATAGCATTTTTTTAAAAAAATTTTAATAACTTAGTCACCCCTTCCCCGCAATAAAATTGCGTGGCTTTCCCCTCGAGGGGAAGAAAACGCCTGACGGCGTTTTAACAATAAATTATCCAGGCGATTCATCCCTGTCTTAAAAGCCATGGATTTCTCGCTTGGATTTGGTTAATTATGATTATGTAACATATTTAATCTATTAACAATAATAAACACAACATAATCCTTTAGTGTAAGTGAAAACCTTTTAAATACATGACGTATTACCTTTTTTATGGCAAAAAATAGCAAAAAACAAATTATGTTAGATGAATTGAGAATTATTGATCAACTTTCAAAAAATGCAAATAAAAGCATAAATGAGATTGCAAAAAACTTAGGATTTTCAAGACAGAAAGTATGGAGGATAATAAAAAATCTAGAGAGAAACAAAACAATATGGGGATATACATCAATAATTGATCAAGAAAAACAAAATAAAAAAACCTACATTGCTCTTATCAAAAGGTCAGCTAATCCATTAAATAAAGAGATGATTGAAAAACTTGTTAGAAGAGAAACCATAAAAAGAGCTGCAAAAATAGGAGTAAAAATAGTAACTAGTTTATACACAAACGGAATTTATGATTGGCTTATTTTTTTCAATGCAAGTGATATAAGGGATGCAAAAAGATTTGTTGAGGATTTAAATAAAACCTATGAAGGATTTATAGAAGAAACCAGTTTACTAGAAAATTTATTCATGGCTGAACATTGTGGAATCGAAAATCCGGAGATAGACAAACTTAGGGATTTCTTCCCGGATCTTTAAATAAAATATTGTTTAAATTTTGATTCGTCATAATACATAATTTTATTAAAAAAAATGAATTTTGATAATATAATGTTTAAGAAGATAAGATTATAATAATAGAATTTTCTATTAAATTCATAAATTACTATAATCTACACTTTTAAGAAATTACTTCTTTCCCTTAATGGTTTCTTTTGCTCCAGTTTTTTTTGTTTTTTCTTCTTTTGGTGCTTCTTTAGGTACTTCTTTTTTAACTTCAGCTGGTTTTTCAACAGGCCTAATTCTTAGAACCTTTGGAGGTCGCGGTGGTTTCACACCATCTTTGTACTCTGTGTAACTGCATTTTCCACAACTAAAACGATCCTTATGATCTGCAAGAAAAACAGCAGGACCACATTTTGGACAATGCCTACGAAAACGATTTATCTTATCTCCTTCAATTCTAAAAAACTCGTATTTCTTCATAGTTTACTCCTTCTTTTCTTTTGGTTGAGATTCAGGTGGTTTTTCTTTGATTTCTTTTTTTGGTGGTTCTATTTTAGGTTCTTCTTTCTTCGGTTTTGGTTCTTCCATTGCAACTTCCGCTTGTTTTGGTGCTTTACCCCCTTTCTTCTTATCCTTCTTCTTTGCTTGCATAAGTTTATTTCTGACAAGTATATGTTCACGCTCTAGACCTTTTAGTTTATCAGGGGAAGAATAAACCTTAGCGTAACCAGTAATTTTCTGAATACCAAATGTCGTATGAACTGAATCTACAATGACATCATCTTTTTTTACATTAAGTTTATCAGCAAGTTCTGCCCGAATAATTTCACGATTAGGTGTTTTTTCACCTAAATGCTTAATAGTAAAATTAATTTCAGTTCTATTTAAAAGAGGATTATTTTTCTTTGAATCTATTTCTATTTCCATATAATTCACATCTTATCAAGTATTTCCTTTACCTTTTTCTTATTTTCATATGTAGGATTAACAACTAAGACCCCCTTATCTGGCAATCCATATATTATAGTTACGTCTTTAGGGGCTAGAAATATAGCGGCAAGTGAAGCAAGATCGTCTTCACCATCCACTTCAATCCTAAGAGAGCCGATTTCCAAGTTTTCAAAAGCAAGCTCAATAATCCTCCAGAGATCATCAGAAATAACCCCAGGTAGATTTTTAACAGCAATGCTTTTTTTCCCAAAGGATTTAATCAATTCAACAATTTCTGGAGAGCATTCTCCTCGGCGTGTTTTGAAATCAACAACACAAAAGACAGGTTCAATATGATTTTTTAAAATTGTATAGGTAACTAAATCTCCAATAGATACAATAAATTTTTCATTTTTTAACAAATTTAAAAGTTCTTCTTCGTTTACAAGTTTACCCATTGGTTCTTTTAAAAAATCCCTTAGATTTTTTGGTAAAACGCGCATAGGAATTATTTACATAACCTTCAAAGCATATTTACCAGGTTTAGTGATATTCATTTTTTTAGCAACCTGTGAATTGGTTGGATCGCGAATAATAACATAACCACGCCATCTCTTAGATGTAGGTAATGAGCAATTTGGACAGACATCGTTTTCTGTTAAAACATGACATATTTTACAGGCTTTTACGTTCTTCATTTCTTACCCTTCTTATCATCTTTTTCTTTCTTCTTATGTTTTTTATCACCTTTTAAATCTTCTTCAGGGGGATAAATCCATTCATGAGCGCCAAGAGCGGGTTGTCTCATAGTTAAACCAATTTTACTTTCCCTAGGTGAAAGCTCATTGAGACTAACAGCAACCACTCTTGCTCTGATTATATCACCAGTTTTCAGGGTTAATTTCTTCTCTTTACCTGTTATTAACTCATTTTCTGCATCTACCTCAACATAATCATTCATTATCTGACTCATATGCACAAGAGCATCAAGTGGACCTATGTGACAAAAAGCACCAAACTCAACAATCTCACAAACAATTGCATCAATTACTTCTTGTAATTCTGGTTTATAGGTCAACGCATCAAAAGCGACCTTTTGATACATAGCTCCGTCGCCATGGATAACAATACCCGGACCTAGTGGTTCAACATTATCAGTAACAACAATTACACCAAAATTTCTTCTCATTGTTCCTTCAAACGTCTTTTGAACAATATTAGTAACAACATCATCAAGATTCTCACTAAACTTGTTTGGAGGAATTCTGATTGTATCTTCAACTCTAACCTTATAATACATAATATCACTTTTCTACTTTAATTATAGTCGTTTTGGAATATATCTACTCCTTATATGCTTTTTGAGTCTTTAATTAGTTTATAGATGGAAGTTGATAAATATCGGTAAAAACACCAATGAAACAACTGACATTAATTTAATCAGAATATTTAGGGACGGACCTGCAGTATCTTTACATGGATCACCAACTGTATCTCCAATTACTGCTGCTTTGTGTGAGGGAGAACCTTTGCCACCAAGATTACCAGCTTCTATATATTTTTTTGCATTATCCCAAGCACCACCTGCGTTTGCTAGAAAAACTGCTAATAAAAATCCTGTTGCAATTGATCCTAGTAAAAGTCCACCAAGACCAGCTGGACCCAAAATTATTCCAATAACAATTGGAGCAACAACAGCTAATATACCAGGTAAAATCATTTCTCGTAATGCATTTTTTGTACTAATACTAACACACCTTGAATAATCTGGTTTACTATTAGGATCAGTTAACAATTTAAATTCTCTAAACTGGTAACGCACCTCTTCCACCATTTTATATGCTGCTCTTCCAACCGCACCCATTGCTAGAGCAACAAAAACAAACGGTAACATTGCACCGATAAAAATACCAGCAACTAAATTAGGATTGCTAATCGATAGTATTGAACCTAAATCACCAATCTTTCCAGGATATCGTAGTGATAACAATTGTAAAGATACAATAAAAGTTGCAATTAGAGCTAAAGCGGTAATAGCTGCTGAACCTATTGCAAAACCTTTTCCCATAGCTGCGGTAGTATTACCTACTGCATCAAGTGACTCGGCACGCTCCCTAACATCCTTACCTAGCCCACTCATCTCTGCAATACCAGCTGCGTTATCAGCAACAGGACCATAACAATCTGTTGCAAGAGATATACCAAGGATGCTTAGCATACCAACAGCAGAGAGAGCAACCCCATAAAAATTAGCAAAATTATATGCAACGATCATAGCAATGACTACTGAAAGTACTGGAATAATCGTACTCATCATACCTGTTACCATTCCTTGTATTATAGTAGTAGCTGGTCCTGTTTTAGTGGCTTCAGCAATAAGTCGCACTGGTTTTTGTTTTTCTGATGCAAAATATTCAGTGCTTAAACCAATGATAATACCAGCAATTAGTCCTGCTAGCATTGCATAATATGGTTCCATTTTACCACCAAGAAGATACCAAGTTGCAAATGCTCCTAAAATCCCTACCATAATAGTACTTGCAAATAAACCATTTCGCATTGCTGTATACACATTTGCTTTTTTACCAGTACGTACAAAGAACATACCTATGATTGATGCAAAGATACCAATTGCAGAAATTACTAAAGGTAACAAAATCCCCCAATCACCATATGTATAATTCAACATATTACTTATCCCAATATAAGATGCAGATGAAATTGCCATAGCAGCAAGAGCCATTGGTGCTATTATTGCTTCAACATATGACTCATATAGATCTGCACCCATTCCTGCTATATCACCAACATTATCACCAACAAGATCTGCTATAACTGCTGGGTTTCTTGGATCATCTTCAGGTATATTTTCTTCAACCTTACCAACAAGATCTGCACCAACATCTGCAGATTTTGTGTAAATTCCACCACCAACTCTGGCAAACAAAGCAACTGAGGAAGCACCAAAACCAAAACCAAAAAGAATATTTGTTGTATCAAAAACACTGAAATTAAGAACACTGGTGAAAAGCTCATAAACACCCCAGACTCCTAAAACACCGAGACCTACGACAATAATACCCATTACAGCTCCACTGGAAAATGCAATAGACAATCCCTTGTTAATACTCTCTTTTGCTCCTTCAGCTGTTTTGGCATTAGCAATGGTTGCTATCCTCATACCAAAATTTCCTGAAAGAATAGAAAGAATCGCACCAACAAGAAAAGCAACCCCTGTCCCCCAATGCATATTACTACCAGGAATAAAATATGCTCCAATTAGTACTAAAGCTACAACAGTTACAAATATTGTTAAAATCTTATTTTCACTTTTTAAAAAAGCCATAGCTCCTTCTCGTATTGCATTACTGATTTCCTGCATTTTTTGATTCCCAGAACTCTCTTTGCGTATTTTATTAACTAGATATACTGCAAAAACCAGCGCAATAAGTCCACTAATAGGTATGACTAGAGATACATCAATATTCATATTAACCTCTCCGTTGAAGGTGTATCCACATCTTTTATTTAACGATTATGTTTTAATCGTTAATAATTTTCAAATTCAAATAAAAAATAAAACTATATATATTAAGTAAAATAAATATTATATTAAAAAATTATATAAAAGAAATTAATATACAAATCATAAATCCATGAACTATTATAAGAGTAAAAAGTATGCTAAAAAGATTAAGCAATATCATTGAAAAATACCCTTTACTTATTATTACAATAATAATTTTGATAACAATAGGATTTTCGATACTAATACCATCTATTATAATCAAAACAAATTTTTATGATTTTGCACCAGATGATGAAGTGGTTAAAGCAACAGTTAGAATAGGAAATTATTTCAGTCAAAACTATCAAGTGATGTATCTATATGTAGAAAAACAACAAACGGAGAGTGTTATTACTCCAGAAGCATTAAAAGAACAAAATTATATACAAAAAGAACTTAAAAAAAATCCGGAAATAGTAGAAATTACTGGAATATCAACAATACTTAACCAAATATGTTTTCTTGAATTTGGAAAGGCATTTGAAAATTGTACAGATGAACAAATTACGGCCGCATTAAACGATGTACTTGAAACACAGGGGATAAATGACATAAAAATTTTAAATACTGACGATCCGAATGAAAAAATAGATTATAATAGATATCCAAGAATATTAAAGGGTAAATCAGTAGATGCTATAGACATAAAAAATTGTTATATAAAATTCAACGATGAAATAGCTACTTTTTCAATGGAGGTTTATAATCTTGAATCTATTGAAAAAAAACTAAAATCACCACTACCAAGGACAAACGTAGTAGAGTGGTATGTAGATTTTGAAAATCTTATTAAACCAGATGAAAGACTAAATGTGTCATATAGAATAGCTGCTCACATTGAACCAAAATATCCTATTTGGGAGGTGGGTAAAGGACTATTACAAAATCTAAAAACATTGATTAATAATGCAAAAGAACGAGATTTATTTAAAGTTTATAAAAAAGAAGCATACTTATGGGTAAGGCCACCTCAACAAGATATTTTTTTTCCAATACAGCTTAAAACAGCTGATGT
>Ga0299915_10003182_pt1 | contig 11908 bp, 10 predicted proteins | sample RVTome_13_FD_200263 | JGI IMG/M metagenome (GOLD analysis project Ga0299915, IMG submission 200263) | Soil microbial communities from uranium-contaminated site in the Upper Colorado River Basin, Wyoming, United States - RVT92D227 (version 2) ... | reverse complement strand
AACCGATTCGCGTTCAAGAAGCCCCTCCTCAAACTGGCTCCAGATCGAAGCCGCTTTGTCGAAGTCAAGGTACAGCAAGTCGCGAATGGTAGTCGCTGGTGTCTTCGTCATGTCTTCCGGTCAGGCTAACAATGTTTATATGAATCCATTTAACAACCCGGATACCGCTTCATGTGCCGTATAAGACGCCTGTAAAACAAGTATCGGAACGGTCATAACTAATGAATTATCAACCGGGTGCGGAGCGCCTCGCAAAGTCGATCGAGCAGCTTTGGGGCGCGTGGAGAATAGGATACCCTTTCTTCGGAAACGGATGATATTTCGGAGAAAATCAACTGACCCCCTTCGTCTCAAGCGGGATTCTAGATCGGCCCGGCCGGGATGTCAAGCCTGGAAATTCCTTTTCCCCGAAGAAAGCCGCCGGTTCGGCCGGAAGGGAAGGGGACTCGCGGGTTGTTGGACGTTTCTTGACATCGGATTCCGGATCGAGAATGTCGATGAGGTCAAACTTGTCCGTATAGGACGAGTTTGTCTTCTTCATTTCCTCATATTCATTCCGGTCCCAGCCTCCGAGCACATATGGCTCTTCCCACGGGAAGTCCTCGATGCCGGTTACACGCAGAGGAAGAGAGAGATGTTTCTTGAGGTGCACAAGATAGCGAGGGGCGTTCTTGGGCGTCCGTTCGTTGTCGTCACCGAGTACGGCGTGAATACGCTGCTCCGATTTATCCATATGATCTCTCTGGCTAACGACCACGAATGAGCCGCGCGTTGCCACGAGTCCGAACGCGTCGACTCCATTCGTCGGTTAGGCGCCAACGCATTTCAGCTTTCCTGCCGCGAGGCAACCCGAGCGCACTTGACTGTCGGTCCGTCGTTCACGTCAGCGCGCCTCGATCCTCCACCATGAGAACCCAAAGCGCTGTGCCCGCCCGTTCTGAATGGGACTGACCACCGCCAAACCACCCGCGCTGAGAAACGTCACTGCCAGGTATTCGCCGGCAGTATCTCGAGTCGGCGGATCTTCCGGGCGGGCGCCCGATCGCCAACTGTCGGGCCGAAACGGCCACGACGTGATCATTCGCCGCGGCGTGCAATCGTCCCGACCGCCGTCGGCTGCAAACGCTGGTTGGGCCGCCCTTACCTCGGGGATTCCCGTTTTCGCCCGTCCGAGTCGCGATCGATGCCGCCACACGGGGGACCTCACGGGGTGGGCTGAAGACCACGAAATTGCGTATACACGATTCCAACCGACACTGTTCTTAAGTTCACGGACTGGATCGGCGCCCGCCCGAACATGTGCTCATTCCTGAAAAGAACCTCAATCTGAACGACGCCGTCCTTCCCGCCCAGCTGGAATTTGGCGCCCAATCCGACGCTAGCCAACGGTCGACTGAAGTTGTCCTGATCGCCAATATTGTCTAAATCGACCGACGAAAATGCTCCTCCAAAGCCTACAGATCCATACGGGCGGAACACGCCTCCCGCAAAACTCCGACGAAGTGGGTAGATGACACAGTCCGCCTTGATCATCGTGAGGTTCTCACCATGATTGGGGAACGGTACGCCAAAGACATTCTGTACTTCCAACTTGTTGGCACTTCGCAGGATGCCGGCCTCCACGCCCAAACGGTCGCCGTGGACTCCTACCTTCACACCCGCGAACGCTGATGATTTGAGCTTGGCTGTCAATTGCTCGTGATCCCCGGTAGCATTGACATCCTGGCCGATGATTCCGCTCGAGGTCAGTGTTCCTCCATATACGCTATACTCGATCTGCCACTGGCTGCGCATCGCGGTCCCAATTGAGGCAGTCTCCTGGGGGCGAGACTCCTGGGCCCACACAACCCGATTCACAAAGATCACTGCAAAGGCCATAAAGGCCATGGCGCATGCCCGAGATTTCATTCCCATCGTCGATCCTCCTTCGGAATCTCAGTTATAAAAAGTCCCCCCTTAGCGCTCGGCCGCGGGCACAGCCCGTCGGCTGCGGCGTCTTGTTAGGTTGCACATCCCATAACTTTGACCTTTAACGCTGTCCGTTAGCCTGAACTTGTTCTGCCTTGGAGGAGAGATCCCCTTGCGATTCTATCACCTCGCCAGTCTGCTCTGCACGCTGCAGCACCGTTCGACGGGATTCAAACTCGCGCTTAATTGCATCCTCACTCAGACCCTTCTCATGCCAATACAAGACGTCGCCTTCTTTGAAGCTCAAGTGTGGATTTACCTTCCAGTCATTGAACAAACCATAAAATCGTGCAAGCTCACGGACTTCATCCTTGGTGGGGTTTTTAGGGTTCGCGATGTTTGGCAATCGTGAGATCTCTCCAATGGAGCCCCGGGACTGAGCATCGTGAATATCAGATGGAGGAGGCAAACGCAGCTTCTCTTCCAGCATTCGCTTCTGTTCAATCAGAAGATCGATTCGAGCGTTTAGCGCCTGGATGCGCTCGTTAAAGAGAGCGCTTGCAACTTTCCACATTATAGGGGTTACCACTATCACTGCGGCTAGGAAGAACGGCCCATACTTGCGAATAGCTTTGATCACTCCTTCAATGGACACGGTTTCACCTCCAACGGCACGGATCAGGCATGCTTTCAAGCGTCGCCTGCATCTGTCTTGTTTGCCACATCTTTCGATTTACTATTTCCCACTCTGCCTTCATAGCGGAGGCGAGTAATCTCGGCCTCCACAGAATGGCGAAGGTCGGCAGGCACTCCCCAGTAGTCAAAGATGCCACCACGCTGGGAGTTCTGGCCGCAAATAACAAACACACCAGTTCCCAAGTGTCTCTTCAAATGTGAAGCAAGCCAACCTACAAAACCGCTATTGTCCAGTCCCGGCTCAAAATGAAACGAGAACACCGCGAACTGTTCAGTCGCTGAGTCCCTTGCCGGAACGAGCGCACTCCACACCTCCGAATCGCGAACCAGTGCGAGACTATCCGTCAAACGGTCATGTGGGATCGAATTGACCAGGTATTCCTCGAAAGCGAAGTTACCTGGGCAAAAGATCACTTCACTGCGAGCCAGAACTCTCAACAGGCGATTCCTCGTCTCAATAGGAGTCTCCTTGCTAACGTACATTTATTTCCTTTCTTTATCTTTTCGTCCAGCGCCTTTCATTTCAACTGCTTACCTCCATCTTTCACCACAGAGCTTTTGGGTTTATACGGTCTGAATAAACCGGGCCAAAGCCTATCGACCGGGCTTCGCACATCATGGCCCCTTTATTCAGGATATGGGTGTAAATCATGGTCGTACTGACGTCTTTGTGTCCCAATAACTCTTGGATCGTTCGAATGTCACATTTGGAGCGCGAAGAGAATAGGATGCCCTTTCTTCGGAAACAGATGATATTTCGGAGAAAATCAACTGACCCCCCTTCGTCTCAAGTAGGATTCTAGATGGGCCCGGCCGGGATGTCAAGCCTGGGAATTCCTTTTCCCCGAAGAAAGCCGTCGGTTCGGCCAGGAAGGGTTCACAGTTCGTCACTACGTACCCAATGCGATATCAAGCCTTCAGTTCAGCTCTGACTTCGTAGTGTTGTGAGCGTGCATCAAACCGCAAAAGCAACTCTCTTGCCTTAGGGGGAACAACCGCCACCTCATAGTCTTCGCCTGCGAAAGCCCGAATAGCGTCTATGGCGTCAAACCACATGACTGTAACGAACTCCGCCTCATCGTTGAGGTTCCGTCGAAATAGTTGAATTCCCTGATAACCCGCAATCTGGCGATTCTGTATGCCAATGAAAATCTCGCTCTTAAGAAGCGACTCGTAAGCATTAGCGTTTGCGGAAGTAGTCCAGCCATGCCAGATTCGACTAATCATTTTCACGTCCTCCTTGATGGTATGTTGTCGCGCCTAACGACCACGAATGAGCCGCGCGTTGCCACGAGTCCGAACGCGTCGACTCCATTCGTCGGTTAGGCACCAACGCATTCCAGCTTTTCTGGCGCGAGGCATCCCGAGCGCACTCGACTGTCGGTCCATCGCTCACGTCAGCGCGCCTCGATCCTCCACCATGAGAACCCAAAGCGCTGTGCGCGCCCGTTCTGAATGGGGCTGACCACCGCCAAACCACCTTCGCTGAGAAACGTCACTGCCAGGTATTCGCTGGCAGTATCTCGAGTCGGCGGATCTTCCGGGCGGGCGCCCGATCGCCAACTGTCAGGTCGAAACGGCGGCGAGGTGATCATTCTCGGAGGCGCGTCGCCGTCGCTGACCTCGATTCGGCCCACGTGAGCCTGCAAGGTCTCGCCCCGGCCCGAGAACCACGTGGCTGCGAGCTCCCCAAGCCCACGCGCGACCAGATACGGGAAGTACAAGACGTCCTCGCTCTGGGCCACACGCCAAGTCGTCCACGTGCCGCCTTGATCAATCGATCGCGCCAGCCAGAGTCCATTTCGATCCGTCCAGAGAGAGTAGAGGGCACCCCGGGCGTCCCAGGCGAGAGGCTCCACCCACCGCGGCACCCCCTCCGTGTCGCTGGGCGGGCTCCACTCGCGCTGGCCCGGCGCCGCGTGCTTGCGCCACGTCGTCCCGCCATCAACGCTGACGGCGACGAGATCGACACCCTCGGTGAACAGGTTGCCGGAGGCCGACGCCGGAGTCACGCGCACCGCGACTTCACGGTTAGGGCCGACGGCGAGATGGCTTGACCCGCCCTGTGCATGGATCCGGGGCCGCTCAGTCCAGGTGACACCTCCATCCAAGCTGACCGCGTGGCAGACGCCGCTGCCGTCGTTCCAGATGACATGGGCGGTTCCGTCTGCCGCTACTTCAACCCAGGGTCGGTCGTCGAACCGGGTTTTCGACAGCATCGTCCAGGACCACGTCGCCCCCGCGTTCTTGCTGACGCCGATGGTGATGTGCGTGCCCTCATTGACCTTGCGGTCGAAGCCCATCGTCACGAAGTAGAGGGTGCCGTCCCGGGCCACCGCCAGATCCACGTCCGAGTTGCCAATCGCCCCGTCGGCCTCGCTGCCGACGTTCACACGCGCCCACGTGGCGCCGCGGTCCCGGCTCTGCCAGAGCTTCGGTCCGGGTTCTCCGAACCCGCTCACGAACAGCGTGCCGTCGGGATGCTCGACAACCATCGGTTCACGCGCGAGCACGTCGAGATGGTCGACGGGATCGGCCATGACGAGCGTCGTGACAGAGGTTGCGCTTGGCGCCGCGCGGCGGTGGTCGAGACCGGGGGCGCAGCTGTCGCTGATAGCGACAAGACACAGCACCGTCACACTCGCTCGAACTCGCGCGGCGACCCGGTTTTGATGCGGCGTCCTCTCGGCACCTGGTTGCCTTAGTACACCTTGCATTGCCATTAGGATTGCCCTCCATGACAGAAATGCCGTCGTTCGCATGGCGTGCCTAACGTACGCTTGAGCGGCGAGCAACCACGCGGCCAATGAGCTTGAGTAAAACGCCACAAAATATGCTCCGCGTGGTTGTGTGTCCGCTGCATTTTTTTGTTAGCCGGCGAAGGGCAAGACTTGTTATGCCTCGAATATCCTAGATAAGCGACCCGCTGACTGCTTTATATGTGGGATGTCCAGGACCTCTCCCGCCCAAATCAGCTGGCGATTAAAAGATGGGCGCAGGTCCTGTACAGCATACGCCGCTCTCAGCCCCGTCGAAACCGCTCGCTTTGCGCCATCGAACGAGACCTCGCGCAAACCCTCGTGCACTACGCGATGTCGTAGGCTGAATAAATCCCTTCGCCACGCGGCTTCGGCTGGTGACCCAATGAAACTCCGAATTAGATCGCCTGAAGCAGTTGCCTCCGCTGAGGCCACTTTGTCGATTTCGATCAGCCGCTTCTGAAGCGAGTCGAACTTCCCACCCCACGCAAATTGGTTCTCGATTTCGTCACTGCTGAGCCCCCTTCGCCGCAACACATCGCTCAACACTGTCGCCACCAGCACTTCAAAGGCAGATTGTGCATCCAAAACGGCGAGCGCCCATTCAAACCGCTTGAGCCGCCGAATCGCGCTAAGTATCAAGACATGAAAGACATCTAGCTCATGTTTCTGTTTAGCCAGACGGCCAAACAACTCAATTTGCTCGTCCTTTAGAGCGGCGCCCGACATCAAGTCCTCGTAGCTGTTGGCACCGATGCGATGAATCCGATTACCCCCGATTGTCTCGCCGAATCGCAGTTCGCTCATGCGTAACAAGATATCTCGGGCAGTGCCGTCCGGCCAGTGAGATGGGACGGCGGCGAGCGAAACCAGCGTGTAGTAGGTGTCCCGCTTTCCATCTATGGATCGCGCGAGTGGGTCGAGCGTGATGAATCGATAGAGATCGATGATGTTGTTTAGAACGTTCGTCGCACGCTCAATCGTATTCTCTGCCCAGTTGCCGCCTGAACTACGCAAGCAGAGAAACACGTTCGCGACGCTGTAAGGCCGGGGCTCCTGGAAGCCTCCGTCAGGGCCGCACGTCAACTCTGCAGTCACCACTTCGCGACCTGACTCGAATTTCGAAGTGATTCGGTAGTCGGCGGTCGGGAAGGTAAGTGTACCTGACCCTGCGTCCTTGAATACGTCAGCAGGTCTCAAGAGTGTCGATGAGCGACTCCAACGAAGCGTTCCGACGCCCGGACTACTGACAAACGTTGCCGTTCGCTCTTCTGGCTCCCAGCACAGAAAGTTCTCAGGCGGCAGTCGCAGGGGAAACGGCAGCTCCCACTGCACATGCGCAACTCCTTCGTACCTTGGCATAGATGGCTTACCTCCCGCATGTCGAACGAGACCGGTTAACGGACGAGTTCAGCGGCGCCGGCCGCTTCGTGGCCGGCGTCCGCTGCAACGACTTGCTAGCCCTTATTCTTGAAATCAATTTTTTCTTTCACTATTCGAAGAACTGCTCCATAAGAACGTATCTGCACCTGTGTGTTCAGACGATTCCACGCCCCCTTAAATATGCAGACTTGTTCATCATCTGATTCTTCGTCTATTCCGATGAGTAGAATCCCGCACGGCTCGCGGTAACCGGACAGTTTAAGCTCATCCCGGAGATATGCTTGAGACCGAGATGAAACGTCTATGTAGTTGATTAGTTGGCAGACGCCTTCATTTGCCTCTCTAGATAAGCAGACTCTTTTCCCATGAGTTCGGAAAGCATCCTTATCTGCACCTTTCAATTCTAAAACGAACCAAGAAACGCCATCACTGCTTGCACCAGCTAATACATAGTCAGGAATTAGTCCGCTAACGTCGCCAGAAGCCGGTCGAATTTGTTGTTTAGGGTAAACCCACGATGCATGATGTCCTGTGCAAAATAAAAATATAGTCAGTGCTAGCACTTCTTTGTTGCGGGAAAGAAAGGATTCAATTTGGGTTTCACTAGCCCTAGAGTAGACAAGTTGTTCAAACTCTTTATACTGCGCTAAAGACACCTTATGCTGGTCAACAAAATAGTCTTTTGGTGGCCACCCTTCGGGCCATTTTTTAAACCGCTCATCTTTTGAGGCTGGGAGAAAATTCAATTTCTGTTCCTTTAGGGTTAACAATGATTAGGCGAAAATCGCAATCGGTATCATCTGGATCACGGGGCCCTTGATCTCCCATTCGAGTTTCGGAATCTGGAAGTCCTTGATATTCGAGAGGTTGGTAAAAACGTCTTTGAGTGTCTTCTCTGGCATTATGCTGAGTGCGGTCTTGCGCAGCAGGCTGATTGAGCGGTCATCGGCTTTGTCAATGATCCGGACCACCTTACCTAGGACGCTGAACTGCCCATCAACAATGTCGGACATCGTCGGATCGTTCAGGTATTCCGTCTCCAAAGTGAGGACTGCCCTATATCCACTGGGCAGCCCTGAAGCGATGATGTCTACAGTTTCGCCGGCCTTGAGTTTTGCGGTAAACCCTTCGATCTGCTTCTGAATCCTCATGTTGTCGGACTTTTCCCCATGCTTTCCCTTTGTTCCCGGCTTCTCCGTGGCGGTGAATATGACGGCAATCTCCATGAGAGAAGCCATGGACTCGAGAGTTGCGATCAGTGGATTCCGTTCCAAGGGAGCAGTGAACTCAAGAAAGGCTTCCGATGGCGGCACACAAGTACCGTCGAGTTGCTTGATCTGCCCTGTTGCTTGGAGTCGCTGCCGAAGATTCGAAAACAGAGAAGCGGGAGTATGGTACTTCTCTGAATCGCGCTGTACCTCATTGGCCGACGCTTTTGCCCTGTCCTGACTGCCTGAGACCCCAATCTTCAGAATGCCGGAAAGCGCTTTGCTGAGTCCGAACTCTGCTCCGTAGCGACGTACTTCCTCTTTGTTGTTCGAGTGTAAGGAACTCACACGCTCAACAGTCGCGATTCCGCCTTCAAGCATCGCCAGAAGATCGAAGACGATACGTTGGTTTAGATAAACAGGGATAATTGGCAGTATTTCAGTCATGTTTTCTCCCGCTAAACAATGTTTATATGGATCCATATAAAGTCCTAAAGATGGCATTAAGTGCCGTATAAGACGCCGGAGAATCCGGCCTCCTTTCAGGCCTAAACGCAGTAATTTCAACCTCTTCGTCGGAAACGGATGATATTTCGGAGAAAACCAACTGACCCCCTTCGTCTCAAGCGGGATTCTAGATCGGCCCGGCCGGGATGTCAAGCCTGGAAATTCCTTTTCCCCGAAGAAAGCCGCCGGTTCGGCCGGGAGGGACCGGGACTCGCGGGTTGTTGGACGTTTCTTGACAGCACCGCTCGGACAAAGATATATTCCAGGGGAGAATTTTCATGTCGTCCACGCGTTGCCGAAACGAATCCGCCGACGATGGCGCGTGGAAAAAGATCTTTGGCTCCCAGAAAGGGGTTTATCCAATGACAAGAAAGAACCGTCTCATTTCTTCGATCGGGCTGGGCTTGTTCCTGGTCTCGGCCCTCGCCGCGTCCACGCCGGCCGCTCCGGCGGCAGACGAGCCCGTCAAACCTCCCCGCCCCCTCAAAATCGACGACCTATTCGCCTTGAAAGAAGTCTATGACCCGCAATTGAGCCCCGACGGCGCCTGGGTCGCCTACACTGTCACCACCACCGACCTTGCCAAGGAGACATCCGACACGGACATCTGGATGGTCCCGGCCGCCGGCGGCGATCCGGTCCGGGTGACGTCAACCCCGAAATCGGAATCGCGTCCCCGTTTCAGCCCAGACGGAAAATGGCTGGCGTTTCTCTCGGCCCGGGAGGGGAAACGGAACCAGGTTTGGCTCCTGCCACGGAGCGGGGGGGAAGCTGTGAAGCTCACCGACTTCAAAACGGGTGTCTCCGATGTCGTCTGGTCGCCCGACTCAAAGCGCCTGGCCCTCGTCATGAGGGACGCCGATCCCGATGGAGCGGTCCCTGGTGGGGACGATGAGGATGGAGACGCCCCGGCCGCCGGCGTCGAGAAGTCGAAAACGCCCAAGCCGATCGTCGTCCGCCGCCTCCAGTTCAAGAGGGACGGCGCCGGCTATCTGGATGAACGGCGCCGCCATATCCACGTGTTCGACATCGCCGGAAAAACGGCCATCCAATTGACCTCGGGGCCCTTTGACGATTCGTCGCCCGTCTGGTCGTCCGACGGAACGAGGGTCGCTTTCGTCAGCAACAGGACGCTTCCCGACGCCGACGCCAGCCAGGACAGAAACATCTATGTCGTTGAAGCGAAAGCCGGGTCCGTGCCCAGGGCGGTCGTCGCGTCGCCGGGCGAGGACGACTCTCCCGCCTGGTCCCCCGACGGCCGTTGGCTCCTCTACCTCCAGGGCTGCGACCCAAAAGATATGTGGTACGGCTCAAACCATATCGCCCTTGTCCCGGCGGGGGGAGGAACGCCGCGGCCCCTGACCGCATCCATCGACCGGAACGCCTACGCCCCGGTCTTCTCTCCCGACAGCCTCTATGTGTACTTCCTCCTCGAGGACGGGGGAAACCAACCCCTTTGCCGGGTCAGCATCGACGGCGGGACAGTCGAACGCGTCGCGGGGACGGACCGTGAGGTCCAGGACTTCGACGTCGCCGGGAAAGGACCGGTCGTGGTCCTGGAGGCAACGGCCGAACGGCCGGCCGAGATCTCCGCCGTGGGCACGGACGGGACGCTGACCCGCTTGACCCATGTCAACGACGAGGTTCTGAAGGGTATCAAGCTCAGCCAGGTCCGCCGCTACAAAGCGACAAGCAAGGACGGAACACCCGTCGACGCCTTCCTGACCCTGCCGCCGGACTACAAGGAGGGAACAAAGCTCCCGGCCATCCTCCGCATCCACGGCGGTCCGACGTCTCAGTACACGACGGGATTCGATTTCGAGTGGCAGATCCTGGCCGCCCAAGGTTACGTCGTCCTCACATCCAACCCGCGGGGATCGACCGGCTACGGGACGGCGTTCAGCCGCACCATCTTCGCCGACTGGGGAAACAAGGATTTCGAGGATGTCATGGCGGCCGTCGACGGCGCGGCGGCCATGGGGATTGCCGATCCGGACCGGCTGGGGGTCGGCGGCTGGAGCTACGGCGGCATCCTGACGGACTACGTCATCACGAAAACGGACCGTTTCAAGGCGGCGATCTCTGGGGCCTCTGGCGCCAACTGGCTGGCCGGCTACGGGACCGACCACTACCAATATGAATACGAGACCGAGCTCGGCCTGCCCTGGCGGAACCGGGGCCTCTGGTTGAAACTCTCCTCTTCCTTCTTCGACGTCGAGAAGATCACGACTCCAGTCCTCTACCTGTGCGGCGCGCTCGACATGAACGTCCCCCTCCTCAACTCGGAGCAGCTCTACCAGGCCGTCCGCCGGATCGGGAAGGTCCGGACCGAACTCGTCATCTACCCGGACCAGTGGCACGGGATCGCGACGCCCAGCTTCCGGAAGGACCGCTATGAGCGATACATCGCCTGGTACGACAGCTTCCTCAAGCCGAAAGGCGCGTTGACCGGAGAACGCAAACCCGAGGCGATGTCCCTCCTTGGCAAGCCGCTCTATTCGGCCGCGGCGCCGGCGGATCAGAAAAAAGCGTTAGAAGACAACCTGGCCAAGGCAACCGCAGAGTTCGTGAAAAACCCCGACAGCGCCGACGCCGTCCTCCGACTCGGGCTCAGGACGGCCGACCTGGGCCGCTACCGGGAGGCGATCGATATTTATTCGCGGGGGATCTCCAAGCATCCGGGCGACGCGCGGCTCCTCCGCTATCGCGGCCACCGCTATATCACCGTCCGTGAGTTCGACAAGGCGATTTCCGATTTGTCGCGGGCGGCCGGCCTCTTAAAGGGAAAACCGGATGTCCCGGATATGGACGGGGCCGCGAACACGGCCGTTCCGGGCGCTTCCGCCAAGCCTGCGAATACACTCCGGTTCAGCGTCTGGTATCACCTCGGCCTAGCCCGTTTTATCAAAGGGGATTTTCAGGGCGCGCTCCAAGCCTACCGGGAATGTCTTAAGGCCGCAAAGGGGAACGACGAAAGCCTGGTTTCCGTCTCGGACTGGCTCTACATGACCCTGCGCCGCCTCGGCCGGAAAGACGAAGCGGCCAAGGTCCTCGACGTCGTTCGTCCCGACATGAAGATCTCCGAAAACATGGCCTACCTGAACCGCCTTTTGATGTACAAGGGGACCTACGCCCCCGAGGACCTGTTGCGGACGGGGGGTTCTGATGTGGACTTGGCCACATACGGCTTCGGCGTCGGGAACTTCTATCTCATGAACGGGGAAAAGGACAAAGCCCGGGCGATCTTCGAGAGGGTCATGAAAGGCCCGGCCTGGCAAGCGTTCGGTTATATCGCCGCCGAAGCCGAACTTGCGCGAATGAAGTAGAGGCTGAGCGTCAACGGCTGTTGACGTTTTATCACTTAATTTTCTCGTTCGAGCCGGGCCTCATCGTGTTTTTCCAGGGAGACGCACTCCGATCCGTGACGTTGACCCGGAGTATTTTGTG
>Ga0299915_10003181_pt1 | contig 11910 bp, 14 predicted proteins | sample RVTome_13_FD_200263 | JGI IMG/M metagenome (GOLD analysis project Ga0299915, IMG submission 200263) | Soil microbial communities from uranium-contaminated site in the Upper Colorado River Basin, Wyoming, United States - RVT92D227 (version 2) ... | reverse complement strand
GTGATCGGGAAATGGCGCGTAGCCTGTGAAACCGCGGAACTTCTATCCAAGCGCAGGAAAAAGGAGGTAACCCTCATTCATTCCGGGCCAATCGAGGAGTTAGGTTGTGATATGGAGCCCATTTTCGAGCGAAGGCTCCTCCTGAATCGCCTTAAGGATTGCGGGGTGGAAATCTTGAATGACACGGCGGTGGTAGAAATCACCGATGAGGGGGTTAAGGTTCATAGCCACGGGGCTGGATTCATCCCTTGCGACCATGTGGTAGTGGAAGAGGTCCCCACCTTAAACAATTCCCTCCTGCGGGAATTGCGGGGAAATGTGGAAGTTATTGGAATCGGGGATTGCATCGAGCCCCGCGATCTCTACCAGGCCATCCACGATGGCTTCCGCGCCGGCTACCGGATTGGGTAGGGCAGTCGAATCCCCGCGGGTGTTATAAAGAGCCTATTGAAATCGCCATCGCCTAAAGGTAGAATGGTACCTGAAGATAGAGTAAGGAAGAATTTTTATACGCCCGTTTTAATGGGCGGGAAGGCGGAAAAATGAAAGCGGCGGTTATTTACTGGTCCAAAACGGGAAACACCGAGAAAGTCGTCCGGGCGATCCATAATGGCCTGGAGGCTTCCGGGGTAACCGTTTTGCTTAAAGGCGTTGAGGAAGCCAAAGATATTAATTTTTTTGATTATGACCTGATTGGCATCGCCTTTCCTTCTTACCAATGGCATCCCCCGGAGCCCGTGGATGCCTTTTTGAAAAATAAGCTCGGCGAGTATCGGAGACAGGGGTTGATAAAAGTCGGGGCCCCTAAAGTTCCCGGGAAGAATGCCCTTATTGTTTGCACCTATTCGGGACCCCATACAGGATTCAACGAGGCCCTTCCTGCGGGGAAGTACGTGGGGCAGTTCTTTGAACACCTTGGCTTCACCGTTTTGGATGAGTGGTACGTCCTGGGCGAGTTTCATGGCTCAGAAGAAAACAGCACCCAGGGGAGGATGGGGAACATCAAAGGGCGGCCCAATGAAGCCGACCTAAAAAAAATAAGGCAGGATGCCGAACGGCTCGGGCAGCGACTATAGAAAAATAGAAGATTTCATCCAGCGCCAGGAGAAGGACCTAATACCAACGAAATAAATAGATTTACATCCTATGTAGGGTGCGTTCCCCGAACGCACCGTTAAAGGCTTTTGCCGAAATAAGTCTTTGAAAGTTTAACCTAATTCCTATTAAAGGAGGTTCGACCATGAAAAAAATCTTCTCCTTTCTCTTCGTCTCATCCCTCTTTATATTTTCGCCTGCCTTCGCAGCGTCCGATCTGGACAACTTCATCAAGAGCGTGAATGTCCAGGCCCAGGCCGATCTTGGAGCGTTCAAAGTCAGGCTCTCGTCCCAATTCGGGGTTCCTGTTCCGAGGGTTGACGCCATCATGGCCAGTGTCAAGACTCCTGGCGACGCCTACATGTGCTTCCGGGTCGGCCAGGTAGCATCCCGGCCCGTTGAAGTCGTCATGAAGGAGTACCAGGCGCACAAGGGGAAGGGATGGGGGGTCATTGCCAAAAACCTGGGCATAAAGCCGGGGTCGAAAGAGTTCCATGCTCTTAAGAAGGGCGATTTCAATGGTGATGACGCCACCCCGGGCAAGGGAAAGGGTAAAGGAAAAAGCAAAGGGAAAGGGCGCGACAAGTAAGTCCTTCTCCCCCCGCAATGGGAAGCTGTGAAAAAATTCAAATCTGGAGGGGGAAAACCCTTCTTGTTGTCCAGGGGTCGGGAAAATTCGTGCCGCCAAAATCGGGGGGACAATAATGATCCCCAACGGATACCCTGCCTTCCGCAAAGGGACGCGGGCAACTTGGAACAAAACAATGTAGATACATAAGGATTGGCCTTCAGGCCTAACCGAAGTTGATTCCACTTCCGGCATCAAGGAGAGCACCGCATCATTTTGGCAAGCGAATTTTCCCGGCCCCTGGACATGAGTGAAGCCTCTCCTTTCCCCCTACCCCAATTTTTTCACAGCTTCTGGGCGCAGGTTGGATCTCTCTGGAAACCGACCCCGGTGGGGGCCAAACAACTTCTCATTATTTCATCTCCGGTTCAAACCTTTTAAGGGTTGCGGAGGTTGCGAAAGCAGGCGCGACTAACCACAAGCGCTTCAGATTTCCGGCCGGCTTTCGCTCCAAGGCCTCCCGGAGGAGAACAAGGAAGCGTTGTTTCTCCAAAGATCCGTGCAGCGTTCCAAGGAACGGCAGGGCGAGCGAGCCCAGTTTTCTGGTTTCAACCTCCTGGAAAACCCTTTCCAGAGCGCTGGCAACCCACGCCTCTTTCCATGATGGTTCTTCATTGAGATCGTGAACAATCGCCAGCAGTCGCAGGGGGTACCCACCTTTTACGATCACGCTGCCGGGTTCAGCCGGACGTGTTGCCAGCATTTCAGCTATTACTCGCTCCGGATCTTCATCCGTTTCGTGTACCTCGGGATCGGCACTCAGGACAAGATAGGTGTCCTCCTCGGCAGCCACCGCATCTATCGTAAAGGGGGGTGTATTTTCTGGCGCGACAACGATTTGAACAGAGCCGATCGATAGCTTGAAATCTTTAGACCCGCGAATCAACCGCAGCTTTGGTTTGTGATTTTCGCTTTCAGGCATAACTTTAAGGACTTATTCCTTTTTTCCCTTAATCCCTCGAACCTTCAGCTACTTGAACCCCTTTATTTATAATCGAATGTATCCCCCGGTTTCCAGCGGATCACGGTTACGTGGGGAGCGCGGAATTTGATCTCTTCCACCAGCTTATTCAAATCCAGTCTTTGATTGGGGAAGGTATCGTAGTGGATGGGGAGGAAGCATCGGGGATGAATCAAGGCGGCGGCGTATCCTGCCTCCCTGTAGCCCATATTGTACTTCCCGCCGACCGGGAGAACGGCTACATCAGGGCTGTAAAGATCGCGGATGATGGCCATGTCCCCAAAAACGCCCGTGTCTCCCCCGTAATAAATACTTGGGCCTTCTTTGAATTCAATCACATACCCGACAGACCCTGACCCGGGCATTACGGTCCCGTCCTTTTTATATTCCTCTCCCATGATGTCGGAGGTATGGGCCGCGTTGACCATGATGATCGTAAAGGAAGAAGTTTCCCAGCTCCCGCCAATGTTCAAGGGGGTGGAGCCTTCATCGTATTTGATCCCATATTTCTCCGCATACATCCCGATCTCGGGGCTGCAGATTAAGGGCGCGCCGGTCATCTTGACGATGGCGAGGGAATCCCCGATGTGGTCGATGTGGCCATGGGTAACACAGATCGCATCGGCCTTTTTGATCTGCTGGAGCTTGATAGGACAGGCCGGATTATCCTGAATCCATGGATCGAAGAAGATAACCTTTCCCCCTCCCTCCACTTTGATGGAAGCATGACCCAGCCAGGTGATCTTTGTTTTACTCATCTCTTCTTTCCTCCTTTTCCCTTTCCCGCTTTGGCCTTGGGGCTGGGGGGTAATTTTACCTCCTGGTCCTTAACGAAGACCGGCATGAAGTCTTTCACCCGGGGCATCAGATCGTTCGTCGCCTCCACCGCCACCTGCGAGCTAAATGCCTTCAGCGCGGCTTTGACGCTGTCAAACCATAATTCATTCACCCGGTACCAGGCCGGTTCTCCGGCAGGGGACCCGACGACCTTGCCGATGACATACCGCCGCAGCCCCGGAATTTTAGCCGCATCCCGCGCATGTTTTCTTATAAAATACTTCTCAAACTCCGCTTCGTTCGTTCCCGGGGGAAGGTTGAACATCGCGACCAGCTTGACCATAATTCCACCTCCTTTTAGATTTAGAATAATCCGATCAATAGGGTTCAAGGATTCGAGGATTCAAGGAGTGTCTCTCTTATCTTTCTCACTTGACCCCTTGAATCCTGGATCCCTAGGACCCTTTGTAGTTGATAAGTTTTAAAGAGCCAGATAGGTCTTATAGGCTTTCTCATCCTTAAGAAATTCCGCCGCCGTTCCCTGGTAGCGTACCTCTCCTTTCTCTAAGATGTAAACCCGGTCGCTCAAATCCACCGAGAATCTGGCGTTCTGTTCGCATAGAAGAATGGTTATCCCTTCCTGCCTTAGTTTCATGATCTGTTCGCCGACCTGCTGGACCACAATGGGGGCTAACCCCTCGGACGGCTCGTCCAATAAGAGGAGTTCGGGATTGCCCATGAGAGTGCGGGCGATGGTGAGCATCTGTTGCTCCCCTCCGCTCAGAAAACCCCCTCTCCGGTTCTGGATCGGTTTCAGCGCGGGGAAGAGTTCAAAGACCCTTTCCATTGACCAGGGGTTCCCATTTTTTCGGGAAGATTTGATGGCCACATCCAGGTTTTCCCAGACCGTGAGGTCGGAGAAGATCCGCCGATCCTCTGGAACGAACCCGATCCCCAGTCTGGCGATCTTGTAGGATGGCTTTCCCGCTATCTCCTCCCCCTTCCACTGAATGGAACCGGAACGCGGGGGGGTGAGGCCCATGATGGACCTGAGCGTGGTGGTTTTCCCCACACCGTTTCTGCCTAACAGGGAGACAACCTCCCCTTTGTCAACCTCGAGAGAGACCCCGAATAACACCTGGCTTAACCCGTAGGAGGTGTAGATGCTGCTCACCTTCAAGATCATCGCGTCTCCCCTAAGTATATCTTCTGGACGTCAGAATTACTCCGGACTTCCTCGGGAGATCCCTCGGCAATAAGCCGCCCCTGGTGTAAGACCATAATTCTTTCCGAGATTGAAAAGACCACTTCCATATCGTGTTCGGTGAAAAGAAGGGTAAGCCCTTTTTCCCGGGTGATTCGCCCGATCAACTCCATGGTTTGATGAGTCTCCTTCGCCGACATTCCGGCGGTGGGTTCGTCCAGGAGAAGCAACTCGGGCTCACTGGCTAAGGCAATCCCCAGCTCGAGTTGTTTTTGGAATCCGTAGGAAAGGGACCCGCTCACTGTCTCTCCGTACTCCTTCAGGCCTACCTTTTCTATGATGGCCTGGGTTTCTTCCCGGAAGAAGGAGTCCACTGGCTGAAAGAAATTAAAACTTTTCCCGAGGTGGACCAGCACCGCAGCCTGAATATTTTGAAATACCGTCAAGCGGGGGAAGATATTGGTCCGCTGAAAAGACCTCCCCATGCCCAGCCGGCAGATTTGATGGGGGGGCAGGTGGGTGATGTCTATCCCTTTAAAGACCAATTTCCCCTCATTGGCCGGAAGGTGGCCGGTTATCAGGTTGAAAAGAGTCGTCTTCCCGGCGCCGTTGGGACCGATGATGGAACAGATTTCCCCTTTTTTGATGGCCAGGCTCACCCCATTTACCGCTACGAATCCATCGAAGGATTTCTTCACTTTTTCAACGTTTAATATCATCGCTTCCCCCCGGCGAATGGCCGTTGACTTTTCAGAAATCCGACGATTCCCCCGGGGAAGAAAAAAAGAAGCAAGGCCAGGATCGTTCCCATGATCAGCGGCCAATACTGGGTGTAAGAAGTGACTAACATCCGCAAGTAAAGTATGACCGCGGCCCCAACCACCGGGCCGAAGAAACTGTACATCCCTCCTAAAATGGACATGATGAGCACTTCCGCTGACATCGGCCAATATAATAAATCGGGGAAAAGGCTGTGATTAAAGATCCCGAAGAGCGCCCCGGAAATGCCCGCAAAAAAGCCCGAGACCATGAAAGCGATCAACTGGAATCGTTTCACGTTGATGCCGATAAATTCGGTCCGCTCCGGGTTCTCGCGGATCGTTGCTAAAATCCTGCCGAAGGGAGAGTCTACCACCTTGCGCAGGAAGTAAAAGGAAATAACGACCACGGCGAGGGTAAAGTAGTAAAAGCGGGTTGAGGAGTCCAGATATTTGGGGAAATTAATTCCAATAAGGCCGGTATCCCCGCCGGTCAATGAATTCCACTTGAAAACGATGGCCCAGACGATCTGGGAGAAGGCCAGGGTCAGCATGGAGAAATAGATCTTGGTCAGGCGGATGCAAAAGAACCCGATAATCAAAGCACCGATCATCCCCATGAAGGCGGCGGCAACAAAAGCAACGGGGAAAACCACCGCAGCTTTTTTCATCAGGAGGGCACAGGTGTAAGCCCCAATCCCGAAATAGGCCGCCTGGCCAAAGGAGACCAAACCGGTGTATCCCAATAAAAGGTTAAGGCTTACGGCAAACAGGCCCATAATCAGAATGTCAGTCCCCAAGAAAATGTAAAAACGGGACTCGCTCAGGGGAAGCAGGGCCAGGAGCAAAATGAGGAGGATTAAAAACCAGTTTGGCTTGAGCATCATTCTATCGCTGTAAAGGTTTCCCCAAAAGACCCCAGGGGCGGATAATCAGCACCACGGCCATCAGAACATAAATGAAAACGATCGCCAACCGGGGAAGGATCAGAATTCCGAAAGAAATCACTTGTCCCAAAACCAGCGCGCCCAGCAGCGTTCCCCAGAAACTCCCCAGGCCTCCGATTACCACAACGATGAAAACGTTAATAATGATTTCGACATCCATCCCCGGAACGATGGCGGCGATCGGCGCGACCAGTGCTCCCCCCAGACCTGCCAGCCAGGCCCCGATGATGAAAACGAGCGTAAAAAGCCAGCTCACATTTATGCCCAGGGAACCCAGCATTTCCCGGTCCAGAGCTGCGGCTCGGATAACTCTCCCCCAGCGGGTTCGATTCAGGATGAGCCAAAAGAGGAAAGCGATCCCCAACCCGAGGAGAATGATGAAAATGTTGTACTCGGGGAAATATTGGCCGAAGATCTGCACCGCTCCCTTGAGGATGGGCGGCCGGGAGATGGAAAGCTGACCGGTGCCCCAGATGACCTTGGCGAAGTCGCCGATGATCAGAACCAGCGCATAGGTAAATAAAAGCTGGCTCAACTCCTCCCGGATATAAAGCCGGCTTAAAAAAAACCTCTCGATGAATCCGCCGATAAGGGCCACGGCAAGGGAGGCGCTGATCACCGCCCACCAGAATTGACCGGGAGCATTGATAAAAAGGGAGACAAAAGAGTAGGTGAGGTAAGCCCCCACCATATAGAGCGAACCATGGGCAAAATTCAAGACCCGCAAAATCCCGAAGATTAATGAAAGGCCCGAGGCGATAAGAAAAAGAAACATCGCGTAAGTCAAGCCGCTTAAGGATTGGATGATAAGGAATGAGGGGTCAGGGAGATTCATTTAAGGATTATGGTTGGATTTGGAAGAATCAGTTCCCGCCCGGAGGGTCCTCCCCGCCGATATTGGCGGGGAGGACCCTCCCCACGCGTCCAAACTGCTAATCCATAAGATTATCCGCAGGAATATACTCCACAGGGCGCAAAATCGGAAATGGATATTCCGGAACTTTCGCCGTTGTTCCCCAGAACTGTCCCCGGTTGGCCTGATGATCTTTCGCCCGCATGGTCTGTTTGCCGATGGGGGTGTTGATCGTCAAGCCCTCGAGAGCTTTCACCACTTTCATGGTATCTGTGGATTTGGCTTTTTTAATGGCCTCCGCCAGGAATTGAACGGATATATAGCCGGTGATGGCCCAGCTGGGTGCATATTCCTGTTTGGTATAGGCCTTCAGCCGTCCTACGTAGGCTTTATGCTCAGGGGTGTCGGGGTAGTAGAATAAATCATAAGCGTTGGTGGTGATTCCGAGAGGCAAGTCATCCTTCAGGGCAATCGCCGTCTCGGGAGATCCTGCCTCGCCAGCGGAGACCACCTTCACTTTTTCGAAAAATCCATACGGCCTGGCCTGCTTGGCAAAATTGACGAAATCCCCTCCCCATAAGGAGAAAAAGGCGGCATCCGGCTTTTTAGCCAGGGCGGCTGTAATAAAAGGTGTAAAATCCGGTTCCCCCAGCTTTGGCCAGCCTTGGCCCACAACTTCTACTTCTGGTTTGATCTTCTTGATCCACTCTATGAAGGCCTTGGTGACCATCTGACCATACTCATAATCTGGGCCGATGGTATAGATTTTTTTCCAGGGATTCTTGGCCATGAAAACAGCAGCGCTTCGACCTTCAGTATTCGTATTCGCGGCAGCCCTGAATACGTAAGGGTGGAGCTTGTCCGGGTCGGTCATGGCCGTAGTTTTGGATATAGGGGCGATATAGAGAGTCTTTTCTGTTTTGGCCACTTCCGAAAGGGCCAGCCCCTGGGCGGCCGTAAGGCCTCCTACCAGAAATTGCACATTCTCTTTGGCGATAAGCTCCCGGGCTACCCGGGTGGCCTCATCGGGGGTGCCTTTACAGTCGCGAATCAGCAGTTCAATCGGCCTCCCGAGAACGCCTCCTTTTTCATTGATCTCCTTAACCGCCATTTCTGCACCGACTTTTGCAGGCTGGCCGAAAAGGGCTCCCCCTCCGGTAAGAAACATGGGGAATCCTACCAGAATCGGCTTTTTCTGAGCATCAGCCACTTGGGGGAACAAGAAACCTATGGCCGCAAACCCCAATACCATCCAAAGCATTACCGACCGTCGCATATCCTTCCTCCTTTCCCAGCTAAGATTCGTCCTACGACTTCATCCAAAAAATTTCGTTTTCCTTTTCCACTCTTTCCCTGCCTTTTCCAAGGATGGCAATCATCTATTGAGAAAGGGTAGAATGAACTGGGTCAATCTTGCCTATACTTTATTTCTAAAGGAATGGCCTGTCAAGGCCTTTTCTAAATTCATAAAGGTGCGCTTAATTTCTTTCAATTATTATTCCTTTTGCCCTTTTTGGATTTGACAAAGAAGAAAATCCATGAAAATATTTTAATAAACCAATCCATCCCAGGCAAGGGGGTCCCAACCGGAGAATGCGGAGTGGACCTTAGGATATAGTCGTGAACCCCTTTTTTACTGTACTTTCTGGAGCCTACATCTTGGCCATCTTCTTTTTAGCGGATTCGAAGGTGGCCGAGCAAATCAGCGTTTTCAATCCCCTGAGCCTGCTGCATATTCCGCTTTATGGAATTTTATCCCTTCTTCTTGTCCTATCGGTAGGGAACGGCCAGACTTATCGCCCCAAACTCCGGTATATCATCGCGGCTTTTGCGGCCAGCTCGGTGGCCATCCTGGATGAATTCCATCAGGCCTTCCTGCCCACCCGGGAGGCTTCGATAACAGACGTATTTCTTGACCTCTGCGGAATTTTTTTGGGCCTATTTATTTTTCAGCGCCTTCTCTCTTGGCGCTGGACCAGTTATTTCATGAAACACGGGAAAGGGTGAGATCAGCCGTTCCCCCTTGAGGCGAAGGGGAAAAAATATTAAGAAAGGAAGACCTATGAAAAGAATTCCAATCGTTTTATTGTTTCTTTTCGTTGTTTATCTATTTCCGGCTCCATCCTGGGCCCAGGTGGGAGAAAATTACATTATCGAAATCGAGGGCCGCTACTGGAATCCCAAACTGGATTCCTCCGTAAAGATTGTCGAAAACAACGTGGGGACGGATTTTAAAGCGGTGGATGACTTAGGCTTTGCGGAAAAGAAAGATACCGGAGAAGTCCGGTTGCAGATTAAATTCGCCAGGAACCACAAGTTCAATTTCTCCTTTCTGCCGCTGAAATGGGATGGGGATAAAGTTCTTTCCCGCACGATAGAATTTTCCGGGCAAACCTATACGGCGGGGACGAGGGTTCAGTCTAAATTGGACCTCAACGTTTACAAGGCTGGCTACGAATACGATTTCCTCGTCGGGAAGTTGGGATTCCTGGGAGGAGCGATCGACGTACTGGTGGCTGATACGAGTCTCGAATTGAAGGCTCCGTCCTTGGCCATCGACGAAAAGGAATCCAGAGCCGTCCCCATTCCCATGATCGGGCTTATCGGCCGCATCTACCCGGTAAAATGGGTCAATTTTACCGCTAAAGTATCTGGTCTTCCCCTGGGAAGCTATGGACATGTCATCGATGCCGAAGCCAGCCTGAATATCAACCCCATTAAATACGTGGGAATCTCGGGTGGCTATCGCTACTTTCAGGCCAAATTAAAAAATGACGATAACTCCCTGGATGTCAGGCTTGACGGCCCATTCGTAGCTTTGAAAATAAGATTTTAGCAGCATCGCCAATTGAAAACACGAATTCATTACCGAACCCTCCAAGGGAGGGCAATTCAGAAAGGAGCATAAAAACATGATGAAAGCTGCGAAGGATTCTTTGGATCTGGGGATTGTGGTCAGCGACATCAAGGCCAGCCTCAATTTCTACCAGAACTTCTTAGGGTTGGAATTTGTTGGAATCAGCCCCGTATGGTTCGGAACCATGCACCGCCTGCGCTTCGGCACCAGCGACTTCAAATTGATCGAACCTAAAACCGTACCGCCGAAAGGAGCCATTGGCCTGGAAAGCCAGCTGGGTTTCCGGTATGTAACTTTCCTGGTTAAAAACCTTGCGGAGCTCTGCGCGGAGCTGAAAACGAAAGGAATTGAATTTGCTCTAACCGAAAAGGAAATTCGCCCCGGCGTTCGGATTGCCATGGTCAAGGACCCGGACGGGAATATCGTGGAATTTGTGGAGCGAAGCTGAGGGAAATTTTTCCCGTTCCCTTATTATAATAAAGAAAGAATATCCTGACTGAGGAGGAAGCATGGAATCCCCCAAAGGATTTTCCGACCGGGTGGAAAAGTGGCTTTCCTGGATTCCGGGGATTGGTACTTACCGGGACCGCGAACGCCGCCGGGAAACGGATAAAAAAATTCGCGAACATCTGGCTTCCCGGCTTCAAGAGGCCAGATCCCGGCTAAAACGCCTGACCCTCAATTTCAGCCAGAAAGGCCAATTGGATCCTTTAGTGGACCTGGACCGCCTCTCGGCCCACCTCCAGCAGTTAGCCGACACGATCCGTTATGCCAGCTATGGATATGGTGGGATCTTCGACCTGGAAAAAATCCGGGAGGAAGAGCTGGACCGGCTTTACGCCTTTGACCTTTCCCTGCGCGATGACCTGCAAGGGGTTCAAGGACAGGTGGAAGGCCTGGTCCAGGAAACGGCACCGGAGACTTTGACCAAAAAGATCCAGGAGGCGGAATATCTTCTGGATGCCTTCGAGGAGAAATTCCGCCAGCGTAATGATTTTATGAATCGGCCAGCCTGATCAACCCTGAGAGGAGGAGCGGATGAGCCAGTTTTTGGAAGTGATCGAATGGTTCGATGAGAGCGGCCGGGAGATGGTCCACCGGATCCCCGAGTCCGGTTCCGCCGAGATCAAATTTGGGGCGCAGTTGGTCGTCAGGGAAAATCAGGCCGCGGTTTTTTTCCGCGACGGCAAGGGCTACGATGTCATCGGCCCCGGCCGGCACACCCTTTCCACCCTGAACCTTCCCATCCTGACCAAGGTCCTCAGCCTGCCCTTCCGGTTCAAGAGCCCTTTCCGGGTGGAGATTATCTTTACCAACCTGAAAGTTTTTACCCATCTGAAATGGGGGACGCAAGAGCCGGTGGCTTTTAAGGATCAGGAGCTGGGCGTGGTGCGGCTTAGGGCCTTTGGCAATTACACCCTGCGCGTCATGCAGCCGCTTCTATTCATCAACACGCTGATCGGCACCCAGGGGGTATTTACTACCGAAGAAATCTCCGGTTATCTGCGGGATGTGATCGTCTCGCGGTTGAACGACCTGCTGGGCGAGGCCCTGAAAAGCATTTTTAATCTGCCCCGGCAGTACAGCGAGCTCGGGGTGGCCCTGAAAGCCCTGGTGGGACAGGACTTCCAGAAGTATGGCCTGGAACTTGTGGACCTCTTTATCAACAGCATCACCCCTCCGGATGAAGTCCAGCGGATGATCGATGAACGGAGCGGCATGCAGGCCGTAGGCGACCTCGATTCTTTCCTGAAATTCAAGGCCGCCAAGGCCCTGGGGGACGCGGCCAAAGCCGAAGGGGGAGCAGCCGGGGCCACCGCTGCCTCGGGG
>Ga0299915_10003180_pt1 | contig 11914 bp, 6 predicted proteins | sample RVTome_13_FD_200263 | JGI IMG/M metagenome (GOLD analysis project Ga0299915, IMG submission 200263) | Soil microbial communities from uranium-contaminated site in the Upper Colorado River Basin, Wyoming, United States - RVT92D227 (version 2) ... | reverse complement strand
TGTGTATAGCGATGCTGCCAAGCTTGAATGCCAGCGAGCCGTCGGGGTTCAGTTTCTCGGCTGTGTCATCAGGCAAGTCGGAGTACTCGATTACGGTAAGCCTGCCGTCGGCGATGCAGAAATTGCCGACTTTTTCGCAGGGGCCGGTTTTTATGACGGTTTTTGAGGACATCTCGGCCCTATCGAGGGCATGCAGACCGATAAAAAGGGGGTCGAAGATATTTATGAGCGGATTATCGACCTGCCAGTAACTTATGAACTCTATACCGCGTTTTTTCATATCAGCGACGGCGCCGCCGGCGTAGAGGGCCTTCAGGCTTCCGCCGTGGCCATCGGGCGATGCGGCGATTTGGCCTTTGTCGGCGAGCAGGATCTTGCCGTCTAAGCTGAAATTGGGCAATGTGCCCTGCTGGAATATGAAGACATTATTGGGTTCCAGGCCGTAATAGTCGTTTTTGCGGAAGATTTCGATGGTTTGGTGGTGGTTGAGGGGGCTGGTCATAATATACCAGGGGCACGTTGCTTGGTACTTGTTCGAGGCGGCGGCCATTGTCTCAGCGAAAACCCTGAAAAGGGTCTTATTCTTGACCGGGGTGATGGGGAGGTCGCCCTTGGGACGGTCGAATCCGAGCCTTGTTCCCTGTCCGCCGGCGACGACAAATGCAGCCACTTTTCCAGCGGAAATGAGCTTTTCCCCTAATCCGTGAGCCTGGACGTATTTATGTCGTTGGTGGGCGTTTTTGGGCCGGGCGGGGCAGAATCCAGGGGGGGCAAGGTGGGCTGGTAATTTGACGGATGGTGGTTTCTTGACGCAATCAGCCACATAATCGTCAATTTTGGGCCAATCCAGGCTGTTAAGCTGGATAAGCAGGTTTTTCCTCTGGTCGGGGGCAAGGTGGTCCCAGAATGTCAAGAGATGGCTTTGGCGGTATTCCTGCAGAAATCTCTTTGTGTTTTTCAGGGTTTCTTCAATATCCATAGCCGGGATTCCAAGCCGAGAGTCAGGATATTAAGGAAATCGGAAAATTTTTCAAGAACTTATGAAAATTTGACGAAATTTTGTTTGACAGGTCCGGCAGGTTGTGTTACTATTGTATTAGTGACAGGCAGGTTTGAAGTATCTTATCATATTTAGACTGTCATCATATTATACTTAGGCTCGTTTTTCATACCACAAACCCACCTGCCAAAAAATAGGGTGCTATAGGTTAGCTTGTGGTCTGGCGGTAGGATTGTCAGGCCTGGATGGAGTTGGGTGAGGAGTGGCGACGGGCAAGAGCCAAGTTATTATGAGACTAAACCGGCCGTTTCAGAGTGAAGAAATATCGTCCAGTAGGTTCGCACAAAGCAAGAGGTGCTGGGGCTCTATGTATGTGGGGCAGAAAGCATTTATCCATTCGGGAATAAACCCAGAGTGAACTTTGTAACGGTCGAAGTTGCGAATCTCAAATATTGAAGGAGACAAGAAATGAAGAAAAAAGGTTTTACATTGGTTGAGCTGTTGGTCGTGATTGCAATCATAGCTCTATTGATGGGTATCCTGATGCCGGCGTTGGCGCGAGTTCGCCAGATTGCGTACCGGCTGTACTGCGGGACAAACCTGTCTGGTATCGGCAAGGCGATGCTGATTTACTGCAACGACTATGACGATGAGATGCCCAAAGCCGGCGGTCGGAACAGCGTGTACGCGGCGTCGATAGCGAACTGGCGGAACGTTACCCGTCAGCAGGCTTTCGGACTCGATGCGGCCGGCAACGGCGGCGCCGCAAACATCACGTCCTGTTTCTACCTGCTGATCAAGTATTCCGAGGTGACGCCGAAGTCGTACTTGTGCAAGGGAGATTCAGGGGTCACGGAGTTCAAGCCGTCCGATGAGGGCTTAACGGGCGTGGAGAATATCGACCTGTGGGATTTCGGCGCTCCACCGGCTCAGGCGCACTGCAGCTACGCGTATCATATGCCCTACGGTGTGTATGCACTGACGTCTTCGAGCGAGCCCGGTATGGCGGTGGCGGCGGACCCGAACCCGTGGTTAGCCACGACGGGCACGACGGCGCGGCCCGCAACCGACTGGAATATCTTCAGAGTCATTACCGGCGCGACCAGGGAGTCCATCAAGAAGGGCAATGCCCAGACTCACCAGGAGGATGGGCAGAACGTGCTGTTTATGGACGGGCACTCGACCTTCGAGAAATCGTCTCGTTGCGGTGTGGATGACGACAACATTTTCACCAGGTGGGTCGGCACCGGGGCTACAGCCGATAAGCAGAATGGCACGTATCCTGTTGTTGTTATTGGTGTGCAGCCCGCGGATAGGAATGATTCGTTCCTGGTGACCGACGGCGGCGGCGGCACCGTGACGACCGCCACGCGCTAAGCCACGCAGGTTTTGGTGCTATTAAGATTTCAAGGCGACCTTGCGCCCCGAGCGCAAGGTCTTTTTTTTCGTCGCGGCCATGGGGAGATTCTTCCGTAGCCCCTACGCTCGGCTTGAGCCGAGAGAGAGGGTATGCTGCGAGTCCCCAAGACCGTGAAAAAAAGTGGAATCTGCAGAAGATTTACTGAACGCGGAACGGATTTTGTGGTATAATTATAGTAGATGACAGGCAGGTTTGAAAAAGTATCATATTTTTAGTCGTCATCATACTGCCTTTTCTCTCATATCCTGAACCTGCCCGCCAGAGGAATGGTTCTTTTATAGTCCGGGATTTTCACTTGTGCCGAGAAGGTTCTGCGCCGGGCGGTTTCCGCGGATGCGGCAAGCCGGGGCAGGATAGTCCCCGCCGGGGACGGGCAGGTTCGAAAAGCCTATCATAATTCAAGTTGTCATCATATTTAGCTGTCATTTCATAATTCCAACCTGCCGGCCTGAAGAAGCGCCTTGAAGGCGGCCCCTGCGTTATGATTGGGCCGAGAGGCGGCTTCACCACGCCATAAGCGCCGACCGCGCGAACCCCACAGGCTCTGAACCGATCCGGCAACCGTGTTCAAACCGACCGTTTTGAGGCGAAGAAAGAACAATGGAGATTCGCGCAAAAAGCGGTGCGTATTGTCGAGGTTGCTCGATAATGAAAAATTGCCGTGCAGTAGTAGAGGCAAGCCGGGTCAGAACGGCTTGCGGCAATCGGGAGCAGCTATTTTTGTCAAATAAGTTGTCAAGTTGCGCTCGGGACGGTCGGATAGGCGGATCTCCGAAAATGTGAAAGGAGAATTAAAATGAGACGCAAAGGTTTTACATTAGTTGAGCTATTGGTCGTTATCGCCATCATAGCTCTGTTGATGGGCATATTGATGCCCGCGCTGGCGAGGGTGCGGCAGATTGCCTATCGGCTGTACTGCGGGACGAACCTGTCGGGTATCGGCAAGGCGATGCTGGTCTATAGCAACGACTACGACGATGAGCTGCCTCGTGCGGGTCTGCGCGGGAGTACGTGGGCGGCGTCGATAGCCGACTGGAAGGCTGCGACGCGGTCTGCAGCCTTCACGTCGAGTAGGGGCTCGAGTGCGAGTATTACGTCGAGCTTCTACCTGCTGATCAAGTATGCGGAGGTGACGCCGAAGTCGTTTCTATGCAAGGGGGATTCCGGCGTAACGGAGTTCAAGGGGTCAGAGCACGGCCTGGCGGGAACGGAGCTTATTGACCTGTGGGACTTTGGGAATCATCCGGCACAGGCACATTGCAGCTACGCGTATCATATGCCCTACGGGCTGTACGCGTTGACGACCTCGAGCGAGCCAGGGATGGCGATTGCGGCGGACCCGAACCCGTGGCTGGACTCGCCCGGCCTCGCCAAGAGGAGCACCGGCGGCGACGGCGACCTTACGCTGTTCAACCCGAGCGGCGACAGGGAGGCGATCAAGAGAGGCAACGCTCAGACGCATCAGGGCGACGGGCAGAACGTGCTGTTTATGGACGGGCACACGAACTTCGAGAAGAACTCGGCGTGCGGCGTCAATGACGACAACCTCTACATGCGGGCGGTCAGCGCGACCGACAGGAAGAAGAATCCGACCCCGCTTGTGGCCGGGACGGATGCTCTTGACAGGACGGATTCGCTGCTGCTGACGGACAACAGCAGGTAGAAGGCCGCGGCGTTTGGGCCAATCGGCTTGGAAAACGGTCTTGCGGGCGGAACGGGCAAGACCGCTTTTTTATTGATTGCCGAGGCCCGGCGGGAAACGGGCAATATCATTTCCGGGGTTTGTTTTTGGCGACAGTTTGTGTTAGATTGTACATCCGGATTTTAAGGAGAACCGAATTTGGGACAAACGCTGGTTTGCAGGATACTCGGCAGACGCCTTACGGGGCGAGCGAGTGTTAATCTTCTAATGCTGATTTATTTCGTTTCGGGGGCGTGCTCTTTGATTGATGAGGTCGTATGGGTGCGGCTGCTGAAGTTGACGTTGGGCAATACCGTTTACGCATCGAGCATTGTGGTGTCAACCTTTATGGGCGGGCTGGCGATTGGTGCTCTGATTATGGGGCGGTACTGTGACGGCATCAAGAGACGGCTGGGGCTGTATGCCTTGCTCGAGGGTCTCGCAGCCGTATCGGCACTGCTGCTGCCCTGGGGTCTGAGGCTCACGGACGGCATTTATGTTTGGTTTTATCGCACGTATCATCCAACCGATGCACAGTTGCTGGTAGTACAGGCGATGATATCAGGCGTGATTGTGCTGGTGCCGTCGATACTGATGGGCAGCACTTTGCCGCTTCTGGCGAGATTCGTTACGGCGATCGAGAGGGAAGCGGGGCACCTGGTGGGCAGACTGTATGCGTTGAACACACTTGGAGCAGCAGTTGGCTGCTTTCTGGCGGGGTTCGTTTTGATTCGTGCGCTCGGCGTGATGGGCACGCTATACACGGCGGCACTTTTGAATCTGCTCGTAGCGGTTGCCGGCGGGCTTCTATCGCGCTTTTCGAGGAGGCGGGCAGAAGAGCAAGCCGAGACAGCCGGACCGCCAAGCTCTCAGTTGGCTCCAACGCAAACCGCAGACGGGAAGTTTCTGCTGTTGGTGGCGGCCTTTTTTTCGAGCGGTCTGATAAGCATAGGGTATGAGCTGCTTTGGATGCGCAGTATCATTCACCTGCTGGGCGGGTCCACTTATGTGTTTTCGGCGGTGCTGAGCGTCTATCTGCTTGGCAACGTGATAGGGGCTGGCCTCGGCAGCGCATTGGTCAAAACGCTGAAGACTCCTGCACTTGGATTCGCGGTGAGCTTGTTTGTTCTTGGCTTGTGCGGCATTTTCTATCTGCCACAATTGATTCTGTGGACATCGGATGTCCTGCCGGAAGTGAAGCGGAATCTTGAATGGCTTAACACGCTCATTCCGTTTTCGATGTCTATGATGACGCCGCTGGCTCAGAGTGCATCCTTGTTTCTTATCCCAACCGTCATCATGGGCGTCGGATTTCCAATGGCGCTGCAGGCCTGGGCCGAACACGTGCATAAAGTAGGGCGCTCCACAGGGACAGCTTACGCGGCGAACACTATAGGTGCGGTGGTCGGGGGGATTGTGACGGGTTTTGTGCTAATTCCGCTGCTGGGCTTGCAGGCGGCAGTCTCGATTCTTGGCCTGGCGGGCGTATGGATCGCAGCGGTTATGTATATATCCTTCGCCGGCAAGTCGAAGGTTGTCGTGCGGTTTGGCGTCCCGGGGGCGGCCGTCGTGGTATTGACGGCGCTTGTGGTGAGTATGCCTTCTGATTTGTTTAGTACGGTGGTCCGGAGCAATCCGGACGTTCAGCGCGAGCTTAAGCTGGTGGCGGTGGAAGAGGGCGTCACCACGACGGTGTCGCTTTATAGAGACTCGGAAGAAGGCACTCTGTATCTGTTTACATCGGGCACGAGGGTGGCGGGTGATACATACTTCTGGCGCAGCGACCAGAAGATGCTGGGGCATTTTGGGATTTTGCTGAACAGCGGCGCCAGGAAGATTCTGTCGGTGGGCTTTGGCTCGGGAGAAAGCACGGCCTGTATTGCGCTGCACAAGCCGGAGAGGGCGGACTGTGTGGAAATCGCCCGAGAGATGGTGGATGTCTCGTTGAGGTATTTCAGACACATCAACCTGGGGGACAGACTGAGCGAGCACGTAAACATGATTTATATGGATGCCAAGAACTACATTCACCTGACGGACGTCCGATACGATGCGATCGTCAGTGACGTTACCCATCCGCGGCGGTTTGCCGAGAACGCATCGCTGTACGCGAAGGAATACTTCGAAAGTGCAAAGGAGCACTTGGCCGAGGATGGGCTGTTTATGACGTGGATACCGACACATAACGTCGAAACAGAGTCGGTGTTGAACAGCATAATCGGCACAATAATGGAGGTTTTTCCGCACGTTACAATCTGGTATATGACTCCCAATCCGACGTGTTACTTTCTCGTTGTCGGGTCCAAACAGCCGCAATATTTTTCGCCGAGGCACATAGAGAACGAACTGCTCAAAGAGGGTGTGCGCGAAAGTCTGTCGCTGATAGATATCAATAACAGTATGGATCTGATGAGCTGCTATATCGGGGACGCAGACGACTTGAGGCGGTGGGTGAGGTCTTATCGGCTCAATAGCGACTATTATCCCTTCATCGAGTTCTGCCCGGACGAAAGGGCGGGCGGCAGCGCGATGTTTCAGAGATTTGTGTTTGACATCAGGAGCGAGTCTGTTTACAAGCATATCGACTGGAGCGGGCTGTCCGAAGAGGATAAGAGCAAATGGCTGTCGGAGTACAAGCGGCTTTGGGATGCTTCGACCTATCTGCTGCTCTCGAACGGCACGGACAGTAATTTGGAGAAATTGAGGTATAGTATGCAGGGCTTGGCGGTTCTGCCGGGCAATGCGGCCCTGCGTAGCGTAAGGAGGCGAGCCGTGAAAGCGTTTCTTTGGCCATGCACGGAGATAATACGTCGCGGGGGAGCAGACAGTGCTTTGCAGATGGCCGAGTGCGTACTCGAAGTGTATCCTCGGTCGTCCTTTGCCTGGATGGTCAAGTCGAGTGCTATGGAACAAAAGGGCGATATGCGAGGGGCTTTGGAGGCTGCAAAGACGGCGGTGCACGTCGAACCTGAGGACGCCGAGGCGCACATGCATCTGGCGTCTATTCTGTGCGGTGCCGGGCAGTCGGAGGATGCGATTGCGGAATGCCAAGAGGCGGTACGGTTGGCCGAACACGCTCGCGGGCTTACGGACTACCATCGCGTTCGGATGTTGAACGCGCTTGAGGCGGCTTACGCTGCTGCCGGCCGGTTACCGGAAGCCGCAGCTACTGCTGAAAAGGCGCTCGAGCTTGCATCGTCAACAGAGCAAAGGGAAATGGCCGAGCAGATCAAGAAACGCCTGGTCTTGCTCAAGGGGGCAGGCACTGCCGGGCAACAGCACTGATTGCAAAGTCCCTATCACTTCCGGGGATTTGTTTTTGGCGGCGGTTTGTGTTAGATTGTACATCCGGATTTTAAGGAGAACCGAAGTTGGGACAAACGCTGGTCTATAAGATACTGGGCAGGCACGTTGCTGAGGGCAGGCTCGCGGCGGGCGAGCAGGTCGGGATTCGGATCGACCAGACCCTGACGCAGGACGCGACGGGAACAACGGCGTTTTTGCTGTATGAGTCGATGGGGGCGGGCCGGGTAAAGACCGATTTATCGGTGAGCTATGTTGATCACAATATGGCGGGTTTCGGGCCGGAGAACCATAACGACCATTTGTACCTGCAGACGATAGCGGCCAAGTGCGGCGTATATCATTCGCGGGCGGGCAATGGGATTTGCCATCAGGTCCATTTGGAGCGGTTCGGCAGGCCGGGCGCGACGCTGTTAGGCAGCGATTCGCACACGCCGACGGGCGGCGGGATTGGAATGTTGGCAATCGGGGCGGGCGGGCTTGACGTGGCGGTGGCGATGGCGGGCGGCCCGTTCTACCTAACCGCTCCGAAGGTATTAGGCGTGAGGCTTATAGGCAGATTGAACGACTGGGTGGCCGCAAAGGACGTTATTCTCAAGCTCCTCGGGCAACTGACGACCAAAGGCAACGTCGGCTGGGCGGTGGAGTATTTCGGGCAGGGGGCGGCGACGCTTTCTGTGCCTCAGCGGGCGACGATAACGAATATGGGGGCCGAATTGGGCGTGACGACGAGCATCTTCGGCAGCGATGAGCAGACGCGGAAGTTTCTGGCGGCGCAGAAGCGAGAGGAGGACTATCAGCCGTTGGCGGCCGACGCCGATGCCGAGTACGACCGGGTTATCGAGATAGATATGCCCGAGCTTGAGCCGATGGCTGCGTGCCCATCTTCGCCGGACAACGTCAAGAGCGTGCGGGAAATCGCCGGCTTGAAGGCTGGGCAGGTCGTGGTAGGTAGCTGCACGAATTCGAGTTACGCTGACTTGATGATGACGGCGAAGGTATTGAAGGCCCGGCGAATTGACAAGATGGTGGAGTTTGCGGTCGCCCCGGGCAGCAGGGAGGTCCTGAACATGCTGGCCGAGAATGGGGCGCTGGCGGATATGGTCTCGGCGGGGGCGAGGATATTGGAGAGCGGATGCGGGCCGTGCATCGGGCAGGGCTTTTCGCCGGCGGAGGGGGTGGTGAGCCTTAGGACGTTCAACCGGAACTTTGCCGACCGCAGCGGGACCAAGGGCGATAAGGTGTATTTGGTCAGTCCGCAGACGGCGGTCGCCTCGGCCCTGACGGGCAGGATCACCGACCCGCGTGATTTGCCGGAATTGCTCGGCGTGGAATATCCGAGAATCAAGCTGCCGAAGGCGTTCGCCGTCGATGACGGTATGATAGAAAAGCCCCTCTGCGAGGAGGATGCGGCCAAGGTTGAGGTTTGGCGTGGGCGGACGATTGTGGTGCCGGAGGCTGCAGCGCCGCTGCCGGCGAGATTGAGGGGCACGGTCCTGCTGAAATGCGGCGACAAGATTACCACCGACCATATTATACCTGCTGGGCCGTTTCTGAAGCTTCGCTCGAATGTCCCGGAGTATGCAAAGGTCGCGTTCAATTGCTTCAACGAGGAGGGCAAGGCGACGTTTGCACAGAGGGCGCTCGAGCTAAAAAGCAAAGGTAAAGCCGGTATCGTTGTGGCGGGCGAAAGCTACGGGCAAGGTTCGTCGAGAGAGCACGCCGCGCTTTGCCCAATGTATTTAGGCGTGCGGGTCGTGATTGCTAAGAGCATCGAGCGAATTCACAAGGCGAATTTGATCAACTTCTGCATCGTGCCCGTGGAATTTGCCGAGCCGGGCGACTACGACAGGATTGAACCGGGCGATGAGTTAGTGATCGACAATCTGCTCGAAGCGATCAAGGGCAGCGATGAAGTGAAGATTGCAGAGGGGGACGGCTCGTATGAGTTTGTCGGCAGGCTGGGACTTCCCAAACGGGATAGAGAGGTCTTGCTGTCCGGTGGGCTGCTGAGGTTTACGCGCGAGCACGCCAATGGGTGAGCGAATAGTGAGTATTTTCGGGACGGGCAGGGCTGCTGCCGGCGATTCGGCTTACGAGCTGGCGTACGCGATTGGCTGGGGCCTGGCGAAGAAGCGCATTGCCATCGCCAACGGCGGATACAGGGGAACGATGTTGGCTGCGGCGAAGGGGGCAGCCGAGGCCGGCGGCGAGGTTATCGGCGTTACCTGTTCGGCATTCAAGGGCAAGGCAAACAAATATGTGACCCGCCAAATCGTGGCGAAGACGCTGGAAGAACGGCTCGATACGCTGATAAGGCTTGGGCAGGCGTATATTGTTCTGCCGGGCGGGACCGGGACGCTGCTGGAACTGGCAAAGGTCTGGGAATTGAAAAACAAGGGCTTTCTTGAGGGCGAAAAACCGATTATACTTGTGGGTGAATTCTGGAAGCCTCTGGTTAATTTGGTTGCGAGCGACGACGCCCACAGCAGCCGGTTCGTAAAACAGGTGGGCAGCCCTGTAGAGGCTATTGAACTGATTATGAATATCCGGGATGTGCACAGCAGATAGAATGAAAATCAAGACAGCGATTTTGGTTTTGGCGGTTGTTCTGAGCAGTTCTGCAAGCCGGGCAGGCGTAAAGAGGGAGGGTCTGCTGCGGGACGGCTTCGCCCTGACGGGCGCCGAGGGGAAGGTGAGTGCGTATAAGGGCGGAGACGACAGTCGGTATATCAGGTTTGAGCGGGACGAGGTATGGCTGTTCGAGTTAGGGACCGATGTGAACGACTACAGCAGCGTTGCCAAGGGCGGAACGAAGCTGCAGCTTCTGCCTTCGACGGCGCTGGAGAAGATTATCGCCGATGTCAAAGAGCATCCGGATGGCGCGTACAGGTTGTGGGGCAAAATAACGAAATACAGGGGCGTCAACTACATATTCCCTGAATTCTTCCTGTCCGTTGTGAGGCTTCAGCCCGTCGAGGTCGAAGGGCCGATTGAGCCCAACGAGGCGGCGCCGCTTGCGTCCGAGGTGCGGGCGAAGGCCGCGGAGCCGAACGAGCCCAATAAGCCGGGGGCGAGGAAAGAGCCGAATGAGCCGGCGAAGCAGATCTCGCCCGCCGGGCCGACGCGCGCCGAGGAGATAGAGCTGCGGGAGGCCCTGACGGACCCGAACGGCGTGCTGAAGCTGCCGCAAGAGGTATTGGAGAAGCTCAAGAGCAAGAAAATCGTGGCGCCGAGGAAGATGGAGCCAAGAGCCAAGCCTCAGGATGAAGCCGAGAAGGATGCCGCCCCGGCAAAGGAACCTCAGAAGGAGCCGGAGAAAGAGGGCGAACAACCGCAGAGAGCCGCGATGAAGCTGGATACGGTCCTGGCCGACAGAACTGCGGTCCTGGTGAAACAGGATGACGGGCGGTTTGTCTTCGTGCTGGACGCCTTTGGATTAAGTGTTCAGGATGCTTCGTTTCGGCTGCTGCCGTGCGAGGCGCTGGAGCTGACCGAGGCCAGGCAGGTGGCCGAGCTGAACCCGGTGCGGTTCAAGATAGCGGGGATACAGACGAAATACAAAGGAACAGACTATCTTCTGCTGCAAAAGGCGACGCGCGTGTATAGCCACGGCAACTTCGGAAGGTAGAAGGATAGCCACAGAGAGTACAGAGGACACAGAGAAGAGAAGGCAAAGACGGTGAGTGACGAACTTGACAATCTTCTTATTTCATGGTCTGAGCCGGGGGCCGCCGACAGGTTGCTGAATCTGTATTCGGAAATGAAGCGTGGAGCATCGTTCCCGGAGAATGCCTTCGAGGGGGAGCCACAAAGGAAAGACGTGCGGGATATCTGCAACAAGGTTTGGGCCATCAGAGATCGAGCCTTAGCGGAATACACGGAGAAGTTCGATGGGGTCAGGCTTGCGCCGGAGCAATTCCGAGTTAGCGAGAAGGATTTAGAACAAGCTCACAAAGAAATTGACAAAAAGCTTCTGGGTTCGATTAGGCAAGCAATCGAGAATGTAAGGAAATATCAAACGGAAATCTTCGTTGGAGGCAAATCAAATTCATCGGGAGGTACCGGTATAAGACACACGCCGATAAGAAGGGTGGGTATTTGTGTGCCGGGGGCTGCGGCACCGTTGCCTTCTACAGTGATCATGACCGCAGTGCCCGCTCAGGTAGCCGGGGTCGAGGAGATTGCGGTTGTTTCTCCGCCGAGATACAAAGGCAACATTCATCCTGTAATCCTTGCTGTTTGTCATGAACTGGGACTTGAGGAAGTATATCGTATGGGCGGGGCGCAGGCAGTGGCCGCTCTGGCGCATGGGACGACCACTGTGAGGAAGGTGGACAAGATTGTCGGGCCGGGGAACCGGTGGGTACAGACTGCAAAACTGGAAGTCTTTGGGTATGTGGGAATCGACTCGATTGCCGGGCCGAGCGAAGTCCTCATAATCGCCGACGACCGGGCCAATGCCGGTTGGGTGGCCGCGGACATGCTAAGCCAAGCGGAACATGCGCCG
>Ga0299915_10003179_pt1 | contig 11915 bp, 6 predicted proteins | sample RVTome_13_FD_200263 | JGI IMG/M metagenome (GOLD analysis project Ga0299915, IMG submission 200263) | Soil microbial communities from uranium-contaminated site in the Upper Colorado River Basin, Wyoming, United States - RVT92D227 (version 2) ... | reverse complement strand
GGTTGACTGCCGTTTTTCAGGTCAATGGCCAGGTTTTTTTGGAAAGGAGATCCGGACCATGAAGAATACGGTCATGAGGGTTTTGCTCGGGATAGCCATCATCTGCCTCTTTAGCGTGAGTTATTCCTACCAGCAGCAGGGTGTCAGGCCAAGGATGGCTCCGCCCAACCCGGAAATATTCAATCCCCCGGCCCAGCACTTCGGTTATATCCCTCATCCCGTGGACTTGAGCCATCTTCAGCCCGGGGCGGTATACAGGGGAGCCCTGCCTGCCGCCTGGGATTGGCGGAGCCATGGCGGGGTTACGTCGGTCAAAAACCAGGCCAACTGCGGAAGCTGCTGGGCTTTTGCCTCCCTCGGGGCCCTTGAATCGAAGATCCTTATCCAATCCGCCAGCGCCTATGACCTCTCCGAAGAGAACCTCAAAGAATGCAATTACCTGAGCTACGGATGCGGCGGCGGCAATTCATTCATCGCGACGAACTACTTTACCCGTCAGGGAACAGTCCTGGAGAGCTGCGATCCTTATCATGACTGGGATACGGATATATGCAGCGCCGCCTGTGCCAAGGTCAAGCAGGTCACAGATTGGAGGCTCCTGGCCAACGACCTCAACACCATCAAGGCCGCCGTTTACAGCAATGGGCCTGTTTCCACAACCATGTACGCCTCCTTCCCCGGCTTCAACGCCTATGACGGCTCAACGGTTCTTTATTACACTGGGGCAGAAGCCGTTAATCACGCGGTGATGATCGTCGGCTGGGACGATAACCTGGTCCATGGGGGCGGAGCGGGGGCCTGGATCTGCAAGAACAGCTGGGGCACAGGCTGGGGCGATAACGGCTATTTCAAGATCGCCTACGGCTCGGCCCGGATCGGCGAAAACTCCTGTTATTATCAATCCTACAAGCATTATGATTATCTCGAGATGAAGGATACTCTTTATCATTACGATGAAGCGGGCTGGGAAGAGAGCTGGGGATATGACAGCCCGACTGCCTGGGGATTGGTGAAATTCTCAGCCGGGAAAGACGATTGCCTCCAGGCCGTCGATTTCTGGGCCGTTGACGACAGCATGAGCTACACGATTTACATTTATGATGATTTTGATGGAAGCGTGCTGTCCAACCAGCGGCATGCGCAGTCCGGGACGACGGCCGAGGCCGGCTATTATTCCATCCCGCTGACTGCCCCCGTCTGGGTCGCCAGGGGCGACAATTTCGTGGTGGTCATTCAATTTACCTGTTCAGGCTATAACTACCCCATCCCCGCGGATCGCTTTGCTCCTATAGAGACGCAGAAAACCTACATAAGTGCCAACGGTACGGGCTGGTACGAAATGGGAGCCGGCGAATCGCGCGATGTGGCTATCCGGGTAAGGTCCAAGAATCATGTCCATGTCTTCGGCGGGCACGATTTTAACGGCGATAACGCGTCTGACATCGCCCTCTTTCGGCCCTCGACCGCGAACTGGTATCTGAAGGACATCCTCCGTGTCGGCTACGGGCAGGAAGGGGATATTCCCGTCAACGGATACTATGACGCCGACGCCGTTGCCGATATCGCCGTCTTCCGTCCCTCGAGCGCCCTCTGGGCCATCCGGAACGTCTCCCGAGTGTACTACGGCCAGGCCGGTGACATCCCTGTTCCCGGCGACTACAATAACGACAATATCACCGATATCGCCGTCTTCCGTCCCTCGACGGGGATGTGGGCGGTCAAGGATCAGTTCGAGGTCAATTACGGTCGAGCGGGCGACATCCCTGTTCCCGGGGACTACGACGGCAATGGGACCACCGATGTGGCGGTTTTCCGTCCTTCGACCGGCCAGTGGCTGGTCAAAGACCAATTCACGGTATCCTTCGGCCTGATAGGTGACATCCCCGTTCCGGGGGACTATGACGGCAACGGAACAACCGACATTGCCGTCTTCCGCCCATCGACAGCCAAATGGGCGGTCAAGGACCAGGGCATCAGCTACTACGGCACGGCGGGCGATATCCCCGTTCCCGGGGACTACGACGGCAACGGCAGCACTGATATCGCCATATTCCGGCCCTCGACGAGCCTGTGGGCGATCAAAGACCAGTCTCGCGCCTTCTACGGCGTAAGCACGGATATTCCGGTCGTGCGGTAGCCTCCGGACCCAAAAATCACCCCCCTATTCACCGTTAGGGGTGATTGTCCTCTTAGGTGTTTTGGGGAAATCATGTATGATGGCCAAGGTTCTCTTTGCGAGGTCAACGATGAAAAAGATCCTTATAGCGGGATGCATCCTTGTGCTCACCGCAGCGGCCGCCAGGTCGGCTGTTATCCGGGTCAACCCTCTCGGCGGCCACTATCCGACCATCCAGCAGGCCATCGACAACGCTCTTCCGGGGGATGAGATCCAGGTTGCAAAAGGGGTCTATTATGAACATCTCCTTATCTCTGGAAAATCCAACTTGGTCATCAAAGGCGGTTTCAAGGAGGATTTTTCCGTCCGCAATCCCGACCTCTTCGTGACCGAGATCAACGGTTCTGGAAGCGGCCATGTCGTCCACGTCAGAAATTCCCCGGCGATCACGCTGGACGGTTTCAAGATCACCAACGGGAACGAGTATAACGGAGGCGGGGTCTATGCCATAGCCGGCGCCTCTAGCCAGACAGGGCTGGCCCTCTATTCATGCACCATCACCGGCAATGTGGCAGCTGACGGTGCGGGTGGCGGGGTCTATGCCTATGCCAACAGCTCCGGCCTTGTAGCAGTCGACCTCGTCGGTAATAACATAACCAACAACAATGCCGTTCATCTCGGCAGTTGGGGGCTGGGCGGGGGCATCTGCTTTTATGCCCAGGACGCGAATTCCCGGATCACGGCTCGGCTCGAAAAGAACACCATCCGCTCTAACCAGGCAACGATGGGAGGAGGGGGTGCCCATTTTGAGAACTATGGAGGGGCCATAATCGAGCTCCAGCTCATCGACAATACCTTCGAGTCGAACTCGGCCACCGACGGCGGCGGTATCTGCATCCAGAGCGCCTACAGCTCTTCGATCTCAATGACCCTGGAAAGATGCAAAGTTTATGGAAACACCGCCAGCAACTACGGAGGCGGCATCTATTCCCATTGCGATCATACCAGTCAGGTCACTCTGACCCATCGGAATAACCTATTTGTCGACAATTCCGCCGTCAACTTCGGGGGAGGCGTACACGCTCTGGCCGGGTCGAATTCGACGATTCTCTACAACAATACAAACGAGACTTTCTCCAACAACTCGGCCACCTATGGCGGCGGCATTCGCCTGCAGGCCAACACTTCAGCCCGGGTCACGTTTAGCCTTAAGAATTCCGTTCTCTGGGGCAACAGCGCTTCCGCCGATAGAGATATCAGCCTTTATGAGCAGTCAGCGACAGCCCAAGCCTCTGCCTCGTACTGCTGTTTGGGAGACGTCTATGCGGGAGGGGGCGCATCTTTTATCTCCGACGGAACCTTAATCTGGGTGGACCCGGGCTTTGTCGATCCGGCGGCCGGTAACTACCGTCTGTCGAACGATTCGCCACTGATCGACCGGGCTGATCCATCCTCAGCCAACCGAAACACCGTCGACGACGCTTACCGTCCATGGGATGGGGGATACGAGGGAGAACCCAGGGGCGATATCGGAGCCTATGAGTATCTCCCGAGATATACCTTCGCGAAAACGGATTACGACGCGGACGGCCTCACGGACATTGTTGTCTTCCGCCCCGCGCAGGGGAAATGGATCATCCGGAATTCGCTCAACGGCGACCGTGAGGAAATATCCTGGGGGAGGGAGGGCGATATCCCCGTACCGGGCGACTATGACCACGGCGGGCGCTGCGATGTCGCGGTCTTCCGTCCTTCTCAAGGGAAATGGATCGTCCGGCTCTCCGAGACAGGCGATCGCCAGGAAATATTTTTTGGGCGTCCCGGTGACATTCCCGTTCCCCATGACTACGACGCGGACGGCCGCACCGATATCGCCGTTTTCCGACCGTCCAGCGGAAAATGGAGCATCAAGTATTCCAGCAATGGTTCACGTCTCGACCTGAATTTTGGCTACGGGACCGATTATCCTGTACCGGCAGACTATGATGGCGACCAGAAGGCCGATATCGCCGTTTTTAGACCGTCCATCGGGAGATGGTTCATCCGACGATCACTGGACCAAATCAGGGACGTCTTCGATTTCGGGACGAATGGCGATGTCCCGGTGCCGTTTGATTCGGACAATAACGGCCGGGTGGAGGCTGCGGTTTTCCGTCCCCAGGACGGAACCTGGCAGGTTCGGAATCAGAATCCGGTTACTTTTGGGCGATCCGGAGACATCCCTCTGCCCGGAAACTATGTGGATGCGGCTGAGAGGCCGGCGTTTTTCCGGCCCTCGAACGGCAGTTGGTATATCCTGAACTCCCCGACGATAGCTTGGGGAATGCAATCGGACTTCCCGATCGCCCGCTGAAAATGGATCCTTATACTCCCGCGCCCTGGCGGCTATCCTGAAAGATCGACGACTGACTTGGTCTCCTTGGAAGAGGGAATTGGCCGGACGATCGTTCTTCTGAATTCAGTCCAGACATAAGCCAGAACCAGGAACGCCGAGATCGATGTGGCCAGGGCGATCCCATAGATCCCGAAAAGAAGGATCAGGCCAAGGTTGAGGATTATCTTCAAGAAATTCCTGAGGAGCAGCGCCTTGAACAAGCTCTTGGTGTTCTTGAGGATGATCAGCCCGCGGATGAGGATCTGATTCACGGTGTGGGGGACCAACCCGATCAGCAATAACAAGAAGAGAATCCGAACGTCCTTCAGGTTGTCCAGCGGAAATTTCCCCCGGCCGAAGGCGATCCTTGTCAATGGGTTATGAATAAGCATCAAGAAGGCCATGAGAAGGAAAGAGGAGAGACCCGTCGCCCCGGCCGCCCGGAGAAGGTCCTTCTTCAGGAGCTTTATATCCATGCTCTTGTAGAATCGTTCGCTCATGTAGGAAAGGAAAACGACCACGAATCCGCTTTCGATGAGGGTCAGCGGAATAATGATGAGGCGGTCGGCATATTCGAGCAGGGTGACCGTCCCGATCGCCATCCAGGAGGCCATGATCTTGTCGATGACCGGGTTGAGCCCGACGGCGACCATCCCGAAGACCTGGAAGGACGAGGTCTTAATAAACTCCCGGATTTTTACATCCCGCTTTAAAGAGATCTTCAGGGTGAAAATCTTCAGTCGCGCCGGGGCGATGAAGAGGATGGCCAACCGGACGAGCTCCCCAAGGATGTATCCCAGAGCGACGGCATGGACCCCCATCCTATCTTTAAGTAGGAAAATAACGGTCAGGTTCATGGCCGCTCTGAAGGCGGGGGAGACGGCCGCATAGATGAATTTCTTGTAGGCGTTCAGGGCTCCGGAGAGCACGCTCGTCCAGATAAGCAGAAGCATGAGAGGCGCGGTTTCCACCAGGAGGGAATAGGCCATTTGCAGGGATTTCTGGTCGAAGTGAGTGACCAGGCCCAGGACGGGCTTAATCACCAGGATGATCAGGCCGGAAAGGAGCAGGATCAACGCTCCGCTGAGGCCGATGATCTGGCCGACAAAACGGCCGACGTCCTCATCCCGGGTCCTTGCTTCGGCGATGTAGGGGACGATGACGGTTTCGACCACGGGCGAAAAAATGTGAGCAAAGAAGAGGATGATCCCGTAGGAGAAGAAAAAGGCGTCCGTTTCGCTCGATACTCCGAACCACGCCGCGATGAAGAATGGGACGAGGAACCCAACTCCCTTGCCCATGGTGCTCCAAACGGTCGTGGAAACGGCGTCCCGGACGATCGCCCGGGAGAGGAGTTGAGACAGAGAATTCCGAAGGCCGACGTTTCCCATTGACGTTGGCCGGTTCAGTAGGCCCCTTTGCTGGAGAACAGGACTTTAAAGGTCCTCACCAGGATGATGATATCGAGCCAGAGCGACCAGTTGCGGACGTAGTGTTCGTCGAGGGCGATCCTCTCTTCGAAGGTCAGCTCGGATCGCCCGCTGATCTGCCAGAGGCCGGTGATCCCGGGTTTCACTCTGGAGACGTGGTTCATGAACGCCTCCTTGTCTTGCAGTTCCTCCAAGAGGTAGGGCCTTGGACCGACCACGCTCATCTGGCCGACGAGGACGTTGATGAGCTGGGGAAGTTCATCCAGGCTGTGCTTCCGGATGAGCTTCCCGACCCGGGTAATGCGGGGATCGCCGTTCTTTAATTTCCTGAACTGGTCCAGTTCCTGCTGGGCTCCGGGATTGGACCCGAGATACCTGGCCAAGCGCAGCTTATTATCGACGTGCATCGAGCGAAACTTATAGAGGCCGAAGAGCCTCTGCCCTTGCCCGACTCGCTTTTGGACAAAGAGAACCGGGCCTTTGGAATCGATCTTTATGGCCACGGAGAGCACTACGAATAAGGGAGAGAGGAGCAGCAGGGCCAGCGCGGCGAGGGCCCTTTCAAAAAGGCTCTTCAGCAGAATGTTCCAGGGTTTCTCCAGGTTGTTCTTCAGATGGAGAGTCAGAATCTGTCCAAGATTATCGATTTCTACTCCGGTGTTAATGAGATCCCCTGACTGCGGGACCAGCCAGATCGACCCGCCGACCTTTTCGCAGTCCTTGAGCAGGCGCCTTAGCCCCTGGCCGGGAACATCGGGGAGGGCGATGATGATATCCTTGAGGTGGTATTCCGAGACCACGCGGGGGAGGTCTGAAATCTTACCGAGGACCCTCATCTGCCCCCACGACCCGCCTTGTTTTTTGGGGTCATCGTCCAGGACCCCGACCGCCTCGTAGCCCATCGTGGTGCTGAGGCTGATATCCTTCTGGATCAGGGCGCCCGTTTCATTAGCCCCAAGGATCAGGACTTTCCTTTTCCAGAGGCCCAGTCGGAAAAGCAGTCTTTTAGTGAGGAAGCGGACCCCCGGAAAGAGGAAGATGCTGACCAGCCAGGCCAGGACAACCGCCGTCCTCGAGACTTGTCTTTCCTTTCTGGTGATGAAAATGACGACCATGACGAGGAAAGAGGATAAGGTCGCGCTCTTGACCAGAACGCGAACCTCATCCCATAGGGGATAGTGTTTGGTGTACAGTTTTTCATAGGCGAAAATCAATATCCAGGTGAAGGCCAAGAAGTAAAGGTCGGCTGACTTGGACAAGGGATAAGTGGGGACTTTCTTAAAGGCATCGATCAGGGAGGGGAGCACGGCGCTCCGCAGCTCATAGGCAAGCAGGAAACTGAAAATGATGACGAAAAGATCAGCCACTGCGAGAATGAGAAACGATAGGATCTTGCGGCTCATCGCGTCTCTAGCAAAGGACTATCTTCTTGATGAATTCTTTTCCCGCTCGATTTTAGGCCATTATTATAGCCATTGAACAGCCCAAAAACAAAACATTATTTCCAGGGGAAGTCCTTGCCTCCGTGTCCTCCAGGTCTGGGGAGATGGCCGCGGCACGTCGCTTTTTAACCCGCAACCGCTGATGTCTCGGAAATCCCCTTCAAGATGGAAGCTGAGCTCAATAGTCCTCTCGGCAGTAAACGCGCTAGCGATGATGACGATCTGTTTTGCCTGCTTGCGCGGTTCCCCGGTAATCTCCGGCAAATCCAGCCTGACAAACGCTTCCCCCCGGTTACGTTGGTAAACAACACCCGGGGCAGTCTCGAAATGACCTAAACGCCGATTTTCTCGGGCGCTTTCATCGGGCACAGCCAGCGGCGGGTGACAATTATTGATCCGTGAAGCCCTGACCCAGCTTTAACTCTTTCTCGCCATAAGCATGACACTCAGATTGCGCATTTCGGCTGTATCCAACGGCCTGAATTCTCGATCGAGCGTAGGTTTTACCTTCTCGACATAATGATCTTCCAAGACCGTCAAAGGTTCGATTCTGACATCTCGCCAATGATTATTCTCCAATATTTTCTTATATTCAAAAGTCCGCACTCTATTCGGGGAGCCGTTAAATCTGAACGTTCTCCAGAATCTTTTTCCATATCTGTAGATATTTAACGGGTCCCTATCCCTGATCCATGAGGTGTGTGTTTTCAGGTCGATCTCGGAAATCAATAGACAACCCGGAGCCGCTATTTGAGACAACTCGGCCAACGATTTCTTTACATTCGAAAAATGCTCAAAGGTTGCCTGGCTGAAAACCAGATCCGGTTTTTCTTTCAATCCAGAAATATTGAATCCTTTATCTACGATATACGCCAGGTTTTCAGGGTCATTATGGTAGGTTTTTTCTAACTGCTCCTTGAGGTAATCTCGCCTAATATCTTTGATTCTTTCAGACAAGACAACAAATAATTTGTCATAGAAATTAAAAGGCGCAGCCGCTGCTAACGGATGAGAATCAAAAGCAACATATTTCTTCGCGCCCATGGCCAAGATTATCAGGCCTATTCCCAGATCGGGGCCGGGGCCCAGCTCTAAAACGACCTTATCTCGCAGTCGATTTTCGCTTTTGGAATAACGAGACAAAGCCGCTAACCAGGCTTGTACGACCTTGAAATCATAATCGATTGACCTTTCGATTTCGTCTATCGAGAAGGTCCGCGGGGTCCTGTAGCCCAAGATACGGTGCCGGACATAATTCAATATCATTAACAGCGCCCCGATGTAAAAATACTGAGAGTTCTTGACCTCCTTCGGCCTAATTACATTCATTGGGGATAAGAAACTCCTTTTCCGCTGCGCAGGATGCGGCGCCTTCATACGCCAGTTGCGCCTCATCTCATCGCTAGGGATAATAAATTGCAGCATGATCGGATGTCAACTTGACGTGGATCCGACACCGTCTTTTTGTTGCCAACCCCCCTTTTTTCCCTTAGTATATAGCCATGAAAAAGGAGTTCTCTATCCGGGGCCGCTTCCTCATTCTCTTCTTCCTGGCGTTGATACCCCTGTCATTTTTTTTCCGCATCTACGTTCCCCTCGCGAAATCCTTCCAGATGGTATTGGCCCCCATTCTTCTGATCACCTTCGTTATTGCGGCGATCAGGATCTCCTGGGGGATCCTGGTCTTTGCCTTTGCCTTCCCTCTCATCAACAACCTCCCCTATTTCTTCGGCCTGGATGATAACGTTCCTCATGCCCCCGCCTCCCTTATTCTATTTCTGGTCTTCGGTCTTGGTTGGCTCCTCCATACAGCCCTGCATCCGTCGCCCCAACGCCTCGACCGCTCGATCCGGATCCCCCTGGTGATATTCGCTTTCCTTGTCCTCATCTCGGGGCTAGTGACCTTCCTGAGGTATGCCGACTTCTTCCCTTTTCGGACGGCCGAAATCCGGGAGCTTTTGGTCAATGTTAACGGCGTTCGGGCGGGCGGGGCCTTCATGAGCATTGTTTTTCACTCCCTGAGCTACCTGACGGGTTTCCTGTTCTTTTTGATTGTCGCGAACTCCCTGAAATCCTGGGAATTTGTCAAAAAGATCCTGGCCGTTATGTCCGTTTCTTTTGGGCTGTCCCTGCTGTTCGCTCTGGTCCAGAGATATCATTCCATCAGCCTGGGCAACACTCCGTTCTGGGTCAGTGTCGGCCGAATCAACGGAACATTTACCGACCCTAACGCCTTCGGCGCATTCCTGGCGGCCTTCCTTCCCCTCATGATCGGGCTGGCTTTATCATCTGGCAGGAGGACGAGGACCTTCCTCTTGGCCGGGGTCCTTCTGGCCCTGTTCATTTTCCCGGCCATCGGCTCCAGGAGCGCGCTCATCGGCCTGGCCGTCTCAGGCCTGGCGGTCTTCGTTTTACTATGGGCCAAGGGGGCCCCACAATTCCGTAAGGCATCCAGATGGGTCCTGGCTGCGTTCCTCGTCATTCTGGTTGTTTTTTTAACGCTTGCTTTCTTTTCGAGCAGCCTGAATTTGTATCAGCGGATCCAAAAAGACATCGACCTCATCGGGCGCAAGGATTCTCTTGGAGAACTCTTTGGCCGCCGCCTGGAGTTCTGGGGGGTTGCCAGCTTCATGATCGGCGATTACCCCTTAACAGGAGTTGGCGTTGGGGCCTTCATCATCGAGCTTCCCAACTATGCGGCCGCGCTGGAGATGCCCTTTAGATACACCGATTCGGCCCAGAACTATCTCTTCCAGGCGGGGGCCGAACTCGGTTTCCCGGGAGTCCTTCTCCTGCTGTGGATCTTTTTCGTGATCTTCAGGAGGGCGTTCGTCTCTTGGCAAGGGGTCAAGGCCCTGCAGCCGCAAACCTACATCCTCCTGGGCATCCTGGCCGGATGCCTGTCTATCTGTGTCAACCTGATTTTCCATACCTATATCGGGAGCTTCGAGATTCATTATCTCCTTTGGTTTTTGCTGGCGGCGGTGTTCATGTTCCCGGGGGAGAGGAAAGATGAGGAGGGGAGGAGCCGCTTGAGCCCTCTACTCCGGTTGACAATAATCGCCGTCTTGGTGCTTTTCGGGCTGGGGCATCTCTGGAACTCAAGCCATTCTTTGTCTTTGGAGAGGAGAACCCGGACATTCGGGTGGGATCAGAACTTTGGGTTGTATAAGCGGGAAAAGGACAACCGGCGTTTTTATTTCCGCTGGATGCGGGAGTCGGCCGGGATCACCGTGGAGAAGGCCGGCAAGACACTGGTCCTGCCCCTTCTGGCCTCCCATCCGGATATCCAGGAAAGGCCGGTGACGGTCCGCATCTCGAGCTCCGATGCTCTGTTCCGGGAAAAAACCCTGCTCCAAGAGATCGTCCTGCGGGAGAAAATCTGGACGGACGTCGAATGCGATGTCAGCGGTTTGAGAGGAGACAAGCTCCATCTGCGCTTCGAGACCGACCGGACGTGGGAACCCCGGAAATACTCCGCCGTGCCCGATCCGAGACGCCTGGCCGTTGGCCTGGGAGAAGCCTGGTTCAAATTCCCTGAGGATCTTCCTGTGGAGCGGATCGCCGCCGGGCACCGAATTCCCGGCCAGGACTGGCAGGGACAACAGAAGCAGAATCTTGCCCGTGACGGGACGAGCCTGCTTCCTTTCCGGACCGAAAATAACAAAGATGCTCTTCGACTCTGGGTCAAAGGGACTCCGGCTCTCGGCATAGGCCCTTATCTGGTTCTGAAGATCGACGATCGCATCATCGGCCGAACGATGCTCCTTAGAAAGGGATGGACGTCGCTCGTTTTCGAGCCTTTCCTGGTGCCGGGCGATCATATCTTGAGCGTCCAGTTTATTAACGATTTCCATTGGATACAGACAAAGGAGGATCGGAACGTCTATCTCGGCGATCTGGAGATCATCTCTCTCAAGTAGATGGAAAAAAGAGCTCGGGACCCCGGGTTCAGCATAACCCTCGACGGGCTCCTGAAGAAATTCCTCTTCTTCTTCTTAATCTTCCTCCCCTTCCAGGACCTGCCCCAGACTGTGCTGGCGTCCCAGATGGGGAAATCGTCTTGGGTGAACCTGGTCAATTATGCCGACGAATTCGTCTTTATAGCCGCCCTGTTCTTTATTTTCATCCTCTTCCTGGTCAAGCCGTCGTCCTCAAAAATCATCCTTTTTCCCTGGAACAAGTTCTTCCTGCTTTTTTTTCTTGCGGCCGGCTTGTCTCTGGCCGTCAATGCGGTGCCGCCTTTCCAGGCGCTGTTCGGGACGTATGACGTCCTGAAAAACCTCGTCGTCGTCTATCTCTTCTCCCTTCTGCATTACACCCGGGAGGAATTCCAGGCGATTCTGCGGGCGCTCTTGAGGGTGGCCTTCGTCCTCTCCCTCGTCGGCATCGTCGCCGAGGTCTTGGCCATGGCCTATCATCTGGGGATCGGCGTCCTGGTGTTCAAGGTCAAGAGGTTCGGGCTTTACCGGGTGACGTCCCTGGCCGGCCAGGGGAACTGGAACTACCTTGGCGTCTACCTGGTGCTCCTTTTTTTCCTGGGCGTCCCGATC
>Ga0299915_10003178_pt1 | contig 11917 bp, 9 predicted proteins | sample RVTome_13_FD_200263 | JGI IMG/M metagenome (GOLD analysis project Ga0299915, IMG submission 200263) | Soil microbial communities from uranium-contaminated site in the Upper Colorado River Basin, Wyoming, United States - RVT92D227 (version 2) ... | reverse complement strand
TGGTTGCACACCGGCGATCTGGCCCGCATGGATGAAGAGGGCTTCGTCTACATCGTCGATCGGAAGAAGGATATGATCATCAGCGGGGGTGAAAATATTTACCCCCGGGAAATTGAAGAAGCTCTTTACCACCATCCCAAGATTCAGGAGGCCGCGGTCATCGGTACCCCGGACCCGCTCTGGGGGGAGTCGGTGAAGGCTTTTGTGGTTTTAAAGGAAGGCGCGGCCATGAGGGAGGAAGAAGTGATGGAATACTGCAAAAATCATCTGGCCAGTTATAAGAAACCCAAAGCGGTGGAGTTTTTAAGGGCTCTCCCCAGAAACCCCTCGGGAAAAGTTCTTAAAACGATGCTGAGGGATAAAGCCCAAAAATGAAAAGAAGGTCTGTCCTCATTTTCCTGTCCCCCCCCGTGATTTCCGCAACCACTGAATCACCAAAACCACGAGGAGAAGGCCAATTCCTAAAGTATCTGTAATCCAACCGGGTTTGATCAATAAGACCCCGGAAACGATGAGTAATCCCCTTTCCCAGATGCTGGCAGTCGTAAGGAAAAACCCCTGAAGTCCTCCTCCGAGGCTTACGCATCCAATCACTGCCGTAAGCGAGGCCATCAAGATTTCTACGGGAGTTCCCTGGAAAAGAAGAACAGGCGTGAAGATGAAAAGGTAAGGAACAAAATAGGCCACAGCCGCCAGGCGCATGGCTTCGAAGCCCACCCGAAATGGGTGGGCTTGAGCGATCCCAGCTCCGGCGTAAGCCGCCAGGGCTACAGGAGGGGTAATGGTGGAGAGGCATGCGTAATAGAAAACGAACATATGGGCGGCCAGGGGAAGAACGCCGAGTTTGACCAGGGCCGGCCCTCCCAAGATCACGGTGAGGATATAGGCCGCTGACGTCGTCAGGCCCATGCCGAGGATCAGGGAAACAACCATGATAAAGATGAGGGTTAGGATGAGGATTCCTCCGGAAGCATCGATGATTAAGCCGGAAAGTTTAAGACCCAGGCCGGTCTGGGTGACGATGCCGATGACGATCCCGGCGCAAGCGCAAGCCATGACCACTTCCAATGAGCCCAGAGCTCCATTTTTCAGAATCTGGAAAAAACGGGGAAAGTTGATGCGGGTTTCCTTTTTAGCGTAGCTCAAGACGATTACGGAGACGATGGACCAGAAACCGGCCTTCATCGGTGAATAGCCCAGAACCAAAAGGATCAGCAGAATAATGGCCGGGAAGAGAAGAAATCCTCTAGACTTCAGCACGCTGCTGACCCGAGGAAGCTCCTCCCGCGGGATTCCGCGGAGACCTAACTTGAGAGCCTCCAGGTGAACCATCCACAGGAGGCTCCAATAATAGAGCAAGGCCGGAATGGCGGCAGCAATGCAGACGCTCAGGTAAGAAATTCCCAGCATGTCGGCCATGATGAAAGCGGCCGCACCCATGACCGGCGGCATGATCTGGCCACCCGTGGAAGCCACCGCTTCCACCGCCCCGGCAAAAGCAGGGCGGTATCCGATGCGTTTCATTAAGGGAATCGTGAAAGACCCGGTCCCGACCACGTTGGCCACAGCGCTGCCGGAAATCGTCCCGAAAACGGCACTGCTCAAAACGGCTACCTTGGCCGGGCCGCCCCGGAGATGGCCGGCAATACTATTGGCAAAATCGATAAAGAATTCTCCCGTCCCCGATCCAACCAAAAAAGATCCGAATAATATGAAAACAAAAATAAAGCTGGCCGACACCCCCAGGGGGATCCCAAAGATTCCCTCCGTGGTCAGATATTGATAGGCCGAAAAAGAGCTCAGATCCACTCCGCGATGACCCCAGATTCCCGGGATGTAATTCCCAAAGAAGGCATAGAGAATAAAGACTAAAGAAATCAGGGGCAGGGCTAACCCCAAGGATCTCCGGGTGGCCTCCAGGATAAGGGCCACCAGGATAATTCCCATCCATATGTCCCTCTCTGTAGGTTCACCACCCCGCATCATAAACTCTTCAAAACCAAGGACGAGATTCAGGATTACGGCCAAAGAAAGCAAAATAAGAGCCCAATCGATAACGAGGGATATGGTAGGCCTGGATTCACCTTTGGCCTTTTTGCCCAAAGGCCCGCGGAGGAAAACTAGAAAAAAAGCAAAAAGCAGATGGATTCCTCTCTGTTTCATGGCCGTAAGAAGGCCGAACTGGGCAGTGTAGAGATGAAACAAAGACATGGCAATGGCAATAAGGCCCAGCAGAATTGGAATAAAACCTTTTTCCGTTTGCTCTTTAAGAGCATCCAAAAAATCTCTCATTCTACCCCCAAATATTTTTTCCTTTGCGCATCCAATGGAGTAAACGATTCCATAAAAAAAGGCCCCGGGCTTTTTCTTCTGCCGTGATCACAAGTATCTCCCCACTCTCTGCCAAGGTGAGGAAGCGAATTGTTCCCTGGGGAATAATAAGCCGGTGGTCGGCAATGGAGCCGAAGAAGAACGAGATCTTATCCGTGGGCTGGTGGATGTTTCGGATCCTCCCCAGTCCCTTCTCGATGGTCATTTCCCCGCCTATAAATCCTTGTCCGTTGAGGAAAGACTGGAGGGTCATTTCCGCAAGAAAGATCTTCAAATCCGGTCCAATGCTGTAATGTTCCCGGACAAACCCCCGATCATAAGAATGGAGAAATTGAATGGTAAATTCCTGGGGAGGTTGCAGGGGAACCGTCAGGAGCCAGGAGGGAGAATTCTGGCTCCTGACGATCAACAAGGGGATGGATTGTCCCAGATAAAAGGCCACGGCCAATGGAATAAGGCCTGCTAACCCCCAGCGCCAAAGCCTCACCAGAGTATCCCTTTACTTGACAAGGCCTTTTTCCTTGTAATACTTCAAGGCACCCGGATGCCAGGGGATGGGCATTCCCTTGATTGAATTGTTCAAGGTTATTTGCTTGAAGGCTACATGGATCTCGTGGAGTTCATCGATGTGTTCAAAGACCGCTTTGACGACATCATAAATCAGTTTCTCGGACAAATCTTTATGGGTCGCCAGAATCCCCACGTAGGATAGGGTGTGGTAATCTTTCTCCTGCCCTTTGTAAGTGTTGGCAGGAATAATGCTCTTAAAATAGAAAGGATATTTTTCAACGATCTTGTCGGCAATCTTGGGGTCCTGATCCAGGAACCGTGCTTTATGGGTTGTGGTCAGCTCCATCAAGGCAGGAGCCGGGGTTCCTAACAAAGTCATACCCGCATCGATCGTCTTATCTTTTAAGGCGGAAACGGTCTCCGGATGATGAAGAAACTGGGGAGTAATATCTTTGTAGGTGATCCCGTATTCGGCCAAGACTAAGCGCGACATTACTTCGGTTCCGCTTCCCGGCGCACCCAGGCCGATTTTTTTGCCCTTCAGATCCTGAATCCTTTTCACCGGCGATTCCGCCAGGACAAAAATCTGTTGCTCGATTGGGTAGGTGGAAAAAACCCCCTGTAGCTCCGGGTAAGATCGTTTGGCCTTAAAAGTCTCGACGCCCTTCATGGCGAAATAAGCCGCGTCGGGCATTAACAGCGCAAAATCCATCTTCTTGTCGCCGATGGCCCGGATGTTTTCGATGGAAGCTCCGGAAGGCTGGGCGGTAGCCTCGACATTGGGAACGTATTTATTGATGATCTTGGCAATACCCCCTCCTAAGGGATACCAGGTCCCTCCCGTACTGGCTGTACCGATTGCTAAACGCTGCGCCGCGGCTAAAGTAAAATCCGGGTAGAAGGCCAGCAAGATAGTTAATATCGACGCTAAAGCTACGAGATTTCTTTTCCTAATTTTCTCTCTTCTCTCTCCTTTGGCAATCATGCTTCACCTCCTAATTATTTTTTCTCGCATCGTTATCTTACCATCTTACCACGTTCCCCTTCTTCTTCTCTATCAAAATACCCGCATTACCTGCAACCATTAAAGTTTCATCGGTAAAGGGTTGAGGTCATCTCATTTTATTGGGTAGCCACATGCCAATCTGAGGGAAAAACATCGTCAGGATTAAGACGATGGCCTCACAAATGACCCAGGGCCAAACCGAAGCATAGATCTCTCCCATTGTACAGTCTGAAGGAGCGATTGCCCGCATATAGAATAGGTTAAACCCAAAGGGGGGAGTGATATAGGCCATGCCACAATTGAGGATGAATAGAATGCCAAACCAGACGGGATCAAAGCCCAAGGTAGTCACGATGGGAAGAAAAACAGGGGAACAGATCATACACATCCCCACCGGGTCGATGAACATGCCCAGGATGAAGAAGATGAACTGCATGATCCCGATCATCATCAGCGGAGGAATAGCCAGGTCTTTGATCAGGGAGAGGATGAAATCCGAAGCTCCCCCGGCGGTATAAATCGAAGAGAAGCTCTTGGCGGCGAAGACGATCCACATGGCCATGCAGGTGATGTTGAGTGTGCGGATGGTGGCCGCCTTCAGGCTCCTCCAGGTGAGGTTCCCCTTAATCAGACTGCAGAGAAGGGCCCCAAAGGCGCCGATGGCTGAAGCTTCCGTGGGGGTGCAGATCCCGCTGTAGATCACCCCCAGGACCAGGAGGATCAGGAGAAGGGGAAAGATGATGTTCTTCAGGGAAGCCAATTTTACCCGGAAACTAGCCCTTTCCTCCTTGGGAACCGGAGGGCCATGCTTGGGGTTGCGAACACAGCGGACGGTGGTGTAGAAAATCATCACCCCGGCGATCATGAATCCGGGGATGAACCCGCCCATGAAGAGCTTTCCCACCGAGGTCCCGGTGATGGATCCGTAGAGAATGGCGATGACGCTGGGAGGGATGATGATCCCCAGAGCCCCGCCGCACATGATGCCCCCGATGACCATCTTCCGGTCGTATCCCCTTTTGAGCATGGCCGGCAGGGCGATGAGGCCCATGGTCACCGTGGCCACCCCGCTGATCCCGGACATGGCGGCAAAGATGGCGCAGATGATGATGGTCCCCGTGAGGAGCCCCCCGGGCAGCCCTCCGAGCCAGAGGTACATGGTCTCGAAGAGGTCCTCGGCGATTCCGGAGCCTTCGAGGACCACGGCCATGAGGATAAAGAGCGGGGCGGAGACCAGGATAAAATTCATCGATTCGCCATACGCGTGGGAGGTCATCATGAGCAGGCCCGCGGGCCCCCAGAGCCAGAGGGTGAAGATCATGGCCAACCCCCCCAATGTGAAGGCGATGGGCAAACCCAGGAGCAGGAAACCCAGGAGGGAGCCGAAGAGGAGCAGGGTCAGCCAGGCAGGATCCATCCGATTTCTCCTTTCATTCCAGAATGAAGGTTCCTAAATCCACCGACTACGCCTTTTTCTTTTCAAAAAGACCACCCTCACCGGTAAATACTTTACTGGCCAAATCATTCTTGTCGCTCCAGGCGATGCGAAAATCCCGGATCCACCGGGCCAGGGCCTGAAGCCCCACCAGCATTGCGCCGACCGGTACCATGATCTGGCTCGGCCAGAGCGGAGGAGCCCAGGCGCTGGTGCTGACCCTTGCCTCATGGATCGCTTCCCAGGCCACCGCCCCTCCCTGCCAGACCAGGACGGAACAATAGGCAATGATCAGGGTGTAGGTGAAAAGGTCCACCGTGGCCTTGGTCCGGCCCGTCCATTTCTGGTAGAAGAAATCCACTTTCACGTGGCCCCCGTGGAGGAAGGAATAGCCCCCTCCCATAAAGGTAATGTAGGCCAGGAGAATGCAGCTCACCTCCAGGCCCCAGATGGTGGGACGGGCGAAGAAGTAGCGGAGGACCACGTCATAGACCACCACCAGGGTCAGAACGACAGCCAGAATGGAAAAGGTCTTTCCCATCCATTCGTTGAGACGGTCGATTCGATCGAGCACTCTCGCCAATGTTTCCATTCACTCAACCTCCGATCCATGGACAGTCAGGGGGACACCCCGGGTCCCCCTGCTTTTAACCCGCACCTATTTGGCGAACTCTTTGGCGATCTTGACCAGCTGAGCGCAATACGGGCTCTTCTTCTCCCACTCCTCCCACAGGGGCATGGTGGCCTTCTGGAAGCGGGCAAACTCGGCGTCGGAGAGCCAGGTGGATTCAGCGTTGTACTGCTTCTTCCCATCCTCGCGGGCGATCCTCTCATAGGCCGGGCCGGACTCGTAGTAGGTATACTTCGCCACTTTGGCGGTTTCTTCCATAAGGATGTCCTGGTATTCCTTGGGAAGCTGGTTCCAGGCGTTCAGGTTGACCAGAAAATTGATGTTGGCGGCCGCGTAAACGGGCGGCCAGGATTGATGCTTGGCCACCTCGAACATCTTGTAAGAGAGCCCGGCATAGGGGGGGAAGATCGTCCCGTCCACCGTACCTCTCTGCAGGGCCATGTACTGCTCAGCCCCGGCAAGGCTCACCGGGATGGCCCCGTGGGCGGTGGCGATTTTCGCCGAAGTCCCGGTGGCCCGGATCTTTTTCCCCTTCAGGTCTTCCATTTTCTGGATCGGGAACCGGGTGATGTAGTTGTAGGAACTGGCACTCCCAAAGCCCAAGAGATAGGCATTGTGCTTTTCCGCGTACGCTTTGCGAAGAATGGCAGGATAATCCGATTCCAGAATGATTTTGGCGTTCCCCTCGGAGGTCTTAGTCCCGTAAGGAAGACCCCACTCGAGCAGGGACTCGGGAAGGATGTTGACGTGATAGGGGCCGCTGCTGCAGAGCATCTCGATGGCCCCTCTTTTCAGCGCGTCCGGGGCTTCGAGAACCTTGAACAGGGCATCGGGGGAAAAGATCTTGATATCCAGTCCCCCCTTGGTTCTTTCCTTCACCTGCCGGACAATCTCCGCCGCCTGGCCAAAGCCGCTCAAGTACCCCATAAACTTATCCGGCGGAGGCCAGGCCGACTGGATTTTCCAGTTGAAAACTTTGGCCGGTTTGGCCTGGCCAAAGGCAGAAGGATTTTCCGCGAAAAAGAACAAAAGAGCAAAAACCAGGGACAGCACCAGAGCGAGACTCCAATTCTTCTTATCCATTTCTCCTTCCTTTCTTTCCTTCCGGGGAAAAATCCCAGCGGAATCTTTGTTTTTCCGTTCTCCTAGCATGGGACCCGGGTCATTGACCGGCAAATTCTTTGGCCATCCGGACGAGCTGGGCGCAATAATCGCTCTTTTTCTCCCACTCCTCCCAGAGGGGCTTCACCGCCTCGCGGAATTTCATGAATTCCGCATCGGAGATGAATACCGCCTCCGCCCCGAATTGTTTCTTTCCCTCCTCCTGGGCGATCTTCTCCAGAGCGGGGCCGGAAACCTCGTAGGTGTATTTGACCATCCTGGTCACTTCTTCCTGGAGAATATCCTGGTATTCCTTGGGCAGCTTGTTGAAGGCGTTCAGGTTGGCCACCAAGTTGGCCCCGATCAGCGCGTAAATCGGGGGCCAGGAATGGTATTTGGCCACCTCAAACATCTTATAGGTGATTCCGGCATAGGCAGGAAAGATGGTGCCGTCCACGGTCCCCCTCTGCAGGGCCATGTATTGCTCCGCCGGCGCCAGGTTGACCGGCGTGGCCCCATGGGCCAGGGCGACTTTGCCGTAGGCGCCGGAGGTCCTGATTTTCTTTCCTCTCATGTCCTCCATTTTATGGATGGGAAAACGGGTCAGATAATTGTAGGCGCTCGTACTGGTCAGACCCAGCAGGATTACCTGATGTTTCTCCATGTAGGCTTTGCGGAGAATCCTTAAATATTCGCTCTCAAAGAGGAGCCTGGCCGCTTCCGGGGAGGTTTTGACCCCGTAGGGAAGGCCGTATTCCAGATTGGCCTCCGGCAATATGCCCACGTGGTAGGCCCCGTTGCTCAGGATCATCTCCACGGCGCCCCTCTTCACCGCGTCGGGGGCCTCCATGGCCTTGAACAGGGCATCGGGAGGATACACCTTGATATCGAATGCTCCCTGGGTCCTTTCTTTGACCCGCCGGGCCACCTCCGCGGCCTGCCCGAAGGCCCCCCAGTGGCCCATGATTTTCTCCGGGGGCGGATAGGCCGCCTGCAGCTTCCAGGAAACGGTCTTGGCAGGTTGGGCTTGAGCTACCGAGAAGCGGCTTCCGGCTATAAACAGAATCGGAACGAGGATAAGAGCAACCAGCGGACAATAAAGATTTTGACCCTTTTTCATGGCTTCACTCCTCTCTTTTCGGGGCCGGATAGAAAGCCCCGGCTCATTGGTGATGGTCTCATAAAAAATCTCTTGGATCGTCACTCCGGCGAAAGCCGGGGTCCAGAACAACTTGAAATAACTGGATTCCGGCTTTCGCCGGAATGACGAATTCTATGGAATTTCGACTTTTTGCGACTCCATCATTGTCTTCCCCCTTAAATAATTTTTTTCTCGCGGAACTCTTTCACTTCCTCCGGTTCATATCCCAAAGAGTGAAGAATGGAATCGGTATCTTCCCCGAGGAGCGGCGCTGCTCGCTCTTCCCTGGCCGGGGTTTGGCTGAAGGAAATGGGGTTGCCCAGGGTGCGAACCTCCTTCAGGCGGCTGTGGGGAAGACGCTTGGCCAGTTGATTGTGAAGGACCTGAGGATCGGAGAAGATCGTGTCATAGTCATGAACCGGACCGCAGGGAACGTCGGCCTTCTCGAGGATTTCGAGCCACTCCCGGGTCTTCCTCGTAATCAGCACTTTGGAGAGAAGGGACCCCAATTCCTCCCGGTTGGAGAGTCTCTTTTCCGGAGTGTTAAACCAAGGATCGTCGGCCAGGGAATCCAGGTTTAAGGCGCGGCATAAATTCCGCCAGAATTTGTCATTGAAAGCGCCGATGCTCACGTAGCCGTCGACGCTGGGAAAGATATCGACGGGATAAGCGAAAGGACTTGCATTCCCCGTCGGGGTGGGGCGGCGTCCGCTGATGAAGTACTCGGTAAAGAGAGTAGTCTGCAGGCACATGGCGGCGTCGAGCAGGTTGACGCAGATCTGCTGCCCTTCCCCGGTTCTCTGCCGGTGGAGAATGGCGCTCACCACCCCGAGGCAGGAGTAGAGGGACGCGGTCATGTCGGCGAGCGGCGTCCCGATGCGCATGGGCCCTTGGCCCGGTTTGCCGGAGATGGTGGTCAGGCCGCTCAGCCCCTGGAAGATATGGTCCGTTCCCGGCTTGAGGCGATAGGGCCCGTCCTCCCCGAAACCGGTGATGGAGAGATAAATGATGTCCGGCCGGATCGCCCGGACCTGCTCGTATTCCAGCTGATACTGCCGCCCTATATCGGGCCGGAAGTTCTCGATCAGCACGTCGGCCCGTTCGATCAGGCGTCTGAGTATTTCCTGTCCTCCGGGCTTATCCAGGGCCAGGGTCAAGTCTTTTTTGTTGCGGTTGATCGCCAGGAAGAGGGCGCTCTCCCCCTCCAGGAAGGTGGTTCCCACCTGGCGGATTCCATCCCCTCCCCGGGGATGCTCCACTTTGATTACCTCTGCGCCCAAGTCTCCCAGCAAGCTGGCGCAGTAAGGGCCGGTGATTAAAGTGGACAGGTCCAGGACCTGGATTCCTTCCAGGATGCAGCGCGATGTTTCTTGAAATTCCTTCATTCCTCGATTCCTTGATTGCCCCCAATCATGACTTCGCCGTGACTTTGGCCCGCAATTCCCTCTTGAGAACCTTTCCCGAAGCATTGCGGGGCAGCTCCTGCGTAAACTGGATTCCCCCCTTGGGGAGCTTGTAATCCGCCAGGCGTTCCCGAAGAAAACCCATCAACTCTTCGGGCTCGGGGGCCGGCGCTCCCTTTTTGAGGACCGCGAAGGCCAGCGGGGTCTCCCCCCAGCGGGGATGGGGGATTCCCACCACCGCGCTCTCCAGCACCGCCGGGTGAGTATCCAGGGCATTCTCGATCTCCTTGGGATAGACATTGAACCCCCCGCTGATGATGAGGTCTTTTTTCCTATCCACGATGTAGATGTACCCATCCGCGTCGATATATCCCAGGTCTCCCGTGTGGTACCATCCGCTCCGTAGAGCCTCGGCGGTCTCCTTGGGCTTTCCCCAGTATCCTCTCATGATGTTGGGTCCGCGCAGGACGATCTCCCCCACTTCTCCCGAGGGAAGCTCCCGGTCCTCGTCGTCAAAGATGCGTACTTCGGCGTTGATCCCTTCTTTGCCGATGGATTGAAGGCGTTTCTCCATCTGCGGCGATCCATCCAGGTAGTGGTTATCCCGGTCCAGAAAGGCAATGTAGCCCGGCCCGGTCTCGGTGGCCCCGCAGGCGCCCATGAAGTCCCAACTGAAGCGTTCCATGGCCTGCTTGAGGGCCCCCACGGGCATGGGCGCCGCCCCATAGATCACGGTGCGCATGCTGCTCAGGTCGTAGCGGCCGCTGTCCGGAAATTCTAGGAGCTTGAGGATCATGGCCGGGACAAAAAGGGCGGTGGTGACTTTTTCCCGCTCGATGGTTGCCAGCACTTTGGGGGGGTCGAATCCATCCAGGATAACAATCGTGTTGCCCCGGAATACATTGGAGATCATGCTTCCAAAAGCTCCGGCTTGATAGAGGGGAGCGGTTACCAGGGCAACATCGTCCGGTGCCAGGCGGCGGGAAACGCAGGAAGCCCACACGTCGGCCAGGAGGTTGCGGTGGGTCAACATGACCCCTTTGGGTTTTCCCGTCGTGCCACTGGTATAGATGAGGATGGCCGGATCGTCGTCATCGGCCGCGGTTTCCACCCGCGAGGTGGGATAATTCCCGATGAGGGATTCGAAATCCGGGAGGGTTCCGCTTCCCCCGATGGCGTAGACCTGGCTCCAGGTCTGTCCCTGGCCTTGCGGCGGGATTTTAGAGAGATAATTCTTGTGCACCAGAAGAAGGGAGGGGGCCGCATCCTGCAGAATCTCAGCCACTTCCGGGGGCGCGAGGCGGACATTGATGGGAACCGGAATCCCCCCGGCTTTCATGGCCCCGAAGTAGACTTCGAACAGCTCAACCGAATTATGGTTGAACACCACCACCCGGTCTCCGGGCTTTAATCCGGCATTCAGGAGTCCCCGGGCCAAGGCGTTGGTCCGGGAGTTAAACTCGCTGAAGGTACACCTGCGGTTTTCGTCAATCAGAAAAATTTTATCCGGATAATATTTGGCGTTCTTGTCGGCCAGGTATCCGAAGAGCATCTGGTTGGAACGGACCATGTCACTCCTCTCTCTTCTTTCAACCCCCCAATCCCATTTGCTTGGCGATGATCTGCCGCTGGATTTCCGAAGTCCCTTCGCCCACCACGTAAACCAGGGCGTCGCGGTGGAAGCGGCCCACCGGAAACTCCCGCATCTGTCCGTATCCTCCGTGGATCTGCATGGCCTCCCGGGAAACGCGCACCGCCACTTCGGAAGCAAAGAGCTTGGCCATGGACGCCTCCTGGATGGGGTTCTTTCCCTGGTCCATCATCCAGGCCGCCCGAAGGACCAGGAGCCGGGCCGCGTCGATCTCCGTGGCCATGTCCGCCAGCTTGAAGGCGATGGCCTGGAACTGAGCGATGGGCCGACCGAACTGGACTCTCTCTCTGGCGTACCTGACCGCCGCCTCATAAGCCCCCTGGGCCATGCCCACGCAATTTCCGGCCACCCCGATGCGCCCCTCGTTGAGAGTCTCCATCACCCGGTAGAAGCTTCCCTCTTCGCCGACCAGGTTCCGGGCCGGGATGCGGCAGTCCTCAAAAAGAAGCTCCGCGGTCTCGGAGGATCGAACCCCTTCTTTCTTCAGCTTGCGGGTCACGTTGAAGCCGGGGGTGCCTTTCTCCACCAGAAAGATGCTGATTCCCCGGTATCCCCGGCTCTTGTCCGTGTAAGCGATCAACGTGAGAAAGTCGCAGATGTTCCCGTTGGTGATGAAGATCTTCCGGCCGTTGATGACATAGCCGTCTCCATCCCGCCTGGCCGTGGTTTCGATGGCCTTCACGTCGCTGCCGGCATTGGGCTCGGTGA